>Ga0307277_10000570_pt1 | contig 13763 bp, 11 predicted proteins | sample ER_DNA_116_FD_194473 | JGI IMG/M metagenome (GOLD analysis project Ga0307277, IMG submission 194473) | Bulk soil microbial communities from the East River watershed near Crested Butte, Colorado, United States - ER_DNA_116 | ecosystem: Environmental > Terrestrial > Soil > Floodplain | place...
CGTCTTTACTGCCGCCGCCCTCGTGGCCGCGGCGGATGTCGCCCTCGAACGCAAGACCGGTGCCCGTGCCCTCCGCTCGATCGTCGAGGAGGCGCTCCTCGAGGTGATGTACGACATCCCGGAACGGTCCGACGTCCGGAAATGCATCATCACCGAGGAGACGATCCGCGAGGGTCGGCTGCCCCTGCTCCTGACGAAGACCGAGGTTGACAAGGGCGTCGACGAGACGAACTACGCCGAGTGGCTCGCGGAGCGCGGCGAAACCGCTTGAGCTTCCCGCCCAGCGGGCACCTCGCCCGAGCGGGGCGAGACCGCAAAGTCCGTCGCCTCCCGGGCATCTCGCCCCTCCTGCTCACCTCATAGGCGTTACGGACGCTGCGCGCCGCCTGCCTGCCGCGGCGCCACCGTCGAGCCCCGCTTGGGTGCCAGCTTGATCGCAGGATGGGCATCGCCGACGTCAAGCTCGTTCATCCCGAGGTAAGTGCCGGGGAAGGGCCGCCGACGACCATGTAGTGAGCATGGCCAGAGTCAGACGCCCGAGCCTCGCCCCTGAAGCCGCCCGACGGAACCGTGAGCAATTGACTCGCGCCGGAGGCGATCTTCGCCACGGACGGGTGACCCGTCACCTCACGCAGGCGGCTGCAGGCGACCGCGCGGGCATCGGACGAGGCGTCGTCTCACGAAATTGAGCTCGGCCATGGCGGGTCGGTGTCGATGGATGGCTGGCAGCGACTGGGACTCGCGGTCGGTCGCCCGATCCAGATCTCGGTCCAACGCGACATCGCTGGCGAGACCGCGGATGCCGGCCACCTCGCGATGCAGGAGCTCGTTTTGCGGCTCGGTCGAGGTTCGGGGTATACCGGCTCGTTCGAGCTGGCGACCAAGCCGGCCGAGCCGTGGCGGTCGGCAGACGTCGGGCTGGCGGCACCCATCCAGCATCGACTCATCCGTGTCGAGTGCTGGAACACGATCGGGGATGTCGGGGCGTCGGCGCGATCCAGCGCCCGCGCGCAAGCAGAGCTCGCCGATCTCGCCATGGCGCGATGGGGGCGTCAGCGACGACCGGCCTGGTCTGGGTCGTGCGGGCGACGGCCAGAAACCGGGCGCTCGTCGCCCGCTACCCGGAGGTCTTCGCCAGTCGTTTTCCAGGGTCCTCGCGGGTCGAGGCGCTGACGCGGGGCGACCCTCCGCCCGCGGAGCCGGGCCTCGTGTGGTGCGACGTGTCGGCAACGCGGCTGTTCGCATGGAGGCGCGCCGCCTCGTAGCCTGACGCCATGGACCACGCCGATCACGTCCGGCTGATCCGGGCTGGCGTTGAAGGCATCGGCCCAAGCTGGCTCGAGCTCGGGGCCGGGGAGGGGGCGTTCAGCCTGGCGCTGGCAGACCTGCTCGGGCCGGGCGGGCGCATCCTGGCATCGGATCGCGACGAGCGCGCGCTACGAGCAGCGGCGACCGCCGTTCGGCGTCGCTTCCCGGAGACGCATCTGGAGACGCGCGCGTTCGACTACACCGACGCCGTCCCATACGGGCCGTTCGACGGAGTGCTCGCGGCGAACACGCTGCACTTCGTCGAGGATCGGGATCCGACTCTCCGGGCAATCCGCTATTCGCTCGCCCCGGACGGACGCCTCGTCGTCGTCGAGTACGACACGGATCGCGGGAATCCCTGGGTGCCGCATCCCTTTTCATTCGAGAGCTGGCGTGCGGAGGCGGTCCGGGCGGGCTACGCGGAACCCCGCTTGATCGGCCGCGTCCCAAGCCGGTTCCTCGGGTCGATCTACGCCGCGGTGGCGGAGGTCCCGGCGCCGCTGGTACACTCCTGACCTCACGGCGAGGACCGAGAGGAGTAGGTCCGGGACGGCCTTCAAGCGAGCGCGGGACGGTGCGAGCCGCGCGGCACGACCGTATCGAACGTCACTCGCGAGCCGTGCGGCCGACGTCCGATAGCGCGTCACGAGGAGGCCCGGAAGCAGGCGGCCGCGATGAGCGGATCGCCCCGGACCTCGAACCAGCAGGTGGTACCACGACCCCGTTCGTCCGCTGGACGCGCGGGTCGTTCGATTCTCAGGGGTCCACCATGACGGATACGACCGACACGACGAGCACGAAGACGATCGAGCTGCCGAAGGCCTATCGACCGGCGGATTTTGAAGCTGCCATCTACGAGCGATGGCTGGCGGCCGACGTCTTCGCGCCGGACGGCGCTGGCTCGACCGCCGATCCTTCTGCCGAGCCGTTCACGATCATCCAGCCGCCGCCCAACATCACAGGGTCCCTCCACCTCGGGCATGCCCAGCGGGCGGCGGTCGAGGACCTGATGATCCGCCACGCCCGGATGACCGGCCGCCCGGCCCTCTTCCTGCCCGGTCTCGATCACGCCTCGATCGCAGCCCAGTTCGTCCTGGACCGGATCATTGCGGCGGAGGGCGAGAGCCGCCAGAGCCTCGGCCGCGAGCGCTATCTCGAGCGGATGCAGGAGTTCGTCACCGCGACCCGCGTGGTGATGCTCGGCCAGGAGCGGCGCCTCGGAGCGTCGTTCGACTGGAGTCGCCTCCGTTACACGATGGACGACGGCTCCGCGCGGTCGGTTCGGGTGGCCTTCAAGACCCTCTATGACCGGGACCTCGCCTATCGGACCGAGGCCCTCGTCAACTGGTGTCCCGGCTGTCGGACCAGCGTCAGCGACCTCGAGGTGGTGTCGACACCCGAGACGGGAACCCTCTGGTCGGTCCGCTACCACCTGATCGACGAGGCGACAGGCCAGCCCGATCCTGATCGGACGATCACGGTCGCGACGACCCGACCGGAGACAATCCTCGGAGACACGGCTGTCGCGGTCCACCCCGACGACGAGCGCTACCGCGACCTCGTCGGGCGGCGCGTCCGGATCCCATTCGTCGATCGCGACGTGCCGATCATCACGGACGAGGTCGTCGATCGAACCTTCGGGACCGGTGCCGTGAAGATCACCCCTGCTCACGATCGCGACGATCACGAGACCGGCCTCCGCCACGGCCTGCCGATGCCGACGGTCCTCGATGACGCGGCAGCGGTCAGTGGAACCGGCACGGCCTACGACGGGCTGGATCGCTACGAGGCCCGGACGCGGATCCTTGCCGACCTGAGGGCCCGTGGCGACCTCGCCGGGGAGCGGCCCCACGAGATGGTCCTCGGCCGCTGCCAGCGATCGAACGACGTCATCGAGCCGCGGCTCAAGACGCAGTGGTTCGTGCGGACCGGACCGCTCGCCGCGGCGGCGCTCGAGGCCACGCGGAGCGGCTCGATCCGCATCGTGCCCGAGCGCTTCGACAAGACCTGGGAGCACTGGCTGACGACGATCCGCGACTGGAACGTCTCCCGCCAGCTGTGGTGGGGGCACCGGATCCCGGCGTGGTACTGCCCGGACGGCCACGTCACGGTGACCGCCGATCCGGCCGGCCCGGCCGCCTGCGACGTCTGCGGTCGACCGGCCGCCGAGATCCACCAGGACCCGGACATCTTCGACACCTGGTTCAGCTCCGGGCTGTGGCCATTCTCGACCCTCGGCTGGCCGGACGACGACTTCCACCGCTTCTACCCGACGTCGGTCATGGAGACGGGCTACGACATCATCTTCTTCTGGGTCGCCCGGATGGTGATGCTCGGGCTCGAGCTGACGGGCAGCGAGCCGTTCCATACGATCTCGCTGTCGGGCCTGATCCGGGACCCCCTCGGCCAGAAGATGTCGAAGACGAAGGGCAACGTCGTCGACCCGCTCGCGATCATGGAGGAATCGGGCGCCGACGCGCTGCGGTTCGGCCTGATCCACGGCGCCGCGGCCGGCCAGGACCAGCGGCTCGGACCGCAGAAGCTCGAGCTGGCCCGGAACTTCGCGAACAAGCTCTGGAACGCCGCCCGGTTCGTCGTCGGCTCCCGCCCGTCGGCGATCCAGCCCGATGCCCCACGCCACGAGCCGGACGAGGCGCTCCTGGGCCCAGCCGAGCGGTGGATACGCTCTCGCGCCGCGGCGACGACGGCCGAGGTCGATCGCGGGATCGCCGAGTACCAGTTCGGCGAGGTCACCCGCGCGCTCTACGACGGGATCTGGTCGGAGTTCTGCGACTGGGGACTCGAGCTGGCGAAGGTCCGCCTTGCCGACGATACGCTGCCGGTCGCGAACCGGGCCGCGACATGGTGGACGCTGGTCGACGCGATCGATCGATACCTCCGCCTGCTCCACCCGGTGATGCCATTCGTGACCGAGGCGATCTGGGCGACGCTGCCTCACAGCGCGACGGACCCGGAACTCCTGATCGTGGCCCGCTGGCCGTCGCCTGGCGCCCGCGACGAGGTCATCGAGGGCCAGGTCGGCGCCCTGATCGAGCTCGTCCGCGGGATCCGCAACGCCCGCGCCGAGGCGCGGATCGAGCCCGGTCTCTTGCTGCCCGTCGACCTGGTCATGGGCCAGGCGCTCGGGGACGCGTTCGAGGCGCTCCGCCCCGCCATCGCCCGCCTCGCCCGAGCGAAGCCGCTCCGGAGGCACCTCACGGCGGAAGCGCTCCACGCGGCCACCGCTCGCGACCACCCGTCGAAGACGCCCGGGCTGGCCGTCATCGTCGGGGAGATCGAGGCGGTGGTCGGCCACCCGGCCGATGCCGCGACGCGTCCGGAGGCGGGAGCCGGCTCTGCCGACGCCGACCGGGCCCGCCTCGAGAAGGAGCTCACCGAGGCCCAGGGCTATCTCGACGCGGCTCGGGCCCGGCTCGCCAACGACGCCTTCACGTCGAAGGCTCCGCCGGCCGTCGTGGACGGCGCCCGAGCCCGCATGGCCGAGCTCACCGACCAGGTCGCCCGGCTTCGGGCACGCCTCGGCCGCTGAGCGGCGGTCACGCGGGCAGGATCGCCAGATCGGCCGCGACCGGACGGTGATCCGACGCGTCGCCCGCCTCCTCGACGACCCGGCACGCGCGCGTCGCGAGCCCGCGGGTCTGGACGTGATCGATCGCGGCCGACCCGCACGTCTGCCGGCGCGGATCGTCCGGTGCGACGCCGATCGTCGCGAACGCCTCCTCGAAGGACGCGGCGAGTGGCGCGAGCTCCGCCGCGGTGATCGGCGCATTGAAGTCGCCGGCGACGATCACGGGCTGGATGTAGCGGGTCAGTGTCTCGATCCGCACGACGATGTCGTCTCGGCGGGCATTCGCGTCGGCCACGATCTCGGCTAATCGCGGGGATGGGACGGCGTGGTCGGTTCCGTACATCGCCAGGATCGATCGGTTGCCGTAGAACGCCCGACCGGCCTCGACGTATCGGGCGACCTTGTCCGCCAGCCGATCGGGGATGGCCAGGAGATAGGCCCCGTTTCCGTACCCGCCGACCAGGTACTCGGTCCGGACCTCGGATCCGTCAGGTGCTCGCCATGCGAAGGCGTGCCGATCGATCGCGGCCGGCACGCCACGCCAGACGACCGCGTGGCCGATCCCGGCCCGCCTCAGGATCTGGGGCATCTGGGCGACGTGGCCGAACATGTCAGGCAGGTATCCGACCGGCATCGCCGCCCCGAGCGCCTCGGCGGCATGCCAGCCGGTCTGGAGGTTCCGGACGATCGTCTCGCCCGAGACGAGGAACTCGTCCATGAGGATCTGCCATGGCCCGATGGCCAGCCGGCCCTCGGCGATCAGCCGCTCGATCCGGGCACGACCGGCCGGCCGAACCTCCACGTAGTCGTCGACGGTCGCGACCTGGCCGTCGAGGGTGAAGGCCAGCCGATCGTCCGCCTCCATCGAGTCGAGCAGCTCGTCGACGAGCTCCACGAGCCGCATCCGGAAGACCTGGAAGGGCTCGTACCACTCGCGATCCCAATGGGTGTGGGGCACGAGGTGGATGACGGTCGGGCTCACGGGGCCGCGATCGGCGCCGGTGGCCGGAAGGGACGCGGTCACGCCATCACGGGATCGCGGCCGCCGCCTCGCCGCCGATCTCGATCCCGTGCTGCTCCGCCAGGCGGGCGATCGCCTGCTGGCAGATGACGATGTCGGCGCGACCGTCGGCGATCCCGGTTCGTGGCGGCGCGCCGTCGCGGATAAGGTCGCGGAACGCGAGGAGCTCCTGCTCGAAGGCTTCCTCGATCGAGTCGAACACGAGCCGGCGGCGCGTCTCGTTCCGACCCGTCGCCATGGTGAGCAGGGTCGGCTCGTGGAGCCGGTAGGGCGAGGGAAACGTCAGCTCGACCGATCCGCCGACATGGTGGAAGCGGACGTCCTCGCGATAGGCCGGGTAGTCCTCGAGGAAGTGCCAACCGATCGTCACTCGTGTCCCGTCGGCAAGCCGGCCCGTCAGGCCGAGGGAGCCGGGGAACGCGTCAGCGGGCCACGCGTCGACCCGGTCGATTGCCACGAGCTCGCCGGCGATCGCCCGGATCACGGACAGCTCGTGGACGATGCTGCTGAGGAGGGTGCTCTCGTAGAACCGGCCCAGGGTGCGTGCGGCAGGCCCGATCGCCTTCTCGATCAGCGCGTCGCTGGCTTCTCGCAGCCGGCTCATGCCGCCCGGATCGAAGTGGCTCGGCATCGACAGCAGGTGGGCGAACGCGAGTTGTGACTCGCTCGTCGGGTGGAGGACGGTCACCTCGATCGTGCGGAGCGGCCCCAGGCCGGACGATGCGTCGGTGCTGATCCGGACGGCCTCGACGACGGCGGGGTCGAACACCTTCATGTAGCCCAGCAGGAGCCGTCCCGCGTTCGGCGATGCGGCGAGCGCATCCGCCTCGGCGAGGGTGTAGGCGAGAGGCTTCTCGCACAGGACCGGGACACCGCGGTCGAGGGCGCCCAGCGCGACCGCGCCGTGCGACCCGGAGGTCAGCACCAGCAGCCCGTCGATCGACGACCCTTCGAGGAGGGCGTCGACCGTCCCGAAGCGGGCCGCCGTCGGCACGCGATAGCGATCGCCGAGGGCTGCCAGCAGAGCGGGCGACAGGTCGCACATGGCCGCGATCTCGAACGTGTCGGCATGCCGGGCGAGGAGGGGAAGGTGGACGGCCTGGGCCACGGCACCGAGACCGGCCAGGCCGATTCGCAGCCGCGCCCGGCCCGCCGGTGAAGGGGAGGTCATTGGCCCCGAAGTATACGGACCGGGCAGGCAGTCCGGCCTCCACGGTCGAGCCGGTTTGACCCGGCCCCGCGCCGCCGCCAGACTGCTCGGTCATGACCGAGCAGACCCCGATCTCGCCGGCCGGCGGGTCCGACTGGCGCGACGGCGTGGTCTATCAGATCTACCCGCGGAGCTTCGCCGACAGCAACGGTGACGGCGTCGGCGACCTCGCCGGGATCATCGACCATCTCGATCATTTCGATCCCGACCGGCTCCCGATCGAGGCGATCTGGCTGTCGCCGATCTACCCATCGCCAGGGCGCGATCTCGGGTACGACGTGACCGACCACACCGCCGTCGACCCGCTCCTGGGTTCCGAGGACGATTTCGACCGTCTCGTCGCCGAGTGCCACCGCCGGGGCATCAAGGTGATCATGGACCTGGTGATGAACCACACGAGCGACGAGAGCGCGTGGTTCCTCGCATCGAAGGCCTCGCGGGAAGGGCCCTATGCCGACTTCTACCTGTGGCGCGATCCCTCCGGCTGGGACGCGGAGGGCAATCCGCTCCCGCCCAACAACTGGGTCTCGTTCTTCGGCGGCCCCGGTTGGGAGTGGGTGCCGGAGCGCGGCCAGTTCTACTACCACACGTTCCTCGTCGGGCAGCCCGAGCTGAACTGGCGCAACCCGGCGGTCGAGGCCGCCCAGTGGGACATGGTCCGCGGCTGGCTGAAGCGGGGCGTCGATGGCTTCCGGCTCGACGTCTTCAACGCATTTCTCAAGGACCCTGAGCTGCGCTCGAACCCGGTCCTGGCCGGCGGCAATTCCCCGTGGAGCCGCCAGGAGCACCGCTACGACATCGACCAGGACGACTTCCTCGACCTGATCGGCCGGTTCCGATCGATCCTCGACGAGCAGCCGGGCCGGATGTCGGTCGGCGAGCTGTTCACCGGTGGGACGAAACGGGCCGCCGCGTACACGTCCGACCGCCACATCGTGTTCGACTGGTCGCTGATGGAATCGCCCTGGACGGCGTCGGCGTTCGGCGCCGCGATCGACCTCAGAGAAGCCGCGTACGGGCCTGACGCATGGCCGACGATCGCCCTCTCCAATCACGACCGCGAGCGCCAGGCGACCCGTCTCTCGGCATCGGTCGGGCGCGATCGCGATCCGGACCGCGACGCGATCGCCAAGGCCGCCGCCGTGGTGATCCTTGCCGTTCGGGGCACGCCGTTTCTGTACTACGGCGAGGAGATCGGGATGGTCGACGTCGACATCCCGCGCGACGAGATCGTCGATCCGCCCGCCTTCCTCGCCGGGCCCGACTTCCCGTGGTACGACCGGTCCCGGTGCAGGACGCCGATGCAGTGGACGGGCGGCCCGGGCGCGGGGTTCACGACCGGCCGGCCGTGGCTCCGCCTGGCGCCCGATGCGGCGACGAGGAATGTCGCCGCTCAGGCGACCGACCGGGAATCCGTTCTCGCGACCTATCTCCGCCTCCTGACGTTCCGACGGACGACGGGCGCACTCCAGTGCGGCGCGATGCGCCGCTTCGACAGCGGCGACCCCGACGTGCTCGCCTGGACGCGTGGCGCCGGCCAAGAGGCTCTGCTGATCCTCGTCAATTTCGTGGGCGAGGAGCGAGCGATCGATCTCGGCGCCGTCGCTCCGGGGGGCTGGCGGGCGCAGGTCGGCACGCATCGCGATCCTGCTGAGCGCGATGCCCGCGGACGGCTCGTCCTCCGCCGGGACGAGGGTGTGATCCTCGCGAGGGCGGATGGCTGAGGCCGGCCATCCGAGCGACATGGGTCCGGCGCCCCGCCGAACGTACCCTGACGAACTCGCGCGGGCCGCTGCTACCATGATCGGCGCCCGCCACGATCAACGGAGTCCCTCGTGCCGCTCGATTTCCTGAAGCGCCGGAATACCGAAGAGACGCCCGCGCAGCCGGCCCCGCTGCCCGGCCCCGGCGCGGGCGATCACGCCACGATCACGTTGCCCGAGGAGGTCGTGGCACAGGAGTTCCAGCTCAAGCTGTATTACGCGGGGAAGACGAGCGAAGGCGTCCGGATGACGGCCGGCCCGAACGCCATGAACGAGCTCCCGTCGATGCTCCACGGCCTGGCGCGGACGGACATCGAGGTCGTCGAGCCGCTCCCGATCGAGTTCAGCCAGGCGACGCCGGTCATCGCCCGACCGTCCGAGGCGATGCAGTGGCTGAACGCCCACCACATCCACTCCCCGGTGACCCGGCACGCGCTCGTCGTCCTCGAGACGATCGATGCGATCGACCTCGCGTTCGACACCTTCGCCTGCACGCTGCTGGACGGCGAGGTCGACACGTCTGGCTATCCCGACTACAGCGCCATCGTCGGCGGCGTGGCCGCTCACTGGGACGAGGCCACGGGCGACATGATCGTCCGCTCTGTCCTCGGCTGGGGCGGCAAGGGCGTCCGCGGCGATACGGACCGGATCGCCAACAAGCTGCTCGCCGGGATCCTCACGAACGTCCTCGCCAACCAGCACGCCCTCGGCCTGACGGCGATCGACCGGCCCGTCCCCGCAGCCGGCCGCGGGGGCCTGGTCTGCGCCCACTGCGGCTTCGCGTCCGCCCACGAGCGGGCGTTCTACTGCCCGAAGTGCGGCATGCGCCTGCTCCGCGGCTGATCGGCCCCAGCTGCCACCCCTCGATGCCGACCTACGACTACCTCTGTCCGAACCGCCATCGTTTCGAGGTCATCCACTCCGTCACTGCCGAGGGTCCGACGGAATGCCCCATCTGCGGCGCATCGCCCGTGCGGAAGGCGGTCTCGGCGCCGACGATCCATTTCAAGGGCAGCGGCTGGGCAAAGAAGGACCGGAGCTCGGCGTCGCGCTCGGCCTCGAAGGCGGCGTCGGCAGCGGCCGAGAGCGGATCGGGATCGGGCTCCGACGGAGCGGCGGGCACCGGCTCGGGGACGGACAAAGGCAAGGCCTCGGGCGGCGCCGGCGCGACGAGCTCGGATGCGAAGCCGGCCTCGGCCAAGAAGCCGACGGGCGAGTCCGGGAACGCCGGCGGCTCGTCGAGCACCTCCGGGCCCGCGGCGGACTGACGTGCCGACGTCCGCCGCCGACTGGATCAGCCTGGCCGAGGCGGCCGCGATCCTCGAGGCCGCCAACGTCCGGTTCCGGCCGGCGACGATCGGGGCGTGGGCCCGCACCGGCAAGCTCCAGAGCATCAAGCTCGGTGGCCGGCGGTTCGTCCGCCGAGGCGAGGTGAAGGCGCTCATCGCTCCGCCGCGGCGCGTCAGGGCGACGGACCTCCAGCCCGGTCTCTTCGCGGAGATCCGGGACTGACCGAGGAGCCCGCCGGTCCGCGGCAATCCGCATCGGCCGCAGCTCGGGCCGCGCTGATCGAGCTGGTCGGACTGCCCCGCGTCGCGATGGGGCGCCGCGTCATCGCTCGCTATAACGCCGTGGACGGCAGCCTCCTCGCGGCCGGCCTTGCGTACAACGCGATCCTCGCCCTCGTCCCGATCGCCCTGCTCGTGACGGCGATCGGCGGCTTCGTCCTCACCGACCCCGCCAGCCGGGCCCGGTTCATCGTCGCGGTCCTGTCCTTCGCGCCGCCTCTTGCCGGTGTCATCGATGAGATCGTTCGCGGCCTCACGAGGGCATCGACGCCGCTGTCCGTGATCGGCCTCGTGCTCGCGTTCTGGGGTACGTCCCGGCTGTTCGCGTCGCTGGAATCCGGCCTCGCCCGGATGTTCACGGGGTCGCCCCGCCGCGGGTTCGTCAGCCGCTATGTTCGTCGGGTCGGGGCGGTCGTCGTCCTCGCGGTCATCGTGACCGCTGCGTTGATCGTCGTTCCGATCCTGTCGGTCTGGACCGACATCGCCAGCGACGGCGGCACGATCGCGAACGCCGTGCCCGGCCTCGCCGTCGCCGCCGGTGCCCTGGCACTGACGACGCTCGCCCTGGCGTGCCTCTACCGGGTCCTGCCACCGTCGCTGCCGTCGTGGCGCCAGATCCGCGGGCCGGCGCTCTGGGCCGCGATTGCGCTCCTCGTCGTCACCCGAGGGTTCACGATCCTGGCGCCGCGCCTCTTCGGGGCGAACGCGATCTATGGGACGTTGGGCGCGATCTTCCTCGGGCTGGCCTGGCTCGACCTGATCTTCATGGTGATCCTGCTCGGTGGTGCCTGGGTGGCCGAGCGAACGCCAGACGCGGAGGCGGCCGTCGTCTAGGCCGGCGACGGTGGGTCGCCGTGGGCGCGGGCGGCGGCGTCAGGCCTGGCGGCTGCCGCAGCGCCGGCAGAACCGGGCGGTCGCCGAGAGCGACAGGCCGCAGTTCGAGCAGGGTTGCACGCCCGCGACCTGGGTCGCGGGTCCGACCGGCGGCCGGAGGACCTCCTGCGACGACGCGGCCCATAGGGCGTCGCTCGACGCGCGGTCGCGATTCGCCAGAAGGGCCATGCTCGGCGATTCCTGCCAGTCCGGCTGGGTCGGCCACTGCGGTTCCGCCGACGCTTGCACAGCGGGCGGCGTCGGTGGCGTGACCGGGACGACGGGCTCGACCGACGGGACGGTCGGCTGCTGGGCCGGTGCGGACTGGTCGGGGGCGAAGATCCGCCACGTCGGCTGCTCGATGCGGTCCTCGCGAGCCGGTTCGGGCTCGGCGGCGACCGGCTCGACGTCCGCTTGAGCCGCGGCGGGAAGCGGCTCGGGCTCCGCGGCGGGCGGCTCGGCTGCCTCAGGCTCGGCAACCGCGGCGGCGGCGAGTGGCTCGGCCTCGGCGGCCGGCTCGGCGGCCAGCGGCTCGGCGGCGGCCACCTCGGCGGCGGCCGGCTCGACGGCCTCGACGGCGGGTTCGGGTGTGGCCTCGGCCGATACCGGCTCCGGCTCGACCGCGTCCTCGTCCGCCAATCGGGCCTCGTAGGCCTCGAGCTCTGCGTCGATGTTCTGGCCGGGGCGGAACCGCCCGAGCAGCACGGAGGTCTGGTCGGCCAGGGTCGTTGCCTGCTCGTCGACCGTGTCGGGCAAGGAGTCGGCGGCAACCGGCGGGACCGGCTCTGTCGCCGCCTCCGCGACGACCTCGGCTGGCGGCGCCTCGGCGGTGGCCGCCTCGGCCGGCTTCGGGGTCTCCTCCTTCGGACGGTCGGCGATCAGGAACGACAGTCGCGCGCCGAGATCGATCTCTTCGACCTCTTCCTCGAGCTCGGCGCCGCCGCCGGTTGACGGCTCCGGCTCGAGGACCGGCGCCTCCGCCCCGTTGCCGCCGTTCTTGCCATGGGTCGCGAAGATCGTCTCGAGCGGAGGCTGATCGGCCCGCAGGTCTGCCGTGGGCCAGGCGTCGGCCGAGATGGGAACCTGCTCGAACGGAACCTCGTCGGCGAACGGCGTTGGGAGGACGTCCTGGCCGAGACTCGGAGAGCACGTGAGGCAGCGGCCCTCGGCCTGGTTCCAGCAGTTGCCGCATGTGTACTGGCGGCAGTTCATGCAGAAGTTGAACGTCGAGTGGAACGCGTCAAGCTGCTGGGCCGTCACCTCCCGCTCTTCGTCGCTGCGGGCAGCGGCCATCGCCTCGTCCATCGACGTGTCGTCGCTCATGACGTAGTTCTTCAGGCCCTTGGACAGGGTCTTGAACTGGCCGAGGCGGCGGGTCTTGCGAGGTGCGGCGGATTCGAACGTGTAGCGCGTTCCGCAGCGTTCGCAGAAGGACTCGGTGAGGATCTCGGGCATGCATGCCCTCAGTGCGCGATGAACACGACGGAGCCGGACGGCTGACCGAACGGGGCGAGAGTATAGCGCAGGGTCGGCGCGCCGCCCCCGTCGCAGGTACGGGCGGCAGCGGGACGATGGTCCCGAAAACGGCTCCGGCGACCGGCCGGGGGGCCTCAAGCCGCCCCCCGAGAGGTCGGACCGGCGGGCGGCCATCTCAGGACCGTCTGTTAGACTCCGCCCCCGAATGGGACCCTTGGCCGCCGTGGAGCGGTTCCTCGAGCGGCTGTTCGAGCGCCAGGCAGCGCGGCTCTTCAAGACGGCCATTCGCCCGATCCAGGTCCAGGTCCGGCTCGAGCGTGCGATGGAGGGCTCCCGGGTTCGCGACGGCGCGCGGACACTCGTGCCGCATCGGTTCACCGTCCGGCTGGCGCCCGACGACCTCGCCGCGCTCCGATCCGCCGCACCGTCCCTCGCCGCGGATCTCGCCGACGGCGCGCTCGCCTTCGCACGTGGCCATGGCTATAGCCTCCTCGACCGGCCGACCGTCGCGCTCCGGAGCGACCCATCGGTCGAGGCCGGCGACATCGTGGTCGACGCTTCAGATCTGTCGCGGATCGATGACGCGGACGGGGCCAGGTTGGATCCAGCGTCCGCTGATTCCGGACCGGAGCTTGCCGAAGGCAGGCCGGCAGACTCGCCCGAGCAGCGGGCGACGATGCCTGGACCGCCGGCGGGCTCCGGGGCCTCGGCCGAACCAACAGACGACAGGCGGCCACCCCATCCGACGAGGTCGGCAGATCAGACCGCGGTGTTCGTGATTCCGGCCTCGGAGGGCCCCCGGGCCATGATCCGCGAGATCCGGCCGGACGGCTCGAGCCGCACGATCGCCTTCGATGGCCGGCCCCTGACCATCGGTCGCGCGCCCGACAACGGGCTCGTCATTCGGGACGGGCGTGCCTCGCGGCACCATGCCCGGATCGACGGCCGGCGCGGC
>Ga0307277_10000571_pt1 | contig 13752 bp, 14 predicted proteins | sample ER_DNA_116_FD_194473 | JGI IMG/M metagenome (GOLD analysis project Ga0307277, IMG submission 194473) | Bulk soil microbial communities from the East River watershed near Crested Butte, Colorado, United States - ER_DNA_116 | ecosystem: Environmental > Terrestrial > Soil > Floodplain | place...
AGCAAGTTCTCGCCGTCGGGGGCGAGCGCCTCCGTGTCCTCCACCAGCACGCGGAGCTCGGCAAGCCGCGCCTCCTCGGCATCGGCACCGCGGCTCAGCTCCTCCTGCCGCCGCCGAGCCGCGACAAGCTCTCGCCAGGCTGCTCTCAGATCGGCACGAAGCCGAAGCTGCGCCTCCGCGCAGAACGAGTCGAGGACATCGAGTTGATACGAAGCCCGGGCAAGCCGCCGCTGCTCGAACTGGCCGGACATTGCGATCAGGCGCTCGCCCGCGGCCGCGAGGTCTTCGCGTGCGGCGCTTCTGCCCCATGCGTAGGCACGTGTGCGTCCGTCGGCGAACACGCGCCGCGCCAACACGAGCCCGTCCTCGCCTTCAGGTTGCAGCTCCGCGAGGGCTTCCAGGCCCTCCTCCTCGAGCAATCCCGGACTCAGCTCGAACTCCGCTTCGACATAGGCCTCCTCGGCCCCTGGACCGACGAACCCGGCGTCGCCCTTCGCCCCGAGCAGGAGTCCGATCGCCTGGGCGAGAATGGTCTTGCCCGCTCCGGTCTCGCCTGTGATCGCATTCAGGCCCCGCGCAGGCTCGAGGTCGGCCTCCCGGATGAGGACGAGGTTCTCGATGCGGAGCCTACGGAGCAAAGGTCTCCCGGTATTTCCGGAAGAACGTGACTTCCGGGAGATGCGCGAGCAGACTCGACTGCTCACCAAGGCGCACCACAACGGTGCCCCCGCCGTCGAGCTCGCCCACCTGATGGCCGTCGACGAGGACCGCAGCCGGCAGGTCGTGCGTGCGGTTCTCGATCTCGACCACACGCCCACGGGGCACGACGAGCGGCCGCGCGTGGAGCGAATGCGGCGCGATGAAGGTGACGGCCTGAGCGTCGAGGCCCCAGACGAGCACAGGACCCCCGTTCGAGAGGTTGTAGCCGGTCGACCCCGACGGCGTCGAGCAGAGCACTCCGTCACAGGCGAGCACGCCGAGGTCCTCGCCGCCCACTGCCCAGCCGAGCTCGATCATGCGGCCGATGACCGAGCTGGCAACGACGACGTCGTTGACTGCGACATGCCAATCGCCGTCGACTTCGGCATCGAGCGTGGGCAGCTCGGCGACCGCATAGTCGCCTGCGAAAGCGCGCCTGAGCCCTTCCTCCAGCTCCCCCGCGGGGATCGAGGTCAGAAAGCCAACGGCACCGAAGTTCGCGCCGATGACCGGTGTCTCGGTGCCATGCGTGCGCTGAAGGGCGCGCAGCATCGTGCCGTCGCCCCCGAGCACGACGAGGAGATCGACGTCGGCGAGATCAGAGGCGTTGGAGTCGCGGTCGTGCTTCTCGGCCTCCTCCTGCGAATAGAGAAGCTCGACCCCGGCCTCCTCCGCGACGCGCTCGAGGCAGGCCAACGCCTCACGGATCGGCTTCGGATTCCCGTGCGTGACGACCGCGGCCCTGCGTACGCGCTCAGGCGGTGGCGTCGTCGATCCAGTGTTCGAGCTCATGGGGCAGCGAGGGATCTGCGCGGTGGACGAGGTGGAGGAAGAACTCCCGGTTTCCCTTGGGGCCGGGCAAGCCCGAGTCTACGACCCCGACTGTCTGCGCAGACCACGCGAGGGCCGCCGCGGCGATTTCGCGCAGTACGCGGCGGTGGACCTCCGGGTCACGGACGACTCCGCCTCTGCCGACCTCCTCACGCCCCGCCTCGAACTGCGGCTTGGCGAGGACGAGGGCTTCCCAGCCCGGCCGAGCGAGCAGGAGCGCGGGCGGCAGCGCAAGCCGGACACTGATGAACGACACGTCGCAAGTGACGAGCTCCGGCGCGAAGGGCAGCTCGGTGAGCTCGCGTGCATTCGTGCGCTCGAGCACCGCCACGCGAGGGTCGCTGCGGAGCCGCTCATGGAGCTGGCCGCGCCCGACGTCGAGCGCAATCACGCGGGCCGCGCCGCGATGGAGGAGCGCGTCTGTGAAGCCGCCCGTCGAGGCGCCGACGTCGAGGCAGTCGCGGCCTGCGACCTCGACGCCCAGCTCCTCGAGCGCATGCTCGAGCTTGTCGCCTCCGCGTGAGACGTAGCGAGGAGGAAGCTCGACGACGAGGTCGACTCCCTCGTCGAGCTGCTCGCCGGCCTTCGCATGACCGGGCACGAGACCGGCCATCACGAGCGCCTGCGCCTGTGCGCGGCTCTCGGCGAGGCCCCGCTCGACGAGCAATACGTCCAGACGCTTGCGCACGGGCGCAAGGCTAGCTGGCGGCGGCCCGCCTTTTTAGGCCTGAAACCAGCTCGTCCAGAAGCACCGTGTCCGCAGGGATCTCGCCCAGGCGGGCCCGGGCGCGCCCTTCGATCTCGTCCGCAAGCTCGTGGACGCCCTCCGCGCCGAGCTGCTCAGCGAGGCCGTCCTCGTCGAGCACGTCGTCGACGACCTGGTAGAGGAGCCCGAACTCGGCGGCGAAGCTCCGCCACGGCGCGTGCTCCGACTCCGGGACCTCGCTGACCGCGAGCGCACAGCCGACCGCCGCTTCGAAGAGCCGCCCCGTCTTCAGCGCATGCAGGCGGGCGAGGTCGTCGCTTCCTCCGCGGACGTCGTCGTGCTGGCCCCCGATCATGCCGAGGGTCGCCCGCGAGAGTTCCCGGGCGACGGCGGGGGTCGGGTAGGAGAGCGCGAGGTCGAAGGCCTGTGCGAGCAGGGCGTCGCCGTTCAGGATTGCGGTCGCCTCGTCGAACTGGACGTGCGAGGTTGCGCGGCCGCGCCGGATCGCGTCGTCGTCGAGCGCGGGCAGATCGTCGTGGACCATGCCGAAGGTGTGCACGAGCTCGACGGCTGCGGCGGCCGGCAGAAGCTCCTCCGCCGGCGAGCCTGTGGCTTCGCCGCACGCCAGGCAGAGGAGCGGCCGGATGCGCTTGCCCCCGCCCTCGAGGCTGTAGCGCATGGCCTCATTCAGGCTGCCGAGCTCAGGGGCGAACGGCAGTGCGGCGAGGTACTCCTCGATCAGCTCCCGGTGCGCGTCGAGGCGACTCACTGGGCACCCGCTTCGCGCCGGGCTTGTTCCAGCTCGGCCTCGACCTGCCTGGCGAGCTCGGCAAGCTCGCCGAGGATGTCGATCGCCGCTTCGGGGTCCTCGACCGACTCGAGGCGCCCCCGGGCCTGCTCGAGCCGGTCGAGGAGCTCCTCGGCCCGCCCCAGCGCATCCTCGGCCCCGCTCATACGGCTCGCTCCTTGGCGATCCGGCCGAGGATGCCGTTCACGAGGCGTCCCGCCTCGTCGGATGCATAGCGCTTCGCCAGCGAGACCGCTTCGTCAATCGCCACCTCGACGGGAACTTCGCCGCGCTCGAGCTCGTCGATTCCGATCCGCAGGACGTTCCGCTCCAGCGCACCGAGCCGATCCGCCGTCCATTCGTCGGAGGCCTCGGTGATCTGCCCGTCGAGCTCCGCGGCCCGGCCGATGACGGCTTCCGCGAGTTCGCGCGCAAACGGATCGATCTCGCCTTCGTACAGGGACGCGAGCGGCTGGCCCGTCACGTCCCACTGGTAGAGGAGGAAGAGCGCCGTGCGCCGCGCTGCATGTCGGCCGGCCATTACGCGGTGAGCGCCGGCAAGCGTGCGCCCGCCTCCGCGAGAAACCCCGTTGAATAGCGCCCCGTCGCGAACTCCTCGCTGCGCAGAATGTCAATCGCCGCGGCCCTCGTCGTCGGCACGCCCACAACTTCCAGCTCCGTCAGGGCGCGTAGACACCGATCGATCGCCGCGGGCCGGTCTGCGTCCCAGACGATCACCTTGGCAACGAGGGAGTCGTAGTAGGGCGGGATCACCGCGCCGTCCTCGAGGTGCGTGTCGACGCGGACTCCGGGGCCTAGGGGAGCGCGAAAACGCTCGATCTTGCCGGGCATGGGCAGGAAGTCGCGCGTGGGATCCTCGGCGTTGATGCGGACCTCGATCGCGTGTCCGCGCCGCTCCGCGCGGCCAGTCTGCGTCAAGGCTTCCCCCGCCGCGATGCGTAACTGCTCGCGGACGATGTCGATTCCCGTCACCACCTCGCTCACGGGGTGCTCGACCTGGAGGCGGGCGTTCAGCTCGATGAAGTAGAAGGAGCCGTCCGGGCCGAGAAGGAACTCGAACGTGCCCGCGTTGAGATAGTCGATTGCGCGGGCTGCGTTTGCCGCCGCCTCCTCCATCTGCTCACGTGTCTCCGGGGTGAGCGCGGGCGAGGGCGACTCCTCGATCAGCTTCTGGTGCCGGCGCTGGATCGAGCACTCCCGCTCGCCGAGGGTGAGGACGCCGCCGACCGCGTCGGCGAGCACCTGGACCTCGACGTGCCGGGCGGGCACGATCGCTTTCTCGAGATAGAGCGCCGGCTCGCCGAAGGCGGCCTCAGCTTCCGTTGATGCGGTTTGAAACGCGCCTTCGAGCTCGTCCGGCTCCCGCACTAGCCGCATGCCCTTGCCGCCGCCTCCGGCAACGGCTTTCAGCAGGACGGGATACCCCACCTCGTCGGCCGCGGCATGCACCTCGTCGAGCGTCGTCGCGGCTTCACTTCCGGGCACGACCGGCACGCCCGCGGCGGCCATCTCCTGCTTCGCCCTCGCCTTGTCGCCCATGCGGGCCATCGTCTCGGCCGTCGGGCCGACGAACGCGAGCTCGTTGTCCAGGCAGGCCGCGGCGAAGGCGGGGTTCTCGGCGAGGAAGCCCCAGCCCGGATGGACGGCGCTGCAGCGTGTCGTCGTCGCGGCGGCGATGATCGAAGGGATCTTGAGGTAGCTCTCGGCCGCGGGCGGCGGGCCGACGCAGACCGCGCGGTCGGCAAGCCGTGTATGCAGGGCGCCTTCATCGGCGGTCGAGTACACGGCGACCGCCTCGATGCCCAGCTCATGGAGCGCGCGGATGACCCGGACGGCAACCTCGCCGCGATTCGCGATCAGGACTCGGGAAAACAAGGCCTAGAGAGCGTCGAGTGGCTGGGAGATGGCGGGCTCGAGGTCGAAGAGCGGCTGGCCGAACTCCACCGGCTGACCGTTCTGGACGTGGATCGCGCGGACGATGCCCTCGATCTCGGCCTTCACCTCGTTCATGAGCTTCATCGCCTCGAGGATGCACAGAGTCTGCCCCGGTGCGACCGCGTCTCCCTCTTCGACGAACGGCGGCGCGCCGGGCTGAGGCGCCCGATAGAAGGTTCCGACCATCGGCGCCTCGATGCGGACCGCACCGTCGGTCTCGGGCGCGGGCGCGACCGGCTCGGGCTCCGCGGTCGGCGCCGGGGCGGGCGACTCGACCGGTGGCGGCTCCTCGGTCCGCCTGACCGAGACTCGCGTTCCCTCCTCCTCGACGGCGATCTCGGCGATGCCCGTCTCCTGGACGATGCGCACGACCTCTCGGATTCGCTCGGCGCGGGACTGGTCGACTCCTCCGCCGACCAGGGAGTCCTCACCGCTCGTGCGGTCGCGGATCGTACGCAGGAGCGGCTCCGCCTCCTCGCCGAAGAGCGCGAGCAGCAACAGCTCCTCTTCGCTCGCGGCCAGGCCGGCCGCCTCCTCGCGGATCTCGTCGAGGGCGACCTCGGGCTCCTCGGGCGCGTCCCCTTCGGAGAGCAGCGAAACGGCTCGCTGGACAGTCGCGTCGATCTTCCCGGGCGGCGTGCCGAAGCGACCGTCGAGGAGGGCACGCAGCTCGTCGACAACCGTCTGGTACCGCGACGCCGAAAGCACGTGCACGAGCGCCTGCGAAGCGAGAATCTGGCCGATCGGAGCGGCGACCGGCGGCGATCCCGCTTCTCCGCGGATCACCGCCAGCTCGTCGAGGACGTCGTCGAGCCGGTCCGTGGCGGAATAGGCACGGAGGCGCGTGTCGATCGCGGCGACAAGGCTGGCGGGAAGCTCATGCTGGGCGGCCCGGACGGCGATGTGCGGAGCAAGCGGCGTCACGGGGTCGTCTCCGACGAACTCGTCGACGATCTCGGCCGCCTGCCAGAGGATCTCGACGTTGATGCCGCTGTCCATCTTCGCGCCGGCGAGTGCGCTGCCGAGCGCCTCCCCCGAGACCCGGTGCAGGGTGAGCGCAATCGGGTAGACCGCGCACGCGATCAGATCGGCACCTGCGCGAGCCGCCTCGAGCGCCGCCGCCAGCCCGCTCCCTGCAGCGCCCTGGCAGTAGATGCCGACGGGCAGACCGCTTCCCTTCGCCAACGCAGAGACGAGCTCGTGGGCGCGGTGCGGCTCGAGGGCGCCGGAGGGGTCGTGGAGAAGCACTCGCGCAGCCCCGAGATCGGGGAGCTTCTTGGCCTGCTCGACGAGCTGCTTCGTCTCTCCGCCCTTGCCCGGACTGTAGATGAGCCCCGCATCGAACTCCCGGTCGGCCGCGGTGATCGCCTCACCAGCCTCGCGCAGGTTCGAGACGTCGTTCAGCGGGTCCTCGAGGCGAAAGACGTCGATGCCGCTCTCCGCGGCGCTGGCGACGAACCGGCGCGCGAAGTCGCCCCCGACGGGGCGCGAGCCGACGAGGAAGCGGCCGCGCAGCGCCATCCCGAGCGGTGTCTTCGTTCGCGCCTTGAGTGCGCGGATCCGCTCCCACGGGCTCTCGACGCCGCGGCGAACCGAGGTGTCGAAAACGCCTCCTCCCGAGACCTCGAGAGCCGCGAATCCCGCGCCGTCGAGCAGCTCTGCGAGCCGCAGCAGATCGGCGGTCGGCATGCGTCCGGCCAGGGGCTCCTGGCTGAGCAGGCGGATCGTCGTGTCTATGAGCGCAGGCACGCAGAGAGGGTAACTCTCCAGAACTCTTCGAGAGCCGACGCCAGCCGCCGCCGGAGCCGGCATTTGCCCGGCGGGAGGCCGACCAGCGAGAGGAGGACGCCTGCACCACGCAAGCCTCGGGCGGCTCCTGAAACGAAGCGCACGTCCACCTCGCCCGCAAGGAGGGGGCCCACGGGGGAACCAGGGGTTCCCACGTGAAGCGAGCGGAGCGAAGTGTTATGCGCGCGAGATGTAGCGGCCTTCGCGCGGGTCGACCTTGATCCGGTCGCCGCTGGCGACGAAGAGCGGGACCTGGATCACCGCCCCGGTCTCGAGCTTGGCGGGTTTCGTCACGTTCGAGACCGTGTCGCCTTTCACGCCGGGCTCGGTCTCGGCCACGGCCAGCTCGATCGAGGACGGCAGCTGGAGCCCCGACGGCTTGCCGTCGACGGTGAGGATCTGCACGGAGGTCGAGGGCGGGATGAACTGGAGATCCGCGACGACGGATTTATGCGGAAGCGAGAATTGCTCGTAGGTCTCGTCCTCCATGAAGACGACGTCGTCGCCCGAGTCGTAGAGGTATTGCGCACTCTTGACCTCCGTGTGCATCCGCTGGAACTTCTCGCCTGCGCGGAAGGTGCGCTCGACGACCGCGCCCGAGCCGATGTTCTTGAGCTTCGTCCGCACGAAGGCGCCGCCCTTCCCAGGCTTCACGTGCTGGAACTCGACGATGCGCCAGACGCCGCCGTCGACCTCGATATGCATGCCGTTCTTGAACTGATTCGTGTTGATGTTCTCCGCCACGACGCCTCAATCTAGTCGACGGTGAGCAGATCCTTCGTGAAGCTCGTCAGAACCTCGGGCTCTCCGTCCTGGACGACGACGAGATCCTCGATCCGGATCCCTCCGAGGCCGGGCAGGTAGATACCCGGCTCGACGGTGACGACGTTCCCGGCGGCGAGCGTGTGGCGCGACTCCTGCGCCAGCCGAGGATCCTCGTGAACGAGGAGACCGACGCCGTGGCCGAGCCCGTGGCCGAAGAACTCGCCGAACCCTGCCGCCTCGATCCGGTCGCGCGCCGCGGAGTCGACTCCCGGCCCGGACGCGCCCGGCCGGACGGCGGCCAGCCCCGCCTCCTGCGCATCGAGACACACCTCGTAAGCGCGCGTCAGCTCCTCCGGCAACGGCCCGGTGGCGAAGGTGCGCGTGCAGTCGGAGCAGTAACCGTCGACGATGCAGCCTGCGTCGATGAGCACCGTCTCGCCGGGCTGCACGCGCCGCTCGCCCGGAAGCGAATGCGGCTTGGCCGAGTTCGGCCCCGAGGCGACGTGAACTGCGAACGAGACGCCCTCGGAGTGGCCGCCGTGCAGGAGCTGCTCCATGCGCCAGGCGAGGTCGCGCTCGGTCTCGCCGACGAGGCTGCCCTCGTCCGCGAGGCGTTCGAAGGCGATGTTCGTGATCCCCGCGGCGCGCCTGATCGAGTCCAGCTCGTCCTCGTCCTTCACCGCGCGTAGCTCCTCGACGAGGCCGTACTGCGGCACCGGCTCGACGCCACCGGCGTGGAGCCGCGCATAACGCTCGAACGTGAGGCTCGAGGCCTCGAAGCCGATCCGGCCCGCAAGCAACTCCGAGAGCGTCTGGTAGAGATCCCTCTTCGCCTCGACGACCTCGACGCCTTCGATCGCGCGGGCGCCCTCGACATAGCGATAGTCGGTGAAGAGCCGGACGCGTTCCGGCTCGACGAGGAGCGCCGCATTCGAGCTCTCGAGCCCGGAGAGGTAGCGCACGTTCGCCGGATCGGAGACGAGCAGCGGCTGCTCGAGCCCGGCGCGGAGGTGCTCGACGCGGTCGTTCACGAGCCCTGGACGAGGAACGCGAGCGCCTCGCGGTAGCCATCGGGTCCCCGGCCGAGAACGCGCTCGGCGGCGAGGTCGGCGATCACGGACGTGCGCCGCCACTCTTCGCGCTCTTCGGGGTTCGACAGGTGCACCTCCACGATCGGTCCCGGGAACAGCTCGAGCGCATCGTGGATCGCGTAGCTGTAATGCGTCCAGGCGCCCGGATTGGCGATCACCCCTTCTGCCCACCCGAGCGCCTCGTGGCACCAGCCCACGTATTCGCCCTCGCTGTTCGTTTGCCGGCAGCGAACCGTGCACTCGAGTTCCTCCGCCCAGCCCTCGACGCGCTGCTCGAGCTCACGCAGCGTGAGCCCGCCGTAGAGCGCGGGGTCTCTGTGCTCGAGGACGTCGAGGTTGACTCCGTTCAAGACATCGACGCGCACCGGTCTACTCTAGTCTCGGATCAGCGCATCGAGCGCGCCTCGGATCTCTCGCTCCGGGAGCTCCACGTCTATCCGCGGGACGCCGGGCCGGTCGAGCAGGACGAGTCGAGGACGACCGTTCGCGGCCTTCTTGTCGCGAGCAATTGCTGCCCAGGCGCGCTCGCGGTCGACACGGGCCGGCTGCGGCGAGAGCACCTCGTCGACGACGTCCGTCGGCAGGCCTGAGAGTCGAAGCGAGGCGAGGAGGCCGAGCGCAACAGCCTCACCATGCGGCAATCGGTAGTCCGACGCCGCCTCGAGCGCATGGGCGAACGTATGGCCGAGGTTGAGCGCCGCTCGCTCCCCCTGCTCGTGTGGGTCCCGAATGCAGACCGCGGTCTTGAACGCAGCGCAGCGGCGCACCAGCTCGGGTTCGGGAAGCTCCCACACGGGCTCTCCGGCGAGGAGGCCCGTCTTCACGACCTCTGCAAGCCCGGCGACGCGCTCGGCTCCGGGCAGCGTTGCCAGCAGACCGGGGTCGATCACCGTTCGCACCGGCCAGTGAAAGGCGCCTACGAGGTTCTTGCCCTCAGGAAGATTGATCCCGGTCTTTCCTCCGATCGCGGCGTCGACCTGGCCGACGAGCGTCGTTGGCACCGCCGCCCACTTCACTCCTCGCAGGAACGCGGCGGCCACGAAGCCGGCCGCGTCGGTCGTCGAGCCCCCGCCGAGCGCGACAACCGCTCCCTCTCGACCCAGCTGCAGCGCACGCCAGAGCCGCTCGCAGACTTCGAGCGTCTTCGCATCTTCGCCGGCCGGCAGCTCGTGGGCCTCGGCGAGGGCCGAGCCGAGTGCAAGCTGCGCCGCCGCGCCGTGGATCCCGGCAACATGCGAGTCGGCGACTAGTGCGAGGGGTCCGTCCGGCACGAGGGAGCCGAGCCGCTCGAGCGCTCCGACCTCGATGTGGATCTCGCCAGCGGCAAGGACAACGCCGTCGACATCGCTGGCCTTCGCATCCGCCACAGCTTCGTAGAACGGAAGCCGCTCTTCGTAGAGCGCGCGGAACTGCCGTTCGTCCTGGGCCAGCGGGCGGTCTGAGCCCCGCACCCGTTCCCACGCCGTGTCGACGTCTACGTCGACCCACACCGTGAACGCGTGCTCGCGCAGGCGGTCGCGCACTTCTTCGGACAGCACTGCGCCTCCGCCGAGGGCGAGCACGTCGAGTTCCGAAGCCCCGAGCATGAGGAGTGTCTCGTTCTCCTCGAGGCGCCGGAACTCCGCCTCGCCGCGCTTCGCGAAGACCGTGCGGATGTCGTCGCCTGCTGCGTGCTCGACCATCGCGTCCAGATCCGATCCGACACGACCGAGCCGAAGCGCAACGTCTCGCGCGAGTGTCGATTTGCCCGCGCCCATGAAGCCGACGAGCGCGATGTGCCGGTCTAAGGCGTGCGGAGCTGCCAATCGATTCGCTCCACGTAGGCGTCGTAAGCGCCCACGAAATCGCCGAGCGCGTCGCCGCCGAACTTCTCACGGGCCGCCCGCGCCAGCTCGAACGCGACCGAGGCCTCCGCGACGACGGCCAGCGCCTCGACCGCGGCCACGTCGCTTCGCTCTACGAACGCTTCGGCCGGCCCGCCGGTGTCGAGGTCGACCGAGCGCAAGGGACGCATCAGCGTTGGCAGCGGCTTCATCGCGGCGCGGACGACGATCTCCTCGCCGTTCGACACTCCGCCCTCGATGCCGCCGGCCCGGTTGGTCTCGCGATACAGGCCTCGTTCGTCCTGGAAGATCTCGTCGTGCGCCGCCGACCCGCGGAGGCGGGCAAGCGCGAAGCCGTCGCCGATCTCGACGCCTTTCACGGCCTGGATGCCCAGCACGGAGGCGGCGAGCCGCCCGTCGAGCCGCTGATCCTTCGTGGCGTACGAGCCGAGACCCGGAGGGACTCCGAGAGCGCGGACTTCGACGATGCCGCCGACGGTGTCGCGGTCGGCCTTCGCCTCGTCGACGTCGCCGGACTCGACCACATCGCCGACGACCTCGACTTTGATCCGGGCGAGCAGAGCCTTCGCAATCGCCCCGGCGGCGACGGTGACGGCAGTCTGCCGCGCGCTCGCGCGCTCGAGGGCGTCCCGGGCATCCGCGAGGCCGTACTTCAGGGTGCCGGCAAGGTCGGCGTGCCCCGGGCGGGGCACCGTCACCGGCTTCGTTCCCTTGCCATGCGGCTCGCCCTCCGGCGGCCAGGGGCTCATCCCCCACTCCCAATTCAGGTGGTCCCGGTTCTCGATCAGGAAGCCGAGCGGGGTGCCCAGAGTCCGTCCGTGCCGGAGGCCGGCGAGCATCCGCACCTCGTCGTGCTCGAGCTGTTGACGGGGACTCCGGCCGTAGCCCTGCTGGCGCCGCCGCAGGTCGTTGTTGATCGCATCACGGTCGAGGACGAGGCCCGCGGGCAAGCCGCTCAGGATCCCGAGGAGCGCGGGGCCGTGCGACTCACCGGCGGTCGCCAGTTCGAACGTCACGCAGGCAAGCCTACGGCGCGGCGCATGACCTCGACGGGCGCCGGTAACCCGGTCCAGAGCTCGAACGACGCCGCGCCTTGGGCGACCAGTACCTCGAGCCCGGCGACCACCGTCGCCCCGGCCTCGATTGCCGCTCGAGCTGTGGCGGTTTCCGGGTACGGGAGGTCGATGAGCGTCTGACCGGGCCCGAGCTCCACGAGCACCTCGTCGCGGGCGGAGGTTGCATTGACGACGAGATCGGCTCCGCTCACATTGGGCGGCCATTCGCCACGGCGGGCGTACACGCGCGCGCCCGGGAGAGCGGCCTGGAACGCGACCGAGGCGCCCCCGTCGCCGAGCACGACGGGCCGCTCGGTGGGCAACCCTCTGAGCACGGCCGCGTCGGTCGAGAAGCCCAAGATGCGGCCCTCGGCGAAGACGAGCGTGTTCGCCGATGGGACCTCGGCTTCTGCCAGCGCCGCCGCGATCAGCTTGTGCGGGGCGGTGACGTTCGCGCCCACGTAACCGCCCGCAGCCAAGTCCCGGACCACGTCCGCGAATTTGTCGGGGCCTACGTCGATCGGCATGTACGACCAGTCGAGCCCGCAAGCCCCGAACGCGGCGTTCTGCATCTGTGGCGAGAGCGAGCCCGAGACCGGGCGGCCCAGGAGCCCGACGAGCCTTGTTGTGCTCACCCGTAGCCGTGAGCGTTCTTGTAGTTGTTGAACTCCTGTTCGCTGGCCGTGAAGAAATGGTGGATCTTGTCGCGCTTCCGGACGAAGAAGAGGTAGTTCACCTTCGCTGGATGCGCGGCCGCTTGCATCGAGGAGAGGCCCGGATTGGCGATCGGAGTCGGAGGCAGCCCGGCGACCTTGCGCGTGTTGTAGGGGTTCAAGCTATTGAGTTGCGAGTTCGTCAGCGACTCGGTCGGTGGGATGTCGAGGCCGTAGCGCGTCGTCGCGTCGATTTGCAGCGCCATGCCCTCGTGCAGCCGGTTGTAGATCACCGCCGCCACGAGGGCGCGCTCCTCGGGCGCAATCACCTCTTTCTCGATCATCGACCCGATGATCAGCACGTCGTAGGGCGTCAGATGCTTCGACTTCGCGTAACCGAGGTCGACCTTCGCCCAGTTGCGCTGGAAAGACTCGAGCTGCCGGTTGACGAGCTGGCGCGACGTGGTCGTCGGCTCGAACTCGTACGTCGCGGGAAAGAGGAAACCCTCGAGTGTGCGTCGCTCACGGTCGCCGGCGAACTTGCCTGGGATCTTCGACGACGCCGTCGCCTTGAGGTAAGCCCGGGCCGAGAGGCGCGGATTGACCTTGCGGCGCTGGCGGGCGATCCCGTCGACAGCCCGGATCCGCTCCGCCATCTGTGCTCGCGTGAAGCCCTCAGGAAAGATGATCTTGAGCGCCGGCGGGGCAACCGGAACGGTCGGAGTCGCCTTCTCACCACCGTCGCGGATGCGGCCGACGGTGAAGGCGGCGACCCAGACGAGCGCCCCGAGGCCCGCGGCCAGGAGTACCAGAGCAATCGCACGCCGGGCCACGATGCGCGAGCGCGAGGGCCGCGCCCGTCCGGCCGGCGGCCGCGGCGGGCTCAGCGGGGCGCGCTGCTCGACCATGTCAGGTAGCTCGACAGGAGGTGGGCCGCGGCGCGGGCATCTGTCTCTCCCGCGCCACCGCTCTGCTCGGCGAGATCAGTTGTGAAGCGCTCGTCGAAGCTTTCGACCGGCACGTCGACAGCTTGGCGCAAGAGCAAGACGAACTCTTCGGTCTCGAGCACCTGCTCGCCGCGCTCGCCCCGCATCGTCAGGGGCAAGCCGACCACGACTAGCTCCGCGCTGTGTTCGCGGACGAGCTCGGCGATCCGTGCCAGGCCGGACTGGCTGCCGGCGCGCTCTACGACGCCCACAGGACGTGCGACAGTGCCGGTCGGGTCCGAGACCGCGACGCCGGTGCGCGCAGAGCCGTAGTCGAGCGCCAGGACCTTCACGAGCGAAGCGCGGAGGCTATCTCGCTCCTTCCGACCTCGTATGCCTCGGCGAGCCCGTCCGGATTCTTGCCGCCGGCCTCCCCCAGGTTGGGACGCCCTCCACCCCCGCCGCCGATCTTCTTCGCAGCCTCCCTCGCGATCGCGACCGCGTCGAGGCCGCGCTCCACGAGCGAGCGGTCGAGGTTGACCACGAGATACGCGCGGCCGTCGTCAACCGATCCGAGCAGTACGGCCGTTGCCTGCTTCGACTGCCGGATCTGGTCGGAGAGGTCACGGAGCGCCGAGCCTCTCAATGCCT
>Ga0307277_10000572_pt1 | contig 13736 bp, 12 predicted proteins | sample ER_DNA_116_FD_194473 | JGI IMG/M metagenome (GOLD analysis project Ga0307277, IMG submission 194473) | Bulk soil microbial communities from the East River watershed near Crested Butte, Colorado, United States - ER_DNA_116 | ecosystem: Environmental > Terrestrial > Soil > Floodplain | place...
ACCCACGAGGGCGACGTCCGGCCGTTCCCTCGCCGTCACCGGCCCGACGTCCTCGACGTCGATCTCGCGCGCAATCACTTCGTGTCCGAGAGAGGCCACGATCGGCGCGACGAGAGCCAGGCGATCCTTGCGCTCGTTCGCGATCAGTACACGCAGATGCTCGGTTTCGCGGTAGCTCAACGCGTCCCCTCGCCAACCGAGTCTACCAATCAAACCGAGGCCTACGAGCCGTGCTAACCCGATGTGCGAGAGTTCGTCGGAATCGGGGGAATATCGCGATCGAGGAGGGAGAGATGGCAGCACGCGTGGTGCACGTCGAGTTCCCGGCCGGAGATGCCGACCGGGCGCAGGGTTTCTACGAGGGGCTCTTCGGCTGGCAGTTCTCACAGCCGATGCCGGAGATGGACTACCGCATGTCCGACCTGGGCGAGGGTCAGGGCGCAGCGGTCTTTCCGTCCGACTCGGGCGCGAATGGGCTGAAGGTCTACTTCGGCGTCGACGACATCGAGTCGGCGCTCAGCCAGGTCAAGGAGCTCGGCGGGAAGACCGAGGACAAGGCGCCCGTGCCCGGAATGGGCTGGTTCGCCGCCTGCAAGGATCCGGAGGGGAACGACTTCTCCCTCTGGCAATCCGACACCGCCGCGAGCTAGCGCCGCTTGACCCAGTCGTCGAGGGTGCGGATCGTCCGCATGCCGAGACGCTCGTAGAGCCGCCAGGCCTCCGAGGTGTTGCGGGAATCCGTCTTCAGCGTCACCCGCTCCGCGCCGCGCGCCTGAAAATGGCGAAAGGTGTGCTGGAGGAGCGCGGCGCCGAGGCCGCGCCGTCGGTGGGCGGGGTGGACGACCAGGTCCTTGACGAACCCCTCCCTCCAGTTCAGCGCCGCGGCCGCGAGTGAGCCGTCGGAAGCCTCGACGACGAACCAGCTCTCCGGATCGAAGCTCGGGTCGCCGAGCATGAAGCTCTTCCACTCGTCAAAGGGTCTGTTCGTGAAGTCCGGCTCCTCGGCGTAGGCCACGTCCAGGAGCGCCTTCACCTGCTCGGCCTCCTCGACTCGAAACGTGCGCGGAGCCAGTCCAGCGGGCCAGCTCGGCGGCGGAACCTCCTCTTCGAGCGCCCGCTGCATGATCCAGGTCTCGTAGACGCGGTCGTAACCGTGGCCGGTGAGGAACGGCCCCGCCGCAGGCTCGTCCTGCCGCGTGGTCGCTTCGAGCAGTGAGCCCTCGACGGCCTCCTCCGCGGTAGTCAGCAGGCGCGAGCCGATGCCGTGGCGGCGAAAGTCCGGCAGGACGTAAGCCTCGACGCTTTCGCCGCGCGCCGCGGAGTAGCCGACGACTCCATCCTTCCCCGCCACCCAGATCCCCGCATAGGACCGCCACCACCAGTCGCGGAACTGATCGAAAGAGAGCTCGAACCAGGGTCCCAGCTTGCAAGCCTCCAGCAATGCGTATGCGGGCTCGATGTCGGCCTCGACGGCCGGACGGATCCGCGCTTCAGCCACGCTCGACCGCGAGACCTCGCGACGACCACTCGCTCCAGGAGCCCGGATAGAGCTTCGCGCAAACGCCCGCACGTTCGAGCACGAGGATGTCGACGCACGCTGTGATCCCAGAGCCACAGTAGACGACCACTTCGTCCTCGGTCCCCACGAGGTCGTCCGGGGCGGATTCGAGGCCCGCAAACGGAAGGTTGCGGGCCCCCGGGATGTGCCCCGCGACCGGGTCGATCGGCTCCTGCTCGCCGCGGAAGCGCTCGGGAGCGCGCGCATCCACCACCAGGAGCCCGTCGCGGCCAAGGCCGGCCGAGAGCTCGTCCGCCGACACGGTGTCGTCCTCGCGCGGTCGCGCGACGAACTCGGCGGGCTCGATCTCCTCCTCACCGCTTCGGAGCGACCCGAGCCACGCTGCGAGTCCACCGGCGAGCACCGCCGCCTCCTCGTGGCCGAAATGGCGCAGAAGCCACCAGAGCCGCGCGGCGCCCCCCGTCATCCCCTGGTCGTAGGCGACGACGAGTGTGCCCTCGGCGATGCCGGCTCGTCCCGCGACTCGGGCGAAGTCCTCGGCAGACGGCAACGGGTGCCGTCCACCATCGACGCCGCCCGGTGGCGCGGAGAGCTCGCGCTCGACCTCCAGGAAGGATGCTCCAGGAACGTGCCCCGCCAGGTAGAGCTCTCGCCCGCGCTCAGGCCGGCCGAGCTCCCAGCGGCAATCGACGAACTGATAGCGCAAGCGAGGAAGCTTACGAGGGCGCGAAGCGATACAGGGTGCCGTTCAAATCACACACGTACAGCTCACCGTTCACGCCCTCGCCGAAGGAGGAGATGTTGAGCGAGGAGTCGGTGATCATCCTTCGGTGCATACGGCCGTCGGCGCCACGGCGCTCCCGCCAGATGATCCCTGTGCAGTAGTCCCCGAAGATGTACCAGCCCTTGATCCCGAGCTGGCCGCCGCGATAGACGTAGCCGCCGGTGATCGAGCAGTTCCCACCCGTGTGCGCGTAGACGCTGAACGGATTGACGCGCGGCGAAGAGGAGTTGAGCCCTGCGCCGTCGCAGCCGCTCGCGGTCGCGCTCACATTCCCCTCGCGCACGTCCCAACCGCCGTTCCAGCGGCTGCCGAGCTGAGCGGCGCTGCGGTGGTCGACTTCCTCTCGGGTTCCCTGGCCGACGTCGCCGAGCCAGAAATCATGTGTCTTGCGGTCGAACGAGAAGCGCCAGGGATTGCGGACGCCGTACATGAAGATGCCGACCGCACCAGTCGTGGGGTTGATGCGGAGGATCTTTCCGAGTCTGCTGGAGAGGTTCTGTCCCGCCTCGAAGGGATCGCAGCCGCCGCCGCCGTCGCCCGTGCCGGCGTAGAGATTTCCGTCCGGCCCGAACTGGAGCTGCCCGCCGTTGTGGTTCGAATAGGTGCGGTGGTGGACGAGCAGCATGCGGTGAGAGGTCGACTTCACGATCTGGTTCCTGCTCGAGTTCGCCCGGAAGCGGGCGACCACGATGTCTCCGTTGTTGTTCGTGTAGTAGAAGTAGACGCGCCCGTTGGACCTCCAGCCGGGATCGAAGGCGATGGAGAGGAGCCCGCGCTCGCCGTCGCAGCACGCAACTCTGCCCGTGATGTCGGCGAAGACGTGGCGGTTCCCCCGGTAGTAGCGGATCACGCGCCCAGGGCGCTCGACGACGAAAAGCGTGCCCGGCTTCGCGGTGTGCGGCGCTGCAACATATGTGGGCGAGTTGAAGGCGGCGACAGGGACGAGGTGAGCGGCGCCGGCTTCGCGCGGAGCCGCAAGACCGAGTGCGCACGCAGCAGTGAAGACCCCAACGACCCCGATGAGCTTGCGCATCGCGTTCACGTTAGATCAACCGACGGCGGCCTGCGTCATCCTTTTGTCCCAGTAGCGCCGAAGGCCCGCGTAGGACTGCCAAAAGGGGCCCGCCTCCGTGTAGGGCGCGGCGGTCTCTGCATCGACGACGGCAGCAAGCTCGGCCTCCGCGGCGGCCACGAACTCCGCCTCCGTCGCCCCTGACCGCACCCGCTCGGCCCACTCTCTGAGGCGCTCCCGCATGTTTGCGAGGTGCTCCCGTGGTTCGGAGACGACGCCGAAATGGGGCAAGCAGAGCCTTGTCGGCTGCCGAGCCTCGATCTCGTCCAGGGAGCGTTCCCACGCTTCCAGGTCGACGTCGGGGGGCGGCGCGACCGGGGCGATGAAGGACGATGGCGCGATGCGCACCCCGGCAGCGTCGCCCGCGTAGCACGACCCGTCGGGCGCGAGGAAGGAGACGTGATGCGATGCGTGCCCGGGGGTGGGCCAGGCCTCGAGCTCGAGCACTCTGTCTCCGATCACCTCGATCCTGTCCTCCGGAACGGGCACGAGCTCGCCCCAGAGCCGGTCGAAGTCCTCTCCGTAGAGCCGACGCGCGCTCCGCTCCAGGCGGCTCGGGTCCACGAGGTGCGGCGCGCCGACCTCGCTGACGTGGATCGTCAGCTGCCCGTTCAGACGGGAGAGCACCCCGGCCGCGCCCGCATGGTCGAGGTGGATGTGCGTCAGCAGCAGGTGACGAAGATCGCCGACCGTGAGGCCGTGCATCGCCAGCCCCGACTCGAGCGCGTCGATGCAAGACGACGGTCCGCAGTCGACCAGCGCCGGCTCGTCGCCGGGCAACAGGTAGGACGCGACCACCCGGGCGTGCCCGAGAAGGTCGAGGTCGAGGAGCTCGGCTCCGCTACTTGACGACGAGCGTGCCCTCCATGCCGGCGGCGCGGTGGCCGTCCACCGAGCAGTAGAACGTGTAGGTCCCGGGTTGGAGATCGACGGTGGCGCTGGTGCTACCGCCGGTGACCTGGTCCGTCCCTTCGCCGCTGACGCCGTTGCCCTCGATCTTGACGTCGTGGGACAGCGACGAGTCGTTCGTGAAGTCGATCGTCACCTTGCCCGCGGTCGCCTCGAGCGAGGTGGTGTCGAACTTCAACGCCCCGCTCGGATCCGCGGCGATCTTCACTGTCGATCCGCCTCCGCCGCCGCCGCTCGGCGCCGTCGTGGCAGCGGAGCTGGTCGTCGCGGCCTCGTTCCCGCCGCCGCACGCGGCGAGACCGAGCGCGAACGTTGCGAGCAGAAGCAGCAGGGGAAGTGCGCGTCGTGTCATGGGCTTCCTCCTCCTTGGCATGAATCAACTCTAACTACGCGCAAAAGGCCCAGGCAGATGAGCAGGACGGCAGCGAGCATGGCGGCCCAGGCCCACGAGGCGGTGGGGCGGATCAGGCTGGGGATCGTGACGGAAAGCGTTCCGCGCTTGACGAGCTGCTCCGTCCAGAAATCCTGCAGGGCGTTGGCGAGCCCGTAGACGAGCATGAGTGCCAGGTAGGCGGTCAGCGCGATCTCGCGCCCCCGCGAGGCCAGTCTGGGAGGCACGCGGAAGAGAACCAGCGCCGAGATGGCGAGCAGCACACCGTCCATCCCGTGATGGCTGCCCAGATGAACGGCGCGAAGCGAGGGCTCTCCGCCGGCTGACGTCGCCGTTTCCTTGGCGAGGAAGATCCTGCCGAGGACCGGAGCGTCGCTCACGTAGAAACCGAGCTCGGCGAAGAGCCAGGGCAGGCTGACGAGCAGGAGCGCCATGGCCGCCGCGCCGATGCGAAGCACATCCCCCCTCCCGAAGGTACCGCTCGGACCGACGCCCCCGCGGACGAGTGCGAGCACGGTCAGGGCGAGGGCAATCGCCACTCCGGCCGCGGCGAGGCCGTTGACCGGACGTGCATCCAGATCCCCTTGGTCGACCACACCCGGGATGCCGATCGTGGCGCAGAGGACGATGGAGGCTGCCGCGGGCGGCCAGGCCCAGCGGGTCGCGAGCTGCGCCGCCGCGATCACCGCCAGGGGGATCGCCGCGAGCGAGACCGGATAGCCGAGGTAGACGAGCGCGCGCGAAACCCCCGCGTCGAAGCCGCTTCCGCTCGTGTGGTAGAGGCTCGCCGCCGGGACGCGCCAGTACGTGACGAGCACCGCGAGCGTGGTGAGTCCGAACACCGCCCAGACGATCAGGGCCTCGACGAGCCCCGGCCGGCGCTGTAGATCCATTCGGCGCGAGCCTAGACTAGTCCGACATGTACGGCGAGGCCTGTCCCGCCTGTGGCGCCGAAAACGCACCCAACGCGCTCTTTTGCGGGCGCTGCGGAACGCCTCTGGCCCGGAAATGCCCTTCCTGCTCAGCGGTCGTCGCTCTCGACGCAGCGTTCTGCACATCGTGCGGGACCGAGCTCGCCGAGCTGCTTAGATCGAGCACGAAGGAGCGTAAGACCGTCAGCGTCCTCTTTGCGGATCTCGTCGGCTTCACAGAGCGGGCGGAGCGCCTCGATCCCGAGGACGTGCGGGCCCTTCTCGATGCCTACCACGAAAGGGTGCGCGGCGAGCTCGAGCGCTTCGGCGGGACAATGGAGAAGTTCATCGGCGACGCCGCCGTGGGTCTGTTCGGTGCGCCGCTGGCCCACGAGGACGATCCCGAACGAGCAGTACGCGCGGCCCTGGCCGTACGCGAGGCCGCAGGCGAGCTCGACGAGGTCGTGCGGATCGGGGTGACGACCGGAGAAGCTCTCGTCACGCGCGATGCCCGTACGCTCGAAGGCGAAGGCATGGCCGCCGGCGACGTCGTCAACACGGCGGCGCGACTCCAAGCGGCCGCGGCGGACGGCGCGATCCTCGTCGACGAGGCGACCTTCAGGGCGACCGATCATGCGATCGACTACCGCGAGGCGCCGGCCGTCGACGCCAAGGGGAAAGCCGAGCCGGTCGGCGTCTGGGAAGCGATGGCCCCGCGGGCGAGGTTGGGTATCGACATCGCGTTCCGCGGTGCTGCGCCGCTCGTGGGCAGGGACGACGAGCTCGATGCGCTGCGGGACGCGCTCGCCCGCGCCCGACGCGACCGCACGGCGCAGCTCGTGACGCTCGTCGGCCTGCCGGGGATCGGCAAGAGCCGTCTCGTGTACGAGCTCTGGGCCGGCGTAGAGGCGGATCCCGAGCTCGTCTACTGGCGCCAGGGGCGCTCGCTCCCCTACGGCAGCGGAGTCAGCTTCTGGGCGCTGGGCGAGATGGCGAAGGCACAGGCCGGGATTCTCGAGAACGACCCGGCCGAAACGGCTGAGCGGAAGCTCTTGCAGGCAGTGGCGCAGGCCGTGCAGGAGGAGTCCGAGAGCCGTTGGATCGCCAACCATCTCCGCCCGCTCGTCGGGCTTCCCGCCGAGGGCGATGTCGGCGATCGGCGGGAGGAGGTCTTTGCGGCTTGGCGGCGATTCTTCGAGGCTCTCGCCGAGCAGCGTCCGCTGGTGCTCGTCTTCGAGGACATTCACTGGGCGGACGAAGGGCTGCTGGACTTCATCGACCACCTGGTCGAATGGACGACTGACGTACCCCTCTTGGTCGTCTGCACGGCTCGGCCGGAGCTGCTCGACCGTCGCGTCGGTTGGGGCGGAGGAAAGCGGAATGCCATCACGATCTCGCTCCCTTCGCTCGCCGACGACGATGTTTCCCGGCTCGTGCGGGAGCTCGTCGGCGAGGCGAAGCCAGAGCTGGTCGCCCACGCCGGCGGGAACCCGCTCTACGCCGAGGAGTACGCGCGCATGCTCGCCCAGAGTGGGAACGGCGACGACGTCCCGCTGCCCGACTCGGTGCAGGGAATCATCGCGGCGCGCCTCGACACGCTCCCACTCGAGGAGAAGGCCCTCGCCCAGGACGCCGCCGTCCTCGGGAAGGTCTTCTGGACCGGAGAGCTCGCCCATGTCGCCGGGCTCGCGCGAACAGCCGCGACGGCCGGCCTGCAGACGCTCGAGCGTAAGGAGTTCGTGCGCCGGGAACGGCGCTCCTCCGTCGCAGGCGAGACAGCGTACGTCTTCCGCCACGTGCTCCTTCAGGACGTCGCCTACAGCCAGATTCCCCGCGCCCGGCGGGCCGACCGGCACCGCCTCGCCGCGGAGTGGATCGAGTCCCTCGCTGCAGACCGTCGCGAAGACCTTGCGGACGTGGTCGCACACCACTACGTCAGCGCCCTCGAACTCGCACGCGCCACTGGGCTCGAAACAGACGAATTGGCCGAGAAGGCGCGGCTCGCGCTCCACGAGGCCGGCGACCGCTCAGCCTCGCTCAACGCCTTCGGCGCCGCAAGGCGCTTCTACCACTCCGCGCTCGACCTCTGGCCCGAGGACGATTCTGGGTATCCGCAGCTTCTCTTCCGGTACGGGCGGGCGCGCTTCTTCTCGGAAGACGAGGGGGAGGACAGCCTCTCGCGCGCTTCCGAGGAGCTGCTCGACGCGGGCGACCGGGCGAGCGCTTCCGAAGCGGAGGCCCTTGTCGGCGAACTGCGCTGGATCGAGGGCGACCGCGACCGCGCCTTCGAGCACTTCGAGGACGCAGCGACGCTTGTAGCGGACGAGCCGGCGTCCCGCTCGAAGGCCTACGTCCTCGGCAATCTCGCTCGCTACCTCATGATCGGAGACGAGGCAAAACGCGCGATCGCGGTCGGCCAGGAGGCCTTCGAGATGGCGCAGGAACTCGGTCTCGAGGACGTGAAGGCAAATGTCCTCATTACGATCGGAGTCGCGCGCGTGATGATCGGGGACCTCGAAGGCTGGACCGATCTCCGGCGCGCGATCGCGATCGCGGAGGAGTTCAACTCACCCGAGGTGGTCCGGGGCTACAACAACCTCGCCAGCACGCACGCCGCGCTGGGCGATCTCGAGGAGGCCTCCGGCCTGTACGCGCGGGCAAAACAGGCCGCAGAGCGATTCGGGAGCATTCGTGCGCTCCGCTACCTCGAGGCGGAGCGGATGGACGGTCTCTACGCGCTGGGAAGCTGGGAGGAGGCTCTCGCTCTCGCCGATCAGTTCGTCGAGCAGGCGGAGAGCGGCCTGCCCCATCACCGGGAGGTCGACGCGCGCATCATCCGGGGACGTATCCGCCTCGCACGCGGCGATTCCATGGGTGCGCTCGACGACTCGGCCCGGGGGCTGGTCTTCGCACGGCAGGTGCGCGATCCGCAGACGCTCTTCCCTGCGCTCGCGTTCAACGCGCGCGTCCTCCTCGCAACGGGCGACGCCGAGGGTGCGGGCGAGTGTGCCACGCGGCTGCTCGAGGCGTGGGCAGAAGCCGGGGTCACGTTCGCGGCGTTCTGGCTCCCCGACCTGGCGATCGTGCTGGCTGACCTCGGTCGCAGCACGGAGTTCGAGCGGACGAGCGCGGAGTACGTGCGCATCCCGACGCGCTGGCTCGACGCGGCCCTCGCGGTCGTTCAGGGAAGAGACCTCGAGGCCGCCGGTATCTATGCGGCAATTGGCTCCCGCCCGGACGAAGCCGAGGCGCGCCTCCGCGCAGCGGAGGCGTTTACCCAGGCCGGCCGCCAGACAGAAGCGGAAGCTGCGCTCAGCCCTGCTGTCGCGTTTTACAGCTCGGTGGAGGCGACCGCCCGGCTCCGACAGGCAGAACGTCTCAGCCCCGAGCGAGCTAAGCCCCGCTGGCGCCGTTCTTCACGTACTCGTCCTTGAGATTGCTCCTTTCACACGGATTGCGACGCTCCATGTCGTCGTCCTGCTCGTCCTTGCCTGTTTCGAAGAGCGCCCAGCAGTACTCGCCGTCGAAGCCGACGTACAACAGGGCATCCCCGTAGCGCTCGAGCAAATCCCGGACGACGCTCTGACAGTCCGGATTTCCCGGATCGAAGGGCTTCCAATGATGCGGCATCGAACCTCCTTTTCGGTCGCTACTCCTCGGGGGCGAGAAGCGTCTTTCCCGGCGCCAGTGACTGGATGTCCCGCCACATCGCCTCGGGATCCGCGACCCCGTGGACGTCCACGAGAGCCCACCAAAGCTGAGCTCCCTCCTCGCGGCCACAGAATTTCAACTTGCCCCCGTGCTTCTGCACGGCTTTGGCCACAGCGTCCGCGCGCTCCTTGGGCCCCGGGTTGTCCGGTGCTATCGGTCGCCAATGATGCGGCAATTCTCGTCCTCCTTTCCGCGGGCCGATCTTCCCCCAAGGGGCCTCGGGGAGCAAGTGCAGCCATATCCCCCTTTCCAGGGAGGGGCGAGACCCTCAAACCGGGTTGAATTCAAGTTGCAGAGCCGGTCCGAAAGGCATTGCGGCCTATGGGAGTCTTGCGCGAAGTGAAGAGAGCCTCCGAGGGTGCCTCGGCGCCCGCTTCAACACGCCCGGCTTTGACACGCGTCGACACTCTGGTCGACTCATATCGACGGCTTGCCGACGTCTTCCACGACGTTCTCTCCGAGCAGCGCCTGAACTCCCTTCTCGACCGCATCGCCGACACGCTCGGAGACCTCGTTCCATACGACGCCTTCACCATCTACCAGACGGACGAAGCGAGGCGGTGCCTCATCCCCCTGATGGCCCGGGACACGTGGGCGGACGAGATCATGAACGACCGTCCCATCTTCGGGCAGGGCATCACCGGCTGGGCCGTGGAGCACCGCGAGCCGCTGCTCGTGAACCAGGCCCACCTCGACCCACGGGTCCAGGTCGTTCCGGGCACTCCTCCGGACGAGCCCGAAGCGCTCATCACCATTCCGCTCGTCGCCAGGGACTCGATCCAGGGCGCGCTCAACATCTACCGGCTCGGCGAGGACGCCCGCTTCACCGAGGAGGACTTCGAGCTCGCGAAGCGCTTCGGCGACGCGGCCGCGCTCGCGCTCGACAACGCGCAGATCCGCGAGACGCTCGAGCTGCAGGCACAGACCGACTCGCTCACCGGCCTCTATAACCACCGCTACTTCCACGAGCGCTTGCGCTCGGAGCTGACACGGGCCACGCGGAGTCACGACTCCATCGCAGTGCTCATGCTCGACATCGACGACTTCAAGCGCGTGAACGACGTCTACGGCCATGGCGCCGGCGACCAGGTGCTCGTCGCCCTCGCGGACGTACTGCGGGGCGGCCTGCGCCTCTCCGATGTCGTCTGCCGCCTGGGCGGCGAGGAGTTCGGCATCATCATGTCCTCCTGCCAGGCCGGCGACGCCCTCGCGCTCGCCGAGCGGCTTCTCGAGCGCATGCGCGAGGAGAGCTTCGAGCCCGCCGGAAGCCTGACCCTTTCGATCGGCGCCGCCCACGGCCCCGAGCACGCGACCAACCCCCGTGAGCTCGTCGCCTGTGCCGAGGCAGCGATGATGACCGCGAAGGCGCGGGGCAAGAAGCAGGCAGTCCTCTTCGACGAGGGGACCAGCGAGCGGCCCGGGCCGGCCCCGAGCACACGGGACGACGTGCGTTCGATCGCGCATCTGAAGATGCTGCAGAGCCTCGCGGGGAAGCTGAACCGCCTGAACGACGTCCGGGAGATCGGCACGACGATCGTCAACGAGCTCCGAATGCTCGTCGACTACCACAGCTGCCGCGTCTACGTGGCCGACGGAGAGGATCTGATCCCGATCGCCTGGCGCGGCGACCTGGGCCCCTACGAGGACGAGGGCGCAGAGGAGCTGCAGTCGAAGTTCGGCGAAGGCATCACCGGGCGAGCCGCGGCCACCGGTCAGTCGCTGCTCATCCCGAACGCGCTCGACATCGACTGGGCGGTCACGATCCCAGGGACCGACGACGTCGAGGAATCGATGATCGCGGTGCCCTTGAAGTACGGACCGCGCGTGATCGGCGTCGTGGTCATTTCGAAGCTCGGCGTCGGGCAGTTCGACGAGGACGACGTACGCCTGCTCGAGGTGCTGGGCGGCCACGCCTCGGTCGCGCTCGAAAACGCACGCCTGTACGAGGCTGAGCGGAACGAGGCGGAGCGCGCGAAGGAGTCGCTCGAGATCGCCAACGCTCTGCTGGAGTTCAGCCGCGAGGTGGCGGCTGCGGAAGGCCTCGACGAGGTGCTCGCGCGGCTCGTCGACCTCACGGGTCGCATGCTCACGGCCGACCGAACCTCCGTCTGGCTGCAGGAGGCCGAGACCGGCGACCTGATCCCGGCAGCCGTATGCGGGAACGACGAACAAGCCGAAAGGGAGCTGCTCCAGCTCCGTTTCTCCAGCGAGGTTGCCCATGAGCTGCTCTCGGGGGGCGAGCCGTTCGTGCTCGACGCACGCGAAGTGGCGAAGCTTCCCGGCGGACACGACATCAGGGGCATGTCGCTCGCCCTCGCCCCCCTGCACCTCGACGCCGACCGTGTCGGCTGCATCGCGGCGGTCGCTCCCAAGGGTCATTTCGAGCCCTCCGGCAGGCGCATGCGACTCCTGTCCGGAATCGCCCATCAGGCCAAGCTCGGGATCCAGAACGCGAGCAGCTTCCAGAGCCTCGAGGAAACCTTCCTCTCGACCGTCGAGGCCCTCGCGAACGCGCTCGAGGCCAAGGACGAATACACCTCCTCCCACGCCCGCTGGATCACCGACATGGCGCTCGAGGTCGGGCGGGAGCTACACCTCGACGCAAAGACGCTCAAGCGCCTGGAGCTGGGCGCCCTCTTCCACGACATCGGCAAGATCGGCATCCCCGCCGACATCCTCTCGAAGCCCGGGCCCCTCACCCCCGAGGAACGCGCCGTGATCGAGACGCATCCGGAGCTCGGCGAGCGCATTCTTGCTCCCATCTCCCGCCTCGAGGACGTCCGCCCGATCGTGCGCCACTGCCACGAGCGCTGGGACGGCGCCGGCTATCCAGACAAGAAGTCGGCCGAGGAGATCCCGATCGAGTCGCGCGTCATCCTCGTCTGCGACGCATTCCACGCCATGACGACGGATCGGCCCTACCGGTCGCGGCTGCCGATCGAGGAGGCGTTCCGGCGGCTCGAGGAGTCGGCCGGCACCCAGTTCGACCCCAGCGTCGTCGAAGCGTTCATCCGCCTCGCACCGCAATCCCTCGAAGACCACCCAGTCTAGGCGCCCTGGACGGCGGGCTTTCGCGAGGCTGAGCCCGGCTCCGCCGCCCCTGACGACCGTTCCCGGCAGGAGGCAGACCTCGCGGACCCTCGCCGTACTACAGGTGTACTGCCTCGGGCCCGCTCGGCGTGCCTCCTTTGCGAGCGACGCCCCAGAGCGCCTAGCCGACTCCAGGTTCTACGATCCGGCTCGCGATGAGCGAGCCGCTGAACGTCTCCGAGTACGAGGCTCTTGCCCGCGAGCGGCTCGCCGAAGGCCCGTACGGCTACTTCGCCGGCGGGGCAGGCGACGAGTGGACGCTCGCCGAGAACGTGCTGGCGTTCAACCGCTGGGTGCTGCGCCCGCGGATGCTCGTCGACGTCGACACGGTGACGACTGCGACAACCGTTCTCGGCACGGACGTCTCCATGCCCGTCCTCATCGCTCCCACAGCCTTCCAGCGCCTCGCACATCCCGACGGGGAGGCCGCAACCGCTCGCGCGGCTGCGGCAGCGGGGACCGTCTTCTGCCTCTCGACGCTCGGGAGCTCCACGCCCACCGAGATCGCCGAGATCGCACCGCAGGGCAGGAACTGGTTGCAACTCTACTGGTCGCCCGACCGCGGCTTCACGCAGGCGCTCGTCGAAGCCTCGGCCGCGGCCGGCTTCGAGGCCATCCTGCTGACGGTCGACCTGCCGCTCGCCGGAAGGCGTGAGCGCGACCTGCGCGCGGCTTTCGAGCTTCCTGCGGACCTCCCCCTGCCCAACCTCCCTTCCCACCTCGGCGGAGGCAACTTCCATGCCGCGCTCGCAGAGGTCGTCGACCGCACGATCACGTGGCGCGACCTCGAATGGCTCGCCTCACTCACCGACCTCCCCCTCGTCGTCAAGGGGATCCTCACTGCCGAGGACGGCCGCCTGGCGTGCGAGCACGGCGCGGCCGGCGTTGTCGTCTCGAATCACGGAGGTCGCCAGCTCGACGGCGTGGCAGCGAGTATCGAGGCGCTCCCGGAGGTCATCGAGGCCTGCGCGGGGAGCGTCACGGTGCTCCTCGACGGCGGCGTTCGCCGGGGAACCGACGTCGTCAAGGCGCTCGCGCTGGGCGCCCGAGCCGTCCTCGTCGGCCGTGCACCGGTCTGGGGGCTTGCGGTCGCGGGCGAGGAAGGCGTTCTGCGGGTGCTCGAGCTCCTGCGAGAGGAACTTGCCCTCGCGTTGGCACTCCTCGGCTGCCCCAGCCCGGAGGCCGTCACCCCCGCGCATGTCGCGCGCGTGACGGGCTAGGCCGATTAGGGCGACGTCAGCGCCACGTTTGCGTTCCCCGTGGCGTTTCCCTGCGGATCGAGAACGATCGTGTAGGTGCCCGTCGAGCCGAGGGTGAGGGCGATCGGCTTTCCGCTTGTCGAAGTGGGT
>Ga0307277_10000573_pt1 | contig 13735 bp, 15 predicted proteins | sample ER_DNA_116_FD_194473 | JGI IMG/M metagenome (GOLD analysis project Ga0307277, IMG submission 194473) | Bulk soil microbial communities from the East River watershed near Crested Butte, Colorado, United States - ER_DNA_116 | ecosystem: Environmental > Terrestrial > Soil > Floodplain | place...
GTGTCGACCAGCGCGATGATCGGCAGGCCGAGCCGCCGCGCCTCGCGAACGGCGAGCTGCTCCTTGCGCAGGTCGACGACGAAGACCGCATCGGGCTGCTTGCGCATGTCCGCGACGCCGCCGAGGTTCGTGTCGAGCTTCTCGAGCTCGGCCAGCATCGCGATTCGCTCCTTTGAAGGCAGCAGTTCGAGCTGTCCGTCATCGCGGAGCCGGCGAAGCTCGTGCAGGCGCTCGATCCGATTCGAGATCGTCCGCCAGTTGGTGAGCAGTCCTCCCAGCCAGCGGTGGTGGACATACGGCATGCCTACGCGCTGCGCCTGCTCGGAGATCGAGTCCATGGACTGCTTCTTCGTGCCGACGAAGAGGACGGAGCCGCCGCGCTCGGCGAGATTCCTTGCGAACGCGGCCGCCTCCTCGAGCAGCTCGAGGGTCTGCTGAAGGTCGATGATGTAGATGCCGCCGCGCTCGCCGAAAATGAACCTCTTCATCTTCGGGTTCCAGCGGCGCGTCTGGTGGCCGAAATGGACGCCGGCCTCCAAAAGCTCTCGCATGCTGACGACTGCCACGGGCTGAGCCCCTTTCTGTTGGTTTGACTGCTGTGCTGCCGGCGGAAACCGGGTGGAACCGGGCGTCGTCTGCGCCGGCACCGCCACCCAGCCGACCCGCCGGGTCGGTGGCCAAAAACCGCTGCATCTTAGCAGCGAGGGCTCGGCAAAAACACTCCTTAGAACTCAGGTTTGCATCCGTTGATGCCGATGGCTGTCAGGTGGAGCCGTTTGCCTCCGTGACGTCAGGACCACTCGCCCAGCTCGCCGACGAAATTCGCGCTGAAGCGTGGACGCTCGCGCTGGCCGTCGTCGAGGAAGGGCTTCGCGACGACACGATTCCGCCGCTCGCCCGGCTCGGCCGCATCGGCCAGCTCGGCGACATGCCGACCTTCATCGCCGAGCTCGCCGAGCACCTGTTACATCCCAAGCCGGAACGCCTCCGCCGCGGCAGCCCGCTCGCCGCGCTTGTCCGCGACCACGCGCGTGAGCGCGAGGCGCTGGGTTTCGCACCGCGCGACATCGTGACCGAGTTCCTGGTCCTGCGGCGTGTGCTCTGGCGGCTCGTGCTCGACCGCAGCGCCGAACTGGACGCAACGGACGTATTCGTGCTCGAGGAGCGCCTGCACGCCATGATCGACAGCCTTGTCACCGAGTGTGTCGTCGCCTACTTCGACCGCGCAACCTCGGAGCTCTCGCATAAGGCCCGGCACGACGCCCTCACGGATCTCCTCAACCACGCGTCTTTCACCCGCGAGCTGGAGCTCGAGCTCGAGCGAGCGAAGCGCTATGGCGCGGGCGTCACACTCGTCTTCTTCGACCTCGACGACTTCAAGGAGGTCAACGACACGTACGGCCACCCCGCTGGAGATCACGCCCTGAGGCGAGTCGCCCAGCTCCTTCGCGGCGAGCTCCGTCAGTCCGATCTCGCCGGCCGGATGGGCGGCGACGAGTTCGCGGCCTTGCTCGTCGAGTCGGATCCGAACACTGGCGAGACCTTTCTCGGCCGGCTCAGGGCTCGTCTCGGCGAACTCGGCGAGCTGGCGGTCCCACTCGCGATCAGCGCCGGGGTCTCCCGCTATCCGGACGACGGCGAGGATGCGCAGGCCCTGTTCGAGGTAGCCGACACACGGCTCTACGAAGCCAAGCGCGCCAGCGCTGCCTGAAGCTCCTCGGGCAGCGGCGATTCCGCCTTGACGGGCTCGCCGCCGAACGGATGCGGAAAGCTGAGCCGGTTCGCATGGAGGAACTGCCGGCCGAGCTCCGGGTCCGGCACGCCGTAGACCGGATCGCCGACGACGGGCAAGTCGATCGCGGCCAGGTGAACGCGGATCTGATGCGTCCGGCCGGTCTCCAGGCGGACCGAGAGCAGCGCATGGCGCGGCAGCAGCCGCTCGAGCTCGAAATGCGTGACCGCCTCGCGCGGCGCATCCGTGTCGAGCGACTGACGGAAGGGGTCGTGACGGTCACGGCCGATCGGCGCCTGGATCCGCCCGCTTCGCGAGCGAGGCCGGCCGCGGACGAGCGCCAGGTAGCGGCGGTCGAGCAGTCGCTCGCGGACGAAATCTTGCAGCCGTCGGTGGGCCTCCTCGGAGCGGGCGACGACAAGGAGCCCCGACGTGTCGCGGTCGAGGCGGTGGACGATGCCCGGCCGCTCCGCGACGTCTCCCCCAGCGATGCCCCGGGCGAGAAGTGCCTGAACGAGCGTCCCTCCCGAGTGGCCCGCAGAGGGATGGACGACGATCCCGGCAGGCTTGTCCACGACGAGCAGGTGCTCGTCCTCGTAGGCGATCCGCAGCTCGCGCTCCTCGGGCTCCAGGGCGACGTCCTGCCGGTCCTCGACGTCCACCTCCAGCAGCTCTCCCCCCTCGAGCCGGTGGCTCTTCTGGTGCGGCTGACCGTCCACGCGCACCGCCCCGGCGGCGAGTAGGCGCTCGGCCTCGCCGCGCGAGGCGACCTCGGGCAGCGCTGCAACGAACCGGTCGAGCCTCTCGCCGGCGGCGTCGGCCGGAACGCTAATGCTCAGAGAGCGTCGCCCTAGTGCACCCCTCCGCAAGTTCAGGCACGCGCCCGGCGGCGTCTCGCCGCCCGTGGCTGCGTCCTCGGTCGCCCCGATAGAACCACTATCGGGACTCCCTGCGTCCTTGCCACGAACGACGATCCATCCCCCGGATCACGCACCAAACTTACGGACGGGCGCACTAGCGTGAGCGGGTGTCGCCGAGCAGGATCGCGGCGAAGAGGATGGCGACCCCGACGACGATGAAGGTGTCGGCCAGGTTGAAGGCCGGCCAGTAGCGGAAATCGAGGAAGTCGGTGACGTGGCCGAGCCGGATCCGATCGACCAGGTTGGAGGAGCTTCCCCCGATCAAGAGGCCGAGGGCGACAGGCAGCACCGGGTGGCGGGCCCCGGAACGGGCGAAGAACACGAGCATCCAGCCGACCGCGAGCGCCGTCAGCGCAGTCACGAGCGCGGTCGCGTTCGCGAACAGGCCGAAGGCGATCCCGGAGTTCTGGACATGATGGATCGAGAACGGGCCGAGGACGTGGATCGAATCGTCCAGCGCGAGCTGGCTCGAGACGATGTGCTTCGTCGTCTGGTCGGCCAAGACGGCTGCCGTAACGACGAGACCCAGGCCGATCCACTGGGGCCAGCGCGCGGCGAGCGACCGTGTCGCCACGGAAATCGGCGTCAGGGCGTCTGTGGAAGAGCCGACGCGGACATCGGCCGCGCGTGGCTCGCTCAACCCCGGCCCCCGCGCGCATCTCCGGCACACAGCGTCGCCCACGGCAGGTACTCGAGCCGTTCGGGCTCGATCGGCTTGCGGCAGGCCGCGCAGATGCCGAACGATCCGTCGTCGACGCGCTTCAGCGCCGCCTCGATCTCCCGCAGGACGTTGCCGGAGTTCTCCTCCAGGGTGTAGTCGATCTCGCGGTCGACGGTCTCGGTCGCGATATCCGCAAGGTGGTTGTCGCCGGGCCCCATGGCGAGATCGCCGGTGATCTCGTCGGGCGCGCCCGGACTCTCCTTGTGCAGGTAGTCGATGGCGTTCCGGACCTTCTGACGCTCGTCCTCGAGCCGCGCGCGAAAGTGTTCAGTGTCGATCTGGATACTCATCGTGCCTACCGTGGCTGCCCGAGCCGTCGCTCGGCCTCGGCCGCGTCGACGCCCGTCAGCTCGACGATCTTGTCCCGGCTCGACGTGCCCGAAACAAGCGTCACGCTCTTGATCGGTAACTCGAGGCGCTCGGCGAGCAGGCGCAGAAGGGCATCGTTCGCCTTGCCGTCTTCGGGGGCGGCGGTAACTCGGACCTTCCAGCCTTCCCCATGCTTGCCCACGATCGCGTTCGCGCGCGTTCCGGGGGAGACGCGCAGGCGTAAACGCGTTGAAGGCCCGGCCATGCGCCCAGTATAGATTTACGCGGCTGCGGCCCGGGACTCCCCGTCGGCGTCGTCGACCGCGTCGAGCGCCGCTCCCAGCAGGGCCTTGATCCGGTGCGTTTCGGCCCCCAGCCGTTCGCGCTCGGCCATCGCGTCGCGCGTGATCTTTCGCGCTTCGGCGTGCGCCTCCTCGAGCACCAGAGCCGCCTCGCGGCGTGCCTGGTCCTTGAGCTCGTGCGCGGCCTGCTCGGCCGTCGTCAGTGTCGTGCGCAGAAGCGTCTCCAGCTCGCGATGACGCTTCAGATCGCCCTCGAGCTGCTCGATCCGGTCTGCACAGTCGGCTCGCTCGCGCCAGACGGTTTCGAACGAGTCGGCGACCTCCTCGATCGTTCGGTCGACCGGCGTGCATACGTAGCCGAGTAACCCCCGCTTGAAGCGGACATGCCTCAGTTCAACTGGCGTGTAGGCCATGACGGCCCTCCTTTCCTGGGTCAGAAGCTGTTGAAGATCGCGTCGACCACTCTCATCAGGATGACCAGGAAGATCACCGCAACGACCGGGGAGAGGTCGAGTGGCCCGAACGAAGGCAGGAGGCGGCGAAAGAGCCGCAGGTAGGGCTCACAGACGTCGCGGAGGAAGTCCTGGATGCGGCGGAGCCACGGTGAGTACGGAAGCCTGACCCAGGAGCTAAGGACGTAGATGAAGATCAAGAGGATGTAGACCCAGATGAAGTCGTCGATGAAACGGTTCGCCGACGACGCCGCGTCGAAGAGCAGGATGGATTGCGGGCTCAGGCCCATGCGGCTAGGTTCGGCTCCGGACGCGAGGTTCCTACGCTTGCGAAGGAGCGTCGCTCAGGCCTGATTGAAGAAGCCGCCGCTCTCCAGCAGGCGGGCTCGTTCTTCGGCCGAAACCTCGACGTTTCGGGGCGTCAGGAGGAAGACCTTGTCGGCGACCCGCTGCATACCGCCGTCGAGGGCATAGGAGAGCCCGCTCGTGAAATCGATCAGGCGCTTGGACAGCTCCTGGTCGGCCCCCTGCAGGTTGAGGATCACGGGGATCCCGTCCTTGAACCGGTCGGCGATTTGCTGGGCGTCCTGGAAGGTGTGCGGGACGACGAGATGAACGCGCACCGACGGCACCGGCGTCGGGCCGGGCATCGTCGCGACATCGGCCCGCCGCTCGCGCCGCCTCGGTCTGACCGCCGTGCGCGTCTCCTCGGCCTCGGGATCCGTCCAGTCGTCGAATTCCTGCCGGCGGCCGCGCGGCGTCAGCCGCCTGACGTTCGGGCGCTCGCTGTAAGTGCGCTCGAGCTCCTCCTCGGTGACGTAGCCGTCCTCGTCCCACTCGTCGTCCTCCTCGGCGATTCCGAAGTAGACGAGCGTTCGGTTCCAGACGTCTGCGAAGGCCATTTCCAGCGGATCTTAACCGTGGTACAGCACGGAGCCTATTCGGATCAGCGTCGCCCCTTCCGCTACGGCGACCCGGTAGTCCTGGCTGGTCCCCATCGACAGCTCGGGGAGGTCTCGCTCGGCCGCGAGCTCGCGTAAGCGGCGAAAGTATCGTCGCGAGCTTTCCGGATCCCCGGTCTCGGGCGGCATCGTCATCAGGCCCCGCACGTCTGGGTAGGCCGCGATCAGGGCGTCGAGCTCGGCTTCTGTGACGCCGGACTTTGTCTCCTCGCCCGAGAGGTTGACCTCGACGAGGGCCGGAATCTCGAGGCGCATTGCGGCGGACTCGGACGAGAGCGAGTGAGCGAGCTCGCAGATTCGGTTGACCGCCTTTGCCTTGCGGCTCTGCAGGTGGCCGATGAAATGCCAGCGGAAGGCGTTGCCGTGGACAGCGTGCTTCGCCTCGAGATCCTGGGCGCGATTCTCGCCCACCACCTCGATCCCGGCCTCGGCGAGAACCCCCATCTCCTCAACGGAGACGTACTTCGTCGCGGCGACGATCGTGACGGCGTCGCCGACCTCGACTCTGACGCGCTCGTATCGGGAACGAACCTCCTCAGGCGACACGCTACGCGTCGAGTTTGGATGGCCGACCAGTCCGTGCCCGGGGCGGGGTTCTCCAGCCGCTATCGAACGTCTCCCGCAACCGAGGCCAGAACCCCTTGCACGCCTCGCGGCTTTCCGTCGCGCCGGTGAGAGAAGAAGAGCTCCGGATTGCATGCCGTGCAGAGGTCGAACCGCTCGATCGGGGCAACGCCCGCCTCGTGCAGCAGTCGCTCAGCCGCCTGCCGGAGATCGAGCTTGCGCCTGCGCATGATGTCGGCGCCGAAGTGCGCCCGGTACGGAGCTGCCACCTCCTCGCCGACCTCGTAGCAGCACGCGCCGATCGAGGGCCCGATCGCGGCGGCGAGGTCGCCGCCGAGCGCCGCGACGCCGGCCTCCACGATCCCGTCGAGAAGCCCGATCCGGCCGGCGTGCATGACGCAGACGGCCGGCGCGGCGCCGTTTGAACGGACGAGCGCGATCGGTAGGCAGTCGGCGGCCAGCGCAAGGACCGGCAGCGCCGGCTCGTCGGTCCAGAGCCCGTCGCCGTGGATGCCGCCGCGCTCTCGCTGCTGCGCGCGATGCACCAAGGTCGAGTGAACCTGGTAGTTGAGCGCAAGCTTCGCAGCGTCGGCATCGATCTCGGCGCAGGCGCGGCGGCGGTTCTCGTCCACGCGCTCGACATCGTCGCCCGTCTTGCGGCCGAGGTTGAGCGACGCGTACCGCCCCTCGCTGACCCCGCCCAAGCGGGTCGTGAAGACGACCTCGTACGGCCCCGGCGGGTTCCAGCGGATCACCCGCGGATGAGCTCCCGCGCGGCCTCGAGCTCCGACTCGCGGCCGTCGAGCTCGCCGTTCAGCTTCCGGCGGCGCAGCTCCGCGAGGATCTCCCCCACCCGCGGCGACTCCCCGAGCCCGAGCTCGGCCAGGTCGCTGCCGGTCACCTCGAGGCGGATGTCGCGCAGCCCGCGGAAGTAGTCGTGCAACGGCTCGAGCTCCGCGAGCGAGAGCGCAAAGAGTGGCGCGTCGGGCGCATAGCGATCGGCGAGCGCGACGATCTCGGCCGGTTCGACGTCCCGGTCGCGGAGCCGCTCGACGATTCGCGGCCCGACCGTGACCGCCGCGGCGATCTGCTCGGCGTCGCGCCGCCGCACCTTCAACCGCTGGAGCCACTCGTAGACCTCGTCGGGCGGCAGCCGCCGCGCCAGCGCGATCAAGCCGAGTCGCCACGCGGGGACGTCCACCTCGTACTGCTGCGCGAGGGCGCGAAGCCGCGCCAGCAACGTCACGGCCTCGTCGTCGGCCGCGAGGTGCGGGTGGATCGCCTTGTCGGCGCCGAGCTCGGCGAGCCGGAGGATCGAGTGCTCGACCTCGCCCTCCTCGAGCAGGGCGACGAGCTCGTCGCGGAGGCGGGCCGACGAGAGGTCGCCGACGAGCCCCATCTCGATGGTGCCGCGCGCGAGCCGCACGGTGTGGTCATCCATCCGGAACCCGTAGCGATTCTCGTACCGGATCGCGCGGAAGATCCGCGTCGGATCGTCGATGAACGAGAGGTTGTGCAGGACGCGGATCCGGTTCTGCTCGAGATCGGCGCGCCCGCCGAACGGATCGACCAGGCGGCCGTAGTCGTCGCCCTTCAGAGAGACGGCCATGGCGTTGATCGTGAAGTCGCGCCGGAACAGGTCTTCCCGGATCGAGGCGTGCTCTACGGCGGGCAGTGCCGCCGGCGCGTCGTAGAACTCGGTTCGCGCCGTGACGACGTCGACGCGCTCGCCCTCGCCGTAGACGACGACGGCCGTGCCGAACTTCTCGTGCGCCCGCACGCGCCCGCCAAGCGCGTCTGCAAGGGACTGAGCGAGTGCGATCGCGTCGCCCTCGACGGCGATGTCGACGTCGAAGCTCCGCTCGCCGAGCAGGATGTCCCGCACCGTCCCTCCGACCAGGTACACGCCCTCATACGCCTCGCTGAGCGCGGCCACGGCCTCGAAGACCGGCGTCAGCCGTTCGAGCTTCGCCAGCTCGTCCGACAGCGAGGCCGCCGGCCGCCTGATCACCGCTGCCCGCTCCCCGAGGGCGGCGAGCACGTCGCTGCGGGTGACGACACCGGCGAGCTTCCCGCTGCGCAGGACGGCTACGCGGTCGTCGCCCGCGGCCAGCAGTCGCTGCAGCTCCGCGAGCGTGGTCTCCTCGCCGCAGGTCGCGACGCGGGAGCTCATGATCCCCTTGACGGGCGCGTGTGAGAGACCGTGCGAGATCGCCTTGTCGAGGTCTTCGCGGCTGACCGCCCCCAATACTTCGTCCCGCTCGGCGACGAGGATGCCGCTCTGGGCGAACCGCTGGCAGGCCACCATGGCGCCGGCGACCGACTCTTCAGGTTCGATCGTCCGGGCCGGTTTCGACATCACGTCACGGGCTCGGGCGGGTTCCCGAATCGCGTCGTCCAGATGTTCGACGACCAAACGACGGGCCTCGTCGAGTGGTCCGCGGTAGATGGCCGAAGCCGCCTGGGCATGGCCGCCGCCGCCGAGCACCGTCGCGAGTGCCGCGGCATCGAGCTCCGGCACCCGGCTCCGCGTTACGGCGAAGACCCGGCCGTCCATCTCGACGAGGACCACGAGCCCGGCGCAGTCGGTCACGTCGACAAGCTTGTGCGCCAGGTTTGAGATGCCCTCGACGTACTCCCGCGCCGACGCGGACGCGACGAGCACCTCGACGCCCGCCGTCTCGTGGGCCTCGAGCGAGTCGAGCAGGGTCGATAGGAGCTCGCGCTCGGCCTCGCCGAGCGGCGTGTGGAGGAACCGCGCAAGTAGCTCCTGCTCGGCGCCGTGGCGGAGACACCAGCCGAGCGCCTCCGCGTCGCGCTGCGTCGTCGTCGCGTGCGTGAGCGAGCCGGTGTCCTCGTGGATTCCGAGCGCGAAGACCGTCGCCTCCAACGGGCTGACCGGCAGCTCGCGCTCGGCAAGCACACCGACGAGGGTGGTTGTCAGCGCGCCGTCGTCCGACACGATCACGTTCTCTGCCGGCGCCCAGTCCGGCCGCTCGGCCGCGTGGTGATCGAAGACGACCTTGTCGACCTGGGGATCAAGCGCCACGGGCTCGAGCTCCCCGAGCCGGGACGCGTGCACCGTCTCGACCACGATCAGGCGCCGGACCGCGTCCAGCTCGAGCCGCGACGCGTCGACCACGAAATCGAGCTCATCCGCGTGCAGGCGGTAGAACTCGCGGACGTTACGGTTCAGCGAGCCGGCGAGGCAGACGACCGCCCCCGGATAGAGGCGACGCGCGGCCAGCATCGCCGCGAACGCGTCGAAATCGGTGTTGGTGTGGGTCGCGACAACTGTTTCTGCACGCATGCGCACATTGTGCGTTTACAGCTCGGCGATCGCCTCGATCTCGACCTTTGCCCCGGAGGGGAGCGCCGCGACCTCCACGGTCGAGCGCGCCGGCGGGGAGGCGCCAACGTGCCGCGTGTAGACCTCGTTCATGGCCGCGAAGTCACCCAAGTCGGCGAGAAAGACAGTCGTCTTCACGAGTCGCTCGAGCCCCGTCCCGGCAGCCTCGAGGATCGCGCTCAGGTTCGCGAAGATCTGCTCCGTCTGCTCTTCGATCGAGCCACTGATCGCGGCGTGATCCGGCTTCAGGCCGAGCTGGCCTGAGACGAACACGAAGCCACCGGAGCGGATCGCCTGCGAGTACGGCGCCCCCTGGAACGGCGCCGGTGCCTGCTCGGTGCGGACGACGGACCTTGTCTCAGTCGCCATCGGTCTCCTTTCTCCGGCGGGGACGGCAGCTCTGCGCCAGCGCGACGCCGAGCCCCTTGAAGATCGCCTCCAGCACGTGCTGCGTGTCCCGCCCTTCGATCAGGCGGACGTGGAGCGTTAGGCCCGCGCCCTCGGCGAACTGGGTCAGAAACCGGGCGACGAGGTCGGTCGCGAGCCCACCGACGCCCATGTCGGAGAGATCGACGTTCGAGACAAGCAGCGGCCGTCCCGACGCCTCGAGGGCGACATGAGCGAGTGCCTCGTCGGCGGGCACGACGGCGGAGCCGTGGCCGCGCGCACTCCCGGCGTGCAGGGCTCTCGAGAGCGCCTGACCGAGCGCCCGGCCGGCGGCCGCTACCTCGGCGTCCGGCTCTCCGGGCGCGACCTCGAGCGCCACATCGAACGAAGCGTGCTCGGCGAGCAGTGTCAGGAGGTGATCGAGGACCGGGATGCCGGTGTCAACTGTCGCCTTACCGGCGCCTTTGACTTCGACTCGCGCCTGCAGCCGGCCCTCCTCGCCCGCGTACCCGGTCACCGTCATCCCTCGAAGCAGGGTATCGCAGCCTCGAGCGCCCACCGATACGGCTTCTGGCGGTTCCGAAGGACCGTCTGCGGCCAAATGAAACCTGTTTTTCTCCAGCTTTCGCGTCTCGCGGCAATCGCCGCCTTCGCCGGCGTCTTGATGCTCGAGGTCGGTGGAACCCCTGCGGCCTCCGCGCGCTCCCGGCAAAGTGCAGCCGGCGGCGTCACCGTGGTCGGCTACAGCACCGACCGCGCGCTTCGTCGTGCAGCAGCCTCGTCGGGCGCTCGCGTCGTCCGCCGGATCCGGGCGCTCCACGTCGCTGTCCTCAGGATTCCGCCCGCCGCGGCTCGCGTGCTCGACGGTCTCCGAGGTATTCGCTACAGCCGGGAGCCGGTTCTTCGTCACGAACTCGTCGACCCCGCGGTCATGCCTGCGCCGGCCCTCGGCGGCGCCTACGAGTGGCAATACGCCGCGGCGCGAGAAAACCTCGTACCGGCGAGCGCGCTGCGAGCGGCGTCGGCGATCACGGTTGCGGTCCTCGACACCGGCGCCGACATCTCCGCGCCAGACCTTGCCGCAAAGACGCCCGCGACCTGGAGCGTCCGCGGCAACTCCTCGGACGTCACCGACTACCAGGGACACGGGACCTTCGTTTCCTCGCTCGCGGCAGGCTCGACGACGAACGCCGAGGGCGTTGCAGGCTTCGGCGGCGACGCAAGGCTGCTCGCGGTTCAGGCCGCCGCCGCCGACGGCACGATGACCGACGTCGACGAGGCGGCTGCGATTGTCTACGCGGTCGACCACGGCGCGAAGATCGTCAACATGAGCTTCGGCGGCCCCGTGACCTCGCCGACCGAGCAGAGCGCGATCGCCTATGCGGCCGCACACGGCGTGCTTCTCGTCGCTGCCGCGGGCAACAGCGGCCAGACCGGAAACCAGCCGAGCTACCCGGCTGCCCTCCTGCAGCCGCTCGGCTCTAACGGCCAGGGCGGTGTCGGGCTTGTGGTTGCGGCCTCGAGCCTCACCGGAGCGCGCGCCTCTTTCTCGAACTACGGGTCGTACATCTCGCTGGCCGCGCCGGGCGAGAACGTTTTCGGGGCCCTCTCGTCGAGCTCCGACCCTTGCTACTGGCCGCGCCAGAGCCTTCCCGGCTCCGCCGCGGGAATCTACGGGTACGGGAGCGGGACCTCGTTCTCCTCACCTGAGGTCGCGGGCGCCGCGGCGCTCGTCTGGGCCGCGAACCCGCACCTGACCGCGGCGGACGTCGCGGAGATCCTCGAGCAGTCGGCCTCTGGACACGGCGGCTGGAACCAGGACACCGGCTACGGGGTTCTCGACGTGGCGGCGGCCGTCGCGAGGGCGCAAGGCAGCTCCGTCGCCGTGCCCGCGGTCGATCTCGGCGGCACACGCTCCGGACTGCGCGTGACCCTCTCATGGAGCTCGCCGGGCGCCGTCAGCTATCGCCTTTCCGTCAGCCGCGACGGCGCCACGGCTCAGACCCTGCTCGCCTCAACGACGGCGACCGGCTCGACCCACCGGCTCGAGCCGGGACACTCGTACTCCTTCACGGTGACGGCGACCGATGCGTATGGCCTCAGGGTCGTGTCGAAGCCCTACGTCGTGGTGCTGCCTAATTCCACCGTGAAGCTCGACTTGCACGCGTCGTCGCTCGTGGGCCGCAAGCAGTTGACGACCCGGCTTCAGGGCATTTTCAACCCCGCCGGCAAGAACGTCCCCCGAGGTGACCGCAAGCTCTTTCTCGAGTCGTTCGACGGCCATTCCTGGCATCGCGTCGCCGTCGCGAGCACGAGCAGGACCGGCGTCGCGACGTGGACGGTGACGCTCCACCGCGGCAGCTACCGGATTCGCGCGCGATATGCGGGCGCTGAGGATCTCGCTCCCGCGACGAGCCGCGTTGTCACGCTCCGCGTTCGCTAGGAGGGTTTGGCAGAAATACCGGCCGTCGCCGGGGTGCGATGCTCGTTCCCTGGGGAGCCCGCGTTGCCCGTGCGCTAACCCTCGACCCGCTCGATGCGTGCGCCAAGCGACCTGAGCCGTTCATCTATGCGTTCGTAGCCGCGATCGATCTCGCCGACGTTGCCGATGGTCGATGTGCCTTCCGCGCAGAGGCCGGCGATCAGCATCGCCATCCCGGCCCTGATGTCCGGGCTCGCCATACGCTGGCCGAAGAGCCGTGCCGGGCCGGTGACGACCGCGCGGTGCGGGTCGCAGAGGATTATGCGCGCGCCCATCGACACGAGCTTGTCGACGAAGAATAGGCGATTCTCGAACATCTTCTCGAAGATCAGGACGGTTCCCCGTGCCTGGGTCGCGACCGCGAGCGCGATCGAGGTCAGATCGGCGGGAAAAGCCGGCCACGGCCCGTCCTCGATCTTGGGAATCTGCCCGCCGAGATCGTCCTGGACGACCAGCTCCTGGCCCGGAGGCACGCGCAAGCTCGTCCCCTCGAGCTCCACCTGCACGCCCAGGCGCTCGAACGACGGCAGGATCGGCGCCAGGTCCTCCGGGACGACGTCCTCGATCGTCACGTCGCCGGCGGTCACGGCCGCAAGGCCGATGAAGCTTGCGACCTCGACGTGCTCGCACGCGATTCGCCACTCCCCACCCCCCAGGCGCTGGACGCCGCGAACGGTGAGAACGTTCGAGCCGATCCCCTCGATCTCCGCGCCGAGCGAGCGGAGGAACCGGCAGAGGTCCTGCACGTGAGGCTCGCAGGCCGCATTGCCGATCACGGTCTCTCCCTGGGCGAGCGAAGCTGCCATGATCGCGTTCTCGGTCGCCATCACGCTCGCCTCGTCGAGGAAGATCCGCCTGCCCCGAAGACCGGCGGTCTCCATCTCGTAACCGCCGTTGACGTCGATTCGCGCACCCAGCTCCGCGAGCGCGTGGATGTGCGGGTCGAGCCGGCGCCTCCCTATCACGTCGCCGCCGGGGGGCGGTACCGACGCTCGCCCAACGCGCGCGAGCAGCGGGCCGGCGAGCAGGAACGAGGCGCGGATCCGGCTCGCGAGCTCGCTGTCGACCTCGGTCGTCGCGAGGTCGGCCGCATGGACACGCACCTCGTTCGCGCCCGTCCAGTCGGCATCGGCCCCGAGCTGGGCCAGCAGCTCGACCATCGTCTCCACGTCGCGGATTCGCGGCACGTTGTTGAGCGTGACCGGCTCGTCCGTGAGCAGGCACGCGGCGAGGATCGGAAGCGCTCCGTTCTTGTTCCCGGCCGCGGTTATGCGGCCGTTCAAGGGTTGGGAGCCCTCGATGACGAACGTCTCCATGAGCGCGTCGGCGACAGCAGTCGACGGCATCAGCCCGGCTATCGTACTGACCCGTGCGGCCGACACGCGACCAGGCCTGGGAAACCCTGACGAAGTACACGCAGAGCGAGGCCCTGCGCCGGCACGCGCTCGCCGTCGAGGCGGCCGTCGCGGCGTACGCGCGCAAGTTCGGAGAGGACGAGGAGGTGTGGCGTGTGACCGCGCTCCTGCACGACTTCGACTACGAGATGCATCCCACC
>Ga0307277_10000574_pt1 | contig 13727 bp, 13 predicted proteins | sample ER_DNA_116_FD_194473 | JGI IMG/M metagenome (GOLD analysis project Ga0307277, IMG submission 194473) | Bulk soil microbial communities from the East River watershed near Crested Butte, Colorado, United States - ER_DNA_116 | ecosystem: Environmental > Terrestrial > Soil > Floodplain | place...
GATGGGCAAACCGTGACCCTCACCGCGACTCGTGCCAACGGCTCGGTGCTGACGAGCTGGTCGCGCCCCGACTGCGGCCGGGCGGCGAGGTGCAAGGTGACGGTGACCCGCGCGATCACCGTCACGGCGACGTTCGCGCCCGCAGCCGACGAGCAGCCGCCGACAGCGCCGACGGACCTCCGGGCGGTCGCGGTGAATGCGAACCAGATCAACCTTTCGTGGGTGAAGTCCACGGACAACGTGGCCGTCACCGGGTACGTGATCTACCGCGACCGGCTGAAGCTGACGACCGTCTCGGCGACCTCGACCGTCTACCGCGACACTGGCCTCGCGCCGTCGACCGGTTACGTCTACAGCGTCCAGGCGGTCGACGCGGCCGGAAACGCCTCGCCGCAGTCCAACCTGACAAAGGCGACGACGCTTCCCCCGAGCGACAAGGAGCCGCCGTCGGCTCCCACGGGTCTCCGCGCGACGGCCGTGGGCTCGACCGAGATCGACCTCACCTGGGCGGCCTCGACGGACAACGTCGCCGTCACGGGCTACGTCATCTTCCGTGACGGCGTCGAGCTGACGACCGTTGCCGGCACGGCGACCAGCTACCAGGACACCGGCCTCGACCCTTCGACGGGCTACGTCTACTGGATCGAGGCGGTCGACGCGGCCGGAAATCGCTCGGGCCAATCGAACAAGACCAAAGCTTCGACCGGCTCGGCCTAAGTCGATTTCGATGCGTCCGCTAGAACGCCGTCAGCCAGACCGCGGTTCCATGCCCGTTGCGCCGTTGGGAGCGGTCCTCGGCGGAGAAGCGCAGCCGCTTCGGGCCCGTGTCGTCGCCGTGCGAGACGAGCATCGGGTCGGGCCCGGCCGAGACGACGACGGCGACGTGCTGGCCGCGGCTCGGCGGGGTCCAGACGACGAGGTCGCCCGCCTGGGCGGCGCTCCTCGGGATCCGGCGGCAGTGGTCGAGCATCGTCCCGGTGTAGGCGCCGGCGCGAGGGTCGTAGGCCCCGGCCCAGTTCGGGTTCGGCGCTCCGGCCCACGCGTAGCAGAAGGTCGCGAACCCTGAGCAGTCCGTGGCCAAAGGCAGCGCTCCCGGAGTCTTCATGGCGCTCAGCCGGACGGTGCCGTCGCGCGTATAGCCGATCCGGTTGCCGTTCTTCACGCCCCAGAGCGCCCAGTTGACGATCCGCTTCCGGACTGTCTTCTCCGGTCCCGCCTGCTTGAGCCGCTTTGCCCGCCGCTTCCTGAAGGCGGCCGGAAGCGCCTTCTTCCCGGAGAGGATCGCGCCCACCTGCGGGCCCCACGTTCCGTTCACCGCTTTCGGCGGGTAGCCGAGCTCCCACTTCGCCCGCCTCACCGCGCTCGCGGTGAGCTCGCCGAACTCACCGTCGGTCCCGCCCGGGTCGAAGGAGCCGTACTTGTTCTTCAGGAGCAGCTCCTGCGCCGCCTTGATGTCGTCCCCGGTCATGTGCGGGTTCGCGAGCTGGAGCACGCGCGGACCCTCCGAGACCACCGCCCGGCCGCCCTCCTGGAGCCGCCTCAGCAGGACGGCCGCACCGCACTGCTGCGAGATCGTCGTCGCCGAGAAGCGTCCGTCGGCGACGTATTTTCCGCGCGTGTAGTGGTTCGAGAAGCTCCAGAGGTACGGCGAGAGGCACTGCGGATGGTGGTCCCGGTAGCCGAAGCCGTTGTAGCCCTCGAGCTTGTAGAGCGTCCCGGGCACGCTCCAGTCCTTCCACTTGCCGAAGCCCTGGTAGGTGAGCGCGTCGATCGCGCTCTGCTCCCACGTGAACGGCGGCTTCCCGGTCTTCGGGCGGCCGGCCGGGACGTGCACCGTGCGCGCCGTCAAGGGATCGCCGTTGTGAAGATGTCGCGTGAAGTCGCCGCCGGCCTCCATGCTGTGGATCACCGCGACGACGTACCACGGCATGCCGACCGCCTTCGCGACCTTCTCGTAGCGGGCGCGATTCGTGGCCAGGCCGCGCGCGATCCGGTCGATGAGCGTCTTGCGCGCAGACCGGACCAGGCACGACTTGTAGAGCAGCGTGTACTCGCGGCGGAGCCCCTGCGTCAGCGCCGGCACGATTCAGACGCCAGCCGAATTCGGCTTGGTGTCCCCGTTCGTGTCGTCTCCCTTTCCCCGGTTGCCGAATGACTCGAGCGTCGTGCTCAGGAGCATGTCCTGCGCAAGCCGCTCGCTGAAGCCGGCCGCGAACGAGAAGACGACGAAGTAGTACGAGCTGCCGGCCTTGTTCGCGAGGTCGATCCCGACCACGCCGCTTTTGAGCGAGAGGTACGTGATGAGGCCGAAAACGGCGCCGACGAGGGGGCGCAGCGAGCCGAGCGTGCGGAGCGTGTCCTTCCCGAACTCCCAGTCGACGCTGACCTTGCCGGAGCTGAGGCGCGACATGACGCTCACCAGCGCCCCGACGGCGCCCGCACTGAAGCAGAGAAGCCCGATCCCGACCGCGCTCGACTGGTTCTGACCGATCACGATCCAGCCCGCGATCGAGATCAGGAGCGGCGGGACCATGCCGAACAGCATTCCGCCGACGTAGGTGATCTGGCCCGAGCGCTCCGCCGCATGCCGGTAGAACGTCTCGATCTCCCTGAGGCCGGAGCGGGTCGAGCGCGAGATCTCGGCGACGGCCTTGCTGTCGCCGGCGTGCGGGGTCTCGGCGAACGCGAGCACGAAGCTGATCACGTTGAAGAGCGACTGGATCGCGAGCCGCCGGCTCGTGTCGCGCAGAACCTCCTGCACCTTGACCGCGATCGTCTCGCACTCGTAGAGCAGGCGCATCAGCTTCGGCTTGTCCTTCGTCGACCAGTCGGTCGCCCAGTGGAGCCGAACGGTGTCCGCGAGCAGCAGCGGCCGCCGTTTGATCGTCAGTGCGATCCCCGACGCCTCGCTCGTGCACCAGTACTGGCTGACGATCTCGCCGTTCTGCTCTTCGAATCGCTCCACGAACGCCCGGTAGCGCTGCTCCGCCGGACCCTCGTACGGCCCGTGCTGTCCCTCGCTCAGCTCCCGCTGGCGCAGGTGGTGCATCCAGACGAGCTCGGGAAACGACACGCCGCGATCCGTGCGCCGTCGCCGTCTGCGTAACCGCGTCCGGAGGCTCCGCTGTCCCGGAGCCTCGACGGTGGTCGCTCCTACCGCATTCACTGTAGCCCTCCTCTCCCCGAGGCTGGGCCGCACGGCCAGCGTAGGACGATTCCGCGCGTTTGGCAAGGTTGAACGCCTGCGCGCCGCAGGGTACGCTCGGCGTCTGCGGCCGGATTGATGAGACCGGCGATGGGCAACGGGTCGAACGAGCACTTCGAAGCCGTGGTGGTGGGGTCCGGCTTCGGCGGCTCGGTGACGGCATACCGTTTGGCGGAGGCGGGCAAGCGCGTCTGCCTGCTGGAGCGCGGCAAGCCGTACCCGCCCGGCTCGTTCCCGCGCAACCCGCTCGGCTTCTCGAAGAACTTCTGGGACCCGAGCGAGGGCCTGTACGGGATGTTCAACGTCTGGCGGTTCAGGGGCATCGACGCGCTGGTCTCGAGCGGGCTGGGCGGCGGGTCGCTCATCTACGCCAACGTAATGATCCGGAAGGACGAGCCCTGGTTCGTCCACGAGGACGGCGAGAACTGGCCGGTCAGCCGGGCCGACCTCGACCCGCACTACGACCGCTGCGAGACGATGCTCGGCGTCCAGCAGTACCCGCTCGGCAGCGAGCCCTACTCCTCGACCGCCAAGACCCGTGCGTTCGAAGACGTGGCGAAGCGGCTCGGCTACGACTGGTTCCTGCCGAACCTCGCGGTCACCTTCGCGAACGAGGGCCGCCCGCCGGTCCCGGGGGAGCCGATCCGCGAGGAGCACCCGAACCTGCACGGCCGTACGCGCTACACCTGCCAGCTCGTCGGCGAGTGCGACGTCGGCTGCAACTACGGCTCGAAAAACTCGCTCGACTACACATACCTGAGCGCAGCAGCGCGCGAGGGCGCGGAGCTGCGCTCGCTCTGCGAGGTGAAAGCGTTCAGGCCGCGCGACGGCGGCGGCTTCGAGATCGACTACGTCGCGCACGAGCCGGAGCGCGAGGGGCCAGACCCTGCGTCGCGGACGATCACGGCCGACACGCTGGTGCTCTCCGCCGGGACTCTCGGCTCGACCTTCCTGCTGCTCAAGAACCGCGACGCCTTCGGGGGGCTCTCGCCGGCCCTCGGCACCCACTTCTGCGGCAACGGCGACCTCCTCACCTTCGCGCTCCGCTGCCGCGAGCGGATCAACTCGGACTACGGACCGGTGATCACGAGCGCCATGCGCTTCGGCGACGCCCACGACGGCGACGGCTCCGACGGGCGCGGGTACTACATCGAGGACGCCGGCTATCCGAGCTTCGTCAGCTGGATCCTGCAGGCGGGGGACGAGCCGCGTGCGCTCTGGCTTTGGCGCAAGGCCGCGCTGCGGCTTCTCTGGAAATGGATCCGGCGAAAGCCCCAGCCGGACATCGGCGGCGTGATCTCGTCGTTCTTCGGCGACGCCAGGACCTCGGCGGGGCTGCTGCCGCTGCTCGGCATGGGCCGCGACGTTCCCGACGGGCGCATGCACCTGAGCGACGGTCTGCTCGACGTCGACTGGTCGAAGGACGGCGCCTCGAAGGAGTACTTCGACAAGCTGCGCGACACGATGCGCACCCTGGCCGAGGAGCTCGGCGGGACTTTTCAGGACAACCCGCTCTGGTGGCTGAGCAAGGTCATCACCGTGCACGCGCTCGGGGGTTGCCCGATGGGCCGCGACGCGAACGAAGGCGTCGTCGATCCCTGGGGCCGTGTCCACGGCGTTCCCGGCCTCCACGTCGCCGACGGCTCGGTCATGCCCGGGCCCGTCGGCCCGAACCCGAGTCTGACGATCGCCGCGCTGGCAGACCGCTTTGCCGACGCAATCATCGAGGGGAGGCAACAGCCATGAACGAACGCGTGGTGCCGTTTCGCGCGCGAGACGGGTTCGACGCGAACCTGATCAACGTGCGCGGCCTGAGCAAGCCCGAGAAGGGACCGGTGCTGCTCGTACACGGCGCCGGGGTCCGCGCCAACATCTTCCGCGCGCCGAGCGGCGGCACGATCGTCGACGCGCTAATCGAGGCCGGCTACGACGTCTGGCTCGAGAACTGGCGCGCGAGCATCGACTTCGAGCCGAACGAGTGGACGCTCGACCAGGCGGCCGTGCACGACCATCCGGCCGCAGTGGAGACCGTCGTGCGAGAGACGGGGGCGGAGGAGGTCAAGGCGATCATCCACTGCCAAGGCTCGACCAGCTTCATGATGTCCGCCGTCGCGGGGCTCGTCCCGCAGGTCTCGACCATCCTCACGAACGCGGTCACGCTGCACCCGAGGATCCCGCGCTGGTCGCGCGTCAAGATCGGCTACGCGATCCCGATCGTCTCCCACCTGACCGACTACCTCAACCCGCAGTGGGGCGTGAAGGCGCCCGGTCTGACGCCGAAGGTGCTCAACGGGATCGTGCAGAGCGTGCACCACGAGTGCTCGAACCCCGTCTGCAAGCAGGTCAGCTTCACGTACGGCAGCGGCTTTCCAGCGCTCTGGAAGCACGAGAACCTGAACTCGGAGACGCACGAGTGGCTCCGCAACGAGTTCGCGCACGTGCCGATCACGTTCTTCGCGCAGATGCGGAAATGCGTCGCTGCGGGCCGGTTGCTCGCGGTCGAGTACCACGACCAGCTGCCGCGCGACTTCGTCGCCCAGCCGCCGCGGACGAACGCGCGCTTCGTCTTCTTCGCGGGCAGTGAGAACCGCTGCTTCCTGCCGGAGAGCCAGGTGGAGACGTTCCGCTGGTTCGATCACCACGAGCCGGGACGCCACGCCGTCCACGAGCTGGACGGCTACAGCCACCTCGACGTCTTCATGGGCAAGGACGCGAGCCGCGAGGTCTTCCCGCTGATGATCGACGAGCTGGAGAAGGTCGCATGAGCGGGCTGACGTTCAGAGAGACGATGTCCGGGCCGGTTGCGCTCGGGGCGAACGATCCCGAGGCGGGCGCGGCGGATCCAGACGCCAAGACCCTCGCGATCCACTGCGAGATCTCGATCGACGACATCGACCGCTTCGTGGCCGACCGCGAGCACACCGGCTCGATCACGGGCACCGTCGAGTACGAGGCCTTCGGCGGCGAGCTGCCGGTGACCCGCGGGATCTTCAACCTCTTCTCACCGGGAGCCGAGAACGAGCGGCTGATGCAGTACCGCCTCGCGTTCGAGCACGACGGCAAGCCGTACTTCGTCGACGGGGCCAAGCACGTCCACGACGACCCCGGCTTCGACGTCTGGAAGGACACGACCACGCTCCACACCGTCCTGCACGAGGGCTCGGACGCCGGCGGGCCGGTCGCGGGCGCGGGGATCCTCAGCCTCGGGGCCGGTGCGCTGGCGCGGATGATGGCGACGATGCGGCCGGTCGACGGCGGGATCGAGCCGCTGGTCAAGTTCGGCAAGGTCTTCCTCGGCTCGCTCTGGGAGCGCTACGGCAAGGACAAGATCGGAGGGGCCAGTGGCAACCACTGAGCCGCCCGCCGAAGAGCGAGTCTCATCCCGTCACGACGAACGCTTCGCGGGCTGGGAGTGCCCCGAGCCCGGGACGTTCAGGGATCTGATGCCGCCGGGTCCGCAGCCGAAGTTCTCCTGGCTGCGGCCGACGATCCTCTGGTCGGCGCGCAACGACCCGCTGGTGCGCTTCATGGGCGACCCGACCGACGAGCAGCGGCAGCAGTGGGTGGCGGCCCAGCGGGAGCGGCGCGGGACGAGCGACCTGACGATCGACCGCACCGATCTCGGAGACAGCTTCTCCTGCCTGATCGCCGGCGACACCGGCGAGGGGACGCCACCGCAGTACGCCGTGGTGCCCGGGCTGCTGAAGAAGGGCGAGGGCACGGCGTTCCTCGTGGCTCTCAGCGACGTCATCTACCCGATCGGCGACGTCAACGACTACGTCGACAAGTTCGCGCGGCCGTACGGTGCGTACCCGGGCCCGGTCTACGCGGTCCCGGGCAACCACGACTGGTACGACGGCCTCGGCGGCTTCATGCGGATCTTCTGCGGCGCCGAGTGGCCTGCGGGGAGGCTCCGCGGCACCGGCGTCAAGGGCCGCTTGCGCGAACGGCTCTGGCGGCAGCCGAGCGTCCTCGCCGACGAAACGCTGGAGCGCTGCCGGGAGCTCCGGGCCGCGATGCAGGAGACCCTCCCCGGGCCGTACTGGACGATGGAAACCGGTCCCGTCCGGTTCATCGGGATCGACACCGGGATCAGAGGCACCCTCGACGGGGAGCAGGGAGACTGGCTGCGCGAGGTTTCTCGGGGCGCGAAGCCGAAAATCCTGCTCACCGGCAAGCCGCTCATCGTCAACAACCTGCAAGACCCGGGCCTGATCGCCGGCCGCGACTTCACCGTCGACGACGTCGTCCGCGACCCGGAGAACAACTACGTGGCCGCGATCGGCGGCGACATCCACAACTACCAGCGCTACCCGGCCCCGGTGAACGGCCGCACGATCCAGTACATCGTCTCGGGCGGCGGCGGCGCGTTCATGCACGCGACGCACACGATCCCGAAGGTCGACGTCGCCGGCGTCTCCGAGGACGAGTTCAAGTGCTACCCGATCCGGGGCGACTCGCTGTCCTTCTACAGCCGCCTCTACAGCCGCAAGCTCGCCCTGCGGAGCCCGCTGCTGCAGATCGCCCCCGAGCAGGCGTCCGCCTACATCGCCGACCGCTGCAACACCGATCCGACCCGCGGCGGGACGAAGCGGGCGCTGCTGAGGACGAGGCTGCGAGGCTCCTTTGTCGGCCTCCTCCCGAGCGGCCGCACCTTCCACAAGTACCTCTCCGAGTTCGCGACCTGGGTCGAGCCGCCGCTCTTCAAGCACTTCCTGCGCCTCGACGTGAGCCCGGCCGAAGTGCGGATCCGCTGCTTCGCCGCCACCGGCTGCGGTGCCCAGGAGAAAGACCCGCCGGTCGAAGACGACTTCGTGATCCCGCTCGGCGGACGGGGCTAGGCGTGTTCGGCGGGATCCCCCGGCGTCTGCGGGGCGAGGCGGACCACTACGCCCTCGTGGACGGCATCCCGTTCAGGCTGCCGGTTCGCTCCATGCGGATGCAGGCGCTCATGGCCGCGTTCCCCGTCGACCCCGCCGCCGCCCAGGCCCTGCTCCCGGACAGCATCCGCGCCGTCCGGCTCCCGCGGAAGGCGCTGCTCGCGGTCACGGTCGTCAACTACCAGGAGACCGTGATCGGCAAGTACATCGAGTACAGCATCGCGCTCGCGTGCCGCCGCGGTGCCTTCGGGTTCGGCCAGTACGTCCTCGACCTGCCGGTCAGCACGGAGATCTCCGTCAAGGGCGGCAAGGGAATCTGGGGGATGCCGAAGCACCAGGCACCGCTGAACTTCGAGGTCAGCGACGAGGCCGTCTCGAGCCAGTACGACCTCGACGGGCAGCTGGCCTCATACGCCGAGGTGGCCCGCCCGCGGTTTGGGTTCCCGCTCCGGTTCGGCGCCTCGAACTACTGCTCGTTCCGAGGGATGCTGATGAAGTCGACCGTCTACTTCAAAGGGCGGGCCCAGGTCGGCTTCGGGCGCGGAGCGCGTGGCCGCTTCGAGGTGGGAGACCATCCGCGCCTGCAGGCGATCAAGGCCCTCGGCCCGTTCACGAAGCCGCTCTTCACGGCGTTCTTTCCAGAGGCCCACGGCGTGCTCGACGACCACTACGAAGGGTGGTTCGTCGAGTTCGACCGGCCGCCGGAACGCCAGCCGGAGGGGATGGAGAGCGTGATCAACCTCGGCCTCGGGGAGGAATGGCCGCCTCCGCCCTCGGCGCCCCACTAGCCGTGGCCGCCTGGAAGATCCTCGACGCATCCGTGCTGCTCCTCTGCGCGTCGATGTACCTCGGCACGGGCTGGTCGCTCCTGCTGTTCTCGTTCCCGGGCCGCGAGAGGCTCACCCCCGACAACTACTACGACCAGTTCGTCCCGCCGGTGGAGCGCGCCACGAGGTTCTTCACGTGGTGGACGGTGCTGATGATGGCCGCGGCGGTCGTCCTGATCATCGCCGACTGGCACAGCTGGTACGTCGTCGCGCCGGCGGTTCTGCTCGCCGCGGTGCTCGCGGCGAGCGCGCTGACGGTGAAATTCATCTTCCCGTACAACAAGCGGATGGAGGAGCACATCCGCGACCCTGCGGAGCTGCAGGTCGTGCTCGGCAAGTGGATCCGGCTGAACTGGATCCGCACCTCGATCTGGACGGTCGAGTGGGTTGCGATGATCGTCTGGTTCGCCGTGCGCCTCGGATGAAGGCGCTCCTGCGGGACCCGCTGCGGTGGGGGCTTTTCGCGATTGCTGCCGGGACGTTCGTCTCCGGGCTGCTCCTGATCGCGTTCCAGCGGTTCGTGCTCGACCTCCTCTCCGCGCCGACGACCACGAGCGACCGGCTCTTCTTCGGGATCATCGGGATGTTCATGGCGATCGTCGGCGGGACGCTCTCGCAGGACCTCCTGCGGCGGCCGAGCCGGCTCGTCGTCGGCTGGTCGGCGCTGCAGAAGCTCGGCGCATCCGGGGCGATGTCGCTGGCGGTCGCGCTCTCCGTCTTCTCGTATTACGGGATCATCCTGGCCGGCTTCGACTTCTGCTCCGCGCTGCTCGCGATCGCCTACTGGTGGCGCCTCTCGAGGTGAGGCGCGTGACGCTCGTCCTGTTCTTCGGCTACGTCGCCCTGCTGATCGTCGCCGGCGCCTGGGGGATTGCGGGCGCGCGGCTGGACATGCGGTGGCTGCTGCGACTTCATCTCGGCGACCTGCCGGACCGCGCGGAGGCGAACCTGCTGAGCCAGTACCGGTTTCTTCGCGCGATGGAGCTCGGCTTCGGGCTGTTCGCCCTGCGCTACTGGCGGGAGATCTTCCGGCTGCGGAGCTACAACCGGATCTTTCTCGCGGCGATGGCGAGCGGGGTCGCGGCGCGGCTCATCAGCCTCGGCGCCGACGGCTGGCCGTCGGTCTGGATGTACGCCTTTCTCGCGTGGGAGCTCGCGGGCGTCGTCGCGATCTTCGCCTACACCCGGCCGCGCGTGGTCGCCGGTTGAGCCTCGCGGCCCCCGAAGGATCCCGGCCCCGGCGCTCGCTGATCCTCGCGGGCGGCGGGATGCGCGTCGCCTACCAGGCCGGCGTCCTGCTGGCGCTCGAGGAAGAGGGGCTGACGTTCTTCCACGCGGACGGCACCTCTGGCGGGACGATGAACCTCGCGATGCTCCTCTCCGGCCTCTCGCCGGCAGAGATGTGCGAGCGCTGGCGGACCCTGAACGTCCGAGACTTCGTCTCCTTCCTGCGGCTGAAGAAGTACCTGCGCAGCCTCAACTGGCCGGCGTTCGGGGGCGCGGAGGGGCTCAAGGGCAAGGTCTATCCGCACCTCGGGATCGACGCCTCGCGGATCCGCTCCGCGACCGGGATCGAAGGGACGTTCAACGTCTGCGACTACGACGACAAGACGAACTGGGCCGTCCCGCACCGCGAGGTCGACGAGGACCTGCTGGTCGCCGGCGTCTCGCTGCCGATGCTGATGCCGTCGGTCGAGCGCGACGGGAAGCGCTACCTCGACTCCGTCTGGATCAAGGACGCGAACCCGAGCGAGGCCGTGCGGCGCGGCGCCGAGGAGCTCTGGCTCGTCTGGTGCATCGGGAACACCTCGGCGTACCGCGACGGGGCGTTCAACCAATACGTGCACATGATCGAGATGAGCGCGAACGGCGGCCTCTTCGAGGAGCTCGCTCACCTGCGCGCCGAGCTCGGCTCCGAGCTGCCGAAGCTCCATGTGATCAAGCCCGAGTACCCGCTGCCGCTCGACCCGGACTTCTACCTCGGCCGGATCGACGCGAGCGCGCTGATCGCGATGGGCTACCGCGACGCGAAGCGGTACCTGGCCTCGCCATCCCCGGCCGAGTGGGGACCGAGCGCGACGAAGATGCGCGACCAGGCGCCGGGCGCCGCCTTCGCCGAGAAGGTCGGCGGGGCGGAGATCCGCGTCGACATCCGCGATGCCGAGCGCTTCTTCCGTGGCGACCGGACCGGGGAGGCGGTGGCGATGGTGAACGGGCGTCCGGCCAAATCGGGCTCGTTCGCGCTGGAGGGCAGGTGGCGCACTTACGAGCTCGTGCTGGAGCCAGACGAACGAGTCTCGTTCCGTGTGCGGGGGAAACTCTGGCGCGTCCGCAAGCTCCAGGCGACAAGCACCGATTCGCTGCGCCGACAGGTGGCCATCATCGCTCGCTTGGCGCGTTTGCTCGCCTAGCTAGAATCACCGCGATGGCCGAGACCGGGACGATGAGGGTCAAGTCCGGCCTCGCCGAGATGCTCAAGGGCGGGGTCATCATGGACGTCACCGACGCCGACCAGGCGCGGATCGCCGAGGACGCGGGCGCGGTCGCGGTGATGGCGCTCGAGCGCGTCCCCGCCGACATCCGCAAGGAAGGCGGCGTCGCGCGCATGGCCGACCCGGACAAGATCCGCGAGATCCAGGAGGCCGTGACCATCCCGGTGATGGCGAAGTGCCGCATCGGCCACTTCGTCGAGGCGCAGGTGCTCGAGGCGCTCGAGGTCGACTACATCGACGAGTCCGAGGTGCTGACGCCGGCCGACGTGGCCAACCACGTGGACAAGTGGAACTTCACGGTGCCGTTCGTCTGCGGCTGCACGAACCTCGGCGAGGCGCTGCGCCGCATCTCCGAGGGCGCCGCGATGATCCGCACCAAGGGCGAGGCCGGCACCGGCGACATCGTCAACGCCGTCACGCACATGCGCTCGGTCTTCGGGCACATCCGCAAGCTCCAGGGCCTGCGCGAGGACGAGCTCTACTCGGAGGCCAAGGAGCTGCGCGCGCCGGTCGAGCTCGTCAAGTGGGTTGCCGAGCACGGCCGCCTGCCGGTCGTGACGTTCACGGCGGGCGGGATCGCCACTCCGGCCGACGCCGCGCTCTGCATGCAGCTCGGTGCCGACGGCGTCTTCGTCGGCTCCGGGATCTTCAAGTCGTCCGACCCGTCGACGCGCGGGAAGGCGATTGTCGAGGCGACGACGCACTTCGAGGACGCCGAGATCCTGGCCCGGGTCTCCGGTGGGCTGGGCGACGCGATGGCCGGCCTTTCCGCCGCCGCGCTCGCGCCCGAAGAACTGCTCGAGACGCGCGGCTGGTAGTCGCGTCGTCCGGCCTGCGCCTCACGCTTGGTGCGTGCAGGCAATTCGTGTTCCCTGGACGAGTGCGTCCTTCCTCGTCTACACGGGCGCACTGACAGTCCTCCTCAGCACGATCTGGCTCGACTCGATCCTCTCGGACGACTACTCCTCGGCCGCCTTCGCGGGCTGGGCTGCGCTTCTGTTTGCGTGCGCGCTCTTCGTCGCACTCGCCTACCGGCGCGCCGGCCGGCCGTTGCTCGCCGGGCTGTTCGCGTTCGTCTCGGTCGGGCTCTTCGCGGTCTTCGTCGGGGCGGTCGAGGACTGGTGGGGCTGGCTCTCGCACGACGACCCGCTGCACGGCTTCCATTGGAGCCTGCTTCTGCTCGAGGTGCTGACCCTCGTCGCCGCCCTGCGCGCGTTGCGCGTCTTCCGCCACCCGCTGCTCGTGCTGGCTGCCGCAGGGGTCGGCTGGTACTTCGTCACGGATGTGCTCTCGAGCGGCGGCAACTGGTCGGCCTGGGTCTCGCTCATCTACGGGCTCGTCCTGCTCGCGGTCGCGGGCGGAACGAATCGCGTCTACGCGTTCTGGCTGCACGTCGTCTCGGGCCTGACGATCGGCGGCGCGCTGCTCTTCTTCTGGCACGAGAGCGACTGGAACTTCATCCTGATCGGCCTCGTCGGGCTGGCCTACATCCTCTTTGGTGCCGGCAGGAGCCGCTCCAGTTGGACGGTGCTCGGAGCGCTCGGGCTGCTCTTCACCACAGTGCACTTCGTCGACAAGTGGTTCGGCGATGTCAATCCGTTGAACCTGCTCTTCGGATTCGACGAGGAGCCGAAGCACGACTGGGCGCGGCCGGTCGGCTTCGTCGTGCTGGGCTTCGCCTATGTCGCGCTAGGAATGCTCGTTGCTCGCCGGGAGCGCCACCGTGAAGCGTGAGCCCCGGCCGGGCTCGGAGTCGACCTCGAGCCGCCCGTTCATGCGCTCGACGAGCTCCCGGCAGATGTAGAGCCCGAGGCCGCTGCCGCCGACCCCGCGCGTCTGCTGGGGATCGAGGCGGTAGAACTTCTCGAAGATCCGCTCGAGCTCCGAGCTCGGGATGCCGAGCCCTTCGTCCGCGACCTCGATCTGACATTCGCCGTTGTCCGCGGCGAGACGGACCTCCACCTCGCCGCCCTCGGGCGAGTACTTGACCGCGTTGTCGACAAGGTTCATCAGGACCTGGCGGAGCTTGTTCTCGTCGCAGACGATCCGCTGCTTGCCGTTCTGCGTCATCCGCAGCGAGACGCCCTCGGGGAGGTGCACCGACGCGGACTCGATCACCGACGACGCGATCACGGCGGGGTCGCACTCGGCGAGCTCGATCTCGACCGCGTCGGCGTCGAGCTGGCCGGCAAGCAGAATCTGGTCGACGATCTGGGACAGGTGCGCCGTCTCGCTCTCGATCATCTCGAGAAACGCGTCCTCGTCCGCGGAGCTGAGTTGCAGGTCGTCGCGCCGGAGCGTGCGAATCGCGCCGTAGACCGCG
>Ga0307277_10000575_pt1 | contig 13713 bp, 12 predicted proteins | sample ER_DNA_116_FD_194473 | JGI IMG/M metagenome (GOLD analysis project Ga0307277, IMG submission 194473) | Bulk soil microbial communities from the East River watershed near Crested Butte, Colorado, United States - ER_DNA_116 | ecosystem: Environmental > Terrestrial > Soil > Floodplain | place...
GTTCGCGAAGACCGAGGGCAAGCCCCTGTGGAAGCTCCTCGTCGACATGACGCCCGAGGAGCTCGTCGCCCTCGTCGACTTCCGGTACATCTCCGATGCCCTCCCGCCGGAGCGGGCCCTCGAACGACTGCGCGCGCTCGCCCCCAGGCGCGCGGAGCGCGAGGCCGAGCTCCGGCGGGACGGGTATCCCGCCTACACGACGTCGGTCGGCTGGCTCGGCTACGACGACGACAAGATCCGGCGGCTGTGCCGCGAGGCGCTGGCTGAGGGTTGGACCCGGTTCAAGCTGAAGGTCGGCGCGGACGTCGAGGACGATCGACGTCGAGCCCGGATCGTCCGCGAGGAGATCGGTCCGGACGCGATGATGGCGGTCGACGCGAACCAGCGCTGGGGTGTCCAGGAGGCGATCGAGTGGATGGCCCGGCTGGCCGAGTTCGACCCGTACTGGATCGAGGAGCCCACCTCGCCAGACGACATCCTCGGCCACGCGACGATCGCCCGCGCAGTGGCGCCGATCCGGGTCGCAACCGGCGAGCACGTCCACAACCGGGTGATGTTCAAGCAGTTCCTCCAGGCCGGCGGGCTGTCGGTCTGCCAGGTCGACGCGGCCCGTCTCGGCGGCGTCAACGAGGTCATTGCGGTCCTCCTGATGGCGGCGGAGTTCGGCGTCCCGGTCTGCCCCCACGCCGGTGGCGTCGGGCTCTGCGAGCTCGTCCAGCACCTCTCGGCGGTCGATTACATCGCGGTCAGTGGGTCGCTCGACGGACGGATGATCGAGTACGTCGACCATCTCCACGAGCACTTCCTGGACCCGGTCGTGATCCGCGACGCTCGCTACGTGCTTCCTAGTCGGCCCGGCTACAGCGCGGAGATGCGGCCGGAGTCGCTCGCCCGGTACCGGTTCCCCGACGGCGACGAGTGGCGGGCGATCGCCGACGAAGTCGCGGCCGCGGCCGCGACAGCCGGGGCGGTGGGCGCCGCGCGGTGACGCGCGAGGTCAGGCGGTTCGGCCAGCTCATCAACGTCCGATCGGAGTCGATCGAGGAATACGAGCGGCTCCACGCCAACCCCTGGCCGGGCGTCGTCGAGCAGATCCGGCGCTCGAACATCCGGAACTACACGATTTTCCGCGAGGGCACACAACTCTTCGCCTACTTCGAGTATGTCGGCGACGACTTCGCGGCCGACATGGCGGCCATGGCCGCGGATCCGGAGACGCAGCGCTGGTGGGCCCTGACCGACGCGATGCAGGAGCCGCTCCTCGACCGCGAGCCGGGATCCTGGTGGAAGACGCTCGCCGAGATCTTCCACGTCGACTAGGTGGTGGCTCCTCTTCCGAAGATCCTGCCAGATGTTCGCCCAGCGAACCTTGGACGCGATCCCCGCGGTCCAGGAGCGTGCCAGGGGCGAGCCGAGGCTCGTTTGATGCGCAGTGATGCATCAACAGACGTGAATCGGACGGCTCCGATTGCCTGGACTTTGCATAAGGTCTCGACGACGAACATCTGGCATGAAAGCGCTGGGCCGGCGCCAGGCCCTCAGACCGCGACCTGCCGGCCCGTCTCCGCGGACTCGTACAGGGCGGCAAGCGCGCGGGCCTGGCCGAGCATGTCCTCCCGGCCGAGCCGGACCGGGTGCTCGCCGCGGATCGCCGTCGCGAAGTCGTCCAGCTCGAGCTCGTATGGGTCGACCTTCGGAATCTCCGCGACGAACCCGTCGGATCCGATCAGCTTCGTCGCTCGGCCGGCGAACGGATCGTCGAGTCGGAGCGACCCGTCGGCGCCGATCGCCTCGATCCCGGAATGGACGCTCCGGAAGCCCGATGTCAGCGTCGCCGCGACGCCCTGGCCGAAGTCGAGGATCCCGCTGAACCGCTCGTCGACGCCCGACGGAGCCCTCCATGCCAGACCAATCGCCCCGATCGGCTCTCGACCCGCGAGCAGCCGCGATGCGCTGACGCAATACGTCCCGACGTCCATGAGCGAGCCGCCGGCCAGCTCGCGGCTCAGGCGGATGTCCTCCTCCGACTCGATCTGGAAGCTGAACGTCGTCCGGATCGTCCGCAGCGCCCCGACGCGACCCAGCTCTTCGGCGAACCGCAGCGCGTGCGGGCCGTGGCGCCACATGAACCCTTCGGTCAGGATCAGGCCCGAACCGTCCGCCAGATCGTGGGCCTGCTCGACCTCCGCTGCGGCCGTCGAGTAGGGCTTTTCGCAGATCACGTGCTTGCCGGCCGCGAGCGACCGCATCGTCCACGGATGGTGCATCGCGTTCGGCAGGCAGATGTAGACCGCGTCGACCCGGTCGTCGGCGAGGAGCGCGTCGTACGAACCGTGTGCCTTCGGGATGTGGCGGGCGGCCGCCGCGGCCCGCGCCCGGTCCTCCTCGCGGCTGGCGATCGCGACGACATCGATGGACGCCGATCGCCGGGCACCCGGCAGGAACCGATCGAGGATGTTGCCGGTCCCGATGATCCCGAGCCGGACCGGATCGGCCGAGGCGGTCACCGCGTCGTCACCGCGTCATCCGGCGGCGGCGACGACGCGCGATTGCGAGCTCCGCAACCGCGCGTACCCGGGCTTCACCACCTCATTGATCAGGCGGAGCCGCTCGTCGAACGGGGCGAAGGCGCTCTTCATCGCGTTGATCGTCAGCCACTCCATCTCGCCGAGGCCGATCCCGAACGCCTCGTCGAGCGCGGCGAACTCCGAGGTCATCGAGACGCCGCTCATCAGCCGGTTGTCGGTGTTGACCGTGACCCGGAAGCGGAGCCGCCGGAGGAGGTCGATCGGGTGGTCGGCGATCGACGCCACGGCGCCGGTGTGGACGTTCGAGGTCGGACACATCTCGAGCGGCACCCGCCGATCACGGACGAACGCGGCCAGGCGGCCGAGCTCGATCGAGCCGTAGTCGCGGACATGGACGTCGTCGGCGATCCGGACGCCGTGCCCGAGCCTCTCTGCGCCGGCGAACTGGAGGGCCTCCCAGATCGACGGCAGTCCGAACGACTCGCCGGCATGGATCGTGATGTGGAAGTTCTCCTTGCGGATGTACTCGAAGGCGTCGAGGTAGCGCGTCGGCGGGTAGCCCTTCTCGGGCCCGGCGACGTCGAACCCGACGACCCCTGCGTCGCGCCAGCGGACGGCGCACTCGGCGACCTCGACGGACCGGGCGGCCTGGCGCATCGCGGTCACGAGCATTTTCATCACGATCGGATGGCCGGCCGCCGCGCCCCGCTCCATCCCGATCCGGAAGCCCTCGAGGTTCGCCTCGGTGACCTCGTCGAGGGTCATCCCGCGCTCGGTCGATAGCTCCGGCGCGTAGCGGACCTCGGCATAGGCGACGCCGTCGGCTGCCAGATCCTCGGCACACTCTGCGGCGACCCGGACGATCGCGTCGCGCTCCTGGAGGACGCCGACGGTGTGGGTGAACGTCTCGAGGTAGAGCTCGAGCGACTTGCGATCGGCGCCCCGGCGGAACCAGGCCGCGAGCTCGTCGACGTCGGTCGTCGGCAGGCCGTCGTAGCCGAACTCGCGCGCAAGGTCGATCACCGTAGCCGGGCGGAGCCCGCCGTCGAGATGGTCGTGGAGGAGCGCCTTCGGGGCCTGTTGGATCGTCTCGATCGTGAGCATGACACCTCTGGAGCGCGTTCCGCCGATGGTACGACCGCGGCACGCGGTCGCGTACCATCACCGCCGGTCCACGGACGAGGGGAGACGATGAGCCCGAGCTGGCAGCAATCGAGCCATGGCGTGAGGTGGCAGCTCGCCCTCGACACGGATCGCCTCGTGCCTGGCCGTCTCGTCGACGGCACGATCACGGTCACCGCCGACGGCGACTACGAGGCGCGGGGCCTCGTGGCAGCGCTCGTCGCGATCGAGCACTGGCAGCACGAGGAGACGACGAATGACGGCCAGGGCCAGACGTCGACCCGAACCGTCACCTCCCGCGACGAGCTCCGGCGCGAGCCCGTCCAGCTGTCCGGTCCGCTCCAGCTGGCCCCGGGCGAGCGCCGGACGTTTCCGTTCCAGATGCCGATCCCGCCCCTCGGCCCGGCGAGCCTGGAGGCGACCGTCGCCGGCCTCGACTGGACGTTCGAGGCGAAGCTGGATCGCCCGGGTTGGCCCGACAGCGGCATCGACGTCCCCGTCCGCGTCGTCCAGCCCGTCGCCCTGCTCCGCGCCGGCGTCGTCCCCGTCGGCGAGTTCGCCCTCTATCCCGAGGCCGACGCCGGTCACGATGACCTGACCGCCGGGATCACGCTCGTTCCGCTGCCCCTCTGCTCGGGCGCGGCGTTCAACGGAAGCGTCATCCTCCGGAGCGCCGCCGCCCGCCGGCTCCAGGAGATCCGAGCGGAGATCCGGGTGCAGATCGACGCCACCGTGTCGAGCGGCAAGCACGAGACAATCACGCCGTGGTCGGCGGTCCTCGTTCCGAGCGCCGAGGTCCAGGGCGAACAGACAATCCACTTCGAGGGCTCGCTTGACGACCGGCCGTTGCCGACGATCGAGCTGCCGCACGGGAGGGCATCGGCGGCGTTCCACCTGATCCTGGCCACGGCCTGGGCTCGCGACCCGCATCTCGTCCGGGACGTGACGATCGCGACGACGCTCGAGCTTTGAGCGTGGCTCCAAGGATGAATGGGCTCGAACGTTGGGCGGGGCCATCGGTCGAATGACCGATGCGTCGTGCGGGTCGGACATCGGTCGTTCGCCCGATGGGCGGCCCGAAGCGATACCGATCTTTCGGCGACGCCTGCCGATGGGCAGGGCCGCCTGGACAGTGAGCTAGCGGTCCGTCGCGGCCCCGCGGGTCCGGTCGAGACGGGCCCGAGCCGCGGCGAGGGCCGCGGCGACGCGGTCGGGCGCCGTTCCACCGATCACGTCCGCCGCGGCGAGCGACCCATCGACCGACGCCGCCGCACGAACGGCCGCGCCGATCCCGGGCTCGTCGGCGAGCGACGCGGCCGTGGCATCCTCGGTCACCCGAAGGACCTCGACGATCACAGCATCGGATACGGCATCGAGCGTCGGCACCAGGTCCCGCTCGGCCCGGCCCACGAGTGAGCCGACGACATGGTGCGCTGCGCGGAAGGGAACGCCCCGCCGGACGAGCGCGTCGGCGACCGCGGTCGCCGTGGTATAGCCCTCGTCGGCGGCTGCCCGCATCCGATCTCGATCCACCGCCAGCGTCGCGATGAGCCCGGCCATGATCCCGATCGATGCACCGTACGTCGCGACGGCGTCGAAGAGCGGCGCCTTGTCCTCCTGGAGGTCGCGCTGGTAGCCGAGCGGCAGGCCCTTGAGGATCGTCAGGACCGACGCCAGCGCCGAGATCGTTCTCGCGCTCCGTCCCCGGACGAGCTCCGCGGGGTCCGGGTTTCGCTTGTTCGGCATCATCGAGCTACCCGTCGAATAGGCGTCGGCGACGCGCACGAACCCGAACCTCGGGTTCGACCACCAGACCAGCTCCTCGGCGAGCCGGCTGAGATGGACCATCCCGAGGGCAACCGCTGCGAGCGTCTCCACGACGAAGTCGCGATCGCCCACCGCGTCGAGCGAATTCGCGGTAACTCCATCGAAGCCGAGCTCTTCCGCCGTCGCCTCCCGATCGAGCGGGTAGCCGGCACCGGCGAGCGCTCCGCTGCCGAGCGGGCTCACGTTCAGCCGCCGGCGGGCGTCGGCGAGCCGGCCGCGGTCGCGCTCCGCCATCTCGACGTAGGCCAGGAGGTGATGGGAGAGAAGCACCGGCTGGGCCGGCTGGGTATGCGTCGTCCCCGGCAGGATCGCGTCACCCTCGTGCTCGGCCAGGCCCACGAGCGCCTCCTCGAACGCGAGAAGGCCGCGGTCGAGATCGTCGATCGCTCGGCGCGTCCAGAGGCGGAGGTCCGTGGCGACCTGGTCGTTCCGCGACCGGCCGGTGTGGAGCTTGCCGGCGAGGGCTCCGAGGCGCTCGGTCAGCGCCGCCTCGAGGTTAAGGTGGACGTCCTCGAGCGCGGGGTCCCAGGCCAGCTCGCCGTTCTCGACGTCGCGCCGCAGGTCCTGCAGGCCCGCGACGAGGGTCGCGACTTCGGTGTCGGTCAGGATCCCGGCTCGGCCGAGGCCCCGGACGTGGGCGACGGAGCCGTCGAGGTCGTCGAGCGCCAGCTCCCGGTCGACATCGATCGACCGGCCGAACGCGGCGACCCGCTCATCCGCGTCGTCGTCTTCGGTGAACCGGCCGCCCCAGAGTCGCATCCAGCCTCCCAGCTTGGTTCGCGGTCATCGTTCGCGCGCGGTCCGCGGATCGTAACGGGCCCGGCGACGGGCGTCCGGTTCGCATGGCCGCCCAGCCGACGCGTTGCAAAGCCCCCACGAACCTTGATGCCCTTCGCGACATGGGATATGCCCTTCGCGGCATACCAGCCGGGGCAGGCGCCAGCCGGCGCAAGCGGCAGCCGGGGCAAGCCGCCGCCCCCGGCGGAAGGCCCTCGTTGTTTGATCCAGACGAATATGCGGCGAAGGGCATCAACATCGAGGGGTGTTGTCGCGATGAGCAAGGAACGGCCGAACATGTCGGTCTCTGGCAGGTACGAGGTGGATGATCTCGGCGGCGAACCCGCAAATCGGTGCAACGGCGGCGCGCCGGCTGGTGTTCCGACTGGAGGCACCGGCTCGACTGATGGGACTTGGCCCAGACCGATAGGCCAAACCACGGCAGTTCTGCGATCATGAGGACCCATGAACGAACGCGGCTCCCGAATCGACTGGCTCATCTTCCTGGCCCTCGGATTCTTCTGGGGCAGCAGCTACCTGTTCATCAAGATCGGCGTCGACCACGGTCTCGAACCGTTCACGTTGATCATGTTCCGGCTCGCGATCGGGTTGGTCCTTCTCGCGTCGGTGGTCGCCTGGTTCCACGAGCCGCTGCCACGCGACGCCCGGATGTACGGCCATCTCTTCGTGATGGGCGTGGTCAACATCGCGATCCCGTTCAGCCTGATCACGTTCGCCGAGAAGGCGGTCGACTCCTCGCTGGCGGCGGTCATCAACGGCGCCGTCCCGCTCTTCGTCATCGTCATCGCCGCGATCTTCCTGCGCGGTGAGCAGATCACGGTCAACCGCCTCGTGGGTCTCGTCGTCGGGTTCGTCGGCGTGGCCGTCCTCGTCGGCCTCGACATCACGGACCTCGGCTCGGCCGACGCGGTCGGCGAGCTCGCCCTGCTCGGCGCGACCATCTCCTACGCCGTCGGAGCGGTGTACGCCCGGGCTCACATCCACGGGCTCCGGCCGATGATCCCCGCACTGTTCCAGGTCTTCTTCGGCCTCATCGTCGTCAGCGTCCTCGCCGTCCTGACCGAGCACCCGTTCGCCGCGGTCCCGGCCCCGGAGGCGCTGTTCGCGATCGTCTGGCTCGGGCTGCTCGGGTCCGGGCTCGCCTATCTCTGCTTCTTCAGGATCCTGCAGCGGTGGGGCGCGACCCGGACGTCGCTGGTCGCGTACCTGCTCCCGGTCTTCGGCATCGCGCTCGGCGCCCTCGTCCTCAAGGAGCCAATCGCGCCCAGCACCCTGCTCGGGACCGTGCTCGTGATCGTCGGCATTGCCCTGGTGAACTCGCGCTACGGCAACCGGCCGCTGCTCGAGGGGCGGGGAGCCGCCGTCCAGCAGGCGAACCCGCCGAGGTAGCTCAGCCTTTGTCGGGCAGCTCCGCGACGATCGTGACCGGGCTCCCGTCGGCGCCCTCGATGAACAGCGGCCAGGCGTGGACCGTCGTGGCCTCAGCCGCCTCCGGAACGAGCCGCACGTCCTCGTAGATCAGGATGAACCGGCCGTCGGTGCGGCCGAGCCCGGTCAGGACGTGGTGGATCTCGATCGACGCCTCGCGGAACCCCGGCGAGCCGATGGAGATCGCATCGGTGGCGATCGCCCGCAGCCGCGGGTTGTCGTCGATCAGCCACCGGGCCGCATCCGGGTGGAGCAGGGGGCCGTCCTCCGCGTACGTCTTCGGGTCGGTCGCGCGATGCCGCGACCATCCGGTCCGGATCATCAGCAGGTCCGCGGCGGCGACGACCTCCGCGTGGGCCTCCAGCGCCGCTCGCCCGATGGATTCCCGGGCGTCGACCGGGACGTCGATCATCCGCGGCGACGCGAAGACGAATGCCTCGATCGGCAGCTGCCAGGCGGCCGGCCCGTCGGGGTTGAAATGCCAGGGCGTGTCGACGTGGGTCCCCGAATGGGAGTACAGCCGCAGCCGCGTCGTGTTGTCGGGGTCGCCTCGCGCGATCGAATCGGCGAGCTCGATGTCGGCGGCGGGCGCATTGCCCGGCCAGACCGGTGCGTCCGCGCGGAGCGGGTAGGAAAGGACGAGGAGACGCGTCACCGGGCCATGATCTCCGCATCGAGCCGAATACGGCGGCCGGATCGCGATGCCTCGTCGATCGCCGCCATGAGCGCGACCGTCGTGCGGCCATCCCGACCGTCGACGGCGGGCAGCCGACCGTCGCGGATCGCCGCCACCACCTCCCGCAGCTGGAGCTCGTGATGATGGGTGGCGATGTCGACCCCGGCCAGATCCAGCCGGTCCTCCTCGATCCACCCGTCCAGCCGATCCTCCTCGCCCGGGATCGTCCACAGGTCGTTGCGGGGCTCGCTCGGCAGCGAGACGCCGGCCACGAACGACGACCCCCGATCCGTCTCGACGCCGACCGATCCGCCATTGGACCCGTGGACATGGATCCGGCCGTGCAGGCCCGGCCGCTGCGAATTGCTGGCGACAATCGATGCCAGGGCGCCGTTCGCGAACCGGACCGCGGCGACCGCGGTGTCCTCGACCTCGATCTCCGGATGGTTGACGTTGGCCGTCCAGCCGTCGACCTCGACGGGCTGTCCGAGGAACCAGCAGAGCAGGTCGAGGAGATGGACGGCCTGGTTGACGAGGACTCCGCCGCCCTCACCCGCCCGCGTCCCGCGCCATCCGTCCATCGCGTAATACTCAGGCCCGCGCCAGCCGAGGATCTCGAGGGTCGCGAGGGCCGGGGCGCCGATCCGACCCTCGTCGATCGCCGCCTTCACCCGGCGCGCCGGGGCGTACCAGCGGCGCTGGCTGATGACCGAGAGGATCACGCCGCTCGATTCCGCCGCTTCGATCATCGCCGTGCAGTCGGCGGCCGTCAGGGCCATCGGCTTCTCGACGACGACGTGGAGGCCCGCCCGGGCGGCGGCGATCGCCTGCTCCGCGTGGAGGGGATGCGGCGTGCACACAATCACCGCGTCGAGTCCGCCGTCGCCGATGAGCGCGTCGAGGTCGTCTGCGACGCGCGCGCCGTGGGCGGCCGCGAGCTCGCGAGCCCGGGCGGATCCGGGCCCGGAGCCGGCGATCGCGACGAGGCGGGCGCCGGGGATCCGGCTCAGGGCTGCCGCATGGACCTGCCCAACGAGGCCGGGGCCGACAATCCCGAACCGAATCGGTTCGCCGATGGCCTCGTCACCCGTGGAGCGGCCAGCGATCGGCGATCTTCCTTCTCTCACCTCATGTCCCGTTCGGAGCGAGGATCACCTTTACCGCCGACAGGCTCCCGGCGGCGAGCTGCCGGAACAGCTCCGGGCCCTCCTCGAGCGCGGCGACGCATTCGATCAGTCGCCGCCCGTCGATCAGCCCGGACGCCAGCGCGTCGGCCGCCTGCTCGAACTCGTCGACGAACCCGTAGGCGCCGCGGACCGTCAGCTCGCGCGTGACGAGCTGCTGCATCGGGAGCTCGACGTCCGGCGCCGAGTTCCCGATCCACGTCACCTGGCCGCCGGGTCGGGCGACCGCGATCGACTGGGCGACCGTGGCCGCGATTCCGACCGCCTCGAAGACGGCATCGGCGCCGCGTCCGTGCGTGCCGGCCGCGACGGCTTCGATCGGATCCGCCAGCCCGACGTCGATCGCCTGATCGGCGCCGAGCAGGCGGGCGACGCCGAGTCGGTGCGGGTCGCGGTCGGTGACGATGATCGAGCCGGCACCACGCTGGCGCGCGGCGAGCAGCGTCAGCAGGCCGATCGCACCGGCTCCGACGACGACGACGAAGTCCATCAGCGCGAACGGGGTGATGTTGACAGCGTGCATGGCGACGGCGAGGGGCTCGACGATCGCGCCCTCGTCGTAGCTCAGCGTGTCGGGCAGAGGCAGCAGCAGCGCCTCGGAAACGAGAATCCGCTCGGCGTAGGCGCCATCGAAATGCATCCCCATCCCGGCCCGCTCGAGGCAGATGTTCCGCTGGCCGTGGCGACAGCGGTCGCAATGGCCGCAGGCCAGGATGGATCGCAGCACGACGCGATCACCCTCGCGCACCGATGTCACTTCGGGCCCGACCTCGACGACGTCGCCCGCCGCCTCGTGGCCCATCACGACCCCGATCCGGCGACGTCCGGTCGCGCCGATGAAGCCATGGACGTCCGAGCCGCAGATCCCGGCCGCGCGGACGGCGACGACGACCTCGCCGGGCCCGGGCTTTGGGTCCGGGCGATCCTCGAGCGGCATCTCGCCGGGACCGCGGAAGACGAGCGCCTTCATCGCGCAGGCGCCGTTGGGGCCGCGCCCGCGTCGCGAGACACGTCGCGGACGTGTTGCTCCATCACCGCGCGGGCCTGTTCTCCGTCGCGAGAACTGATCGCGAGGGCGACGAGGAGGTGATAGTTGACCGCCTTGTCGGCGGCGCCGGGGATCGTCATCGTCCGGCGGCGGCTGTCCAGCAGGAGCTCGTTCACTGCCGACACCATCCGCCCGACGACGGGATTGTGGGCGCCGGTCAGCACGAGCTCGTGGAACCGGATATCCGGCTCGAGGAAGTCGCGGCCGTCCCGGTGCAGTCGCTCCTGCTCGCGGGCCGTTGCCTGGATGGCCTGGGCCTCTGCCGCGGAGGCCCGCTCGGCGGCGAGGGCGGCGATCGCGGGCTCAAGGAGCAGTCGCGCCTCGAACAGGTGGGCGAGCGTCTGATGCTCGTCGAGCTGGAAGTGGCGAAGCATCCCGTCGCCATCGACCGGCAGCGCGGCGACGAAGGTGCCGCGGCCCTGGGTCACCTCAAGCAGGCCCATGTTCTGGAGGACGCGATACGCCTCGCGGACGGAGGCGCGGGCGACGCCCTTCTGCTCGGCCATGGCCGAAACCGTCGGCAACCGGTCGCCCGGCCGGAGCGTGCCGCCGAGGAGGTCGGCCTTGAGCGCCTCGAGCACCGATTCGTAGATGAGGGAGCGGGGCCGCTGCTCGTCCATCGCCTCGATTGATACGGTCTTGTCGGCAAAGACCATATCATTCCGGCGTCGCCGCGGGAAGCGGCGCCGGAACGGTAGGTCGGGCTGATCGTCAGGGTTCCGCCTCGTGCGATCGTCACAGATGATCCGATCACGGATCCATCGGATTAGACCCGGCGAGGAACGCGTTGACGACGATCACGAAGACAGGGACACCGGCACAGGTTCGAACCCGCCGCCTGCTGATCGTCGGCCTTGCGGGTCTGCTCATGGGGCTCGTCGCCTTCTCGATCCTGAACGCGATGACGCAGCCGCGGCGGACGACCCCGGTCTACGACCCGCCGGTCCTCGCCGGCCAGCAGCTCTGGGGCTATTGCTCCGGCGGGTTCTATGCGCGTCGAAGGGACACGATCGTGCTCACCTCGACCGGTCACTGCGCGAGCGAGGGCACCGTCGCCTACGACCCGGACGGGATGACGGTGCGCGGCGTGTTCGGCCCCGCGGCCCGGGATGCCACATGCCCGCATCCGGGGCACACGTGCGCGTCGTCCGACATCAATTACCTGGTCGTCGCCAGGGACCGCATTCCGTGGGGTCACCTGAATGTCGTCGACCTGGGCTCGGCCGGCTACCGGATCATCCCGCCCGGAACACGCCCGCTCGCCTGCGCGGACATCGCGATCGGCGACCTCGTCGAGATCGATGGCCGCAACACCTACCGGAGCGGAACCGTGACCGAGAAGGGCGAGAACCTCCACCCGGAGGACGGCGCCTACTTCCCGTGCATGGTGGCAGCAGGAATCCAGGTGGGGACCGGAGACTCCGGCGGGGCGGTACTCGTGCGAGGAATCCCGGCCGGCGTCACGAGTCGCAGCTTCAACGGGAAGCTCGGGTTCACGCCATTGGCCGAGGGGCTGGCCCAGCTTGGCCTCGAGCTCTGCACGACGCCCGACTGCGGCCTCGTTCCGCCGGCGGCCGATCCAGCGCCATCTCCCGGCGGCTGATCGCGCGATCAGCCCGCCGAGCTGCGACGCCCGATCAGCCCTTCGACGCGCCCCGGATCAGGGCCGCGCGCAGCCGCTCGGCCGCCTGCTCCGCCGTCAGGTCGCGCTGCGTCTCGGCGAGCAGCTCATAGCCGACCATGAACTTCCGGACCGTCGCGCTGAGCAGCGGTGGAAAGAAGTGGGCGTGGAGCTGCCAGTGGTCCACATCCGTGTCGCGGAACGGCGCCTGATGCCAGCCCATCGAATACGGGAATGACAGGCCGAAGAGGGCGTCGTAGGCACCGAGAAGCCGGATGAGGATCCGCGCGAGGGATTGGCGGCGCGGCCCGTCGAGGTCGGGCAGGCGACGCGTCGGTTCCCTCGCCACGAGCAGCGTCTCGTACGGCCAGGCCGCCCAGAACGGCACGACCGCCAGCCAGTCGTCGTTCTCGTCGACGACCCGAGGCCCGCCGATCTCCTGGCCCGCGTAGTCGAGCAGCATCGACGTCGCGTGGGCGGCGCGGTGAGCCAGCTGCGTCCGGTCCTCGCGACCGCCGTCGTGCGGGAGGGCGGTGCCGGCCCAGATCTGGCCATGCGGGTGGGGGTTCGAGGCTCCCATCATCTCGCCGCGGTTCTCGAACACCTGGACCCACTGGTAGAGATCGCCGAGCTCGGCGGTCTGGTCTGCCCAGACGTCAACCACCGCCCGAACGTCCTCCTCGCTCATCGCGGCGAGGGTCAGGTCGTGCCGTCGCGAGAAGCACAGGACCCGGCAAGTGCCCGGCTCGACCTCGGCCCGGAGCAGGCCGTCCTCCAGCTCGAAGGGACGGGACTCGGGCCGGAGAGCGGCGAAATCGTTCGTGAAGACGAACGTCGTCTGGTAATCCGGGTTGGCCTTTCCGTTCGCGCGCTGGTTACCGGGGCAGAGGTAGCAGGTCGGGTCGTAGGCCACGACGGGCCGGTTCGCCGGTGGCTCCTGGCGGCCCTGCCATGGGCGCCGCGTTCGTTCGGCGGAGACGAGCACCCACTCGTCGAGGAGCGGGTTGTATCGCCGATGCGGCTCGCCGGCAAAGGCCGCCAGCGGATCGGCGGCCTCAGGCACGCGCCCGATCGCCGGTGGTGTGGCGGTCTCGCCTCGCTGGCGGGGTCGCGTCGTCAAGGTCGCGACCCGACCGCAGCAGCGCCGGCGTTCACCGCCTCTGTCATCGGCACGCCGGCCGGTCGGTTTCCGTCGAGGGACGCCTCGGCGGTCCCGTCGCCGACCGGCGCGATCACGACCTCGCGAACCTGCTCCGCCGCAATCGCTCGCGCCTCGTCAGTCAGGCCGGAGTCGGTGACGAGCGTGTCGGCCTCATCGAGACGGGCGATCGAGCTGATCCCGATCACCCCCCACTTGCTCGAATCCGCAACGACGACGAGCCGCCGGGCGGAGGCGATGAGGGCTCGGTCGGTGTCGGCCTCGAGGACGTTCGGCGTCGTGAACCCGGACTGCGGATCCATACCGTGGACGCCCATGAAGA
>Ga0307277_10000577_pt1 | contig 13691 bp, 16 predicted proteins | sample ER_DNA_116_FD_194473 | JGI IMG/M metagenome (GOLD analysis project Ga0307277, IMG submission 194473) | Bulk soil microbial communities from the East River watershed near Crested Butte, Colorado, United States - ER_DNA_116 | ecosystem: Environmental > Terrestrial > Soil > Floodplain | place...
TCTCGCGGGATCCATTCGCGCCGCTTCCGCCGCCCGGGCTTCCACCTATCGCCGGTTCTCTATCGGTTTTTCGCGGCCTAATCGCTCCCGCTCGAGCGACGTTGGCCAAAACTGTAGCACCGGAGGGCATGCCGCAGCGACCGGCTTTTGGGCTCAAGCCGCCGCCGCTAGATTGAAAGCGTGAGATCAGTGCGCGGCGGTGGCCGTCCCGCGGGGCCGATGGCCGTGCGCTCAACGCTGCCGACCCACACCGCGGCGGACATACGCGAGATCCTCGCGGGCCTGCCCACCGCGACCGGCTACCGCGTGACGGTCAAGCCGCTCCGCTACCGGACGGCGCCGCATCTCCAAGCATTCACCTACTGGGACGAGCCCGAGATCGTGCTCCAGGTGCCGGAGCCCTTCCGTCCGTTCAGGGAGATGGTCGACCTGGGCGCCGACGGAACGCCGATCGTCCTGTTCCGCACGCGCCGAGAGGTCATCCGGTTCCTCTACCTCCACGAGTTCTGCCACTGGTGGCTCTACCTGACGCACGGGTGGGGTTCGAGCGCCGAGATCGCCTGCGACCGCTACGCCTTCGCGAATTACCGGCGGCGCGCACCGGTCCGTCCGCCTTCTGTTCGATCGCGAGGAGAGAACGCGGCCTAGTCAGCCCGCGGTGCGCGCGCGACATCGATGAGTCCTTCGAGCGTCGCCATCGCGAGGTGAAGACTCGTCGCCGTGACAACGAGGTTGTGGTGCCTGGCCAATGCGTTGAGCTCCGCGATCGACCGCGCGACTTCGGCGCGCACGCGAGCGTCGGCTTCGTTGGTCAACGCGACCTCCGGCACGATCCGTTCGGCGGGCAGGAGTTCGAGGAGCGCCGCGCGGCGCTCGAGCCAGACCAGATGCGCGCGCAAACGCATGACGATCCGCGTCCTGCGCTCGGTGATTTCGCGCCGCAGCTCCGTCCACATGGGCCGTGCTCCCGAGGTGCGGAGCACGTGACGACTGGCCCAGGCGTCGCCCGCCTCGTCGTCCGGATCCGGCGGCAGGGGCTGGCCTTCGCCGGGTAATCCCGAGAGCTCGCCGGCCTCCTGAAGCTCGCGGATCCGAGCCTCGACCCCCATCGCGATGCGACGGAGCTTCGACTCCTTGGTCTCGTCGGTCAGGCGAGTCGCTCCACGACCGCTCCCGAGGACGTGACGGCGACGGCTGTGGGCACAAGCACGACGCCGTACTTGCGCGCGAGCTCGGGACGCCGCGAGACGTCGACGGTCACGACCGTTCGGCCGGACGCGCGAAGCTCCGCCTCGAGCGAACGGCAGTCGGTGCAGAGCGGGTGCGTGAACTCCACGACGATCTCACCGCTCGCGCTCGACGCGCCGAGCTCCGCGAGGTCGACGGAATCGATTTGTCGTGCGCGAACGCCACGAAGGCGCGCCGCGAACCGATAGATCTCGCACCCGACGCAGAGTCCGGTCGTCGCGGCGAGGATCGCGAGCGCGGCGACGATAAGACCGAGCCCGAGCCCGACGGTGCTCTGCCCGACGAGATAGGCGATCGTGGCGGTGCCGAGAAAGATCGCACCGACGACGTTCGCGAATCGCGGCGGCCGGCTGTCCTCGATCGGACCCTCGCCGATCCGCGGCTGGATGACCTCAAAGTAGAGAACGCACGGGAGGCAGTAGCGGCGTCCGAAGATGAGACCGATCGCGAGCTGGCCGGCGAGCAAACCGAGGATCGGCCACCACCCGGTGGCCGCCGCAAGGAGCGAGAGCGTCCCCACGATCGCCTGATTCGTGCGCGGCGCCCGCGCATCGATGACGTCGGTGTCGCGATACGGGTCGGCTTTTCGGATCATCTGGACGCCCTCCCCTCGAATTCCGAGTTTAGCGCTCGGAATTGCTCACAGCGCTACTTGTGTGCGAGGGGCACTGTCGCGAGAGCTGTGTAGCGGGGACCCTTCGGCGAGAGGACGCTCTGGACGACCGCAATGTCGGCCGCCTCGAACTCCAGCGACGGGACCGGGATTGTCTCGAGCGCCGCGCCGACGGTCTTCGCCTCGGCCGCGCTCGCATCCTCCGCGACGCGGGCGAGCGTCAGGTGCGGCGCGAGCGGGCGGTCGTCGAACCGCAGGCCACGGCTGCGAAGCCCTTCGTACGCGCCAGCGCCGAGCTCGACGACGCCCGCCAAGCCGTCGGCGATCCCCAGCCACACGACGTGAGGGCGGCCGCGCTCGGGAAACCGGCCGGCGCGATCGAACGACAGCCGGAACGGGGAGACGAGCGCCGCGGCATCGGCGGCCGCAGCGGTGACGTCGGCAAGCCGCTCGTCCGGCGTCTGCCCGAGGAACGCCAGGGTGATGTGCAGGTTCTCGGCTTTCACCCGGCGCAAGGCGGGAAGCGCGGTCGGCAGGATCTCGAATGCGCGCGTGGCGAGGTCAGGCGGCAGCGGTATCGCGAGGAAGAGGCGCACGCCCCCGACGGTACTGCGGGCGGTTAGAAGGAGGCGGCGCGGACCTGGTCGCCCACGAGAAGCGCCAGGAATGCAGCGCCGAGCACGACCGTGAACACCCACAGCGCCGCGACGCGCACGGGTTCGCTGCGCTCGGCACGGGCAAGTGTTGTGACGATTAGCTCAGCCATCGCTAGGAGTTACAAGCAAACGGCGTGCCGTTTGTTGCGGGTTAGCGGTTGCTAAGCCGGTGTCGGTGCTGGCGCGGGCCCCTTGCCCTTTTCGCTCTTTTCGCGCCTGCGCTCTTCTCCCGCCGGTGCGCCCGGGGGCGGCTGATCCGGAGTTGAAGCGGCGACCGGGACGCCCGCGTCGGGCTCGCCGTCGAACAACTTGTTGAACTCATCCGACTCGAGCGTTTCCTGCTCGATGAGCTTGCTCACGATGAGGTCGAGCTTGTCGCGGTTGGTCGTCAGAACCTCGTACGCCCGCTGGCGGGCGCGGTCGACGATGTCGTGGACCTCGGAGTCGATGATCTTCGCGACTTCCTCCGAATAGTTCCGCTCTTCCTGGATCTGACGGCCAAGGAAGATGAGCTCGTCGCTCTTTCCGTACTGGAGCGGGCCGAGCTTCTCGCTCATGCCGAACTTCGTGACCATCTGGCGAGCCATCTCGGTGGCCTTCTCGATGTCGTTCGAAGCGCCGGTCGTCGCGTCGCCGCCGAGGTGCAGCTGCTCCGCGACCCAGCCGCCGAGCGCCGCGGCGATGTCGTCTTCGAATTCCGTCCGCGTGCGGAAGTAGCGGTCTTCCTGCGGCAGCGACCAGGTGACGCCCATGGCCATACCGCGCGCCACGACGGAGATCTTGTGCACCGGGTTCGTGTGCTTGAGGAGCTTGAAGCAGAGGGCGTGGCCGGCCTCGTGGTAGGCCACGATCCACTTCTCCTTCTCGGTGATGACGCGCGAACGACGCTCCGGGCCGAGCGCGACCTTCTCAAGGGCCTCTTCGAAGTCGATCTGGCCGATCTGCTTCTTGTTGCGCCGGGCGGCGAGGATCGCTGCTTCGTTCACCACGTTCGCGAGATCCGCGCCCGAGAAGCCGGGCGAGATCTGGCCGATCCGGAGTAGGTCGACATTCTTGTCAAGGGGCTTGCCGCGGACATGGACGTCCAGGATGGCCTTGCGGCCCTTGATGTCCGGCCGGTCGAGGACGACCTGGCGGTCGAAGCGGCCCGGGCGGAGCAGCGCCGGGTCGAGGACGTCGGGGCGGTTCGTCGCGGCGACGACGATGACGTTCGTCCCCGTGTCGAATCCGTCCATCTCCACAAGGATCTGGTTCAGCGTCTGCTCGCGCTCGTCGTGCGACCCGCCGAGGCCGGCGCCGCGCTGGCGGCCGACCGCGTCGATCTCGTCGATGAACACGATGCACGGTGCGTTGCGCTTCGCCTGGTCGAAGAGGTCGCGCACGCGGCTCGCGCCGACGCCCACGAACATCTCGACGAACTCGGAGCCTGAGATCGAGAAGAACGGCACGCCCGCCTCGCCGGCGACGGCGCGCGCGAGCATCGTCTTGCCGGTGCCGGGCGGGCCAACGAGAAGGACGCCGCGTGGGATGCGCGCACCGAGCGACGAGAACTTTTCGGGGTACTTGAGGAACTCGACCACCTCGGTGAGCTCCTGCTTGGCCTCCTCGACGCCGGCGACATCGTCGAAGGTCACCGTCGGCTTGTTTCCGATGAACATACGCGCGCGGCTCTTTCCGAACGACAACGCCTGGTTATTCGTGCCCTGCGCCTGCCGCATCATGTAAAAGAAGAAGCCGCCGATCAGGAGGACGGGCAAAAGGCTCAGGACGATCGAGCCGACGATCGACAGCGAGTTGTTGTTCTCCTGGAACTTGAGCGCGACCTGGTCGGAGGCGAGGTGGGTCGCGTTGTAGTCCTGAACGGTCTTCGAGAGGATCGTGTCCGGCTCGGGCACCGTCGTCTGTTCCTTGTGGGTGTCGGTGTCCTTGAACTGGAGCGTCGCCTTGTTGGCGACGATGGTCACGCTCCTGATCTGGCCCGCGTTGACGTCCTGCTGGGCTTTGCTGATGTCCACCTCGGGGACCGAGACGGTCTGCGAGCGGTAGGCATACAGGAGCGCGAGACCCATCACCACCAGGAGGAGGGTCAGAATGCCGTTCTTGAAGATCCGGTTGTCGAGATTCAGTTCGACGGCCCTTTCCGCGGTCGCGTCGCGACCGATTCCGCTTTCGATGCTACCTGTCTAACGCGAGTAGTCCAAAGCTCGTTCCCAAAGTGCGCCGGAGCCGCTACCGCAAGGCGCGTTCCGCCCGCTTCTTTCTCCGGTTCGGTGAGCCCCGGGACCCACCAAACGCCGTCTTCGCTCGCAATAACGGGCCAGCGGCTCCTCTGCGACGCGGGGATTTTCGCGTCCGTGAAGAGGTCCTGAAGCTTCTTTCGCGACCCGCCGGTCGTCGTCCGATCGCCGATCTGCCGCTGCCGGACGACGAGCTTTCTTAGGAGCTTCTTCGGAACCTCGACCTCGAGCGCGCCATTCGCGTTCACGGGACCGCCGAGGCCGATGTGCCAGCCGTTCCAAATTATCTCCCGCCCGAGCTCCACCGGGGTGGCCGGATCGCTCGTATCGACCGGTCTGTCGCCAACGATACGAAGCAGACCGTACTCGCGGATCGCGCGTCCGCCGGGAAGATCGCACGACTTCGAGCCGTCTGCGGTCGCCGTGAGCTCCACGAGCGCTGCGCGATGTCGTGCGCCAAGGTCGCGACCGGTCGCATCGCGCCACGCCAGCGCGAGTGCCCGGCCGCGAGCGGCCGGTTCGAGGGCCGCGACGACGACCCCGTCCTTGTCGCGCGCGCGGGCGAGCGCCTGAGCGATGTCGACGTCGTCTTCGATCTGCAGCTCCGCGGCGGCTTCGGCGAAGCGCGCGATCGCCTCGCTCGCGCGTGGATTGATCTTCGCGAGCTTCGGAAGGATCTCGAGACGGACGCGGTTGCGAGCGAACTTCAGCGAACGATTCGTCGGGTCCGTCCGCGGCCGGATCCGCGCCGCGCGACAGACCGCGACCGTTTCCGCGCGCCCGATCGCGAGGAGCGGCCGCGCGATGCCTTCCCGAAGCGGGCGCATCCCGGCGAGCCCGGCCAGCCCCGAGCCGCGTGTCAGGTGAAGGAGAACGGTCTCGGCCTGGTCGTCGCGGGTGTGGCCGGTGGCGATCGCGGTCGCGCCGATCTCGGCCGCGGCGCGTCGGAGGAACTCGTACCGCGCGATTCGCGCGGCGTCTTCGGTCTTCGTGGGCTTGTCCGCGCGACCGACGCGAATCGGAGCACCTATGCGATTGGCGAGCTTGGCGACGAAGTCGGCATCCTCCGCGCTCTGCTTTGGACGGGTGCGGTGATCGAAGTGCGCGACGTGGATGACGATGCCGAGCTCGTCAGCGAGCTCCGCGAGGATGAGAAGGAGCGCCGTCGAGTCCGCGCCGCCAGAGACCGCAACGACGACCGGACCCGGGCTGAAGATCTGGTGCGTGCGGATGTAGTCGCGCACGGTCGCCCGGATCGCGGAAGGGGTCACCGGTGGCTGGGGTGGGGATCGGACCCACGAACCTGCCGGTTATGAGTCGGCTGCTCTACCACTGAGCTACCCAGCCGTGTGGGTCGATTCTAGGGTTCGCGCCCGGCTCGTTCAGTCGCAAGTCGTGCCCGAAACTCGTCCTCGGTCAAGAGCCCCTTGCGCTGATTACAGCGTCGACAGGCCGGGAGGATGTTCTCGATCGAGTTGGAACCGCCGCGTGCCAGTGGGATCCGATGGTCAGGCTCGAGAGCAGCCCGCTCGCCGCAATAGGCGCAGGTCCAGTTCCACCGCTGCAGGAGTTCGATCCATTCGATGGTCGTGTACGAACCCGTTGCGCCAAGTTTGCGCGCGCGGCGTCGAGCGTGGATGGCCTGCCGGACATCGCGGTGCTCCCTGCGATACAGAGCGAAATACGGGCCGAGCTCTTCTTTGTGCCGTTCGCAGTACGCACGATTCGAGGCCGCGTGCTCCGACGGATGGCGTTCGCGCCAGCGGCGCATCGCTTCACGGGCCTTCGCAGGGTTGGTCCGTATCCACTCGCGGGCATACTCGCGGCGGCGATTAATGTCCTTGTAGGGCATCAGCGTCATTTAGCAGGACCTCTACACCGTGACAAGAGGTCCCGTGTATGGAAAGACGCGGCCCTTCTGGCCGCGTCCCTGTTGCGGGGGAACGATTCGAACGTCCGACCTTCGGGTTATGAGCCCGACGAGCTACCGCTGCTCCACCCCGCGAACCAATTCTACCTCTAACGAGACCCAAAGAAGAACGCGAACCATCGCGCGATCCGCGACGGACCGTCGCTCACCGTGCGAGCCAATGCATCGGTCGCCTGCCCGTCACGCTGCACCGCGAGGATCGACTCATTCGGGGCGACGTATCCGTAGTCGCGGGCCTTCTGCTTCACGTAATCGGCGGTCTTCTGATTCGCGATCTGCGCCGCGAGCGACTCGTTTTGCGCCTGATCCGCGGCGAGGTCGCTGTGATAACCCGCGATCTCGCGGGCGATCGCGTTGCCCTGCACGGTCAAGCCCACGAATGCCGCCGCGAGGACGAGTCCGGCCAACGCGAGAGCGACCGCCGCGAGGCTGCGACCGAACCGAACGCGCGGAGATCGTCGGCGTTGTCGCGAGCTCACATGCGCATCATGCGGTACGAGTGAGCTCCGGGGGAAGAGGATCGCCCGGATTCCCGGCGGCGCGGTACGCGCACCAGCCAAGCATCCCGAGCCACGAGACCGCGGGTCCGGTGTCGCGAAGCTTGCGGGTGAACGCCGCCACGATCACCGGACGAGCGCCAGGAACGATGGCCGCGTCGTTGCGCGACTCGTCCAGCGTGCCGGTCTTGTGCGGCACCTTCGTGCCATACGGGAGGTAGCGCAAAAGCATCGTCCGGTCCTGGCACTGCTCGAGGACGGCGAGCACTGCGTCGCTCGTCGCGCGGTCTTCGCACTCCCCGCGGTGCACTAAAAGCAGGAGCGACACCGTCTCGCGTGCGGTCATGACGTTCTCGTTGCCCCGCTTCGCCGCCTCGAAGTCGTACATCTTTCGCGATAGGCGGGTCTTCGAGCAGCCCCACTCGCGCAGGCGCTCCCCCACCCGCTCAAGCCCGACCCGTTCGATGAGTCGATTTGTCGCGGTGTTGTCCGAGACGATGATCGCCAGCATCGCGAGGTCTCGGAGCGAAAGCCGCTTGACGTCCCGCATGTGCCGCAGGACGCCGGTTCCGTCAACGCGGTCGCCGACAGCGACGGGCTCGTCGAGATCCAGCAGGCCGCGCGCGGCGTCGGCGTAGAGCGTCATCACCAGGGGAAGCTTGATCACCGACGCCGAAGGAAAGAGCTCGTCCTCGTTCTCGCAGAAGAGGGCTTGCCCCTCGGCGTCGGAAGCGAACGCGCCGGCCTCGCCCGGCAGCGTCGCGAGCGCCGCGCGGGCCGGAGCAAAGACGTCCACGAAGCGAGCCTACGCGACGCGCCGGAACCGACGACAAGTACGCTCCATCCGTGAACGCTCCCCGACTCGCAGGTCTCGCCGTGATTGCCATCGCCCTGACCGCCTGCTTCCCCGAGTCATCGCCCCCGCCGAGCGCGACGCCGACACCGTCGGCCACACTCGCGCGCCCTCACTTCGAGCTCGCCACGTACATGTATGAGCTCCAGACGAAGGGCAAGATCCGCATCGGCGCGCTCGACAACGCCCCGCCCTTGTCGAGTCGCGATACGAGCGGCCGTTATTCGGGATTCGAGCCGGACCTCGGGCGCGAGCTCGCGAAGGCGATCTTCGGCCCGCGACAGGACATCGACACGGTGATCGAGTGGGTCTCCGTAGATTCGAGTACCGGGGTGGCGGCCCTCACCAGCCAGCAGGCGGACGTAGTCATCGCGAGGCTACCCATCACAGAGGAACACTCGGCGGTGATCGATCTGAGCGATACCTACCTCGTCACCGGCGAGCGCATCCTCGTGCTGTCGTCGAACGACGAGATCAAGGATCTCGCGGACCTGGACACGAAAACCGTCTGCGTCCAGAGCGGCTCGGGCGTCGACGCACACCTCATGGACGCGAACGAATCGGCACGGACCCTCACGCTCGACACGTACGCCTCCTGCGTGGGGGCGCTGCGGCAGGGGCAGGTCGATGCGATCGGCGCCGATGAGCTGACGCTCTTGGGCCTCGCGCGCCAGGAGCCGAACACCAAGATCGTCGGTCACCCAGTGCTAGAGCAGCGCTATGGCGTCGGCATGTGGAACAACACCTCGCATCGCCGCCAGGGGTTCCTCCCTTTCCTCAACACATGGCTCGCCGGCGTGATCCGCGACGGCACGTGGGGTCGTCTCTACGCGCAGCACATCACGCCTCTCTCGAAGGAGACGAAGACCAGCCCGTAGCGCAAGCGCGTTCCGATGTAGGGGCGTGACCGAGGACGAGCTCCGCGAGTACATGGAGGAGTGGCGGGACTTCGGCTATCTCTTCATCCGAGCGCGCTGGACGATGGATGGTGCGAGCACGCTCGTCGAGGCCGCGCAACGCTTTCGCGATCGCGCCGAGACCCTCGAGCAGCTCGCCCGGGCCGGCTTCGAGCTCGATCAGCCGGCCGACAACGGGTTCGCCGTCGCCATCCGCCCGGGTGAGGAGTCGCCGATGCGTCTTGTCGAGGAGGACGAGTGAGCCAGGAGGACACCCAAGACATCGAGGTCGGAGAGCCGATCTACCAATGCCCGGACTGCGGGAGCGTGACGATCCGCGGGAAGTGGTCGATCGAGGGCGCGCGAACGCTCACCGATGCTGCGCTGATGCTCCGCGACTACGCCCACGAGCTCGAGCACATGCGAGCCTCCGGCCTCGAGCTCGCCACCCCGGTCGAGGCCGACTACGGGATCGTTCGACCCGGTGGTGCCTTGTCAGACGAAGACATGGAGGAAGACGAGTGACGCTGCATCCGCGCCTGCACCTTCTCCCGGGGAGCCAGCGCAATGGTACCGACGCCCTCGACGGCGAACGAGGCGACCGCATTCGCGAACCGCGCCGCCGTTTCGAGATCGTCGCCATCCGCGAGACCGAGTGCGAGGCCAGCGCAGAAGGCGTCGCCCGCGCCGGTCTGATCTACCACCTCGTCCGCAGGGAAGCCCCCGACCTCGATCTCCCGCCCGCCGCGTAGGACGATCGCGCCTCGCTCCGCGATGGTCACGATCACCGGCGCCGTCCTCGCCCACCCGCGCGCGAGTTCGAAGTTGCCTTCTATGTCCTCCTCGCTCACGACCGCGACGCTCACGCGCTCGAGAACGTCGTGCGCCTCGTCCCACTCGCGCCTGCGTATCGTGCCGTCCGCGTCCCAGGAGCGGAGGTAGCCCTGAGCCGCGAGGACCCGCGGCACGGCGCGGTACAGGTCGAACACGGAGGGCTCGATCTCGTGCGCGATCGACGCGAGCACGACGGAGCGGGTCTCTCGCAAGGCCGACGGGATCGCGTTCGCGCCGATGCCCTTCGCGCGCGCTTTCAGCCGGAGCCGCCGGCGACCGTCGACGTAGCGGAACGAGAACGTCGTGGTGACCTCGCTCGGAAGCGCATGCAGCTCGATGCCGAGCTCCTGGCAGCGCGCCGCGAGACGCTCGCGCTCGTTCGGACCGACGCGGGTCAGGAGCGCGACGCGGTCGCCGAGGCACGCCGCGGCGGCGGCCGCATACGTCGCGGTGCCGCCGATGCGCCATTCGGGATCGCCCTCGAACTCGTCGCGTGCCGCGTGTCCGATCGTGACCAGGTCGAACATCACACGTTGAAAAGCACGTGCAAGACCTCGCCATCCTTTACCGGATAGGTTTTTCCTTCCGTCCGCATGACGCCGAGCTTCTTCGCGTTGGCCTCGCTTCCCGCTTTCAGGAGCTCCTCCCATCCGATGATCTCGGCGCGGATGAAGCCGCGCTCGAGGTCGGTGTGGATCGCCCCGGCCGCCTGCTGCGCGGGCGCGCCGCACGGAACGGTCCACGCGCGGACCTCGTCGTCACCGACTGTGAAGAACGAGCAGAGACCGAGCAGCTCGTACGTCGCGCGGATGAGACGATCGAGCGCCGGCTCCGCGAGCCCGAGGTCCTTCCGAAATGACGCCGCTTCGTCCGCGGGTAGCTCCGCTATTTCGGCCTCGAGCTTCGCGGACACCGGCACGACCGCGCTCGCGCGGTGGGCCTTCGCGGCCTCGCGCACCGGCGCGATGATGCGCTCGGGGTCGGCGACATCGTCTTCGTCGAGATTCACGGCGACGAGGACCGGCATTCGCGTGAGGAAGCGAAAGCCGCGGATCGCCTTCTCCTCGTCCGGATCGAGGTCCAGGTCGCGTAGCGGACGCTCCTCCGCGAGCGCCGCGACCGCGCGCTGCAACACGGCCTTCTCGCGCTCCTTCATCTCGCGCTCCGGCCCCTTGGAGCTCCGGAGCTCCGGTTCGATGCGCTCGAGCCGCCGCTCGACGACCGCGTGATCCGCGAAGAGAAGCTCGAGCTCCACGGTCGAGAGGTCGCGCACCGGATCGACCGAACCGTCGACGTGAGGGACCGAAGGCGCGCTGAACGCGCGGACCACGTGCACGATCGCGTCGGCGGTGCGTAGATCGCCGAGCTTCTGCGGCGAGATCGCCTGCCCCGGCTTCTCCGCGTGCGCGAGACCGATATCGCGGTACATCACCTCGGCGTGCGTGATCTTCTTTGGTTTGTAGAGCGCCGAGAGCTCCGCGACGCGGCGGTCCGGGACTTTGGCGACGCCGACGTTCGTTTCCGCCTCCGCACCCGCGAAAGCGCCGGTGGTGGCGTGCGCGCCCGTCAGGAGATTGAAGAGCGTGGTCTTGCCGACATACGGCAGCCCGGTGATCGCCGAGACGACGTTCATCCGAGGCTCGTCTCTCGAACTTCGGGCGGATCCTCATGGAAGATCGCGCGCGCGATCGTGCGGAATCGGTCGACCGGGCCGGTGCAGAAGAGAGCGTGCTCGGCGCGTCCACCGTCTCTGGTGAGCCGATGCGAGGCAAGCACTTCCCGAACGGCGAGCGCGGTCGTCGTCGCCGAGTCGACCACGCGCACGTCCCGGCCGGCGACCTTCTCGATAGCGGCGCGCAGAAGCGGGTAATGCGTGCAGCCAAGAAGGAGCGTGTCGACGACGGGCCGGACGACCCCGCCTTCGGTGAGCAGCGGCTCGACGTACTCGCGCACCGCGTCGAGCGCCTGGGGGCTGTCGGCCTTCCCATCCTCGACGAGCGGAACGAGCTTCGGACAGGCCTGCTGCGCCACGTCGACGAGCGGGTCGAGGTCCCGCAGTGCACGTACGTACGCACCGCTCCGGACCGTGAGCACCGTCGCGAGGACCCCAACCGCGCGGCGCGCCGTCGCCGAGAGGGCCGCCGCCGCACCGGGCCGGATGACCCCGATCGTCGGAACGGGAAACTCGTCACGCACCGTCTCCAGCGCGACCGACGTCGCGGTGTTGCACGCGATCACCACGAGCTTGCAGTCGGCTTTCGCGAACCAGCGCATCGCCTCGCGAGTGAAGCCGACAACCTCCGCGGGCTCGCGCGGGCCGTACGGCATGCGGGCCTCGTCGCCCAGGTAGATCGTCGATTCGTTCGGGAGCTGGCGCCGGAGCTCGCGCAGGACCGTGAGTCCGCCGACGCCCGAATCGAACACGCCTATCGCCCGGTCGGCGCCCCCGCTCACCGGAGGGTTAGCGTCGCTGCTGCTGGACGAGCGCGTTGGCGAGCGCTTCGATCGCCTTCGACACGGCGGAGTTGGGGGACGACAGAACGAACGGCTGCTGCTTGTTCAGCGATTCGGCCACGGTCTTCCAGTCGGTCGGAATCTCGCCGACGACCGGAAGATTCAGCGTGTGCTCGATGCCGCCCTTCGACATACCGGCCGCGCTATCCGACTGGTTGACGACGAGGAGGATCGGGATCCGGCCCTTGTAGCCGAGCGCCTCGAACGTGTCGACCGCGGCACGCGTGTTCGCGATCGAGGCCTGCATGTACGTCACGACGAGCAGGATGATGTCCGCGACGTCGAGCATCGCGAGCGTTTCTTCCCCGAGCTTCGATGGCGCATCGACGATCACGTAGTCGTGGTCCTCCGCGAGCAGCTGCATCGCGCCCGCGACGTCGGGCGCGGCCATGAGCTCGGCCTCTTCCGGACGCGGCGGAGCGAGAAGGACGGCGACGCCGCTCGGTCCTTCCCAGAGCACTTCGGACATGGACGTTCGCATGCCCTGACCGGTCGGCAGATCGACGATCGAGCGCGTGGCGGGCGGCACCTGAAGAGAGTGACGAATTGAGCCGAACTGCATGACGCCATCCATCAGCGCCACCGAGTGACCGCGGCGACGCAGGATCGTCGCGAGATTGATGGCGATCGTGGTCTTGCCGGAGCCGCCCTTCGGAGAGAAGCACACGATCATCCGTCCCTTGAGGCGGGCGTCGCGCTTGCCGATCGCGAGCGCGGTCGCGAGCTCGTTCGCGCCGCCCGGCAGCACGAAGACCGCGTCGATCCCTTGATCGGGCTTCGGATCGATCGGACGCTGCGGGACGGTGACCATGACGATCCGCGTACCGGGTGACGAGGCGCGGACACGCTTGGCGAGGTCAAAGCCCGTGCTCTTGCCCGAAAGGAGCGCATCGATCAAGACGGCGTCAGGCTTCTCCGTCGTCACGCGCACGAGCGCGGCGTCGCCATCGCTCTCGACGGCGACGAGCTCGGCTTCCTTCTCGCGTGAAAGCATCTGCTGGAGGTGCTGCGCGACCTGCGGCAGGTCCTCGATCAGGAGAACTCGTTTCATGCGGCGCGAGTGTATGTGTTCGAGCGCCGCCGGAGTGCGCTGTGGGCCGCCGCGGCCACAAGAAGCGCGACCCCGATGAACGACAATCCCACGCCGGCCGTTATGCCCTGCCAGTACCACTCCGGATACAGGCGGATCAGATTGCTGTCCGCCCCGAACAGGAAGTTGCCCTGCGGAAAGAACACCTCGTGGAAGAGTAAGAACAGCGGATCGAAAGCGACGGCCGCGGCAATGAATATCACGGCCACGATCGCCACTGCGATTAGGCTGCCGGCCCGCACCAGACGCAGCGCATCGCCGCGGCGGCGCGCGCGCGTGACGCGAAACACCAGGACGAAGAGGGCGAGCGCGGCCGCGTACTC
>Ga0307277_10000579_pt1 | contig 13667 bp, 10 predicted proteins | sample ER_DNA_116_FD_194473 | JGI IMG/M metagenome (GOLD analysis project Ga0307277, IMG submission 194473) | Bulk soil microbial communities from the East River watershed near Crested Butte, Colorado, United States - ER_DNA_116 | ecosystem: Environmental > Terrestrial > Soil > Floodplain | place...
GATCGGCGGCGTCGGAGCGCTCGTCATCCTCATGTTCGTGTTCGGGACGCTGCCCGCGGTCGCAATCCCGCTCGCCATCGCGGTGACCTCGATCCTCAACACGTTCACCCTCGTGTGGATCCTGACCTACGTCACGGACGTCTCGATCATCGTCCAGTTCCTGATCGCGCTCGTCGGCCTCGGGGTCGCGATCGACTACGCGCTGCTGATGATCTTCCGCTTCCGCGAGGAACTGGCATCCGGTGAGGACGTCGAGACCGCCTTGGAACAGACGATGACGCACGCGGGCCGGTCGGTCATCGTCTCGGGCTCTACCGTCGCGGTGGGCCTGCTGAGCATGGTTCTGCTGCCGCTGCCGTTCATCAGGTCGATCGGGATCGGCGGCATGCTGATTCCGGCGGTATCGGTGATCGTCTCGATCACGCTCCTCCCCGCACTGCTCTCGCTGCTCGGGCACCGCATCAACAAGCTACGAGTGATGCCGAAGCGCTTCGTCAGTGTCACCAACCCCGAGCTGGGCTGGTGGGGCAAGTGGGCGGGTCTCGTCATCCGCAGGCCGCTGCCGGTGGCCGCCGTGGGCGCCGTGATCGTCGGCGTGCTGCTCGCGCTCGGCTCGCAGCTCAATCCGAGCGAGGCTCAGGCCAAGGACTTCCCCGGCAAAGGCGATGCGATCACCGGCCGACAGGTGCTGGCCGACGCAGGCATCTCCCCCGGAGTGATGAAGCCGTTCGTCGTCTTGACGCCTGCGGACGAAACGAATCAGGTCGTGCAACGGCTGGGCGGGGTCGAGGGCGTCGTCGGCGTGACGGCCCCGGAGAGCTGGCGCAAAGACGGTCTCGCCCTCGTCGAGGCTTTTCCGAGCGTCGACGGCTCGAGCAAGGCGGTACGAGGGACGATCTCGCGGGTGAAGGACGCTTTGCCTGCCGGTGCAAGTCTCGGCGGCGTCGCGCCGGAGGACCGCGACTTCGTGCATGCGGTGTACGGCAATTTCCCGTACGTCCTGCTGTTCGTCGTCCTGCTGACCTACGTCCTGCTCGCGCGTGCATTTCGCTCGCTGCTGCTGCCGTTGAAGGCCGTGATCCTCAATCTGGTGTCGCTCGGAGCGGCCTACGGGATCATCGTCTTCATCTTCCAGCAGGGCCACGGCTCCGAAGCGATCTGGGGCGTGCCCGCGACACAGTCGATCATCCCGTGGATTCCGCTGATGATCTTCGCTTTCTTGTTCGGGCTCTCGATGGACTACGAGGTCTTCATGTTGACGCGCATGCGCGAGGCTTACGACGAAACGGGGAGCACCCGCGAGGCGGTCAGACTCGGATTGGCGCGCACAGGGAAGCTCGTCACCAGCGCGGCGCTCGTCCTGATGTTCGCCTTCTTCGTGCTCTCGACGGGGCCGGGCACCGACATCAAGCAGTTCGGAATCGGGCTGGCGGCAGGGATCATCTTCGATGCGACCGTGATCCGGGCGCTGCTTGTCCCGGCGATCATGATGCTGATGGGCCGTTGGAACTGGTGGCTGCCGGCCTGGGCGGCCCGCCCGCTCCGCACGCAGCCGAGCGAGCCGGTCCTGGAAGCACCGCGGCCCGCTCCAGAAGCAGCCTAGAACGGCAGCGAGTCCGCGGCGTGCTTCGCCACGTTGATCAGCGGCTGGACGGCGAAGAACGAGCCGACCGTGATGGCGAGGCAGGCGAGGACCGCCGTTTGCAGCAGCGCGTCGCGTGGGGGTGAGCCGCCGATCGGCGCCAACTGCAGATCTTCCGTGCGACGCATGAACATCGCGCGCACGAGACCCAGGTAGTAGTAGAGGCTGACGAGTGTCGCGAGCACGCCGACGATCACGAGCCACGTCCAGCCGTGTCGGTACGCAGCAGCGAAGACGTAGAACTTGCCGACGAACCCGCCGGTGAGCGGAAAGCCGGCGAAGCCGAGCATGAACGTCCACATCGAGATCCCGAGCAACGGTCGCTCCCAGCCGAACCCGGCCATGTTCGCGAAGGTCACCGGCACACCGAGCTCGCGTTCCCGCGCCGCGACGACTGCGAACGAGCCGATCGACATCGCCGCATACGGAACGAGGTAGTAGAGCAGCGCCCGAGCGCCGAGGCTCGAGCCCGAAGCGACGGCGATCAGCATGAAGCCGGCATGCGAGATGGACGAGTAGGCGAGCATTCGCTTCACGCCCTTCTGCACGAGCGCGGCGAGATTGCCGATCACCAGCGAGCAGACGGCAATCACTGCGAGCGCGCGCGTCCAGACATAGGCGTCGCCGGGGAACGCGGTGACGAGGATGCGCAGCGTGACGACGAGGGCGACGGTCTTCGTTGCGGCCGCCATGAACGCCGTCAGCGGGGTCGGCGCGCCTTCGTAGACATCGGGCGTCCACATGTGGAACGGCGCCGCGGAGGCCTTGAACGCCAGGCCGGCGATGATCATGGCGAGGCCGAAGAGAAGAAGTGCGTCATGCGCGTGGCCGGCGGCAGCAATGCCGGGAAAGTCGAGCGCGCCGGTGGCCCCGTACACGAGCGCAGCACCGAACAGCAGCACGGCGGAGCCGAACCCGCCGATGATGAGGTACTTCAGCGCCGCCTCCAGTCCGCTCAGCCGGTCGCGATCGATCGCGCAGAGGATGTAGAGGCAGATCGAGAACCACTCCAGCCCCAGGAAGAGCGTCAGCAGGTTGTTCGCGCCGACGAAGAACACCATTCCGCCGCCGGCGGCGGCAAGGAGCGCGTAGTACTCGCCGATGTGATCCTCCCGCCAGCGCTCGCGGTACGAGACGGCGGTGGCGAGGATCCCCGAGCCCGCGACGATGATCGCAGTGAGCTCGGCGAGCCGGTCGCGGCGGAACGCGTCCACGACGACGCCGTGTCCGTGCGCAGACTTCACGTAAAGCGCGATCGCGAAGCCGAGCGCCGTCGCGTACCCGAGGGTGCAGAGGGTTGCGGTCACGGCCTTGCGCCAGCGGGCCGGTGGCAGAACGGCGCAGAGCAACGCGAGCGCGGAAGCGGCCAGCAGCGCATTGACGGGGGCCAGCGCGAACCAGTCGATGTGCGGACGCGGGATCACTTGAATCCCTGGGCGACGTCGGCCTGCCCGTGATCGCCCCGGAACGAGTGCTGCGTGATCGCCGCCGGCCAGGCGGAGAGTGCGAGCAGACAGGCGAGCATCGGTAGGACGACGCCCAGCTCGGCGGGACGGAGGTCGAGCGCCGCGTCGGAGACCGCAGGCCCGACGTCGCGATGGAGGATCGCGGAGACAAGACGGAGCGCGTATGCCGCGGCCAGCACCATCGCCACTGCACCGACCACGGACCAGCCCCAGCCGTGCCGGAACACTCCGGCGAGGATCAGGAACTCACCCGCGAATGCCGAGGAGAGCGGGACCGCGAGGGTGATCACGCCCGTCGTCAGCAGCACCGTGGCGAGTACGGGGCGCCCGCGCGCCATGCCACCAAGCCGGGAGAGCTCCCCCGTGAGTGTTCGCCGTTCCACCATTCCCGCCAGCAGGAACAACGTCGTCGAGATCAGCCCGTGGTTGACCATCTGGAGAACCGAGCCGTCCAGTCCGAGGTCGTTGACGGAGAAGACACCCATCGTGATCAGGCCCATCTGCGCGAGCGAGGAGTACGCGATCACACCTCGGATGTCCGGTGCGCGGAACGCGAGCAGCGAGCCGTAGATCAGCCCGATGGCGGCGAGCGCGAGGATGGGCACGCGATAGTGCTGCGCCGGCTCCGGGAACTTCGTGATCGCGATGCGGAGAAAGCCGTACGCCGCGGCCTTGGAGACGACTCCCGAGAGGATCGCCGCCACCTCCGGCGAGGACTCGCGGTACGCGTCCGGCAGCCAGCCGTGCAGCGGGAAGAGCGGCGCTTTGATCGCGAATGCGGCGACGAAGCCGAGGAAGACCCAGTCGCTCGTGCTCTGCCCGATCTGAACGAGGTCGAACGTGTTCTGCGACAGCCCGTAGACGACGATCGAGGCGAGCATCAGCAATGACCCCGCCATCGTGAAGAGCACGAACTTCAGGGTGGCGCCCAACCGCCCGGGGCCGCCCCAGACGCCGACGAGCACGTAGAGCGGGATCATCATCGCCTCGAAGAAGGCGTAGAAAAGGAGGAGGTCCTGCGCCGTGAAGACGCCGATGACGGCGCCCGTCAGGAAGAGCATCAGTCCCATGTACGCGCGCATGCGGTCGCGGCCCGCCCAGAAGCCGTAGGCGATCGCGGCGGCCATCGCGACGACCGTCAGCCCGATCAGCCACACGGAGAAGCCGTAGACGCCGACGTGGTACGAGACGTGCAGGTCGCTGAACCAGTTCCGCTGCTGCGCGAACTGCAGGCCGCCCTGCGCGAAGTCGTAGCGGGCGACGAGCTGGATCCAGACGCCGACCTCCGCGAGGGCGGCGAGAAGCGCCAGCGCACCGGCCGAGACGTCGTTGAGCGGCAGCACCCAGATGACGAGCGCGGCCGCGAGTGGGAGGACGATCAGGGCCGTCGTCACTTACCTGACCGCCACGAAGACGAGGGCGAGCACGGCGACGCTCGAGGCGATCGCAAGCGCGTAGGTGCGCAGGAGACCCGTCTGGGCCCGCGACACGAGACGGCCCAGGTCGCGAGTGTCCTGCCCCAGCGAATTCGAGGACTCATCGACAAGCGGGTCCTCGACCCAGTGGTAGAGGCCCTTCGCGGCCCAGACGGTCGGCCGGTAGAAGAGCGCGTCGTACAGCTCGTCGACGTAGAACTTGTGCTCGAGCACGCGCTGGGCGAACGCGAAGCGCGGTACTGCGACCCTGCGCGCGCCGTAGATCAGCCAGGCGAGGAAGATGCCGCCGAGACCGAGGAGCAGCGCGAGCGCCGACGAGACCGCTTCCTGCCAGCTCTTGGGGCTGACGGTCGGTTCCGCAACCGTCTGGAGCCAGGTCTCGATCGGGTGCCAGAGGGGCTCCCACTGGATCCAGCCGCCGACCACCGACAGAACCGCGAGGATCGCGACCGGCCCCGCGAGCGAGACGCCGACGACGTCGCGCTTCAGTGCGTGGAAGTGCTCGCGCACGAACGGGCTCGGCTCGCCCCAGAAGACGAGGAAGAGGAGCCGGAAGGTGTAGAGGCCGGTGAGGAACGTCCCGGCCAGCCCGGCAGCCCAGAGGACGTAACCGTAGGTGCCGTGATCCATCGCGGCCGCAAGGATCGAGTCCTTCGAGAAGAAGCCTGCGAACGGAAAGATCCCGACCAGCGCGAGCGAGCCGATCAGGAACGCCAGATAAGTGCGCGGCATCAACTGCCGCAGCCCACCCATCTTGCGGATGTCCTGTTCGTCGGCCAGCGCGTGGATGACGATGCCGGCGGCCATGAAGAGCAGCGCCTTGAAGAAGGCGTGCGTCATCAAGTGGAACATGCCGTTCGCGTACGCGCCCAGCCCGACGCCGAGGAACATGTAGCCGATCTGCGACATCGTCGAGTACGCGATCACGCGCTTGATGTCGACCTGGACGAGCGCGATCAGTCCGGCGACGAGCAGGGTCCCCGCCCCGAGGCCGGCGGCGAGGTCAGCGACGTGCGGGGCCGATTCGAAGATCGAGTGCGTGCGCACGATCAGGTAGACGCCCGCGGTGACCATCGTCGCCGCGTGGATGAGGGCGCTGACGGGCGTCGGGCCCTCCATTGCATCGGGCAGCCACGTCTGCAGCGGCAGTTGCGCCGACTTGGCCACAGCCCCGCCGAGCAGGCCGAGCGCGACGAGGGTCGCGACGGTCGAGCTGTACTGACCGCCGAGGATGCCGAACTCGACCGAGCCCGCCTTCTTGATCAGCAGGAAGAGGGCAAGCGCCATCGTCGCGTCGCCGATCGCGTTCATGATGAAGGCCTTCTTCGCGGCCGCGATCGCGCTCGGCCGCTCGTGCCAGAAGCCGATCAGCAGGTACGACGAGAGACCGACCATGCCCCAGCCAGCGAGCAGGAGCAGCAGGTTCCCGCCCTGGACGAGCAGGAGCATCGAGAAGACGAACAGCGCCATGTACGCGAAGTAGCGGCGCTCCTCGTCGTCGCCGTCCATGTAACCGATCGAGTACGCGACGATCAGCGCGCCGACGCCGGCGACGATGAGCATCATGAAGACGGAGAGCGGGTCGATCATGACCTCGAAGCCGGAGCGGTACGAGCCCCCGGAGATCCACGTCCACGCGGTCGAGACGACGACCCGGTGTCCACCGTCGCGCCCGAGCAGGCCGACGAAGCTCGCGACCGCGCCGCCGAAGGCCACGAAGCACGACAGCGTTGCGAGGTAACCGGCGCCGCGGCGCGAGATCCGCTCGCCCGCAAGCGTGATCAGCCCTGCGGCGGCAAGCGGCGACAGCAGGCAGATCCAGGCGCCGGAGATCATCCGCGCAGCGAGCTGAGCCGGTCGACGTCGAGCGGAATGCGCTTGCGGTTGAGCGCGACGATCAGGCCGAGACCGACCACGACCTCGGAGGCTGCGACGGCCATCACCGCGAGGGCGAAGATCTGCCCGTCACCGTTGTTCAGGTTGCGCGCGAAGGCGATCAGCGCCAGGTTCCCGCCGTTCAGCATGATCTCGAGCGAGAGCAGGACGATGAGTGGATTGCGCCGGATCAGAACTCCGAGCGCGCCGACGCCGAACAGGAACCCCGCGACGCCGAGGTACCAGGCGGTGCCCGGCCCCATCACAGCGGCGGCACCTCTTCGGCGGTCGTGCGCGAATGCGCTCCCAGGATGACGCCTCCGATCGCGGCGACGAGCAGGACGATCGAGGTGATCTCGAAGGCGAGCAGGTGGTCGGTCAGGAACAGGCGGCCGACGTAGCTCGGCGTTCCGAAGGTGGCTCCGACGCGGTGGGAATGCGCGAGCGCGCCACCCGCCTTGAGGCCGATCACGACCACGATCTCCACCAGGAGTGCGCCGGCGGCCAAAACTGCGCCGATCGTCTGCCAGCTGGGCCCGCCCGTCCAGGGCGAATCCGTGCGCGGGCCGACGTAAGCGATGACGAAGAGGAACATCACCATGACGGCGCCGGCGTAGACGAGCACCTGCGCTGCGGCGACGAACTCCGATGAGAGCAGCAGGTACAGGACGGCGAGCGAGCCGAGATTGCCGATCAGTGCCAGCGCCGAGTAGAAGGGATTCGTGAACGAGACAACCGCCACCGCCGAGGCGAGACATGCGAACGCTGCACCCAGCCACACCGCCCACACGAGCACGTTGCCGACCGACGCGACGATCACGAGTTGTCCTTGTAGTACGGGATCGGCGTGTCGTAGAGGCCGCGGTCGGCAACCGGGATCTTCTTGATCGGCCCAGCGAGCAGCATGTCCTTCGTGTAGATGAGGTCGTCGCGGGAGTACTCGGAGATCTCGTATTCGTTGCCGAGCGTGATCGCGTCGAACGGGCACGCGAGCTCGCAGTAACCGCAGAAGATGCAGCGGCTCATGTTGATCTCGTAGATGCGCGCGTAGCGCTCGCCCGGGGAGACGCGGTTCTCCGGCGTGTTCTCGTCCGCGACGACGCGGATGCAGTCGGCGGGGCAGGCCGCCGCGCAGAGCGAGCAGCCAACGCACTTCTCGAGCCCGTTCTCGTGCAGGTGCAGGCGGTGGCGTCCGCGAAAGCGCGGGTAGACCGGCCGCTTGTACTCCGGGTACTGCTGCGTAATCGGCTTCTTGAAGAGCTGCCTGAACGTGACGGCGAAGCCCTTGACGCTGTCGAGCGGCTGCGGACTCACGCGATCCAGACCACCAGCAGTGCGGTGATGACGGCGTTGATCGTCGCCACTGGAAGCAGGATCTTCCAGCCGAATCGCATCAGCTGGTCGTAACGGAGCCGCGGTACAGACGCGCGGATCCAGATGAAGACCGAGATGAAGATGAAGACCTTGAGGAGGAACCAGAGCGGCCCCAGGGGTGCGTACGGGCCGTGCCAGCCACCGAAGAAGAGCGTCACGGCGAGCCCGGAGAGCGTGATCAGGTTGATGTACTCGGCCGTCTGGAAGAGACCCCAGCGCATCCCGCCGTACTCGGTGTGGTACCCGGCGACGAGCTCGGTGTCGGCCTCGGGTAGGTCGAACGGCGGCCGGCTCGTCTCCGCGATCATCGCGAAGAAGAAGACGATCAGCCCGGCCAGCTGTGGGATGAAGAACCAGATCGTCGTGCCCTGTTTGTTGACGATGTCGACGAGATTGAGCGACTGGCCCATCAGGACGACGCCCAGCACCGACAGGGCAAGCGAAACCTCGTAGGAAACGAGCTGGGCGCAGGTCCGCATCGAACCGAGGAGCGAGAACTTCGACTGCGACGCCCAGCCGCCGATGATCGCCCCGTAGATCCCGATCGAGCCGAGAGCGAAGACCAGGATCAACGCGATCGACACGTTCGCGATCTCACCGTCGACGTGGTAATGCCAGATCTGCCAGCCGGCCCCGAAAGGGATGACCGCGAACGCCGCCAGCGCGGTGAACATCGAGATGATCGGCGCGGCGATGTAGAGCGGATGGCGCGCCGCGACCGGGAAGAAGCTCTCCTTGCGCACGAGCTTGATCAGGTCCGCGAACGGCTGGAGGAGCCCGTACGGCCCCGCGCGGTTCGGGCCGTAGCGGTTCTGCAGGCGTCCGAGCAGCTTGCGCTCGAGCCAGGTCGTGTAGGCGAACGCAACCATGATCAGGTTCACGATCACTCCGGCCTTGATCAGGGAGATCCACCACGGCTCCCTCACTTCGCGATCTCCACGGTCGGCTTGAGATCGCCTGCGAAGTTTTCCGGGACGCGCACGACACCCGGCCGCAGCTCGCGGCTCAGGCGTGCGCGAAGCGTCACGGAAGTGCCGTTCGACCGGATCGTGATCTCCTCGCCGTTCCTGATTCCCCGCGCGCGTCCATCCTGCTCGGACAGTTCCACCTCGGGCTGCGGCCGCTGGAAGTCGAGCTCGCGCACGCGTTCGACGGCCGGCCCGGAGAAGAGCGGGCGGTAGCGGACGAGACGCAGGTCGCCGTTGTCGCTTGGTTCTGCGGGCACGTCGATGGGAGCGGTCGCGCCGATGGCCGTGGGCAGCGGTGCTCGCTCGCCGATGCCGCCGAAGGGGATGCCGCCGAAGGCGATCGCCGAGACCTCTTCGAACACGAGCGATGGATAAGGAGAGACTTCGACGCCGAAGCGCTCTGCGAGCTTGGAGATCCAGGCCAGTTCGTCGGGCACGGGCGGGATGACCGTCCGGCGCAGCCGCTGGACACGCCCTTCCAGGTTTACGTACGTCCCGTCGCGCTCGAGGTAGCTCGTTCCCGGCAGGACGAGATCGGCCCAGCCGGCGGCGAGCCCCTGGAACATCGAGATCACGAGCACGCGCTCGGCCTTCTCTGCGAGAGCACGGACGTCCGGGTTGGCTGCGGCCTCGTCGCCGGACACGATCAGCAGGCCGATCGGGTCCGGGCTCGGCGACTCGGCATCGTCGGAGCACGACCACGCGTCACAGACGCCGCGTCCGTTCGCCGTCTCCGGGATGTAGAACGCGCCGCTTGCGCCGAGCCGCTGCGCGAGGGCCGCAACCGTCGCGCCACCGTGGCCACCGTGGCCGCACCAGATGAGGATCGCGCGCTGGGCGCCGCGAACCGCTTCCTCGTCCAGCTCGTACAGCACGCGTGCACCGCGGCGGCGCGCTTCCTTGATCCACAAATCGACGATCGGCGCACGCTCGACGACCGGCCCGTCGCCGACCACCGTCACGACGTCGGCGTTGCGGATCGCGGAGAGCGGGACGCGGAATGCGTCCAGAGCATCGGACGACTCTTCGGCGAAGAAGGCCGTGTGCGCGCCGAGCCCCCGGCGCAGCAGCTTGCCGAGCGCATACGCCTGCTCGACCGTCTCGGAGCCCGAGAGCGCCGTGACGATGCGTCCGTCAGCCTCGCGGAGCAGCCGCTCGGCCTCGTCGAGCGCGCGCTCCCAGGAGACCTCTTCGAAGCCGCGGCGTCGCACGCGGAAGAGCGGATCGCGCAGGCGGTCCTCGGCGTGAAGATGCGCGTAGGAGAAACGACCCTTGTCGCAGAGCCAACCGTCGTCCACCTCTGGATGGTTCCGCGACAGGATCCGCTTGACCTTGCCCTCGCGAGTCGTCGCGTTGACGTTGCAGCCGACAGGGCACATCCCGCAAACGGTCGGGACGTCCTGGATCTCCCACGGCCGAGCCTCGAAGCGATAGGTGGTGGACGTCAGCGCGCCGACCGGGCAGAGCTCGATCACGTTGCCGGTGAAGGGCGTACGGTAGGGCTCGTCTCCGAAGGTGGCAATCATCGTTCCGGCGCCGCGGTCGACGGCGACGAGCTGGCCGTCCTCCGCCACCCCTTCGCTGAAGCGGGTGCAGCGGTAACAGAGGATGCAGCGTTCGCGGTCGAGTGCGATCAGCGGGGAGACCGGGATCGGCTTCTCGAACGTGCGCTTCGGGAACGTCATGCGCGTGTTCCCGGGCCCGTAGCGGAACGTCAGGTCCTGCAGCGGGCATTCGCCGCCCTTGTCGCAGACGGGGCAGTCGAGCGGATGGTTGACGAGGATGAACTCGAGGGTGGCGTTCTGGGCCTCGGCCGCAACCTGTGACGTCAGTGCCGTTCGCACCACCATCCCCTCCTGGGCCGTCAGCGTGCAGGCGGCCTGCGGCTTCGGTGGGCCGGGCTCGATCTGGCAGAGGCACATGCGGCAGGCGCCGACGGCCGGCCCGAGTCGCGGCTCGTAACAGAAGACGGGAATCTCGATCCCGGCGGCCAGCGCGGCCTCGACGAGGCCGGTCCCCTTCGGCACCTCAACACCGACGCCGTCGATCGTGAGCCTGACGGTCTCGGCTGCGCTCATCGTGACGTGCCTCGAAAGGCAAGGGTCTGACCCCAGCTGTTCGGGACGTGACTCATGCGGGCACCGTTACGGGCGCATGAACCGCGACCGGGGCGAGGACGTCGTGCAGCGGGGACGATTCGCCGAACGGACAGCCGCCTTGATCGACGTGGGCGATGAACTCGCCTCGGAACTTCTCGACGTAGCTCGCGACCGCGACCGCGGCCGTCTCTCCGAGCGGGCACAGGCACTTGCCGTTGATGCGGTCGCACACGTCCAGCAGAAGGTCCAGCTCCGATTGCACCGCCTCGCCGGACTCGAGCCGGCGCAGGATCTGCGTCATCCACCGCGTTCCCTCGCGGCACGGCGTGCACTTACCGCACGACTCGTGCTCGTAGAACTCCGAGATGCGGATCCCGAGTTGCACCATGCAGCAGCTGTCGTCGAGCGCGACCACGCCGGCCGAGCCCATTGCCGTGTTCAGCTTGAGCAGCGAGTTGAAGTCGTAACCGACGTCGATCTCGTCGCCCTTCAGAATCACCGTCGACGAGCCGCCGGGGATCACGGCCTTGAGCGCGCGCCCGCCGGGAATGCCGCCGCCGAGCCCGTAGATCAAGTCGCGCAGGCTGGTGCCGTTCTCGATCTCGTAGTTGCCGGGCCGCTCGACGTGACCGGAGATCGACACGAGCCGAGTTCCGCGCGAATCCGGCACGCCGAGCTTCGCGTACTCCGCGCCACCCATCTCGATGATCGGCGGCAGCGTCGCCAGGGTCTCGACGTTGTTCACGACCGTCGGTGATGCGTACAGCCCCTGTATGGCCGGAAACGGAGGCTTCGTGCGCGGCTGCCCGCGCTTGCCCTCGAGCGACTCGAGCAGCGCCGTCTCCTCGCCGCAGATGTACGCGCCCGCCCCGCGGTGCAGCACGATCGTCACGTCACCGCGCAGGTCGGGTCGTGCTTCGAGCTCCTTCAGCGCCGCGAGCAGGATCTCGTACGGCCCGGTGTACTCCCCGCGGATGTAGACGAAGACATGTTTCGACTCGATCGCGTGAGCGGCGATCAGGCAGCCCTCGAAGAAACGGTGCGGGACGCGCGCCATGATCTCGTTGTCCTTGAAGCTGCCCGGCTCCGACTCGTCGGCGTTGACGACCACGTAATGCGGATTCGGGTTCTGGTCCGGCTTCGGGACGAATGCCCACTTCCGCCCGGTGGGAAAGAACGCGCCGCCACGGCCGCGCAGCTCCGATGCGATCACCTCGTCGATCACGGCCTGCGGCGTCAGGCCGCGCGCCTTCTGGAGGGCGCGGTAGCCGCCGATCGCCTCGTACTCGGTGAGTCCCGTCAGATCGCTCTCCTCGGTCCCTGCCATGACGATCAAGCGCGGCTCAGTCGCCATTGCGCAGCTCCTGCACGATCGCGGGCACGTCTTCGGGCTTCACGTGAGTGCGGTAGTGATGGTCGACCGAGACGACCGTTGCCCAGCCGCAGCCACCGAGGCATTCGATCGGGCGCAGCGTGACCTCGCCGTCTTCGGTGGTCTCGCCTGCGCGGATGCCGAGCTCCTGCTCGAAGTTCTCGAGCACCTGCTGCGCGCCGACGAGCGCGCACGAGACGTTCGTGCACACCTCGACCATGTGCCGGCCGATCGGCGCGAGGTGAAGCATGTCGTAGAAGGACGCGACGGCCTCACAGAACGCGGGCGTCGTGCCGAGCGCCTCTGCGCACTCACGCAGCGCCTCAGGCGAGAGATAGCCGTGCTGCTCCTGCGCGAGCCGCAGCGCCGGGAGGGCGGCCGAGCGCCAGTCCGGGTACCGCGCCTTGATCTCCTGGACCGCGTCGTAATAGGTGCTCATCTGTCTACCTCGCCCATGACCGTGTCCAGCGAGCCGACGATCGCGATCATGTCGGCGACGAGCGCCTGCCGCATGCACGTCGCGGTCGCTTCCAGCGCGACGAACGACGGGGCGCGGAACTTCACGCGCCACGGCTTCGGCCCGCCGTCCGAGACGACGTAGCAGCCGAGCTCGCCGCGCGGGGACTCGCTCGTCACATAGACCTCTCCCTCCGGCACGCTGAAGCCCTCGCTGACGATCTTGAAGTGGTGGATGAGCGACTCCATGGATGTGTGGAGCTCCTCGCGCGGCGGCAGCACGACCTTGCGGTCGTCGGCGATCCACGGCCCGCCCGGCATCCGCCGCATCGCCTGCTCGACGATCTTCACGGACTCGCGCATCTCCTCCATGCGCACGCGATACCGCGCGTAGACGTCACCCTCCTGGTAGACGGGCACCTGGAAGTCGACCTGGTCGTAGGCGAGGTACGGCTCCGCGCGGCGGAGATCCCAGTCGACGCCGGAGCCGCGCAGAACCGGGCCGGACTGCCCGAGCGCGATCGCATCGTCCGCCGACAGCAGGCCGATCCCCTGGGTGCGCTCCAGCCAGATCTCGTTGCGGTCGACGAGCCCCTCGTAGTCGTCGACCGCCTTCGGCATCACCTCGACGAACTTCGCGCACTCGTCCCAGAAGCCGGCCGGCACATCCTCGGCCAGTCCGCCGACCTGGAAGTAGCGCGTGTGCATCCGCGAACCGGCAACCAGCTCGAAGAGGTCGAGGATGCGATCGCGCTCGCGGAAGCAGTACCAGAACATCGAGATCGCTCCGAGCTCGAGCGCGGCCGTCCCGAGCCAGACGAGGTGCGAGTGGATCCTGTTCAGCTCCGCGAGCAACATGCGCATCCAGGTCGCGCGCGCCGGCACCTCGATCTCGAGCAGCTTCTCGACTGCCAGGACGAACACGAGCTCGTTGTTCTGGAAGGACAGGTAGTCGATGCGCGGGGCGTACGTGATCGCC
>Ga0307277_10000581_pt1 | contig 13631 bp, 12 predicted proteins | sample ER_DNA_116_FD_194473 | JGI IMG/M metagenome (GOLD analysis project Ga0307277, IMG submission 194473) | Bulk soil microbial communities from the East River watershed near Crested Butte, Colorado, United States - ER_DNA_116 | ecosystem: Environmental > Terrestrial > Soil > Floodplain | place...
CGGACGTACTCGAGCATGCCCTCGACGTGGCTAACGATCGACTCGCGCGCGCGGCGGAGGTACTCCTCCGGATCCCCGACACGCAAACCGGCCGCTTCCTCGACCGACATCCCGGCCGGGATGTAGCCGGTGAGCGGGTCGTGAGCCGCCGTCTGGTCGGTGACCAGATCGAAGTGCTCGCCGCGCCGCGCGAGCTCGGGGACGACCTCGGCCGCGTTTGCTTCGACACCGACCGACAAGGCCCGGCGCTCCGCGGCGGCTGCTCGGATGCGTGTCAGCGCGTCGTCGACCGAATCCGCCGCCTCGTCGAGGTAGCGCGTATCGAGCCGGCGCCGGATACGGCCCGGATCGGCCTCGACGCACAGAATCGCGGCGCCGAGCATCGTCGCGGCCAGCGGCTGTGCACCACCCATGCCGCCGAGGCCGGCCGTCAGAACAGTGCGCCCCGTCAAATCGGGCGAGCCGAAATGCTGCTCCCCGGCCGCTGCAAACGTCTGGTAGGTGCCCTGCAGGATGCCCTGGGTGCCGATGTAGATCCACGAGCCCGCCGTCATCTGCCCGAACATCGTCAGACCGAGCGCCTCGAGCCTGCGGAACTCGTCCCACGTTGCCCAGCGCGGCACGAGTAGGGAGTTCGCGATCAGGACTCTCGGCGCGCCGGGGTGGGTGCGGAAGACGCCGACGGGCTTGCCGCTCTGCACGAGGAGGGTCTCGTCCCCGGCGAGTCGTAGCAGCGACGCCACGATCGCCTTCAGCGCCTCGTGGCTGCGCGCCGCCCGACCCGAGCCGCCGTAGACGATCAGCTGTTCCGGCCGCTCGGCGACCTCGGAATCGAGATTGTTGAGCAGCATTCGGAGCGGCGCCTCGGTCGCCCACGACCGCGCGTTCAGATCGGTACCTCGCGGAGCTCGAATCCTGCGCAGGTCGCCGCAGAGCGCCTCAACGGTCGCATCGAGCGTCCCGACCGCCGTCATCGGTCGCGCTCTTGCTCGAGCCGGCGGCTGGATCGCCACCAGCTCCAGGCGGTCGCCCCGACGAAGAATGCCGCGGCAACGACCACCGCCCTCGTCCACCCGCCGCCGGTCAACCCGGAGACCAGAACGATCACGAGCGCGAGCACCCCGTAGATGATCACGCTGTCTCGAACCGGGTGAGGTGAGGACGGGACACTCGGCACGTCCCACTTCATCGCAGCTCACCCGCATCAGCCTCGACCGCCGTGACGAAGCTGCCGTCGCGGAGCGACTGCGCGACCGCTTCGATGTCTCCTGCGAGCGGCCGGTCGTCCGCGAGCCGGGGTGACAAGGTTCGCACCGCATCCCGCGCCGCCCGCCCGCCGACGCCCGGTTCCAGCGGAGCGAGGAACTCGATCGCCTGGGCGCCTGCAAGCAGCTCGATCGCAAGAACGCGTTCGGCGTTCGCGAGCACCTGCCAGGCCTTCAACCCTGATGCGTTACCCATCGAGACGTGGTCTTCCTGTCCCGCGCTCGTCGGAATCGAGTCGACGCTCGCCGGGTGGCAGAGAGACTTGCTCTCGCTGACGAGCGCCGCCGCGACGTACTGCGGAATCATGAAGCCGGAGTTCAGGCCTCCATCGGTCGTGAGAAAGGCCGGCAAGCCATCTGACAGGCTGGGGTTGACGAGCCGCTCCACCCGCCGTTCCGAGATATTGGCCAGCTCCGACGTCGCCATCGCAAGGGCGTCGAGAGCAAACGCAAGCGGCTGTCCGTGGAAGTTCCCGTTCGAGACGAGCATCTCGTCGTCGACGAGGACGAGCGGATTGTCCGTCGCCGCATTGAGCTCGACCGACACGGTCGCCTCGACATAAGCCAGCAGATCGCGCGAGGCGCCGTGCACCTGCGGTGCGCAGCGGAGCGAATACGCGTCCTGGACCTTGTCGCACCAGCGGTGCGACTCGATGATCGCGGAACCTTCGAGCAGCTTGGTCAGATTCGCCGCGGCGTCGATCTGCCCGGGAAGGGGCCGGGCGGCATGGATCTGCGGCAGGAAGCTCGTGCGAGAGCCCTGCAACGCCTCGACCGACAGGGAGCAGGCAATGTCAGCGGCCTTCACGAGACGCCGTGCACGCGCAAGGGCGAGGGCGCCGAAGGCGGCCATGAACTGCGTTCCGTTGACGAGCGAGAGACCCTCCTTCGCCTCCAGTGCGACCGGCTCGAGGCCGACCGCGGCGAGAGCCGCCGCACCATCCATTCGCGCGTCGTCCACCCATGCCTCGCCCTCGCCGACGAGCGGCAGCGCGAGATGAGCGAGCGGTGCGAGATCTCCGCTCGCGCCCACCGACCCGCGGCTGGGGACGTGCGGAAGAACACCCCGATTCAGACACTCGATCAGGAGCTCGACCGGCTCAGGTCGTGCGCCCGAAAAGCCTTTGGCAAGCGCGTTAGCGCGCAGCAGCATCGCGGCGCGCACGACTTCGTCGGGATACGCCTCCCCGACCCCGCACGCATGGCTCCGGAGCAGCCGGAGCTGAAGCTCGGCAGTCAACTCCTCGGGAATCGACCGGGAGACGAATCGGCCGAAGCCGGTGTTGATCCCATAGGTGTGCTCATTCGTCCCGTGAGCGACACGCTCGACGAGGGCGCGGGCTCGAATGATCTTTTCACGCGCGCTGTCACTCAGAGCCGCCTCTGCCCGATCGACAGCAACCGCCCAAACGTCGTCGATCGTCAGGTCTTCGCCGGTCAACTGGACCGCGGTGCGCAGGGCCATTTCCGGCCAGTCTAGCCCGGCAGTTCGGTGGGAAACCGCCGCTCGGACGGGCCGGCGGCCCTGGCAGCGTCAGCCGAAAAGTCGCCGGAAGAAGAACGCGATCCGGCGCCAAAGGTTCATCGAATGCTCGCGCCGCTGTGTCGGAGCCAGCACTTTGCCCTCGAGTTCCCGCGCGTCCGCGCTGAGCGACTCGCCGATGCCTCCCTTGCTGTCCGGCTCGATCTGGGCACTCGTCGCGGGCTCGCGATACTCCGAGAGCTGTTCGACCTGCTCGCGCGTCAGGGAAAGACGCACCGCTCCCTCCGTGATCTCGGCGACCTGCTCCGAGGGCACGTAGCGCGGCTTCCCGAACATGCTCGTCGCAATTGCAAGCCCGTCGAAGATGTCCGCGCCGCTGTCGCCCACGACCTCGTCGACCTCGCCGACCTCGCCGCCGTCGACCGCGTGCACCTTCCAGCCGGTTTCGATCAGCAGCCAGGAGACCGGGTCGGTCATCGCGGGCGGGAGTCTGACGGATCGTGCCGGGGCTCGCCGCAGGCAGTCTGTGGCCTCGGCCCGGGCGCGCATGCCAGAAAGGCGGTCTCGGGTCGAGGTACAGCCAACCTCCTCCCCGCGTCGAGCCTAGCGAGCATCGCCGCATGGGTGTGCAACGCCCTTGGGGCGAATCTGTGCCTTTTGGGCTCCCTAGGCGGGGTCGCTTTCGCCGGCCTCGAGCAACCTGAGCTCCAGGACACGCGATGCGTCGAACCCGTCGATTCGCAGGGCCGCTCCCGCGGCGGCGGCGGCCGCCCCGCCCGGCATCAGGCCGACGAGCTCGGAGCCGACCACCTCGACGCCGCGGGTCGCCGCTTCCCGCTCGATCGTCGCGACGAGCTCATGCAGCGCGGCGGCTTCCCAGTCTTCCACGTTCATGCTCACCTGGACGAGCCCCGACCTGGGCAGGTCGAGGCCGAGGGCGCGGACGCCCGGGAACCCGCCGTCTCGTTCGCGGACAAGCCCGGCAATCTCCCGCGCCGCCGGGAGCCCGCCGCGGAGGTTGACGTTGAACGCAATTAGCGGACGTCGTGCGCCGACGAGGACGGCGCCCGAACGATCCTCGACCCCGCTCGGCCCGAACTCGGGGGCAAGCTCGCCCGATTCGATGCGTCCGCGCAGCCCCGCGAGCCCCCCGGCCCGGAAGAACGCCGGCCCGCGGCCGGGAGCGAGCTCGCCGTAGAGAAACACGGGCAAGCAGAGCTCGTCGCCGATGCGCTCGGCCAGCCCGAGTGCAACGCGCTTTGCGCGCTCCATGTCGCCCGGCCGCACCGGAACCACCGGCACGACGTCGGCCGCGCCCACGCGCGGATGGGCGCCTTCGTGTCGCCGCAGGTCGATCCGCTCTCGCGCGCACGCCACCCCGGCCACGAGTGCCGCCAGCAGGTCGTCCTCGTCCGCGACCAGCGTGAACACGGATCGGTTGTGGTCTGCGTCGGCATGCACGTCGAGCAAACGCGCCCGCGCGGACAGAGCGCCTGCGAGCGCGACGAGCGTCGCTCGCTCTCGTCCCTCCGAGAAGTTCGGCACCGACTCGAGCGGCAAACGCACGCGCGTAGTCTAGGACCGCGTGAAGGCCTACTACGAGCGGCGCGCGCCCGAATACGACGACTGGTGGCGCGGGACGGGGCTGTTCGCGAGCCGTCACCGGCCGGGCTGGCACGAGGAAGCCGCTGCGCTCGCCAGGACGCTCGAGACCTTGCCCCCCGCTCGCACGCTGGACGTTGCCTGCGGAACCGGCTTTCTGACCCAACACCTCCCGGGCGAGATCACGGGGCTCGACCAGAGCGCCTCGATGCTCGAGCTCGCCCAGGCAAAGGTTCCGGACGGTCGCTTCCTCCAGGCCGACGCGCTCGAGCTGCCCTTCGCAGACGACTCATTCGAGCGCGTGCTCACCAGTTTCTTCTACGGCCACCTCGAGGAGCCCGATCGCGCGGTCTTTCTCCGCGAGGCGCGCCGCGTCGCGACCGAGCTGGTCGTCGTCGACTCCGCCCTCCACGAGGACGTCCGACCGCTCGAGTGGCAGGAGCGGGTATTGAACGACGGTTCCCGCTGGCAGGTGTTCAAGCGTTTTTTCGAGTCGGACCAGCTTGCCGACGAGCTCGGCGGCGGCCGGACGGTGTTCGCGGGCCGCTGGTTCGTAGCCGTCCAGGCGTGAGCGACCGGGCGTGACGCGCCGGCGCTCGAGCTATCGCTCGCTGCGATCGCTCCAGCGCGACAGCCGCGTCTGCCGAGCCTGCGTCGAGGCCGGCTACCCGCTCGAGTCGCTGCCGATCGTCCAGCCCTACGAAGGCCAGCGCGCCTATATGTTCGGCCAGGCCCCCGGCGTCATGGAAGGGCAGGAACGCCGGCCCTGGCGCGGCCGTGCCGGCAGGACTCTGCGGCGCTGGCTCGAGCTGGACGAGGACGAGTTCTACGCCACGTTCTACTGCGCCTCGGTCACCCGCTGTTATCCGGGCAAAGCGCCTTCCGGGCGTGGCGACCGGACGCCGACGCCTCGCGAGCAGGAACTGTGCTCCTTCTGGCGCGAGTGGGAGCTGAGGCTGATCCGGCCGCGGCTGATCGTGCCCGTCGGCGGCCTCGCGGCCAGGCGGATGCTCGGCCTGCAGAGTGTCAGCGAGTGCGTGGGCCGCCGTTACGAGCACGGCGGCGCCGTGGCGATCCCCCTTCCGCACCCGTCTGGGGCGAGCGGCTGGCTCAATTCTCCTGCAAACCGGGCTCTCGTCGACCGCGCGGCCGGACTGATTCGAGCCGAGCTCGAGCAGATCGGCGACGCCGCCGCGGGCGGCTAGATTCCAGGGATGCCCGAGACCCCCCGCTACCGTCAGACCTTCTTCCGGTTGCTGGGATTCCTACGGCCGTACAAGATCTCACTCGCCGTCTCGACCGTCTTCGCGATCGGCTACCAGGGCAGTCAGATCGCGCTCGTCTGGGTGACCAAGAACGTGATCGACGACGCGCTGACGCCGCACGACTCGCGCAAGTTGTGGCTGTACGTTGGGGTAATCGTCGCGTTGGGCGTCGTGCGCGCGGTGCTGATGTACGGCCGGCGGATGATCTCGGGCCGCCAGGCGCTCGCGGTCGAGATGGACCTCCGGCAGGGTCTTTACGCACACCTGGTCCGGCTGTCGTTCGGCTTCTATGACCGGCACCAGACCGGCCAGCTGATGTCGCGCGCGACCGTCGATCTGCAGGGCGTGAGGTTCTTCCTCGGTTACGGCTTGATCTTCTTCTTCCAAAACATCCTGACCGTCGTCTTCGTCACGGGAGTCCTACTCGTCTTCGAGTGGAAGCTGGCGCTGATCGCGCTCGCGATCACGCCGGTCCTCGTCGTCCTCGCGTACCGCTACAGCCGCGTCGCCCACCCCACGCTCCGCGAGGTCCAGCAAAAGCTCGCCGACGTCGCCACCGTTGCCGAGGAGAACATCGTCGGAGTCCACGTCGTCAAATCGTTCGCGCAGGAGCCGAACGAGAGCGAGAAGTTCCGCCGCCGCTCGGAGGCGGTCTTCGACCAGACCATCAAGGCCAACCGGCAGCGCGCGCTCTACGTCCCGCTGATCTCCTGGGTCCCGCTCGTGGCCCAAGCCGCGGTGCTACTCGTCGGCGCCCGCATGGTCACGTCCGGCGAGCTCTCCGTCGGCGGCTTCATCGCCTTCAACCTCTACCTCGGCATGCTCGTGATGCCGCTCCGCTCGCTCGGGATGTGGATCGGGCAGGCGCAACGGGCGACCGCCTCGGGCGAGCGCATCTTCCAGGTGATCGACGAGCCCGAGGAGGTAACGGATCGACCGGGCGCAGGCGAGCTTCCGGCCGGCGGCGGTCACATCCACTTCGAAGGCGTCGGCTTCGAGTACATCGAGGGACGTCCCGTGCTCGAGGACATCGATCTCGATGTGCCACCGGGGCGGACGATCGCGCTGATCGGGCACACGGGCTCGGGCAAGACAACCCTGACCTCACTCGTGCCGCGCTTCTACGACGTGGCCGCCGGCCGCGTCACGATCGACGGCGCGGACGTCCGGGACGTGATGCTCCATTCGCTCCGGAGCGAGATCGGGGTGATCTCGCAGGACACATTCCTCTTCTCCGCCTCGGTCCGCGAGAACATCACGTTTGGCGCCCCGGACCTGAGCGGCGAGGAGGTCGAGCACGTCGCGCGGCTGGCTCAGGCGCACGAGTTCATCGAGCGCCTGCCGGACGGGTACGACACGGTCATCGGCGAGCGCGGGATCACGCTTTCCGGCGGTCAGCGGCAGCGGCTCGCGATCGCGAGGGCGATCGCCGTCGATCCCCGCATCCTGATTCTCGACGACGCCACAGCGTCGGTCGACGCGAGCACCGAGGCGCGGATCCGGGTCGGGTTGCGCGAGGCGATGAAAGGCCGGACGACCCTGATCATTGCCCACCGTCTGTCGACGATCTCGCTCGCCGACGAGATCGTGGTCGTCGACGACGGCCGGATCGCCGCCCGCGGCAGGCACGACGACCTGCTCGAGACGAGCCAGGTCTACCGCGACATCTACGAGCACGGCCTGCTCGAGCGCCAGTTCGCCGACGCGGTCGAGGCGCGCGCCCTGGTCGAGGAAGCGGAAGAGGCCGAAGAGGCGGAGGTCGCATGATTCACAGATTCGGCGCCAAGCCGGCACAGACACGTGCGCTTTTCCACGCTACGCTCACCGCGGGTGGCGGGTGGACCTCTCCACCACCCGGGTGGGGCCGCGCGCGTCTACACAGCACGGACGTGATCGGCCGATGAGGGTCTGGCAGCCCGGGAGCCACCTGACGATGCAGCGGGGGGCTGAGGTCGAGGACTGGTCCTGGCGCCGCACGCGCCGGCGGCTTGCGACGCTCGCTCGCCTGACCGCCCCGTACCGGACGCGGACGACTCTTTCGATCTTCTCGCTCCTCCTGGCGACCGCGACCGCGCTCGCGCCGCCGTTCCTGTCCAAGTACGCGATCGACGACGGGATCCGCCGCCACGACCTCGGCGCGCTCTGGGTAATCGTCGCGGCCTTCCTGCTCGCCGGGCTCGCGAACTGGGGCATGAGCTATGTGCAGACCTACCTGACGGGCTGGGTGGGCGAGCGGATCCTTGCCGACCTCCGCGTCAAGCTCTTCGGTCACCTGCAGCGGCTCTCGCTCGGATTCTTCGAGCGAAACCGGGCAGGCGTGATCATCAGCCGCCTGACGAACGACGTCGAAGCCCTAGACCAGCTCGTCACCGACGGCGTCACGACGCTCGTGCAGAGCACGCTGACACTCCTCGGTACGGCGATCCTGCTGTTCATCCTCGACTGGCGCCTCGCGCTGGCGACCCTCGCGGTGATCCCGGTCATGAGCGTGGGCACGATCCTGTTCCGCATCTACTCCTCCCGCGCGTACGCGGCGGTCCGCGAGCGGCTGGGGCTCGTGACCGCGACCCTAGCCGAGGACATCGCGGGCATGCGGATCGTCCAGGCCTTCACGCGCGAGGAGCGCAACATCGCGCACTTCCGGGAGGTCGCGGAGCACTACCGCGAGGCAAACATGCGGACCGTCGTCCTGAACGCCCTCTACTTCCCCTTCGTCGACCTCGTTTCGTCCGTGGCGCTGGCGGTCGTGCTGGGCTACGGCGGCCACCTCTACTTCCAGGGCGACGTCACGCTCGGAACCCTGTTCGCGTTCCTGCTCTACGTCCAGAACTTCTTCGACCCGGTGCAGCAGCTCTCGCAGCTGTACAGCACTTTCCTCTCTGCAACCGCCGCGCTCGACAAGATCATGGACGTGCTCGACGAGGAACCGCAGGTGGTCGACCAGCCCGGGGCGCGAGAGCTCCCGACCGTCGAGGGGCATGTCCGCTTCGAGCACGTCCGGTTCGGCTACGCGGACGGTCCCGACGTCCTTCCCGATCTCGACCTCGACGTGCCGGCGGGCACCACGGTGGCCCTCGTCGGGCATACCGGCGCCGGCAAGTCGACGATCGCGAAGCTGCTCGCCCGTTTCTACGATCCCCGCGACGGACGGATCACTTTCGACGGGACCGACCTCCGCGAAGTCACCCAGGCCTCGCTTCGCCGGCAGCTCGGAATCGTCCCGCAGGAGGGCTTCCTCTTCGCGGGCACGGTAGCCGAGAACATCGCCTTCGGACGGCCGGACGCCTCCGGCGAAGACATCGTCCGCGCAGCCCAGGCCGTCGGCGCGCACGAGTTCATCCTTCGCCTCGAAAACGGCTACGAGACGGAGGTACAGGAGCGAGGGAGCCGCCTCTCGCTCGGTCAGCGCCAGCTGATCGCGCTCGCCCGCGCGCTACTCGCCGACCCGAGGATCCTGATCCTCGACGAGGCGACGTCTTCCGTCGACATCGGCACCGAACGGAAGATCGAGCAGGCGCTGCGGCTGCTGCTCGCGGGGCGGACGGCGTTCATCATCGCGCACCGCCTCTCGACGATCCGCGACGCCGACCTGATCGTCGTCCTCGAGCACGGCCGGATCGTCGAGCAGGGGAGCCACGACGACCTGATGCAGAAACGAGGGCTCTACACGTCCCTCTATGGTGACTGGGCTGCAGATGTGGCGTAGAGCGACAACTCAGCGCTGGTCAGCCCGGGCAGCCGGGCAAAGCCCGCCTGCCCTCCAGACGGCATCGCAAGCGACGCCTCAGTATGGCGACTGGGCTGCAGATGTGGCCTAGAGCGACAACTCAGCGCTGGTCAGCCCGGGCAGCCGGGCAAAGCCCGCCTGCCCTCCAGACGGCATCGCAAGCGACGCCTCAGTGCGGCGAGTGCGCCGCCGACGTAGCGTGATGGCGCTCGACAAACAGACCGAAGAACGAATCGAGCAGCCGGTCTCCGAGGAGGCCGAGCAAGACACCCGCCTGACGCCCGCCCAGGCCGTCGAGCGGATGCGGCTCAAGGTCCCAGCCCGGGGCAACCGCAAGCTGCGAACTCTGCTCGACCGGGTCAACAGGGACAAGCAGCTGAAGGCCTGGTGGCACGTCGCGAACGTGAACGCCGTCGTGCGGATGCAGATCAACGACCACTCGTGGGTGCACGTCCAGATCGTCGCGAACATCGCCTTGAAGTTGCTGCGCCAGCTGACGAAGCACGGCATCGAGCCGTCGCTCGTGACCGACTACGGCCTCGAACGGGACGACGCCGAAGTCGTGGTCACGCTCGGGGCGCTGCTGCACTGCATCGGGATGGCGGTCCATCGCGACGGCCACGAGGATTTCAGCCTCTTCCTCGCCGAGCCCAAGCAGCGCGAGCTGCTGAAGGGCCTCTACGAGGAGCCGGAGCTGACGGTGATCGCGTCCGAGGTGCTCCACGCGATCACGAGCCACCGCGAGTACGGGAAGCCGCTGACGGTCGAGGCGGGGATCGTCAGGGTCGCCGACGCGCTCGACATGGCGAAGGGCCGCTCGCGGATCCCGTTCGAGCGCGGGCGCGTCTCCATCCACTCGCTCTCGGCTGCCGCGATCGACGACGTGACGATCACGGACGGCCTCGAGCGCCCGATCGGGATCGAGATCGCGATGAACAACTCCTCAGGCATCTACCAGGTCGACGAGCTACTCGGCGCCAAGCTCCGCGGCTCCGGGCTCGAGCCTTACGTCGACGTGATCGCACACATCGAGGGCGAGGCCGAAAAGCTCCTCCTGCCCACCTACCGTCTGGAGACCTAGGCGCTAGACTTTTTCACCCCTTGCGGGGTCGTCTAATGGTAGGACGCTCGGCTCTGGACCGAGTAGTCTAGGTTCGAATCCTAGCCCCGCAGTCTCGGCGCAGACAGACGGTTTCTAACGCGTCAGCTGGGCCCGGTTTAGCGGACCGTCAGTGGCGTGCCGACGCGCATGATGCGCGCGAGGCGCAGGATCGCCGCGTTCCGAATCCGGACGCAGCCATGCGAGATGTGTCCTGGGATCAGCCGCGGCGCGTCGGTGCCGTGGATGCCGATGAAGCCGCCGCCCGGCCAGTCGGTAAGTACCGGCGAGCGCGCGCTCGTTCCGAACGCGACCGGGCCATACGCAGGGTTGTGGAAGCCGCGCATCGTCTCGGTGACGAAAAACTCGCCCCGCGGCGTAGGCCAGAATGGTTTCCCGACGCCGACGCGGGTCGAAAAGATCGGCGTGCCCTTACGGAAGAGCGTCGCCTTTGTTGCAGCCCGGTCGACGACGAGGTGGTCGCTCGTCGCCCGTAGTGGGCCGAGGGCACCCAGTCTGACCCACCCGGTCGAGTTGTTCGGCAGGATCGCCAGACGAATCTGGACCCAGACGCCGTTGCGGTCGATTCGTTCCCGGAGAGTCGTAACGAGGTTGGGGTAGTTCTCGGGCGTCCAGAGCGAAAGCCGCGCCTTGGCGTGGGCGGAGACGCGCGGCGCCGACCGGACGGTCGTCCTGCGCCTCACGAACGCCCAGCGCGAGACGTTGCCGGCCCCACTCAGCGCCACGGTCCCGGGCCCAACCCGGACTGCGAGCGTCAAGGCCTGCGCCGTCAGCCGTGACGGAGAGTTGTCCACAGCCGTGAACCTGAGCGCGTGATCGCCGATCTGCCGGCCCTGCGGAGTCCATCTCAGCACGGCCCGCGCTGGGTTTCCGGGTATCGAGGAGAGCTTCGCGCCGCGCGGCAGCCTGGTCGCAGGTCTGATCTGCACAAGGTTGCCGGGGATGACAGAGGATGCGGCGAGCTGCAGGGTGAGCTTCGAGCCGGCGGTCGCCACGATCGACGAACCGCTCGGTGGACTCGGCGGCAGCCACGCGACCGCACCGCCGTCACCGTTCGCGACGTTGCTGGGGCCCAGCAAGACCATTGCGAACATCGCGGCCGGCACCACAGCAAGCGCCAGCTTCTTCCGGCTTCCGCCTCCCACGGCGCGCGGGAGTTTATACGACGGGTCGGCGCCCGAACGCCTGCTTTACCAGGACTTATCGGATCGCAAGCGGCGTCCCGAGGGGCATCAGCCGCAGCAGGCGGACGATCGAGGGGTTCCTCATGCGGATGCAACCGTGGGACACGCGCCCGGGGAGGATCTGCGGACTATTGGTGCCGTGGATGCCGATCACACCGCCGCCGCCTTCCCAGTCGGTCAACACCGCAGACCGTGCGCTCGTGCCGAACGCGACCGGCCCGTAGAACGGATCGCCGAAACCGGTTAGGACCTCGCGGATGTAGAAGTCCCCCGTCGGAGTAGGCCAGTACGGCTTGCCGACGCCGATGCGGGTTCTGAAGATTGGGCGGCCGTTGCGGTAAAGCGTCGCGGTGAACAGCTTGCGGTAGACGACAAGGTAGGTCGTGAGCGCACGCGTCGCGGTCAGGTCGGCCGCGCGCACCCAACCAGTGGAGTTGTTCGGTCGGATTGGCAGGCGAACGCGATACCACACGCGCCCCTTCGCGTCGGTCGCCCGCGCGAGCAATAGGACAAGATTGACCGTCGAATCGCCAGTGAAGACGTTGAGATGGGTGACGACCCTCGACGAGCTCCTCGGCCGAGCCCGGGCGGATGTCCGCTCGAGCACATAGGCCCAGCGATAGACGCCGTTCGTCCCGATCGGTGTCACCTCCCCTGCAGCCGGAGGCGTCGCCGGGACGACCTGGACGAAGATCGCGCGCGGCTGCGTGGCGACTCTGTCGCTCTCGGACGCGGCGACGAAGACGAAGACGTGCGTCCCGAGCTGCGCCCCAGTCGGCGTCCAGTCGAGCTCCGCTCTTGCCGGCGCGCCCACTTTCGCGTTGAGCGCCGCCCCCACCGTGAGGCCGCTCGCCCAGATGTGGGTCGCACCGCCTTTTGCACCGGCGGCGAGTTCAAGGCTCAGCCGGCTTCCGACCGCGATCGTGTACGTCTTGCCGTCCGCGGGTGTAGGCGCGAGCCAGGCAAGGGCAAGCTCCGGGTTCTGGACCGCGCCGCGCGGCGCAGCCGCCGAAGGCGCGGTCAGCAGTAGCGCCGAGAGCACGGCAAGAAGCGCGACCGTCGTCGCGCAGATCTGCCCGCCGACTCTCGTCTCGATCCCCGCTCCTTTCACTCAGTCCCCCTGCGATGGAGATGGGGCGGCTTTGACACCGCCCCACCTAACTACCTCGGTTTCCTCTTTTCGCCTACCGGTGTTTCATCTTGCCGCCGGTGAAGCGCGGGGCGCGGTGGGTAACGCGTGCGCCCTTGGCCTTCTTCTTGACCTTGACGCACTTCTTGCCATGACGCTTCGTACCCTTCGGACAGACTTTCTTCTTCTTCGGGTACTGGCTCGCGGCCGGCGTGTGCTGCGCAACCGGGCGAGCGTGCGTCGCGAGAACGCGAGCCGCTGCATTCGCGACCCCCTTCGCGGCCGAGCCGGCCGAGCCCAGCGCTCCAACCGGAGCGAGGGCAGCGAGCAGCGCGACCGATAGGGCGCCGGCAACCGCCACGCGTACACGCGCAGTCGGACGCTCGGTGCGAACCTGCTTGGCAAGGCTCGTCACGAACTCGGAGCTGGGCTCCGGCTTGTTCTTCCGCAACTCAGCTTCGAGGTCGAGCGACCTGCGCCTACTCCAGAACGGTTTCACAAAACCCCCTCGTCGAACGCCGCTTTTACCCCTATACCGTCGGAGCGGGCTAAACCCTTACACCGTCAGGTGCAGCAGCCGATGGGCGATTCGATTGCTCGCGGGTGATCTCGCGCCGGAGCCGCTCCAAGGCACGGTGTAGCGCGACTTCGATCGTATTCGTCCGCGCCTCGAACAGCTCGGCGATCTGGCGAGCGGAGAGATCGGCACCGTAACGAAGCGCCACCAGCTCGCGGTCGTGGTCGCTGAGCGACGCGAGCGCCCCCGCGAGCTCCAGGCGGACGACGGTCTGCTCCTCGAGATCGCCCGGCGCCGCAACGTCGGCCGGCTCGGCGAGAGGGGCGCGGTCGGCGAGGA
>Ga0307277_10000582_pt1 | contig 13618 bp, 11 predicted proteins | sample ER_DNA_116_FD_194473 | JGI IMG/M metagenome (GOLD analysis project Ga0307277, IMG submission 194473) | Bulk soil microbial communities from the East River watershed near Crested Butte, Colorado, United States - ER_DNA_116 | ecosystem: Environmental > Terrestrial > Soil > Floodplain | place...
TCGTCATTCTCGGCTACCCCCGGGATGGGGCGCTCACCGGAACTGCCGCGACGGCGGGTCAGCCGCGCTCCGTGATCGCACCGGACGCCTATGACCGGCGTGTGAGCGCGCGCATCGTCGTTCCTCTCAGAGGCAAGGTGCAGCCGGGCGAGAGCGGCGGCCCTGTGGTCGACTCCCGCGGAAGCGTCGTCTCGATGATCTTCGCAGGAGCGAAGAAAGGTGCGAGTGGCTTCTCCGTGCCGGTCGAGCTCGTCCTTCGAGGCCTTTCGAGCCGGCTGGAGCCGGTCTCGTCCGGCCCCTGCGTGGGCTAAAACCTCGGCCTTGCGCTCGTCTCGGCGCAGTTCGCGGCCCACGCGCGCGTTTTCGATCTCCAGCCTGGAGCGATGCAGATGCCGCAGATCTCACGCGGGCGCGCGCTCGCCTATGTCGTCGCTCTCCTCGTGGGGCTCGTTCTGGCCGGTCGGCTTGCCCTTCGCCAAGGGGATTCCAAGGCTTCGCACCCCGCCGTCGTCGCCATACGCGCCGAGCCGGCTCCCGTGCAGAAGCTGCTCGTGCACGTCGTCGGAGCCGTCCGTGAGCCCGGCCTCTACCGTCTGGACGACGGAAGTCGCGTGGACGACGCGATCCGGGCCGCCGGGGGCCCGAAGCCGAAGGCGGCGCTCGAGCTCGTCAATCTCGCCGCACCGGTAGCGGACGGACAGCAAGTGATCGTCCCGCTGCGGGGCAAGGCCGCAACGGGTGGACTCGGGAACGTCCCGGGGGCGCCGCCTCAGCCTGTGCACCTCAACTCGGCGACGCTCGAGGAGCTCGACACGCTCCCGGGCGTCGGCCCGGTCACGGCGCAGAAGATCCTGGATTACAGGACCGAGCATGGGGCCTTCTCCTCGGTGGACGAGCTCGATTCCGTGCCCGGGATCGGGCCGGCCCGCCTCGCCGAGCTGAAGAAGCTGGTCGACCTGTGAGCTTGGGCGCGCGGATCCCGGCCTCGCATCTGCTCGCCGCGGCGCTCTGTACCGGGCTTGCGCTCCCACTCGCGATGTCGGCATCGGGGGTCGAAGTTCCGCTCGCGGCTGGGACGCTCGCGGCTCTGGCCCTTGTCGTCCGTGCCGGGCGCACGGCCGTGCTGGCCGCCGCGATTCTCCTGGCCGGCTGGTCGTTGGGGAGCTTGAGGCTGGCCGAACTGGATCGGAGCGAGCTCGCCGGGGAGATCGGGCGAGTCTCGAACGCTCGACTCGTGGTGACGGGGCCTGCGCGCTCGAGCCCATTCGAGCTTCGCGTCCCGGTGCGAGTGCTGCAATTCGGCACGAGCTCGTTGGACGAGCGGGCGCGGCTCGACTTGCCGCGCGGGCGTGCTCCTCCGCAAGGCGCCATCGTCGAGACCGTCGCCGAGATCCGCCGGCCCCGCGGGCCACAGCAAGACGGGTTCGACGAGTCGGCATACCTGCGTCGGCAGGGCATACACGTCGTCCTCTCTGCGGATGACTACCGCATCGTCGGTCGGAGAGGGGGCCTCGGAGGCGTCGCCGACACGCTCCGTGCTTTTGTCTCCCGCGGGCTTGCTCCCGGTGTGCGAGGCGAGCGAAGGGCGGTGATCGCCGGCATCCTCCTCGGGGAAGACGAGGGGCTCGATCAGGAGCTGCGCGATAGCTTCCGGGCCTCCGGGCTCTACCACCTGCTGGCGGTGTCCGGCCAGAACGTGGCGTACGTCGTCATGGGAGCGATCCTGGCTGCGTGGCTCCTGGGCTTCCCGCGACTCGTGGGTGAGGTCGGGGCGCTCTTCGCGGTCGCCGCATACGTGCTCGCGGTGGGCTGGCAACCATCGGTCGTCCGCGCGGGAGTCGCCGGTGCGCTCGCATCCCTGGCGTGGCTGTGCGGTCGAGCGCGCGACCGCTGGTACTTCCTGCTCCTCGGGGCGGCCGTGCTGCTGGCGTGGAGCCCCTACACGCTCCTCGATGCCGGCTTCCAGCTCTCGTTCGCCGCCGTCGCCGCCATCTTCGTGCTCGTCCCGCGCCTGGACACGCGACTCGAGGGCTACCCCGTGCCGGCTCGGCTGGCGCCGGTGCTCACGGTGTCTGCTGCCTGCGGCGGCGTCACGGCCCCGATTCTCATGGCTCATTTCGGCAAGGTCCCGCTTTACTCGATCCCAAGCAACGCGCTCGCGGCGCCTGTCGTTGCTCCGATCTTGGGCTTGGCGCTCGCCTGCTCGCTGCTCGAGCCCGTGCTCCCCACGGCCGCTGCCGCACTCGCCTGGCTCAACAGTTGGCTCGCTGCCTACCTGGCCGGCGTGGCGCGTCTCTTCGGCCGCTTGCCTCACGCCCAGATCGCCTCTTGGAAGGCGCTCGCGGTGCTGGCGGGGCTGGTCGCGCTCGCGTTCTTGATCGCGCGACTGCCGCCACCCCGAGGAAGGCGCGCCGCGATCCTGGCGGCGGTCCTGGCCCTCGTGCTCATCGGTTGGACGCTTCGCCCGAGCCATCCGCCCGCGCCTCCGACCGGCCTGCGGATCACATTCCTGGATGTCGGCCAGGGAGATTCCGCGTTGATCGAGGTTCCCGAGGGGGCGGTGCTCATCGACGAGGGAGACCCGGAAGCGGACGTGGACACGCAGCTGAGGGACCTAGGCGTCAGGAGCCTCGCTGCGATCGTGCTCACGCATCCCCAGCGAGACCACGTCGGCGGCGCCGCGGCCGTGCTCGACCACGAGGCCGTCGGTTTCGTCCTCGATCCGAGGATTCCGGCCGAGAGTGCCGATGAGAAGGCGGCTCTGGCCGCGGCGAGCTCCCATCACGTGCGCGTCGTCACAGCGAGGGCGGGTGAGACTTTTCGGCTCGGGCGGCTGGCCTTGCGTGTGCTCTGGCCGGCACAGGACGCTTCGCCCGGTGAGGATCCGAACGACAGCGCCATCGTCATCCTCGCCTCGTACGGCAATACGGATGCTCTTTTCACCGCCGATGCGGAGTCGAACGTGACCCTTCCCTTGCATCCGCCGGCGGTCGAGATCCTGAAAGTCGCACATCACGGGTCGGAGGACGAGGGGCTCGGCTCCCTCCTCGAACTGCTTCGCCCGCGCGTTGCCGTGATTTCGGTCGGAGCGCACAACGACTACGGCCACCCGGATCCCTCCACCGTTGCAACCCTGAAGAGCTTCTCCGGGCTGTCGGTCTACCGGACAGACGAAGACGGCAGGGTCACGGTCGAGTCCGACGGCCGAGACCTGGTCGTCCAAACAGAGAAAGGGTGATCGGAGGCGGGCCGCAGCCCTGGCGACCCACTATCCTCGGCGGCATGGCCGACGATACTCTGGGTCCCGCGTATCTGCTGCTCGGGACTGATCGGCCGAAGATCGCACGAGCGCTCGCTCGCCTCCGGGCGCGCTTCGGTCCGGAAGGGGTGGAGACGCTGTCCGCGGAATCATCCTCTGGAGAAGATGTCGTTGCGGCTCTGAATGCGCTCGGCCTCTTCGGTTCCGGGCGTCTCGTCGTTGTCGAAGAGGTGGAACGCTGGAAGAAGGCAGACGCCGAGGAGCTCCACGCGTATCTCGCGCAACCGGCGCCCGGGGCGGTGCTGGCGTTGGTGGCGGACGACGCGCCGCGCGACTCGGCGCTCCCGGACATGATCGGGAAAGCGGGAGAGGTGCTCCGGTACGACATCCCGAAACCGAAGGATCCGTCCGTCTGGGTGAGGACGGAGCTCGATCGTCTGGGCGTCCAGGCGAGCGAAGACGCCGCGCGACGGCTGGTCGAGATCGTCGGCGACGACGTGGGCGTGCTTGCGGTCGAGGTCGAGAAGCTCGCCACTTGGGCCGGTGGAGAGACGGTCGGTCCGCGCGAGGTGGAGCTTCTGGCCGTTTCCGCGGGAGCTGAGTCGCCGGCGTGGGCGATCTCTGACGCTTGGGGAAATCGCGACGTCGCGGGCGTGCTCACCGCCTGCGAAGCGGAGCTCGAAGAAGGCGTGGAACCCTTCCTCATCGCGGTGCGACTAGCTGCTCAGGTGGGGCTCGTCCGAGCGGTACAGGCCCTGGCGTCCGAGGGCCTGACCTCGCGGGAGATCGCGGGTCGGTTGAAGAAGCACGAGTTTCGAGTGCGCAAGGCCTTCGCGCACGCCGAGCGTCATTCGGCAGATGATCTCGACCAGGCGATCATTAGGCTCGCCGAGGTCGACGCGGCTTCGAAGGGCGCCAGCCGGGTCGGGGCGGAACTCGAGCTCGAGCGAGCTCTGATCCAGATCACCCGCGCGCCCGAGGCCGCGCCTGCGGGCCGCTGATCAGCTTTTGCCAGTGAGAAGCCGGTCAGCCTGCGACTTCTGCCGGGCGGCCTTGTTCGGGTGGATCGCGCGGCGAGCCGCGGCTCGATCGAGGAGCTTCACCAGCGTGCGGTGCTCGGTCGCAGCGCGGTCCTTGTCGCCGTCCTCGATGGCCTGCTCGAGGCGCTTGAAGATGGTCTTCGCGGACGAGCGGTAGCGGACGTTCTCCAGCCGCTGGCGGGCTGCGATCTCGACCCTGTGTTTCTGCTGCTTGATGTTGGGCATCGCGTGAAAAGGCCCGCATGCGCGGGCGTCCCCAATCGTAGCAGCGAGATCCGGAGCCGCGAAGAGTCCAAATTTGCGTGGGCCCTTCTCGATGGCTCGACCATCTGCGTAACACTCGCGCGATTTCCAACGATAGGCTGAAGCTGGAGGGAGGTTCGCGGCGGCCCCAGGGGCGCTCGCCCTTCCGGTCGCTCGCCTATGCTCGCCGGGTGCAAGCCGACCAAGGCGGCCCGGTGAACAAGCCCGCGCCCGCCCGGCGGCTGGCGTGGTCGACGGCCATCTTCTCCGCGGCCACCGGCCTCTCGCGCATCTTCGGACTCGTCCGCGAGATCGTGGCCAAGAACTACTTCGGCGTCCGCGGGCCGATCAATGCATTCGAGATCGCCTTTCTGATCCCGAACACGGTGCGCGCGCTCGTGGCAGATTCGGCCCTGTCCGGAGCGTTCGTCCCTGTCTTCGGAGAACTGCTCGAGAAGGGCGATCGCTCCCGCGCCTGGCGCGTCGCCTCGACGCTCTTCTGGTTGATGCTCGCCGGGCTCGGCACGTTGACCGTGCTCTTCCTCCTGCTCGCGCCGTGGCTGATGGCCCCTTTCCCCTACGAGCAGGAGCTGCTCGTCGCACTCTCGCGCATCCTCTTCCCCGTCGTCCTGCTCCTGGGGCTGTCGGGAATCGTCGTCGGGATCCTGAACAGCTACGAGCACTTCACGGTGCCCGCGCTCACGCCGGTCGTCTGGAACATCGTCATCATCCTCGGCCTCGTCATCGGCGTGCCCCACGTCGACTCCGAAGAGGCCAAGCTCTACGTCTACGCGGGAGCTGTCCTCGCCGGGACGCTCGTGCAGTTCCTCCTCCCGCTGCCTTGGCTGCGGAACCTCGACGGCCGGCTCCAGCTCGTCCTCGACTGGCGAGACCCGGCCGTGCGCCAAGTGTTCGTCCTCATGCTGCCGGTCACGCTCGCGCTCGGCCTGATCAACGTCAACGCACTGATCGACGCCGTCTTCGCCGCCAAGCTGATCGATCCGCAGATCGCGCCCAGCGCGATCAACGCAGCATTCCGGATCTACATGCTTCCCCAGGGGATCTTCTCCGTCGCCGTCGCGACGGTCCTCTTCCCACGCATGGCCCGACTCGCCGCTCGGGCGGACATCGGCGGCTTCCGGGAGACCGTGTCCGCCGGCCTTCGGCAGATCGGCTTCCTGCTCCTGCCCGCCAGTGCCGTCTTCGCCGTGCTGGCGGTGCCCATCGTCCGCCTCGCTTACGAGCGCGGGGCGTTCACGCCCGATCAGACCACCGTAGTCGCCGGGGCGCTCGCGGCTTTCACGCTCGGGCTCACGTTCAACGGCACGATGCTCCTGCTCAACCGGTCGTTCTTCAGCCTGCAGTCGCCCTGGGTTCCGACCGCGATCGCGCTCGGGAATCTCGGCGTCAACGCGCTGCTCGACTGGGTCTTGTATCGAGTGGGTGTCTGGGGCATCCCGCTCGCGACCTCGTTCGTGAACATCGCCGGAACGGCCGCGCTCGTGCTCGTCCTGCGGCGGCGAACCGGACACATCGGCGGCCGGCGGCTGGTGGACTCGTACCTTCGCATCGCCGTTGCCTCCGCCGGCGCTGCGGGGGTCGCGTACGGAGTCTGGTACGGGCTGGACGCGCTGGTCGGCCGCTCGCTCGGAGGTCAGATCGTCTCGGTGGGAGGCGCCATCCTCGCCTCGGTTTCCGTCTTCCTCGTGCTCGCCCGCGTGCTCCGCATCCGGGAGTTGGACACGCTCCTCTCGCTCCGGCGGCGGGCTGGTACAACGGGCTAGTGCCGCTCGACCGCATCCGCAACTTCTCCATCGTCGCTCACATCGACCACGGCAAGTCGACTCTTGCCGACCGCATCCTCGAACTGACCGAAACCCTGTCGGAGCGGGAGATGCGTGAGCAGGTGCTCGACTCCATGGAGCTTGAGCGGGAGCGCGGGATCACCATCAAGGCGCAGGCGGTGCGGGTCGTCTGGAAAGGGCATCAGCTCAACCTGATCGACACGCCCGGGCACGTCGACTTCACGTACGAAGTCTCGCGCGCCCTGCAGGCCTGCGAGGGAGCGGTGCTGCTCGTCGACGCTGCCCAGGGCATCCAGGCGCAGACGCTTGCAAATGCGTACCTGGCAATCGAGAACGGGCTCGAGATCGTCCCTGTGGTGAACAAGATCGATCTGCCGCAGGCCGACCCCGAGACAACGGCCACCGAGATCGCGGACCTCGTCGGCGAGGATCCGGAGCGCGTCCTCCGCATCTCCGCGAAGACGGGAGCGGGAATCGAGGAGGTGCTCGATGCGATCGTCGAACGTATGCCCGCCCCGAGCGGCGAGCCCGATGCGCCCGCGCGAGCGCTCGTCTTCGACTCCGCGTACGACCAGTACCGCGGCGTCGTCGCCTTCGTCCGGATGGTGGACGGCAAGTTCGGGACCCGCGAGAACGTGCGGGCGATGGCCGCCGGAACCCGCTTCGAAGCGGAAGAGCTCGGCTTCTTCTCGCCGGGGCGCCGGCCGACTCCGACTCTTGAGGCCGGCGAGGTGGGGTATGTCGTCACCGGTCTGAAGGACGTCAGCCGGTTGCGCGTGGGCGACACGCTCACCGCGGCCCGCAACGGGGCGACCCAGCCGCTGCCGGGCTACAAGGACGTCAAGCCGACGGTCTTTGCGGGCCTCTATCCCACAGACTCCGACGATTACCCGGACTTGCGCGACGCGCTCGAGAAGCTGAAGCTGAACGACGCCTCGCTCTTCTACGAGCCCGAGACGTCGCAGGCGCTCGGGTTCGGGTTCCGCTGCGGTTTCCTCGGCCTCCTGCACATGGAGATCGTGCGGGAGCGCCTCGAGCGCGAGTTCGACCTCGATCTGCTCGTGACCGCGCCCAACGTCGCCTATCGCGTCACGACCCAGAAGGGCGAGGAGATCGAGGTCCATTCTCCGGCGGATATGCCGCGCGAGCTGGAGCGCGTGGAGGAGCCGTACATCCGCGCGACGACGATCGTGCCGAAGGACTTCGTCGGCTCCGTCATGGAGCTCAACACCGACCGCCGCGGCCGCTTCGACCACATGGAGTACTTGAGCGAGGAGCGCGTGCTTCTCTCGTACGACCTGCCGCTCGCGGAGATCGTCTACGACTACTACGACCAGCTGAAGAGCCGGACGAAGGGGTACGCGAGCTTCGACTACGACGTTGTCGGCTTCGAGGAGGGCGACCTCGTTCGGCTGGACGTCCTCCTCGCCGGCGAGCCCGTCGACGCGCTCAGCCTCGTGGTGCACCGGCAGAACGCGCACCCACGCGGGAAGGCGCTCGTCGAGCGGCTGCGGGAGGAGATCCCGCGCCAGATGTTCGACGTCCCGGTGCAGGCCGCGATCGGATCACGGATCGTCGCGCGCGAGACGATCAAGGCCAAGCGCAAGGACGTGCTCGCCAAGTGCTACGGCGGCGACGTGACGAGGAAGCGGAAGCTTCTCGAGCGGCAGAAGAAGGGCAAGAAACGGATGAAGCAGGTCGGCTCCGTCGAGGTTCCGCAGGAGGCCTTCCTCGCCGTGCTCAACCTGGACGGAGACAAGCGATGAGCGCATCCGGGGGCGTTCGCCACCTCTATGTGCACCTTCCCTTCTGCGCGCACCGGTGCGGGTATTGCGACTTCGTCACGCTCGTGGGCAAGCGGGAGGGTCACGGCGGCTACGTGGACGCCCTGCTCGGCGAGTTGGAGCTCGAGCGGGACCTGCTCGCCGAAAGCGTCGAGACGGTCTTCCTCGGGGGCGGGACGCCGACCTTCACGGAGCCCCACGAGCTCAAGCGGTTGCTGGACGCGCTTCCGACGGCGCGGGAGGTCACCGTCGAGGCGAACCCGGAGACCGTGACGGCAACGCTTGCGGCCATGCTGCGCGAGGCCGGCGTCACCCGTGTCTCGCTCGGGGCGCAGACGTTCGACCCGAGCCTGCTCGCAGTCCTCGAGCGGCGCGCGGGGCCGGACGACATCCGACGCGCCTTCTACCATCTCCGTGATGCCAGTTTTGACAACGTCTCGCTCGATCTCATCTACGGGATCCCGGGCCAGACCTCCTCCGGCCTGAGGCAGGATCTCGACCAGGCGCTGGCGCTCGGCCCCGAGCACCTCTCCTGCTACGAGCTCGAAGCCAAGCCCGGGACGCGTTTCACGCATGCCTGGGGGGCTGAGCTCGCCGGGCAAGAGGCGGCCATGGAGGGCTACTTCGAGCTCGTCGTCGACACGCTCGCCGCCGTCGGCTACCGCTGGTACGAGACCGCGAACTTCTGCCGTGAGGGGCGGCGGGCCCACCACAACCTGGGGTATTGGCTCGGCCGGGATTACCTGGGGCTGGGAATCGGGGCCGTTTCGACCGTGGACGGTTTGCGCTGGCGAAACGCGCCCAGGCTGCCACCCTACCTCGGAGCGCTCGCCGCGGGCCGACAGCCTCCTCGCGAGCTGGAGGAGTTGGATGAGCACACGCGCGCTGTGGAACGGCTCATGCTCGGGCTACGCCTCGACGAGCCGCTCCCCCTGGACGAGTTTGCCGAGGTGCTCGACCTGGACGCACTCGGCCGGCTCGAGGAACTCGGTCTGGTCGCGCGCGAGAACGGTTCGCTCGGCCTGACCCGTCGCGGACGGTTCCTCGGTGAGGGAGTCACAGCCGAGTTGATCGCGGAAATCCCTGCAAAAACACTACAATTGAACCGATGACCGACACCGGCGCGCCTCGGCTCACGCCTCGCCAGGAGGCCATTCTCGTGAGGGTGGTCGAGAAGTACGTGGAGACGGGGGCGCCCGTCGGCTCGAAGACGCTCGTCGAGCGACTGGGTCTCGACGTTTCCTCCTCGACGGTCCGTAACGACCTTTCCCAGTTGGAGGAGTTCGGGTTGCTCTCGCACCCCCACATCTCGGCCGGGAGGGTGCCGACTGATCTCGGCTATCGCTTCTTCGTCGACCGCGTGATCGAGTCGATCGAGCCGCATCGCTCCGACGCGGAGCTGACGTTGGACCTCTCCCAGCTGCGGAGCGAGGTCGACTCCGCCCTGCAGGTCACCACTGACGCGCTCGCCGAGATGACGCACCTGCTCGCACTGGTATCGGCACCGCCGCTCCAGATGACTGCGATCCGGCGCGTCGAGGTCATTCTGTTGCAGCCCCAGCTCGTCCTCGTCGTCGTGATCACCGCCGCCGGGGGAGTGACGAAGCGGCTGCTCAGCTTCGGCGAGCCGGTCGACGCCGGCCTCGCCGAGTGGGCGAGCGAGTATCTGAACGAGTGCATTTCGGGGCTTCAGCTGGGTGCGCGCTTGCTCCGTTCCCGCTTCGAGGACCCGGAGCTCTCCGCGCGGGAGCGGGCGTTTCTAGCCGAGCTGCAACCGGCCTTCACCGATGTGCTCGAGGTAGGCGAGCAAGCGCTTTTCGTCGGCGGGGCGGCGGGTGTGCTCGACGAGTTTCGGGCCGAGGGCCTCGACGGCTATCGCCGCCTGCTCGAGGTGCTGGAGCAGCGCGCCGCGCTCCTCGGCCTGATGCGAGCAAGCTTGAGCTCGAAGCGCCCCTTCGTCCGCGTCGGCTCCGAGTTCGAGGACCCGGAGCTCGCGACCGTGTCGCTGGTCGGCGCTCCGTACGGGCTCCAGCACCGCAACCTGGGGACGGTCAGCCTCCTCGGGCCGCTGCGCATGGACTACGTCAAGGCTCTGGACGCGGTGCGATCGGCGGCGCACGAGCTCTCGCGGTTCGTCGAGAAGGTCTACGAAGACTGACCGACCCTTCGCCGGCCCGCGGCCCCGGATCCGTGGGAAACGGCCAGTAACCTAAGAACGTGGCCACGATCAGGCGCGACTACTACGACGTCCTCGGCGTTAGCCGGGGCGCGGCGGAAAAGGAGATCAAGTCCGCGTTCCGGCGGCTTGCCCGCGAGCTCCATCCCGACGTCTCGGGAGAGCCTGACGCAGAAGAGCGCTTCCGGGAGGTGGTCGAGGCCTACGAAGTGCTCTCCAAGCCCGAGACGCGCGACCTCTACGACCGGTTCGGGCACGAGGGTCTCCGGACCGGTGGCTTCCGTCCGACCCAGTTCGACTTCGGCAACATCGCCGATCTCTTCTCGGTCTTCTTCGGGGACGAGCTCTTCGGGATGCCCGGCGGCCGCGCACGGCGATCGGGGCGCGGGGCGGACGTGCTCGCCGAGGTCACCATCGACCTCGAGGAGGCTGCACGCGGGATCACCAGGACGGTGCCGGTGCCGGTGATCGTCACCTGCGCCGCGTGCCGGGGGAGCGGCGCCGCGCCCGGGACGACGCCCGACATCTGTACCAACTGTGGTGGAACGGGCCGGCTCCAGTCCGTCTCGGCTTCCGTCTTCGGGCAATTCATCAGGACGCAAGCGTGCCCCGAGTGCGGGGGTAGCGGCCAGGTGCTTCCGACGCCATGCGAGGATTGCCGGGGCAGTGGCCAGACGCTCGAAGAGCGCTCGCTGGACGTTGAGATTCCGGCGGGGATCCACGAAGGCCAGCGCATCCGTTTGAGCGGCGAAGGCCATGCGGGCGGTGCCGGCGGACGCGCGGGTGATGTCTACGTGCTCGTGCACGTGCGACCGCACGAGCATTTCGTGCGCGACGGAAACGACATCGTCTCGAGCGTCGACGTCACGATGACGCAGGCCTCTCTCGGCACCCGCCTGACCGTCCCAACGCTGGACGGCGAGGTCGAGCTCGAGCTCGAGCCCGGCACCCAGCCCGGCGAGGTGCGGGTCCTGCGCGGGCGGGGCATGCCCGTGCTGCAAGGCTTCGGGCGCGGCGACCACCGGCTGCTGGTCAACTTGAGCGTGCCACGCAACTTGTCCGGCGAGCAGCGAAAGCTCCTGGAGGAGTTCGCGAGCTCGGAGCACGAGGACAACTACAAGGCCGACGGGGGCTTCTTCGAGAAGCTGCGGGCCGCGTTCCGCTGAGCGCCTCGCAGCTCCGCCGCCTTTCGGTGCACATTCCGCTCGTTCGGGCGGAAGAAGCCCGGGCGATGATGCTCGAGCTCTTCCCGGAAGGCTTCGAGGAAGTCGAGCACGACACCGACGTGGAGCTCGCCGCGTATGCCGGGCCGGGCGCGGAAGAGCGCTTTTGGCAGGTATTCGGCCCCGGAGCAGCCACGGACGTCGAACCAGGGTGGCAGGAGGCCTGGAAGCGGTTTCACCAGCCGATCCGAGTCGGACGGCTCTGGCTGGGGCCCCCCTGGGAGAGCCCAGACGCCGATGCGGTCTCCGTCGTGATCGATCCCGGCCTTGCCTTTGGCACCGGCGCACACGCCACGACCCGCCTCTGTCTCGAGCTCCTGCTCGAACGGGAAGCCGGCAGCGTGCTCGATCTCGGCTGCGGGTCCGGGGTCCTCGCCGTGGCGGCCGCACAGCTCGGCTTCGCTCCGGTGACCGCGCTCGACGTGGATCCGCAGGCGGTCGAGGCCGCGGGAGAGAACGCGCGCCGGAACACCGTCGAAATCGACGTGCGGCGGGCCGACGTGTTCGCCGACGAGCTTCCAAGGGCCGAACTCGCGTTCCTCAACATCACGTGCGGTGCGGCGCAGCTCATCGGCAGTCGTCTCCACGCCGACGAGTTGATCGCCTCGGGCTACCTGGCGGCCGAGCGTCCCTCGCCGGCCGGGTGGGTGCATCGGGACCGGCGGGAGGCCGAGGGCTGGGCCGCCGACCTCTTCAGCGCGAGCAATAACTAATCGCGGGAGTCGGCTAGCATCTCGCGGTCATGGCGCGCTTTAGCGTCGAGTTCCTCGGCTGCAAGGTCTCGCAGACGGATGCGCAGGTGCTCCGGGAACGGCTGACGGCCGACGGCCACTCGGAGATCGAAGGCGCCGCCGATGTTGCCGTGCTCAACACCTGTTGCGTGACGCACGAGGCGGTGCGGAAGTCTCGCCAGGCAGCGCGCCGAGCCGCCCGTCGTGCGCGGCAGGTCTATCTCACCGGCTGTGCGGCTCGCTTGTCCGGTGCGTTCGAGGGGTTGCCGCAGAACGTCAAAGTGCTCGACGCGCCGAACGAGCGCGCGCCTGACCTCCTCGCCCGAGACGTCGGGCGAATCGGCTGCGTCCGAGCGGACGTCGGGCTCGATCGGATACGTGCCTTCGTCAAAGTCCAGGACGGCTGCAGCTTCTCGTGCAACTTCTGTGTCATCCCCCGGGTGCGAGGTCCGTCGAGGAGCCGCCCTGCCCCCGCCGTCCTCGCAGAGATTCGCCGGAGGGTCGGTCAAGGCCACCGCGAGGTCGTGCTCACCGGAATCAACCTGGGCTGCTATCGAGACCGCCAGGCGGCGTTCGACCTCCCTCGTCTCGTGCGGGCGGCCGGGGCCACCCCAGGGCTCGTTCGCCTTCGCCTTTCGTCCTTGGAGGTCAACCATCTGACGGGCGACCTCGTCGCGGCCATGCGCGAGACGCCCACGGTTTCCCCGCATCTCCACGTCCCACTCCAGTCAGGCGACGATCGTGTCTTGGGGCTCATGGGCCGGCGCTACTCGGTCGCGACCTACCTCCGGCGCCTCGCACGGCTAGAGGGGTTCAACGTGACGACCGACGTGATCGTCGGGTTTCCGGGGGAGGACGACGAGGCGTTCGAGGCCACTCTCCGCACCGTCGAGGCGGCGGGGATCACGAAGGTGCACGTGTTTCCCTATTCGCCGCGACCGGGAACCGTGACGGCGACCGACGACAGTGTTCCGCCGGCCCTGAAGAAGGAACGGGGCGCACGTCTTCGCGCGCTTTCCGACGAGTCCTGTCAACGGAACTGGCTGAGCAAGTTGGGAAGCGACGACGTCGTGCTCGTCGATCGTCCCGGGCGGGGCTACGGCAACGACTACTCACCCTGGCTCGTGGACGCGCCGGTGGGCGCAGTCGTCTCGGCACGGGCGGCCAGGGTCACATCCGAGGGAATCCATGGCATCGCGGCCTGACTGTCTCTTCTGCAAGCTCGTCGCCGACGGCGAGCGCGTGAACGAGGCCGACGGCTTCGTCGCCATCGAGGACATCAACCCCAAGGCCCCGGTCCATCTGCTCGTGCTCCCGGAGCGCCACGTGGACACGTTTCGCGACGTCGGCGAGTTTC
>Ga0307277_10000583_pt1 | contig 13618 bp, 15 predicted proteins | sample ER_DNA_116_FD_194473 | JGI IMG/M metagenome (GOLD analysis project Ga0307277, IMG submission 194473) | Bulk soil microbial communities from the East River watershed near Crested Butte, Colorado, United States - ER_DNA_116 | ecosystem: Environmental > Terrestrial > Soil > Floodplain | place...
CGAGACCGCGCGGTCGGCTTCCACCCGGGCGGCTTTCATGGGCTTGCCCGCCTCGGCGGAGATCGTTCGGGCAACCTCGTCGGCGCGCTCGCGAAGCAGCGCCGCGACCGCGTCGAGAATCTCGGCGCGGCGGTGGGCCGGCAGGGGTTGCTCGAGCGCCTTGGCGGCCGCGTCGACCGCGCGCCGGGCGTGGTCCGCATTCGCCTGCGGGACTCGAGCGACGGGCTCGCCGGAGTAGGGGGAGCGCACGTCGTGCCATTCGCCCGTCTCGATCCATTCGCCGTCGAGAAGGAGCGTGCGCTCATGCACAGTCACTGCCATGCGCCTATTCAATCAGTACGCTCCTGCTCTTGACCATGGAGGTTCGGAAGGTCGGGGTGGTCGGTCTAGGGACGATGGGCGCTGGCATCGCTCAGGTCTGTGTCCAGGCCGGTGTCGACACCGTCGGCCGGGAAGTGAGCGACGAGCTCGGCGCAGCCGCCCGAAGCCGGATCGACCACTACCTCGCTCGCGGAGTGGAGAAAGAGCGCCTGACCGAGGAAGAGCGGGAGGCGGCTTTACAACGGCTGACCACGACGACCGAGGTTGCCGACCTCGCCGACTGCGATCTCGTCATCGAGGCAGTCGTCGAGGAGCTCGAGGCGAAGCGCGTGCTCTTCGGCGAGCTCGAGGAGCTCGTCCGACCCGAGGCCGTGCTCGCGACGAACACCTCCGCACTGTCCATCTCCGCCATCGCCGAGGCGACCTCCAGCCGCGAGCGGGTCGTCGGCATGCATTTCTTCAACCCCGCGCCGGTGCTCCCGCTCGTGGAAATCATCCGCGCGACCGGATCCTCGGACGAGGCCGTCGAGACCGCCTACGCATTCGCTGAGCGGATCGGGAAGCGGCCGATCCGCTGCGCGGACACACCCGGCTTCGTCGTCAACCGCATCCTCATCCCGCTCCTCAACGACTGCGTCCGCGTCCTCGACGAGGCGGGCGTCACCCCGGAGGATCTCGACACGGCCATGACCGCAGGCGTCAACTGGCCGATTGGGCCCTGCGCGTTGATCGACCTGATCGGAGTGGACGTCCACGTCCACGCTTCCGAGGCGCTTCACGGGGCCCTCGGCGAGGATCGCATGCTGCCTCCTGCGAGGCTGCTCGAGATGCGGGAAGCCGGCCACCTGGGCCGGAAGACCGGGCGCGGGTTCTTCTCTTACGACGAGTAGGGCTCGAGCTCGCCGCCCAGGCGCTCCGCCTCGTCCTCGACGGCCGCGATCGCGACCTGATCGAAGACGCGTCCGGGGAACTCGACGTCGAGCACCGCGACGACGCCGACGGAGCTTCGCACGGGCGCGGCGATCTCGGAGCGGACGCTCTCGTCCGCCGCGAGGTAATCGGGATCGGAACCGACGTCCTCGACGAGCTGCATCTCTCCGTGGTGAGCAGCCCTCCAGGCGACGCCGCCCTGGTCGCTCGGGATCTCGTAGATGAGGTGCAGGCGGCCGGTGTGCGCGACGTGCCTCAAGACGTCGCCGAACCGGAACAGACATCCGACCTCGACGTCTTCGAGACGCATGGCGAGCCGCCGGACAGATTCCTCGCAAATCTTGCTGATGTCGCTCTCGCGCTCTTCCACGAGACGTGGGCTCCCCGCTCTCATGCTGCGCAGCCGTGTGAATCTGGTTCCCGTCGGCGCTAACCGTTCAAACCTGCGGCCACGTCCGGTGTCGGACCTAGGATTCTCGGGCGGTGACGATGTGCGCTGTGTGCCGCCGGAACCTCCTCGCCGGCGAGAGCTACCGCTACTGGCGGGCGCGGACCGACCAGCCGCTCGGACGCGTCGTCTGCTTTCTCTGCGAGTCGGAGGCTGCGCGTGAAGGGTGGATGCGCGACCCGCGCCAGGTGGGCCAGGAGAACGCCGTGGGCCTGCGGAACTCCGTGCGCCGCGTGGCCTAGTAGGTCTAGGCCGCGAGCGAGCTCGCCAGGTCCGGGCCCTTGTTGCACCAGCCGGCCTCCGGGTGCCGGGTCGCGACTTCGTCCCAGATGGCTGCCGCCTCGACCGGAGTGAGCAACTGCAGGGCGACGGCGTGCCGGGTCGCTGCGCGAGCAGCCAGGATGTGGTCGCGGTAGGCGCGCTCCCCGCCGGGTGAGCGGATTGAGGCGACCGCGAGGGTCTCCAGACGGTCCGCGAGCAGTCGGACGGTCCGATCGTGACGGGCGTTCGAGTCCATTGTGAGTATCCCCCGAAGAGAGCGCATGGTAGGACGTCCGCTGGACAGCTTCGCGTCGGGGGCGACAACTCCTGCAAGCCGATAACGCTCTCCTTACAAATCGCTCAAAGAAGCATCACCAGCGGGCGAGATAGTTGGCTGACAACGCGCAATGCGGCGGCGCCATCTCATCGGGACCCTCATGCTGGCGGGGCTCGCCGCGGTTTCGGCTGCGCTGGGCGCGCAGACCACGGTGGCGCGCACTCCCGGTAGTGTCGCCCTCTCGCTCAACTCTGGCCACGGCCTGGCGGTGATCAGTTCCCACGGGGCGCTGCTCGGACGAATCCGAGCCGGGCGGATCGTGGCGACGCCCAACGTGGTCGCCCGTTGCTGGAGGTACAGGAAGAGGCTGGCTTCGGGGCTCATCCGCTATCGCGGTCGGGGAGAGGACTGCGCCAACATCACCCTTCACGTCGCCGCCAACGATGGAGCGTGGCGGCTGCGGATCAGGGGCCGGGGCATCAACGTCAGCGGCGTCGCGAAGGGCTCGCTGCTGCTCGACGGGGTCGACTTGGGGTCGACCGGGCTCTATTCGATCTCGGGCGGCCGGTACCGCGCGTGGCCGAGAAGCGCTCGAACGTACGCGCTCAGCCAGTAAATCAGCCAGTAACGGGAGCCGACACGGCCAGCCGGGGTCTGTGTCAGGATGTGGCCTCGTGAAAAGTGCTCAAACCCACTCGATCCTCATCGTCGAGGACGAGGCGAGCATCGCGTCCTTCGTCGCCATGTATCTCAAGCGCGCCGGCTTCGTCGTTCAGACGGCGGGCACGGGCGAGGAGGCGATCGAGCAGGCCGCCGGGCACGCACCGTCTTTGATCGTCCTCGACCTGATGCTGCCCGACGTCGACGGGATCGAAGTCTGCCGCCGGGTGCGCCAGCGCTCGGACGTCCCCATCCTCATGCTCACGGCCCGCGACGACGACGTCGACAAGATCATCGGGCTGGAGGTCGGCGCCGACGACTACCTCACCAAGCCGTTCAACCCGGGCGAGCTCGTCGCCAGGGTGAAGTCCATCCTGCGCAGAGCCAATCCGGAGCGACGCGAGCTCGAGACCGCCTCCCTCGTCCACGGCGAATTGGTCATCGATTCCGGTAGCCGTGAGGTGAAGGTCGGCGACGAGGAGATCCAGCTGGCGCCGAAGGAGTTCGACCTCCTCTGGGAGCTTCTCGACCACCGAGGGCTCGTGCTCACGCGCGATCAGCTGCTCGAGCGCGTCTGGGGGTACACCTTCGCGGGCGACACACGGACCGTGGACGTCCACGTTCGTCAGTTGCGGCGCAAGCTCGGCGACGCCTCGCCGATCGTGACGGTCTGGGGCGTGGGCTACAAGGTCTCGGCCGAGCCGAAAGTCGCGCGCGCCTCCTAGGTGAGCTAGGGGGCGGCCTCGCACTCCCTTCGCTACCGCATCCCGGCGATCTTCCTCCTCGGAGTCCTTGTCGCGGGCGTCGTCACCACCCTTACAGCGATACGACTCTTCCAGGACGAAGCCCACGATCGTACCCTCGCAGAGCTTCGCCGCCAGGCGGCCGGCCTCGCCACCCTCTACCAGGAACAGGCCGTTCGGAGCGTCGACGCGGGGACGCAGGCACCGGGCTTCGCAGCGCCGATCTTGGAGGACGCCACCGGCTCGCGGATCTACTACTCCGGCTTGGAGCTCTTCCCGGGACAGAAGTCGGGACTCCAGGAACTCGACCAGAGCGTGTTCGACGGGACGAAGCTCGGACCTGGCGAGGTGGAGACCTTCGAGTTTCAACCGCCGGGGAGCGATCTCACGTACCTCGCGGCCGCACACACGGTGACCGTGGGCGGCGAGACTTTCGGGGCGCTGGTGGTCGCCAAGCCCCGGACGGAGCTCCGGTCGCGCTGGCTCGTCCTCTTCGGTCGACTGGGTCTGGCCTTCCTCGCAGGCCTACTCGTCGCGGCCGGACTTGTCTGGTATCTCTCGCGGCGTTTGACGAAGCCGGTCCTGGCACTCTCGCGGGCTGCCGACCAGGTCGCGGAAGGAAGGTACGACGCCGAGGTCCCCGAGGCGCGTTCGAGCGACGAGATCGGCCACCTCACGGATCGCTTCCGGGAGATGACGGAGAAGCTCGCCGATTCGCAGCGGCGCGAGCGCAACTTCCTCATGATCGTCTCGCACGAGCTGCGAACTCCCGTGACCGCGATTCGCGGTCACGTCGAGGCGTTGAGCGAAGGCCTCGCTGACGACCCGGAGGCGCGGGAGGCCTCGCTCGAGGTCATCCGCGCGGAGACCGAGCGACTCGCCAGGCTCGTGCGGGACGTCCTCGACCTCGCCCGCATGGAGGCGGATCAGTTCACGCTTGAAGAGGACGAGGTCGAGCTGCGGCGGCTGCTCGAGCAGGCCTACCAGAGCTTCACCGAGGAGGCGCGCAGGCGGGGCATCGACTACGCGTGCTCGCTGGGCGCCGACCCCGTGATCCAGACCGACGGCGACCGGCTGCTGCAGGTGATCTCGAACCTGCTCGACAACGCGTTCGCCTGGACCCCTGACGGAGGGCGGATCGCGCTCGAGCTCGCGGCGGAGAACGGGACGATCGCGGTCACCGTCTCCGACTCGGGCCCTGGGATCGGTCCAATCGAGCGAGAGCGGATCTTCCGTCCATTCTGGTCGCGTGCCGGTGACGGGACGGGGCTCGGGCTCCCGATCGCCCGCGAGCTCGCACACGCCCTGGGAGGCGAGCTCGCGCTCGACTCCGAGCTCGGGAAGGGATCTCGCTTCGAGCTCAGGTTGCCTGCGGCCCGCGCGGTGAGGGACCGGCAGCGGCGGATCCTCAGGCGAGGGTCGGCGGGCAGCCGAAAGCCCCGCAAGCCGGCGGGTCAGAGTCGTTAGTAGCTGGTAGCTACGCGCCGGGCTTGCGCTCGATGCGATAAACGGGCGCCGTGGGCTGAGCCTCGAGGGCTCGTTCGAGGCGGTCGAGGACGCGCTCGAGGCGGTCGAGACGCCTCTCCACTCCTCGCCACCCCGTCGAGATCAGCTCGACCAAGAGGGCGAGATCTTCCACGCGAGCCCTGCGCTCGGCCGCGAGATCGCCCTGGAGTCGTTCGAGCCGGCGAATGGTCTGCGCTGACAGACCGCGTACCTCCGCGAGGTGCTTCGCAACCGGAATGACTTCCTCGCGCAGCCCCTGCTTGACGGCGGCGTCGAGCCGCTCGGGCATCCCGACCTCGAGTTCGGCAGTGCTCACCGCGAGAGCTTCGAGCCCTGCGTGGGCGCGCTCGAGCAGCGCCTGGAGGGCCGATTCGTCCGGTGTATCCTCGGCCGCTCTGGCGAGGCGGATTCGGGCTCTGTCGATTGCGTCGCGATCCATGGCGGGAGCTTAGTCTTCCCTGCGGATGTCGGCATGAAGGCGTCCGAGCTTGACTACGAGTTGCCCGCGGAGCTCATCGCCCAGCGGCCGCTCGAGCGCCGCGACGACTCTCGGCTGCTCGTCTACGAGCGTTCCACGGGCCGGACCGAGCACGCGCGCTTCCACGCTCTCCCTTCGCTTCTGCCCGCCGAGAGCGTCGTCGTCGTCAACGACACTCGCGTCCTTCCGGCGCGCTTCAGGCTCCGAAGGCCCGGTGGTGGCGACGCCGAGGTGCTGCTCCTCGAGCGACTCGACGGCAAGCTCTGGGAGGCTCTGGCTCGCCCGAGCCGACGGCTCAAGCCGGGCATGCGGCTCGGAGCGGTCGAGTTCGTCGAGAGCCTCGGAGAGGGCCGCTGGCGCGTGCGGGTCGAAGGGGATCCGACCGGTGAGGCGCCGCTCCCGCCCTACATCACGGAGCCGCTCGCAGACCCGGAGCGGTATCAGACCGTCTATGCCGAGCGCGAAGGGTCGGCGGCCGCGCCGACGGCCGGGCTTCACTTCACCGCAGCTCTTCTCGCGGAGCTCGAGATCGAGCGGATCACGCTGCACGTCGGTCTCGACACATTCCGGCCCATCACGGCGGGCTCGCTGGAGGAGCACGAGCTCCACAGTGAGCGCTACGAAGTCGATGCGGCCACCTGGAAGCGGATCGAGCCGGCCCCGCACGTGACGGCGGTGGGAACCACCACCGTGCGGGTGCTCGAATCCCTCGCAGGCGGCGCGCCGCTCGCGGGGCGCACGAGCCTCTTCATCGCTCCGGGCTTCGCCTTCCAGCGAGTGAATGCGCTCGTGACGAACTTCCACCTGCCGCGCTCCTCACTCCTGGCGCTCGTGATGGCCTTTACGGGGGTGGAGGAGACGCGCCGCCTCTACGAGATCGCGATCGAGGAGCGGTACCGCTTCTACTCGTTCGGCGACGCCATGCTGATCTTGTAACGGTCTGTACTTGCGGTCCCCCGAGTACTACCGAAAACGGAACTCGGAGCCGACACGCTCGCCGTGGACGAGCCGTGTCGGAGGCCGGCGAGCCCAGAGCCTGTGGCACATCGACCCGGCTCGCATCACCGTTGCCGAGTCGGTTCATATTCCGGCGCCCGCCACCGCGCTGGCCGTCGGTCAAGAGCGAGTCTGGGTAGCCCATCGTCCGCAGGGCTACGTGACCAGTCTTGACCGCGTTGATGGAGCCTTCGAACGGGTGACGATCGGACATGGCATCAGCGACATCGCCGTCGGCGGCGGGGCAGTGTGGGTCACGGTTCCCTAGCTCGGTAGGCTCAGGCGGCGTGACCGCGACCGAGCCCGAGCCCTATTTCCGTCTGGACGCCGTTGACGGCGACGCCCGCGCAGGGACTCTCCATACCGCGCACGGCGACGTCCCGACGCCCGCCTTCATGCCCGTCGGGACGAAGGCCACGGTCAAGGGTCTCGACCCGCTTCGGCTACGTGAGCTCGGGGCCACGATTCTGCTCGGCAACACGTACCACCTTCACTTCCGGCCAGGGGCGGAGCTGATCGAGGAGCTCGGAGGGCTGCACTCCTTCATGGCCTGGGACGGGCCGATTCTCACGGATTCCGGCGGCTTTCAGGTCTTCTCGCTTCGAGACACGATCTCCGCGACCGACGAGGACGGCGTCACCTTCCGGTCCGTGTACGACGGGGACGCGGCGCGCTTCACGCCCGAGCTCGTTGCCGACGTCCAGCGCCGCCTCGGCTCAGACATCGCCATGTGCCTCGACGTCTGCCCTCCGGCCGACGTCTCCCGGGAAGAGCTCGAGGTCGCGACGGTCACGACGACACGCTGGGCCGAGCGCCAGCTGGCGCAGCCGCGCGCCGAGGACCAGCTTCTCTTCGCCGTCGCGCAGGGCGGCACGGATCCGGAGCTCCGGCGCCGCTCGATCGAGGAGCTTGCTGCACTGGGCTTCGACGGCCTCGCGCTCGGTGGGTTGAGCGTGGGGGAGGAGCGGGACCTCATGCTGGAGACGGTGGCCTGGTCGGCTCCGCTCCTTCCGGCCGACAAGCCGCGCTACTTCATGGGGATCGGGGACCCTGTGGGCATCCTCGAGGTCGTCGAGCGCGGCATCGACATGTTCGACTGCGTGCTGCCCACGCGGGTGGGGCGCACAGGCTCGGCGCTCACGTGGGAGGGCCGCTTGAACATGCGCAATGCCCGCTTCACGCGCGACCCCCGTCCACTCGACGAAGGCTGCCCCTGCCGCGCCTGCACCGGTTTCAGCAGGGCGTACCTGCGCCACCTCGTCCAGCAACAGGAGCTGCTCGGCTTGATACTTTTGTCCGAGCACAACGTCCGATTCCTGCTCGACTTGACGGCCGGGGCGCGGGCGGCGATCGAGCGAAATGAGCTCGCCGCGTTCAAGGCGGCGGCGCTCGACCGCCTCGAGCAAGCCGCCGCAGCGCCAGGCCAGGAGGTTTCTCGTGGGTAGTGGTTTCTTCCTCGTCATTCTCGCGATGTTCGCCTTTCTGTACTTCCTGATGATCCGCCCGCAGCGCGCACAACAGCGGAAGCAGGCCGAGATGCTGAGTGCGATCAAGCCCGGAGACGAGGTCGTGACCACGGGAGGCATCTACGGCGAGGTCGTGCAGCTCGACGAGGAGCGCGTGATGCTCGAGGTCGATGACGACGTGCGCATCGCGATCGCCCGGCGAGCCATCGCGGGCGTCGTCCCTCCTGAAGAGCTCGAGCGTCTGGAGGCCGAGCAGGATGAGCTCGAGGACGCGGACGAGCCGAAGGACGAAGGCATGACCGTCGAGGAGCCGCTCACGGCAGAGGAACGCACCTCCGCCCGCTAAGGCTCGTGCGCCGCCACCTTCTCATCCTGGGCGCCATCTTCGCCGCCGTGGGCGGCGTCGTTGCCCTGGCGCTCTTCCGCACCCCGACGCTCGGGCTCGACCTGCAAGGTGGGCTCGAGGTGGTGCTGCAGGCCAAGGCGCCGCTCGGGAGGCAGATCACCCAGGAGGACCTCGACCGCTCGATCGAGATCATGCGGCAGCGCGTCGACAAGACGGGCGTCGCCGAGCCGGTCATCACCCGGCAGGGGAACAACCAGATCGCGGTCGAGCTCGCGGGCGTGCACGACGCCGCGCGCGCGGCCGAGCTCGTGGGCCAGACCGCCCAGCTCCAGTTCTACGACCTGCAGGGAGACGCGCTTCCGCCGACGGCGACGGCGAACGGCGCCATCCAGCCGAGCACTCAGCTCCTGCCCCTGCTGAAGAGCCAGGAGAAGCTGGCCGAGAAGGGGACGCCCACGGCCTGGTATCTCTACTCGCACCAAGGCAAGCGCCTGGCCGGGCCCGAGGACACGAAAGAGGCGATCCTTCGCAAGTACGGCGGCTCCGAGCCGGTCGGCTCGAAGTTCTACGCCGTGCCCGGGGGCCGGACGATCCTCACCTGCGGTGCGACTGACCGCTTCTGCCCCGGCGTGAACGAGGCTCCGCCCACCCGGACCTATTACTACCTCTACAAGTACGACCCGGAGAACGCCGAGCATCCGGTTCCCGAACTGACGGGCAAGGACCTCAAGGGAGACGGAACGCGGCAGGACTTCGGCCAGCGCAACGAGCCCATCGTCACGCTCGCTTTTACGAACTCTGGCGGAGACAAGTTCCACGACATTACGAGAACGCTTGCGCAGCGGGGGCAGCAGCAGGCGAATCTCGCGGGACAGCCGGACAATCCGGACTTCGCCCAGAACTTCGCCATCGTGCTCGACGGCGAGATCCGCTCGTTTCCGCGCATCGACTTCACGGACCCAGGCCTGAGCGATGGCATTGCCGGCGGGAACGCGGAGATCACCGGCATCGGCTCGATCGGCGAGGCGAAGGACCTCGCCCTCGTGCTGCAGACGGGCGCGCTGCCGGTCGAGTTCGTCCAGCTGCAGCGTGAGGACATCTCGGCGACCCTCGGCGAGGACTCGCTCCACCAGGCTCTGATCGCGGGCATCGGCGGCCTGATCGCCGTCGCCGTCTTCCTGCTCCTCTTCTACCGCTTCCTCGGCCTGATCGCGATCATCGGCCTCGGCATCTACGGCGTCCTGCTCTACGGCGCCATCCTCATCTTCAACGTCACGCTGACCCTGCCCGGCTTCGCGGGCCTCGTCCTCACGATCGGAGTCGCGGCCGACGCCAACGTCGTCATCTTCGAGCGCATAAAGGAAGAGGTGCGCGCCGGGAAGTCGGTGCGTGCAGCCATCGCCACCGGCTACCGCAAGGGCTTCAACACGATCGTCGACGCGAACGTGGTGACGGCGATCACCGCCGCCGTGCTCTTCATGGCGGCGACGGGCGGGGTCAAGGGCTTCGCGCTCATGCTCCTGATCGGAACGCTGATCTCGATGGTGACGGCCGTGGGCGCGACGAGGGCGCTCCTCGGCGTGCTGGGCGGCTTCCGGTGGTTCAACAACCCGGCCTTCATGGGCGCGAGCGCCCAGAAGATCCCCGCCTGGCAGCGGGTCGACTTCATCGGCAAGACGAAGCTCTGGTTCGCCATCTCGGGAGCCGTCCTCGCTGTCGGCATCGGCTCGCTCGCGCTCCAGGGCCTCAACCTGGGGATCGACTTCAAGGGCGGGAGCCAGGTCTCGTTCAAGACGCCGCAGGCCCACAGCGTGCAGGACGTCCGCAACGAGGCCACGGCGCTCGGGCTCGGAAACGCGGTCATCCAGGGCCGGGGCGCGGTCGAGAACGGCGACTACAAGGAGTTCCAGCTGCGGACGGAGTCGCTCTCGTCCCAGACGCAGAACGACCTTCAGGACGCGCTGAAGACGAAGTTCGCAGCGACCTCGGTGGGCGTGAAGAACGTCTCGGCGAGCTTCTCCAGGCAGATCCTGAAGAGCGCGCTCATCGCGGTCATCGTCTCGCTGCTCCTCATCGTCGCCTACGTGGCCTGGCGGTTCGAGTTCAAGTTCGCCGTCCCGGTCCTCACGGCTCTCGTCCACGACATCTTCATCACGCTCGGGATCTACTCCGTCACCGGCCGGGAGGTGACGACGTCGACGGTCGCGGCGGTCCTGACCATCCTCGGGTACTCGATCTACGACACGATCATCATCTTCGACCGCGTGCGCGAGAACGTGCCGCTCATGCGGCGCTCGAGCTTCGCCGCGATCGCGAACCAATCGCTCTGGGAGACGATCCGGAGGTCGCTGGCGACGACCTTCATCACGCTCTTGCCCGTGACCTCGCTCTTCATCTTCGGCGGGGCGACGCTCAAGGACTTCGCCTTCGCACTGCTCGTCGGGATCGCGTCGGGCGCCTACTCCACGGTCTTCATCGCCACTCCGATGCTCGTCATCCTCAAGGAGCGCGAGCCGGAGTTTGCCAAGCGCAAGTCGGCCGGCCTGCGGGAGAAGCTCGACGAGCTTGACGGCGAGGAGCCGCCTCTCCCCGAGGAGCCGGAGGCTGCGGAGGAGGAGCCTGTCGCGGCTGGGCCGCTCCCGGCACCGCCCGGCGACGGCACGGCGGCAGCGAGGCGTGAGGAGCGCCGGAAGCGACGGAGGGCCAGGCCCCATGGCCGAGCCAGGTAACAACAACTCGGGTCGTCTGAAAGAACTCGCCGAGGAAGCGGTTCTCGCCGGCCTCGGAGCCGTGGCGCTGACGAAGGAGCGCGCCGACGAGCTCGTCGGCGAGCTGACGCAGAAGGGCAAGTTCACGCAGGAGGACGCCCGCCAGCTCGTGGACGACGTCATGGGCCGCTGGCGCGGCGACGCACTGCGCATGGGGGAGCGGGCCGGCGCGACCATGGCGGGCTTCTTCCGCGAGCTAGGCCTGGTCACGCGACGCGAGCACGAGGAGCTCGAGCTCAGGCTGGCCCAGCTCGAGCACCGCCTCCGTCTCATCGAGGGCAGGCCCAAGGCTCCGCCCCCGGATCGGGCTACATGAGTACGCGGCCGGCCGTCCGCAGGCTCGGCCGCATCTCCGAGATCTCGCAGGTCGCGGCCCGCCACGGCTTCGGCTACTTCTTCGACACGCACGGGCCGGGCTCGTTCCGGTCGCGTCGCCAGCGCGAGATCGCCCCTGAGCCGGAGGCGGGCTCGAGCCGAGGCCTACGCCTGCGCCAGATGCTCGACGAGCTCGGGCCGACGTTCGTGAAGTTCGGCCAGCTGCTCTCCACGCGCCCGGACGTCGTGCCGCCGGACATCGTCTTCGAGCTGAAGGCGCTCCAGGACGACGTCAGGCCCTTCCCCTTCGAGGACGCGGAGGTCGTGATCCGTGAGGAGCTCGGGCTGACGATCGAGCAGCTCTTCCTCGAGTTCGAGGAGACGCCGGTCGCGGCGGCTTCGATCGGACAGGTGCACCGCGCAGTCCTCCCAAACGGACGCCGGGTCGCGGTCAAGGTCCAGCGCCCCGACGCTCCGCGGCAGATCGAGGCCGACCTCGAGCTCATGTACCAGGTCGCCCGCCTCGTCCGCGAGCGCGTGAAGGCGCTCGAGTTCATCGACGCGGTCTCGCTCGTGGACGAGTTCGCTCGCACCATCCGGCAGGAGCTGGACTACCGCATGGAGGCGAGGAACGCGGAGCAGTTCCACCGCAACTTCGTGGGGCATCCGCACGTGCAGGTCCCGCGCGTCTTCTGGAGCTACTCGCGCTCGCGCGTGCTGACCCTCGAATACCTCGAAGGGGTCCACCTGCGCGACCTCGATCTCTCCACCTACACGATCGACGAGCGCCAGCGGCTCTCGTACCTGATCGCCGAGGCGTGGATGCACATGATCTTCCGCCACGGCTTCTTCCATGCCGACCCGCATCCCTCGAACATCATGGTGCTCGAGCAGAGCGAGAAGATCGGCCTGATCGACTTCGGCATGGTCGGGAAGCTGACCGACGAGGACATGTCGAAGCTGACCGGGCTCTTCATCGACGCGGTCAGCGAGCGAATCGAGGCCCTCCCACGACGGCTCGCCGCGCTGGGTGTTCGCTACCCGAAGGACAGGGAGGAGGAGTTCGTCAACGAGCTCCGCGACGTCTACTACCGCTACTACGGTGCGCGCCTCTCCGAGATCGATCCGATCCAGCTGATCCGGGAGGCGTTCGCGCTCATCTACCGGATGCACCTCCAGCTGCCGACCCGCTTCGTGCTCCTCGACCGCGCGATCGCGACTCTCGGCTCCGCGGGCATGGAGCTCTATCCGGACTTCAACGTCTTCGACGTCGCCAAGCCCTACGCGCGCGAGCTGATGATCGAGCGGTTCACGCCGCAGCGGGTGGTGCGTCGCAGCGCCGAGGAGGCCCGCAACCTCGCCAGCATGCTGAAGGAGCTCCCGTACCAGATCCACGACACGATGGAGCAGGTGCGCGACGGCCAGATCGAGGTCGGCTTCCGCCACGAGGGGCTCGAAGACCTCTTCATGCACCTCGACAAGGTCACGAACCGGATGGTGGTGGCGCTCATCGCCGGGACCGGCGTGATCGGCTCAGCGCTCCTGGGCGCGTTCGTGGAGTCGGGGCCCCACATCCTCGGCGTGCACGTGTTCTCGATCGTCGGCTTCGGGCTCTCGATGATGCTCGGCCTCTGGCTCGCGTGGGGCGTCATCCGCTCTGGACGGATCTAGAATCGAGCCGGTGGGCGGCTACACGAAGCAGAACCTCAAGCAAGTCGAGAACTCGGCGCCGAAGTTCGACATGCCCGCCGAGATGGACGCGCGCTTCGCGCGCACCTCGATCGAGGGCGAGACGCTCGGCCTGACCCTGATGAAGCTCGCGCCGAACTTCCGGATCCCCTTCGGGCACAAGCACGAGGGTCAGGAGGAGGTCTACGTCGTCGTGCGCGGGTCGGCTCGCATCAAGGTCGAGGACGAGATCATCGAGCTGGGGGAGTGGGACGCGATCCGTTTCGACAAGGACACGATGCGCAACGTCGAGGCGGGCCCCGACGGGGTCGAGTACCTCGCGTTCGGCGCGGGCACGGATCCGACCGACGCCGAGATGGCGCCGGGCTGGTGGACCGACTAGCTCCTGGGGTCCAGCTCTTCCAGACGAATGTG
>Ga0307277_10000584_pt1 | contig 13618 bp, 12 predicted proteins | sample ER_DNA_116_FD_194473 | JGI IMG/M metagenome (GOLD analysis project Ga0307277, IMG submission 194473) | Bulk soil microbial communities from the East River watershed near Crested Butte, Colorado, United States - ER_DNA_116 | ecosystem: Environmental > Terrestrial > Soil > Floodplain | place...
ATGCAAAAAAGAAGCCGCCCGGCGCTGGCGTTGCAGCGCCGGGCGTATGGTTGCCTGCAATCTGGCTCAGTGCGCCAGCGGGTCGGGGCGAACCTGAATGTGCACCGCGAGCGGCCGCGCTCCTTTGCCAAGCTCGTTGAGCCAAGGTGTGCGATCACCGCTGGCGCTCCACAGGCCGCGGCCTTTCCAGCCGGCATTCGGGTCGTCGATGCGCGCGTCCAGACCCTTGGCGTAAAACCCCATCGGGTACGGCAACCGCATCAGAATCATTTGTCCGTCCTTGAAGGCGACGAAACCGTCCTGGAGGTTGGCGGTCGAGATCGGAATGTTCTCCCCAAGCCCCACCGCGTTGTGTTGATCGACCCAGGTGTAGTAGCTCGCCTCGGCGCTCGTGTTGTCCAGGCCTTCGAAGCCCGGCCCCGGATACTTGTGGAACGCGAATCCCTCCGGGCAGTGATTACCGGTCGCATTCGGCCCATTGAGCGGACCCTTGCACTTGCGCCGGTCGAAGCTGATCAGAGTGCCATTCGAGCCGGACCCCCACACCACCCCGTTCTTGTCGATGTCGCCGCCACGTAAGCCGATCGCTTCCTTCGGGAGGGCGTAGAACTCGCTGAGATTGGTCTTGGGATCGAAACGCAGGAAGCCCGGCGGGCCGGCGAACACATTGGTCGTGTACCAGACCGAGCCGTCGGTCGGATGCGGCATCACCGCATAAGGACCCGACCCCGCGATTCGCGTGTCCTTGCCGGACTCTCCCGGCTTGCCCGGCTCCGTGTATTCATCGACCTTGCCGTTACCGTTGGTGTCGAGCACGAACGGTGCCCAGCCCTGCGCCTTCGCCGCGTCGCCGGTCTCGTCCAATATGCTCGTGTTGATCCAGCCGGCGACCGGCCCAGTGCCGCTGAGCCACAGCATATTGTCGGCATCGTAGCCGAACTGGAGGTGATGCGTGCCGAAGCAGGTGTCGACGAACGTGTATTTCATGGTCTTAGGATCTAGCACCGCCACTTGGCGCGCGGACTTGTCGAGCGGGAACGCCTTGGCGGAGGGGTGATCAGAGCCCTGCTTGCAGAAGCCCGGATTGTCCATGCCGCGCACCGTCGCCGCGATCCACACCCGGCCTTTGTCGTCGAACATGGCGTTGTGATTGTTGGCGCGGGTATCCCACAGCTTCTCGTCGCCCCAGTACGCCGAAGCTTGCAACGGCTTGACGCTGGCGGCGTGCCCTGGGCCTAGCGATTCTGGCATATTCGGGTCCGCGACCGGCATCTTGAAGAACGTCACTTTATTCGTCTTCGGATCCAGGATCGGCATATTGTCGGTGGAGTATTCAGGCGAGCCGTAGAGCGGCCCATTCGCATTCACGGTCGGCTTACGTCGATCCGACGCGATCAAATCGTGCAGATACTTGTCTGGGGTCGACCATTCCCACGCCGTGACCACGAGGTTGCGCTCCACGCCTTGCGGCCGTGGTGGCTTCTGTTTGGGCACTTCGCCCTTGGCGATGCGGTCAGTCCAGTCGCCGAAATATTTGTAAGGCACGCCGCCGAGTTGTCCGGCAAGCCGGTTCGTCATCATCTCGCCGGCCTGACCGGCCTGGGTGCGGCGCATCCACGCTTCGTCGCCCGACTTGAACTGGCCAAACTGCGCGGGGACGGTACGCGTCGCTTCCTGCCCGAGTTGATGACAGCCGATGCAGTCGACGTTGTTCATCCGCTGGCGCCAGGTGTCCTGCGTGATGTTTTTCGGGATCTCGGTGGTGCCTCCGAAATCGCTCGCCGGCGGGATCTTCATCATCGTGTACCAATAGATCGCCGGATAATAGTGCGCGGCCGCTCTCTCGTTGGGGGCTGCCACCGCGGTGTGATTGACGATCTGGCCGGGCTTCGCCCGCATCTTCGCCGAATCCACGAGCCCGTAGCCGCGCACCCACACCTCGTAATTTGCGGTGGGGAGATCGGGGATGACATAGCGGCCCTGATCGTCGGTGACGACGCTCTTGATATACCGCGTCGGCAGATCGGTTGTTTCCGCGATCACCCACACGCCGGCCTCGGGCCCGTTCGCGCCGGTGACCACGCCGCCGATGTCGTCATTGTCGATTGCGACCGCCGTCTGGGCGCCAAGCTGCGCCGGCGCAGCCGCAAGCAGGGCGGCAATGCCGATCGCCGCCACGGTCAAATACAGCCTGGCCTTGAGTCTCATGGGAGCGCTCCTCGTGCATTTTTTGCATGGCGCTCGCGGCCTATGCGCGGCTCGGCACGCGGGCGCGAAGATGCGATTGTGCACAGTCCATGTCGCCCCGGCAATAAGGCTCGCCGCGACTCGCCTGCGCTTGCGGCGCCGGTGACGGAACGCGAGGCCGTGTCCCGGCGTTGCCGCAGGCGAGGGAGGCACTGCGGCCAAGATCTGTAGAGATCGCTTGGAAATCCGCAGCGGAAACCCAATGAACGAAGGAGCCCACCCTCGATGATGATCAAGCCCTTATCGATCGCCGCGGCGGCGGGTCTGCTGATCGCCACGAGCGCGCTCTCACTTGCCCAGAGCTCAGGCCAACGCATGCCGGACAGCACACCGGGCCAGAAGATGCAGGACCGTGGGTCGGTGTCCGGCCAGCCGGGCGCCTCCGGCTATACGCCCGGGCATCGGATGCAAGAGAAAGGCAGCAGGGCCGGCGAGCCCGGCGCCTCCGGCTACGCGCCGGGTCATCAAGAGCCCAGCACCACGGGCCGGGGCAGCATGGGCGATCGCGATCCGGATCGCGATCGCGGCGACACCCGCTGAGGAGCGTCACGGCCGCACGAAAAGCCGGAAGGGACCGCCCCGCTTGCGGTCCCTTCCCTCATGCGGCTGGCGCAAGCGCGGAGGCTTCCCCATATGAGGCCTCGCGTTGATGGAGGTTTCGAAGTGTCCAAGCCGCTGATCGTCTCGATCCCGCATCATCTCGGCCGCGAGGAGGCGGCCCGCCGCATCAAGTCCGGGCTTGGCGCCGCGCGAGCGAATTATTCCGCCTTGCTGACTATCCGCGAGGAAACCTGGACCGGCGATCGGCTCGCCTTCAATTTGAGCGCGCTCGGCCAAAGCGCTGTCGGCGTCATCGACGTCGCCGATGACCACGTGCGCCTGGAGGTTCAATTGCCATGGCTGCTGGCGTTGGTGGCGGAGAAATTGACGCCGGCGATCCGCAAGGAAGGCACGCTGATGCTGGAGAAGAAGTGACCCGCGTCTCAGCGAGCCCTGGCGCGGTCCTGTCGAAACTCAATCCCATTTGCTAAATTCGCATCCGTGCTAAATTCGCGTTCGATCGGGGAGTGGCTGAGGAGGCATTCAATGCGCACGATCCCAATCGCTGTCGTTGCATTCGTTGCTCTATCCCTGTCCCCGACTGCCGCGCGTGCCGATAAAGACGGCAGCTGGTGCGCAAATTACGGTACCGGCCATAGCGGGATAAACTGCAGCTACAAGTCGCAGGCGCAATGCCTCGCGACGGTGTCGGGCATCTATGGATTTTGCACGCCCAATCCATACCCCGGAACGGGTTACGGCAGAGGCGGGACTTGGAATTTTCAACCGGCCGGCCGAAGCCGTGCGTATCGCGCCGAGCGCTAGCTCCTATTGCGTCAACCCTGCCGTGCCGCGGCGGGGTTGGTGAAGCGCGACATCATCCGCCACGTGCGCAAGTGGTGCAGACGATCTCGATGGCCTCGACGTTTGCTGGTCGCCACGCCGGCCGCTAACGCCCGTCCCGCCACCGCGCGCTCCCGATCGTGACGAAGCTTCCGACCCCAGAGGCCGATTTCCGCTTGGCGCAGGTCGGCCCTGCCGTGCTCGGCGCCTCCTCGTTCGCCTGCGCGGACGTGCTGGTCAAGGTCGTGCTCATCGCGGGCGCCGGCGTGCTCACGATGTCCGCCGTTCGCGCGGTGGTCGGCGTCGCGATGCTATTCGTCTGGCTCAAACTCGCGCCGGCCGCCGCCTTTAGCCGCCGCGCGACATGGATCTCGCTCGGATTGGGCGTGCTGTTCGCCGGCAATGTTTTTCTTCTATTCATGGCGATCGAGGCGGTCGACGTGCCGATCGCGATCCTCACCTATTTCGTTTATCCGCTGCTCACGGGCCTGGCAGCGGCGGCGACGCAACTTGAGAAAATCACGTGGCGCGGGGCCGCGGCGGCGGTCGTCGCCTTCCTCGGCCTGGCGCTGATGATCGGCGCGCATCCGACCTCGCTCGCGGCCGCCGGCGTCCTCGCCGCGCTCGGCGCCGCGGTCTGCCGGGTGGTGATCCTGCTCGTCACGCGCGCATTTCTTTCCGGCTCCGACCCGCTGCGCATCACCTGGTACTCGCTTTTGTCCTCGACCGCCGTGTTTTTGGTCGCCGCGCTCGCGGCCGGGAGCTGGCAGCCGCCGGCGACCGCCGCTGGCTGGCTCGCCTTGATTGTGCTCAGCGCTGCCATCACCGCTGGGCTTCTCGGCGTGTTCGCCTCAACGGTGCGCATCGGGCCGTTCCGCACCGCGCTGTTCATGAATCTCGAGCCTCCGCTCACGGCGATCGGCAGCGCGCTTTTTCTCGGCGAGGTGCTCACGCCGCTGCAGGTGCTCGGCGGCGGCATCATGCTCGGAGCGCTGGTGATGTTTCAGTTGCGGAGGTGAGGGGCTGCGGGCGACAAGCGGGTGCTTACACCCGCTCCACAAAACTATCCACCACGCGCTTCTCGCCGGCCTTGTCGAATTGAATGGTGAGCTTGTTGCCGTCGATCGCGGTGACGTTGCCGTTGCCGAACTTCTGGTGAAAGACGCGGTCGCCGATGGTGAATTCGGAGACGGTCCCCGTCGACTTCGCAACAAGCTCGCCCTCAATGGTGAGCGGCAAGCGGCGGCGCGGCCTGCCACGCGTGCTCCGCTCGCCGGCACGCGGGGGAGGAGAGCCCGCAACGTCATCCATCGCCTCAGCGCGAGTTGAATAGCCCTCGCCGTCGTCGTTGAAACCATCATCGCCAAACCGGCCGCGCGCCCGCGCGCGCTGCCAGCCCGGCGTGCCGTAGCTCGAGCCGAAATGCGTCATTTCGTCGAAACGCGAGGCGCCGGTATTGCCGTAGGCGGCAAAGCCGCCCCTGGATTCCGCGACCTCCACGTCCGCCTCCGGCAACTCGTCGAGGAAGCGCGAGGGGATGTTTGACGACCACAGCCCGTGCATGCGCCGGTTGGCGGCGAAGTAGATGTTCACGCGCCGCCGTGCGCGGGTGATCCCCACATGTGCCAGGCGTCGCTCCTCCTCGAGTCCGGCGCGGCCTTGGTCGTCGAGGGTGCGCTGGTGCGGAAACAGGCCTTCTTCCCAACCCGGCAAAAAGACGGTGTCGAATTCGAGGCCCTTGGCGGAATGCAAGGTCATGATCGAGACCGCCTCGTCTTCGCTCTTGTCCGCGTCCATGACCAGCGCGATGTGCTCGAGGAAGCCTGCGAGACTCTCAAACTCCTCCATCGAGCGGATCAGCTCTTTCAAGTTTTCGAGTCGTCCGGCGGCATCGGCCGAGCGGTCCTTCTGCCACATCTCGGTGTAGCCGGATTCGTCGAGTACGGTTTCTGCGAGCCGCATATGCGGGAGCGTGTCCTTCTGCGTCCGCCAGCGTTCGAAGGCGGCGAGGAGATCGCGCAGCGCGCCGCGCGGCTTGGGCTTGAGCTCATCGGTCTCGATCATCGCCTGCGCCGCCGCGGTGAGCGGCACGCGGCGCCGCCGCGCATGGTCGTGCAGGAGCTGCACCGTGGCGTCGCCGAGCCCGCGCCTGGGCACGTTGATGATGCGCTCGAAGGCGAGATCGTCGGCCGCCGAATGGACCACCCGCAGATACGCGAGCGCATCGCGGACCTCTTGCCGCTCGTAGAACCGCGGGCCGCCGATCACGCGGTAGGGCAAGCCGAGCGTGACGAAGCGATCCTCGAACTCGCGCATCTGGAACGAGGCGCGCACCAGGATGGCGATCTCGTCGAGCGGGTGCGGATTGCCGCGGCCGTCGTCGCGCTGGAGCTGCTCGATTTCCTCGCCGATGGCGCGCGCCTCTTCCTCGGAGTCCCAGCAGGAGGTGACCTTGACCTTCTCGCCCGGCGCGTCCTCGGTGCGCAGCGTCTTGCCCAGGCGGCCCTGGTTGTGGGCGATGAGGTGCGAGGCGGCGGCGAGGATGTGGCCGGTCGAGCGGTAATTGCGCTCGAGGCGGATGATCGTAGCGCCGGGAAAATCATGCTCGAAGCGCAGGATGTTGTCGACCTCGGCCCCGCGCCAGCCGTAGATCGACTGATCGTCGTCGCCGACGCAGCAGATGTTCTTGAGCGTGCGCGCCGGTGCTTGCGTCTCACTCCGTTCGTCTTCACCGGGCCGCGCCGAAGGCGCGTGACCCGGTGATCCATCTCCTTCGTGTGAAGGGATGGATTGCCGGGTCAAGCCCGGCAATGACCCTGGAGGGATGCTCTGGCCCAGCAGACGCAGCCAGAGATACTGCGCGACGTTGGTGTCCTGATATTCGTCCACGAGGATGTAGCCGAACCGCGCTTGGTATCGGCGCAGCACCTCGCTCTGTTCGCGGAACAGGCGGATGCATTCGAGCAGGAGATCACCGAAGTCGGCGGCGTTGAGCACCTTCAGCCGGTCCTGATAGGCGGCATAGAGCTTCTTGCCGCGGCCGGCGGCAAAGCTCGCCGCCTCTCCGGCGGGAACCTGCTCGCAGGTGAGACCGCGGTTCTTCCAGCTGTCGATGAGGCCCGCCAGCACCCGCGCCGGCCATCGCTTCTCGTCGATGTTCTCCGCTCCCAGGAGCTGCTTCATGAGGCGGATCTGGTCGTCCTGGTCGAGGATGGTGAAGTCGGGCTTCAATCCCACCAGCTCGGCGTGCCGGCGCAGGATCTTGACACCGATCGAATGGAACGTGCCGAGCCAGGGCATTCCTTCCACGACCTGCCCGACCATGCTGCCGACGCGCTGTTTCATTTCGCGCGCCGCCTTGTTGGTGAAGGTGACCGCCAGGATCTCGCCGGGCCGCGCGCGTCCCGTGGCGAGAATGTGCGCGACGCGCGTGGTCAGCACCCGCGTCTTGCCGGTGCCGGCGCCGGCAAGCACCAGCACCGGCCCTTGCAGCGTCTCTACCGCCAGCCGCTGCTCCGGATTGAGGTCGGCGAGATAGGGCGCGCCCGCCGCCGCCCTTGCGCGCGCCGCGATGCCGCCGGGCTGCGGCCTCGGCGGCACATGCGGATCCTCGCGCGGCGCTTTGCCCGGTTCGGTCATTCCTCGTTCCGTGATGAGTTCCGGCGGCGCGGGCCGGCGCGCCGCATTGCCGCGGCGAATCTCCCGCTAAGATGGCATTCGTCCTGCCGAATGGGGAGGGGCAGCCCTCAGCTCTTCCCAGGCATTGCGATGCGCCGCCCGACGGCCTCCGGGCGCGGCAGATTGGCGTGCGAGGCCTTCATCCGCGCAAGCCCGCGTGCGACCGCGTCGGGGAATGGCGCGGTCTTGCCCGCCGCCATGTCGACGTGCAGCGACATGTTCTCCGAGGTTGCCGAGACCCAGCCTTCGCCGGCGTGGAAGAGCTGCTCGAAATAGTGCATGCGCTTGGCGTCGTATTCGAGGAGCTGAAAGGTCACGCGTACGCCGTCGCCGGCATGGAGCTCGCGCAAATAGCGCACGTGCACCTCGGCGGTGTAGCAGGAGTGCTTGCGCGTCTTGACGTAATCGAGGCCGCAGCCGATGAGCTCGAAGGCCTCGTCGACCGCACGGTCGAACAGCACGTTGTAATAGGCCATGTTGAGGTGGCCGTTGTAGTCGATCCAGTCAGGCTCGACCCGCATCAGCGAGGAGACGAAGGGGGCGAAGAATACCGGTTCGAGATCGCAACGGTCGAGCATGGGGCATTCAGCGTTGATTTTGTGAGAGGGTTTTAGCGCTTTTTGGCAAACCTTTCATCAGGTTTGCCACTCAATGTTCGCACTTTGGCTATGGCCGATCGCGCGAGCCCGCTTGTGCCAGAAGCGGCCCGTGCAGCGGTCGATTATTCGAGGTTCAACGCCGAATGCCCGGCATCACTTGGCCGTTGTAAATCTCAGGATTGGGCTGCGTGTGAGATGGTTTACAGACGCGGTTACTCAACGAGCGCATCATTTGTGGGCTAACCCCTCTCGAGGAAGGGAGAAGAGCCATGCGCACCGTTTCCGTCCGCAGCGCCCTCGCGGCCGCGCTCGCGTTCGTCGTCCTCTCGGTCCCACCCGCCCGCGCAGAAGAACTGACGGGAACCTGGCAAGGGACTCTCACCGGGGATGGTCAAGCGATCGAATTTACGGTGACCTTTAGTGAGGATGGTTACGCGCTCTACGAGTACAAGAACAACAAGGGAGTGGTGCAAACCGTCGAGTTGTCCGCTCCGGGGCAGGTCCAATTCGTGCCGCCGGGCGGCGGCGTGAGGACAGTGGCCGTGGAATCAGTGGTCAAGCGCCCAGGCGGACTCTCGTACGTGCTCCACATTCGTTTCGAGCGTGCGAGCGGAGGGTATCTGGACCAGCGCTACAGCTCCCACCAATACCACTATGCGTTAACGCGCGAAGGACTGCGGCTGCGACTGGTCAGCCGGGCGGCGAGTTATATCGGGGACCGAGGCGGACCGGTCGGCGGCGCCCAGAAACCGGAGATCGTCGAAGGGATTCTGGTCAAGCTGAGGTGAGGGCGGGATGCACGCTGTTTGCTGCGATTGCTCGCGGCCGATTTTGGCACTTCTGCGATGCGGATGGACTTCCGCATTTCGATGCAAGAGCGGTCGTGCACGGACGTCACTTCAATGCTGAGGTTGGACCCAAAGCGGTCATTAGCGGGGGGCCTATGCCGCAGCGGAGTAGATCTCCTGCACCGCCCAAAGGTGCTATGTTTCAGGTTGAAAGATGGGACATTGGGCAGTGAAACGGCGCGAGTTCACTGCGCTCCTGGGCGGCGCGGCGACCTGGCCGCTCACGGCGCGCGCACAACAAAGCGGGCGCGTGGCCCGCGTCGGCGCGCTCGTGAATTTCGAATCGGAGGATGCCCAAGGACGGGCGCGCCTGTCGGCCTTCGAACAGGGGCTGCAACAGTTGGGCTGGACCATCGGAGGCAGTGTGCGGATCGACTACCGTTGGGGCGGGGGCGATGCGGATCGCACTCGCCAGCTGGCGGCGGAGTTAGTCGCTTCGGCGCCGGACGTCATTCTCGCAGGTGGCAATCAGAGCGTGGCAGCGTTGCAGCAGGCCACCCACGCCGTGCCGATTGTATTCGCCGGCGTCGTTGATCCTGTCGGCAGCGGCTTTGTCGAGAGCCTGGTCCGACCGGGCGCCAATATCACTGGCGTCACCCTGTTCGAATATAGCATCAGCGGGAGGTGGCTGGAGCTGCTCAAGGAAATTGCGCCTGGCGTGACACGGGCGGCAATCGTCCGGGACGAGTCATCGGCTGAGGGGGGCGGTCAATGGGGTGTCATCCAGGCTATGGCGCCCTCGGTTGGGGTGGACATAATTCCGGTCAATATGCATGACGCGGCTGAGATCGAGCGCCGCATCGTAGCTTTGGCGGATCCCCGAATGGCGGGCTAATCGTGACTGGAAGTACCAATGCGGTGGCTCATCGCGATTTGATCATCATGTTAGCGGCCCGACACCAATTGCCCGCGGTGTACTTCGCACGCTACTTCGTCGTTGCCGGCGGCTTGATCTCGTATGGGCCTCGAGTAGCCGAGCAGTACCGCAATGCCGCCGGATACGTCGACCTCATCCTAAAGGGTGAGAAGCCCGCTGAATTGCCGGTGATCCTGCCGGCGAAGTACGAACTCTTTATCAATCTCGGGACTGCCAAGGCTCTCGGTCTCACCGTTCCTCCGCCGATACTGAGTCGCGCCGACGAATCAATCGAATGAAACGGCGTGAGTTCATATCCCTGCTCGGCAGCAGGGCAGCCGCATGGCCGATTCCGGCGCTGGCCTTTGCGGCTCAACCTGACACGAGGCTCGGTTCACCAACGCAATCCTACGTGATCACTAGGTAACGCCCGACCGCACGGTGAAGCATTGGGCGAACCTACGCGCCGGGCGCCGCCGTCCATGCGGGAAGCGGCTTGCGCGACCGCGAATTTTGGCAAACCCCGTCGCCGCCGCGCGGGCGGGAACCCATATTCAGAGACCGCGGGTCCATGCCGCGGGAACGACGGCAGGAGCGGTGGGAATTGAGATGTCGTCCATGGTGAACTGGGGTTGGCTGCCGCCGATCTTTGCGCAGGCGTCCGAACGGCTGTCGGCCGGCCTCGGCGAGCTTGCTGGCGGAGCGACGGTCTGGCTCGCGGTGACCGGCCTGAGCCGATCGGGCAAGACCGTGTTCCTGACGAGCCTCATCCACAATCTCCTGAGCTGTGGGCACAACCCCAACCGCATGCCGCTCTTGGGCGTTGTCGGCGAGCGCCGCTTGGTCGCGGCCACGATCGAGGCGGCGAGGGCGAACCGCCTGCCGCAATTCCCCTACCTCGACAACATCGAGCGAATGGCGATCGCGGACTGGCCGTCGCGCACAGAGGGCATCAGCCAGATCGGTATCGAAGTGCGCTTCGCGCCGGCCGGCGCGCTCGGCAAGCTCCTGAGCGAGATTACCGGAAGTCCTGCGGCGCTCACCATCCGCATCGTCGATTATCCTGGCGAGTGGCTGCTCGACCTTCCGCTCATCGCGCTCGGCTATGCCCAGTGGTCGCGCGCGACGCTGCGTTTGCTGCGCAAGGGTTTGCGCGCCGAGATCGCGCGCGACTTTCTGGGTCTCCTCGCCCAGCATCGGCCCGAGGAAGCTGCGAGCGAGGAGGTCGCCAAACAGCTGCACGATCGCTATTGCGCCTATCTTCTCGAGGCGCGCGACCGGCATGGCCTGAGCTTTCTCCAGCCCGGCCGGTTCTTGTGCCGGGGGACGCTGGGCGAGGTCCCGTATCTGTGGTTTGCGCCGATCGATGTTGCCGAGGGCGACGACATGTTCGCGCCCGGCACGCTTGGCGCGCTGATGGCCGAGCGCTTCGACGTCTACAAACGGGAGGCGGTAGAGCGCTTCTATCAGGATCATTTCCGGCACTATTCGCGCCAGATCGTGCTCGTCGACGTGCTGCGCGCGTTACTCGGCGGCCGCGACGCTTTCGAGGATACGCGGCTCGCGCTCGATGCCATTCTGGAGAGCTTTCGCTACGGGCACGGCGGAATTCTTTCCCGGCTGTTGCTCGGTCCTCACATCGACAAGGTGCTGTTCGCCGCCACCAAGGCCGATCATGTTCCCGACATCCAGCGCGATCACCTTGCCGCGCTGTTGCGCAACATGGCCGCGTTCCCGGCGCTCGAGGTCAAAGGCAGCAATGCGCAATTGGAGGTGACGGCGCTCGCCTCGGTGATCTCGACCGCGGAAGAGAGTCAGGAGATCGAGGGACAGCGCGTGCAGGTGGTGGTCGGCCGGCCCCTCGGCAGCAAGAAGCAGTCGAAGTTTTTCGTCGGCAATGTCCCCATCCGCCCGCCGCGCGCGGACGCCTGGGGCTCGCCTTTCCTCAACGTGCCCGTGTTCGAGCCGCCCGCGATCGATCCTTCGCCGGTCGACGGTATCGCGCACATCAACCTCGACCTGGCGCTCGAATTTCTGCTCGGAGACCGGCTGCGATGAGCGATCAACCCGAGCCCCGCGTCCCGCTGGCCGCGCGCGTGATCGAGATGGACACGGCTGACGATGCTGCGCCGCTGCGGGCGCTGCGGCCGCAAATCATTGCGACGGAGCGCACCGAGGCGGTCATCCCGAGCGAGCCGGCCGTGCCCGCCCTCGCGCCCGCCGCGCCGCGCCGGCGCGACCGGGTCATGACCTTCGGCATCGCCGGCGTGGCGGTCCTCTTGATTGGTTGGCTTGCGGTGGATGCCGTCGCCTGGATCGTCGCCGCATTCGAGCGCAGCGCCGCCCTGGGCGTGCTTGCGGCCGTGGCCGTGGCGGCGGGAGTGGCAGGGGGCGGTGCGGTGGTCGCACGCGAACTCATAAGTCTGTTCCGCCTCAAGAACGTCGAGGCTATCCACCGCCGGCTCGCACAGGGCCCGGTGCCGGCGATCGAAGGCCGACGGGCCATCGCCGACGTGCTCGCGGTCGTTCCGCGCGAGCGCGAGGTCGAAGCGGAAATCGAAGCCTTCCAACGGCAGGTCAAGGTTCAGCATGCGACGGGGCAGCAGATCGAGATCCTGTCGCGCACGGTCATGAAACCGCTCGACCGTCGCGCCGAGGCGCATGTGCGCACCGCCGTGCTGCGCGCCTTCGGCATCACCGCGATCAGTCCCACCGGCCTGACCGATGCCATCTTCTTTCTTGCCTGCGGCATTCGCATGGTGCGCGGCATCGCCGCCGCGTACGGGCATCGGCCGACTGCCGCCACCACCGTCCATTTGCTGCGGCGGCTCGTCATCGAGGCCGGCAAGCTCGGAGCCGTCGACATCGCCAGCTCCTCGCTCGTTCAGCACCTGGGCGGCGCGCTCACCGAACGGTTGGCGAGCAGCGCGGCCGAATCGCTCTACGCCGCCTATCGCATGGCGCGGCTCGGCATCATCGTGATGGACTTGTGCCGTCCGATCCCGTTCCGGGAGAACGAGGTGCCCAGCGTGACCTCGCTGGTCGGCAATGTGCTGCGGCGCCGCTCGGAGTCTCAGCCGGATTAACACTGCCGGCCACGTTCGACGTGCGCCCGCTTTAACCGTTGCGGCGAAAACACGTCGCCGTCACAGCTGTGTGATCCGCAACCGGTCTGCAACCTTTTGTCCGGAACCGAGTTGGTTGAATGGGACGTGATGACGGGGGATGACCCATGACAATCACCCTCATTCATGCGAAATCCGCCGCCGCAGCACCTGTGCGAGCGGCGGCGTGCGACAGCTTCGCGGACGGTGCAGTATCGGATGAAGCGTTGATCGGGCGGATCGCCGCCGGCGATCAGCTCGCGATGCAAACGTTGTTTGCACGCCATCGCATACCATTATACCGCTGGCTGCTGCGTATCGTGCGCGACGAGACGACTGCGGAAGATCTCTTGAGCGACGTGTTTCTCGACGTCTGGCGTCAGGCCGCGTCGTTCAAGGGGCGCGCTTGCGTTTCCACGTGGCTGCTTGCGATCGCCCGCTACAAGGCGTTGTCGGCCCGGCGCTCTCGCGTAAATGCGGAACTCGACGAGCGCATCGCGACCACCATCGCCGATCCCGCGGACAATCCCGAAGCGGCGCTGCAGAAGAAGCATCGCAGCGAAGTGCTGCGCGACTCCTTGGCCGCCTTATCCCCGGAACATGGCGAGGTGATCGACCTCGTCTATTACCACGGCAAATCGGTCAAGGAGGTCGCCGACATCGTCGGTGTCGGCGAAGCGACGGTGAAGACGCGCATGTTCTACGCGCGCAGGAAGCTGGCCAACCTGGTCGCAGTTGCCTAGCGGCTTGGAGCGAAGTGCCTTCGCGGCGCGCCTTCTACGGGGGGAAGGGGCGCCGCGAGATTAATGCTCCGTCGTCGACACTGATTGTGGATCTGCTCTAACATGCCGGCGTCCCGCGAGTTGCAATGGCACCGGCGCAAGCAAAATCCGATCCGATCCC
>Ga0307277_10000585_pt1 | contig 13612 bp, 10 predicted proteins | sample ER_DNA_116_FD_194473 | JGI IMG/M metagenome (GOLD analysis project Ga0307277, IMG submission 194473) | Bulk soil microbial communities from the East River watershed near Crested Butte, Colorado, United States - ER_DNA_116 | ecosystem: Environmental > Terrestrial > Soil > Floodplain | place...
CCTGTCCAAGTCGCCCCCTGGTCGAGTAGAACCAACTCTTCCTCTCTCCCGTGGCCGCAACAAGAGCGGGCTCTAATCGGAGGATAGGGCGATTTTTCGGAAATACCACTCCGCGAAAATTGCGGCTGAAGTGTTTACTTTCTCGGCGGGATTGGTAGGGTAGCTCCGGTACCGCCCGGGTCCGTGTGTGTGTCGATCAGCCCGGGCGAACGTGCGTTAATGGCAGACGAGCAGACCGCCCTCCACAACGAGGAGATCCAACATCTGTTCGAGCGCGGCGAGGCTGCCGGCTTTCTCGACGCTACCGAGCTGACGGAGACCCTCGACACGCTCGAGATCGAGCCCCCGGAGGTCGAGGCGCTCTACAAGGAGCTGGAGGAGCGAGGAATCGAGGTCGTCGAGACCCCCAAGGAGCCCGCCCGCGAGCCGACGGCTCCCCCCCGCGCCACCGAGGTTCTCGAGACCACCACCGACGCGCTGCAGCTCTTCCTGCGCGAGATCGGGCGGCATCCGCTCCTGACGGCGGCCGACGAGGTCGAGCTCTCCAAGCGCATCGAGCGCGGCGACATGGAGGCAAAGCGCCGCATGATCGAGTGCAATTTGCGCCTCGTCGTCTCGATTGCGAAGAACTACCGCAACCAGGGGCTCCCCTTCCTCGACCTGATCCAGGAGGGCATGTTCGGGCTCATCCGGGCCGTGGAGAAGTTCGAGTGGCAACGCGGGCTGAAGTTCTCCACCTACGCAACCTGGTGGATCCGCCAGGCGGTGGCGAGGGCGATCGCCGACAAGGCGAGGACGATTCGCGTGCCGGTGCACGTCGTCGAGCGCATGCAGAAGATGCACCGCGCCGAGCGCCACCTCTGGACGCAGCTCGCGCGCGAGCCGTCTCTCGAGGAAATCGCGCACGAGGCCGGTCTTCCGCTCCAGCAGGCGATCGAGGTGCGCGCTGCGGCGCGGGCTTCCACGAGCCTCGACCAACCGATCGGCGAGCAGGAAGACGCCGTTTTCGGAGACCTCGTCGCCGGCGAGGAACCTCTTCCGGAGGAAGAGACCGAGCGTCGCCTGCAGAAGGAGGCTCTCGACCGCGCGCTGGAGTCGCTCCCGGAGCGCGACCGTCGCGTCCTCGAGCTCCGCTACGGCCTGCGCGGCGAGGAGCCGCACACGCTCGAGCACATCGGTCGGCGGCTGGGCATCACCCGGGAGCGGGTGCGCCAGATCGAGATCGAATCGCTCTCGCGGCTAGCGTCGCTCCGCGAGATCGACGCGGTCGCGAGCCGGTAGAGCCCGTCCGTCGAAGAGGGCGACCGCCCTCTCCCCCAGTCTCGCCTGCACCGCGCTGAATGCTTCGCGGAGCTGCGGCGGCCGTGCGCTCCGGTGCCCGTCCGAGGCGACCAGGTCGAAGAGGCCGTCCGTGAGGAGATCCCAGGCCAGCCCCTCGATCTCCGCTCCGTGGTAGCCGAGCAGGCTCGTCGCGTTGGCCTGCAGCAGCCAGCCACGCTCGTGCAAGCCCGCCGCCAGCCCCGGATCGGCCCCAACCGCTTCAGATCGCTCTGGATGAGCGATCACGGGAGTCAGCCCCGCGGCCTGGATGTGCCCTGCGAGGCTCTCAGTAAGGCTCAGAGAGCCGTGGAAAGGCACCTCCATGAGCACGGCCGGGAGGCTGCCGAGCCGGTAGCGGTGTGGATCGTCGTCGAGGAGCGCCGCGGTCGGAGTCAGCTCGAAGCCGAGCTCGAGCTCGACCCCGAAGCGAGCGGCCTTGGGCGCCATCTCCGCATACGCGGCGCGCACGGCTTCCTCTCGCTCGAGGGTGAGCGGGAGCATCGGCCAGACGTGCGGCGTCGCATAGAGGACGCCGGTCCCTGCCTCGGCGGCTCCACGGCAGAGGCCGAGCCCTTCCTCCTGGCTTCGCGCTCCATCGTCACCCGAGGGGACGACATGCGAATGGACGTCGACGAACATGCGACGAACGCTACCCGTCGCGGGCGGCGTTACTCGGCGCGGAGATAAAGGCGGAGGTCGGGTGCGGCAGCCTGCAGCTCCCGCAGCGCCCGCGACTCGAGCTGGCGGACGCGCTCGCGCGTGACCCCGAGCTCGGCGCCGACTTCCTCAAGGGTCTTGGGCACGGCTCCCGTGAGCCCGAAGCGGAGCTCGAGGACGTGGCGCATGCGCTCGGACAGATGTGCCAGCGCCGTCTGGAGCTCGGCGCTGCGAAGCATCTCGGCGAGCGACTCGTCCGGTCGCTCCGAGTTGACGTCTTCGATCATGTCCCCGTACATGGAGTCGCCGTCACCGACCGGCGTCTCCAGGCTGACCGGATCCTCGACGAGGTCGAAGAGCTCGCGGACCCGCTTGACCTCGAAGCCGCTCTCCTTGGCGATCTCCTCGATCAGCGGTTCGCGGTTGAGCTTCTGGGTGAGGATGCGGCGTGCGCGCATGACGCGGCGCACCTGGTCGACGACGTGCACGGGGAGGCGAATCGTGCGGCCCTGGTCGGCGATCGCGCGTGTCACCGCCTGGCGGATCCACCAGGTCGCGTAGGTCGAAAGCTTGTAGCCCATCTTGTAGTCGAACTTCTCGACCGCCCGGATGAGACCGAGGTTCCCCTCCTGGATCAGATCGAGGAGCGGCACGCCCGAGTTGACGTAGTTACGGGTGATCGACATGACGAGCCTCAGGTTGGACTCGATCAGCCGCCTCTTGGCGGCCTCGTCGCCCTCGTCCTTGCGCCTTGCGAGCTCGCGCTCCTCGGCGGGTGTCAGCAGCGGCCCGTCGCCGATCTGGCGCACGTAGAGCTTGAGCGGATCCTGGGTCGTCGCAGCGGCCTGGCGCTCCTCGCGCTCCTCCTCGTCTTCCTCCTCGCCCGGGGCGTCGAGCGTCCCCTCCTCGGGCACGAGCTCGAGCTTCGTCTCCTCGTCCTCTCCGGGAAGCGGATCGGGCTCAGGCGAAGGCAGTCTGCGGACAGGGCGTCCCACGAATGCCCTATCGGCCTTTGGCGATGCGGCCTTGAGAAGCCACCACCGTGTTGGGGGATGGTGGCCGGCGTCAGCAGGGACGATTGTTACAGTGGAACTTCGTTTTGTGTGGGATCGCCGGATACAGCCTTAATCGCGAAAGCGCTGTCGACCCCACTCTTTCTGCGCAAACTCTGATGGCCGCGATCTCCGAGCGGGGATCGGATGCGGCCGGCTACTGCTTCCGTGGCCCCGGTCTCGAGCTCCAGATGCACAAGCGCCGGGCCGGAGCAAGCGAGCTGCTGGAGGAGATCTCGGTCCCCGCCGGTGCGACCCAGGTCCTCGTCCACGTGCGCGACTACACGAAGGGCCATCCCTCGCTGAACGCCAACAACCATCCCATTCGCCACGGCTCCGTGGTCGGCATTCACAACGGGATCATCAAGAACGACGAGGAGATCTTCACGAAGTACGGGTTCGAGCGGGCCGAGCCCGACATGACGGTCGACTCCGAGGCCATCTTCGCGCTCGCCGAGAGGGAGCGGAGCCGGGCCAAGGCGTTCGAGCAGCTGTACGGATCGATGGCGACCGCTTGGCTGGACGAGCGCGATCCGGAGGTGCTCTTCCTGGCTCGCGGAATCGGCCGCCCGCTCTGGATCGGCGAGGGACGCCACGAGCTCTTCTTCGCCTCGACGAAGAGTGCGCTCGAGCTGGTCGAGGGCTACGCCGAGGTGCGGCTGCGCAAGCGTGAGATCGCGGAGGGAACGCTGGGGGCCGCCGTCGACGGCAAGCTCGTCCGCAGCGAGGCTTTCGAGCCCGACCGCAGCTTCACGGAAGAGCTGCTCCCCGCCGTGCGCGCCCCCGAGCAGCACCAGTTCTGCCTCGCGCGCCTCGCCGCGCTTGCGACGGCCGCCTCCGGGCGCTGACCCGTCCGTCCTCGCTCACCGAGGATCCCTCCTCCACGAGCCTGTTGCGGACGAGGTACTGAAAGGTCGCCCAGGCGCCGCGGCGCCCCCCCGCAAGCCGGTAGACCTGCCACTCGCTCGGAAGCCTCGGATCGCGCCGGCGCGCGGCGGCCCAGTCGGCAAAGCGCGGCAGGCGCTTGAGTCGCCGCGAGAGTCGCGCGCCGTCATCCACCGCGCGCTCGAGCCGCTCTTCGCCGAGCGGGACGTCGAAGCCGGCCTCCCGGAGAGCGTTTCTCAGCGAGCCGAACGTGTGCCAATAGAGGGACTTCGAAGGCATGGTGGCTCGCCGGCGCTGCAGGTCCCCCCCGGTCGGCGGCCGCCCGAGCTCGGCCCCGAGGGCGCGGAGCTCGTCGAGGAGCTCCTCGCGCGTGGCGAAGCGCCGCGCGCGCAGTCCCGCGAGGCGTTTCGCCGCGTTCCAGGTCCCGAAGCGCTCGATGACGGTCTGCGGATGCACGCGGGCGTGCCGGTCGCCCTCGAACTCCCGCATCGTCGGGGAGCGGCCGAGCCGCCCGGCCGACGCCTTCAGCTGGCTGAGGATCTCCTCGTCGGAGTAGCGGCGACGCATGCCGGCCCGGAATGCAGCGAGATCGGCGGAATCGATCTGCACAGCTGCCTCCCTTTCAGGATAGAGCAGATTAGTCCGGGCGCAAATAGACGGCTCTTAGAGAGCCGTGGCGAGCAGCGGGCCGGCCGACTCCTGCTCGTTGGAGGTCTCCGTCTGCAGGAGCCGCTCGAGCGCGGCGACGCAGCGAGGGCAGAACTGGCTTCCGGAGCCGCGCCTGAGCTCATCCATCGCCTCTTCGGCGGGACGCGCGGCACGGTAGATCCGGGTCGTGAGCATCGAGTCGAGCGCGTCGGCGACGTGGATGATGCGGGCGCCGAGCGGGATGTCCTCCCCGCCGAGGCCCTCGGGGTACCCGGTGCCGTCGAAGCGCTCATGGTGATGGCGGATGGCCGGAACGGCGTCGTTCAGGAAACCGAGGCGGTCGATGATCCGGGCACCCTCGTCGGCGTGGCGCTGCATCAGTGCCCATTCGTCGGCCGTGAGGCTCGCCGGCTTCAGCAGGATGGCATCCGGGATCGCCAGCTTGCCGATGTCGTGGAAGAGAGCGGCATGCCCGAGGAGGTCGAGCTCCGCCTGTGAAAGGCCGAGCTCGCGGCCGATGGCGAGCGCGAGCTGCTGCACGCGCCTCGAATGCCCGGCCGTATAGGCGTCACGGGCGTCGACGGTGGCCGAGAGGCTTTCCATCGCCGCCGTCGAGCGTTCCTTCAGAAGCCTGTTTGCCTGCTCCAGGGAGACGTTCTGGGTGCGGATCGTCTCGGCCGCCTTGCGCAGCTTCTTGGTGGACTTCTCCGTGTGTCCGAGGTACGCGGCCATCGTCTTCCGCATGAGCAGGAGCGGGAGAACGAACACCGCGAGGCCGTAGAGGCCGATCGCACCGTAGGCGAGCGCAATCGCGCCACCCACGAGACCAAAGACGACGTAGTGGGGTACGAGCCATGAGAAGCGCTCGTTCCAGACGGAGCGCCAGCGATCGTGTCCCTCGAGCGCCATGGCGAGCGAGATGAGTGCCGTGTTGACGAGGAAGTACACGCCTCCGGCGATCAGTCCTGCCCCGGCGACGACGGGTGCCCGCCAGGGCGACCCCTCGTCAGCGATCAGGCCGACGCTGAAGACGCCTGCAGCCGCGAGCGAGGCGAGGCTGAGCGCACCCACATTGAAGAGGACGTAGTACCAGTCGTCGCGGCGAGAGCTCCACTCGACCGCCACGATAGTGAGCGCGAGCGGAAGGGCCACGCGCGGGCCGAACATGGCGGCGCCGGCGAGCGCACCGACCGCGCTGACCGAGATCGAGCCCGCCTCGAGCTCGAGGGAGAGGGCCTGCCCGCCTCCCACGAGGATGACAATGGCGATCAGGCCGATGATGTCGTTCGTCGTTCCCAAGTAGAGGCCAGCGAATCCGGCGACGATGCCTGCGACCGCTACGAGGCCGACGAGGGCGGCCAGAGGCGGCGAGAGCGCGAGGAAGTGTGGTCGCCCCGGCGTATGCGGGCGCTGCTGTTGAGCCTCCCGCAGCTCGCTCGGGCGCGTCTCGGGGAGCGCGCGGGACGTCGTCGCAACGTAATCCCCCTCCTCGGGAACGGCCGCGAGGCGGGCGCTGCGCTCGGGCGCCACGAGGAGCGGCTCCGAGCTCGCTCCCAAGACACGGTTCCGGCCCTGGAGCTTCGCGCGGTAGACGGCGAGGTCGGCCTGGTGAATGAGCTCGTTCGGGTCCGCCCCGTCCTTGGGGTAGCCGGCGACGCCGAGGGAGATCGTGGCGCGAATCGGCTCGCTCGAGGTCTCGACCTCGAAGAGGTGCTCTGCCACTGCCCGCCGGATGCGCTCTGCGATCTCGAGGGCGGTCTCGGGCGCGGTCTCGGGCAGGAGGATGGCGAACTCCTCGCCGCCGAAGCGCGCGGGCACGTCGTAGGGCCGAAGCTGGATGCGGAAGATGTCTGCGATCCCCTTCAGGACCGCGTCGCCGGCCAGGTGACCGTAGGAGTTGTTGATGTCTCGCAGGAGATCGAGGTCGGCCATGATCACGGACATGGGCCGCTCGAACCGCGCAGCGCGGGCCAGCTCCTCGCGGAGCTCATGCGCGAAATGGCGCGCGTTGAAGAGGCCGGTCTTGGGGTCGACGCGGGCCTCCTCTTGCAGGGCGGGAACGCTGAGCGAGCGATGGATCAGGAGCAGCGGGGCGACAGCGGTCGGCAGCAGGTAGGGATTCCAGTGCCAGAGGGCCGCGAACGCGACGCCGAGAGCGGCGAGCACGAAGTCGGTTGCCAGGCTGTCCCCCGAGAAGAGGCCTGTCTCGCGCAGCGTATGCCCGCGCGCATAGTGGAGCATGGTCGCGAGGAGGACGTGGTTGGTCGCCACGAAGACGACCGAGGCAGCGACGCCGGCAAGGGCCACCTCGAGGTCTGGGCTCAGGCCGATGTCTCTCACCATCCAGACCACACCCCACGCCGCCAGCCCGTTCAGCGTGTAGTTGCAGATGTTGAAGCTCTGGATGTACCAGGGGTAACGAACCTTGAGCCACTCGGGGATGTGCTGAACGACGCCCATCAGCACGACGAGCTCGGGCGGGAGCAGCATCGCCGCGGGGATCAGGAAAACGATCGTCGTGTGGTAGGACTGGTCTCTCGGGGTGCGCACCACGAAGAGCTGCGCGACGGCCGCGCAGGTCGCGAGCACGAGGAAGGTCGCCCAACCCTCGGTGTTCGGGGACAGCTGCGAGAGCGGCGGAAGCGCGGCCACGATCGTCGCCACTCCGACGGCGGCGAGATAGACCTTCGCCCCCCGCGAGAGCGTGGGCTCGCGCTGCTCCGGGGCTTGCCGCCGTTCGATTCCGCGGTATTCCGTTGGTACAGCGCTCATTTCGCCCAGCCCAAACCCCTGCTGCATTGGGTATTTGCAGCTCTGATTCCGTTCCACGCGTAAGCGCGAGGCCGCAGAGCCATGAAAGGACCGTATGCCTGCAGGAATGGGGTGGCGTCCCCCGTTTGAGGGACGCCTTCAAATTCACCCAAAAGGGTGAACCCCGGGCCGGGTGGGCGGACCGGGGCTCTCGTTGGCGCCAGGTTCCCTAGGGGAGTGGCGGTGCGCTTGGATCGACCGGCGCGGAGCTGTCGCCGCCCGCGAGCAGGGCCTGGAGCTCGGAGGGATCCATCCACTCTCCGCCCTCGTCGGTCACGTCGCCTTCCGCGTTGTCCGCGTAGGAGACCGAAGCCCAGGAGGCGTCCGACCAGCTGGCATCCGACCAGGAAGCGTCAGACCAGCTGGCGCTCGCCCACGAGGCGCTCGCCCAGGACGCAGAGGCCCACGAAGCGCTCGACCACGAGGCCGAGGTCCAGGAGGCGTCAGACCAGGAGGCGGAGGCCCATGATGCGCTGGCCTTGGCCGTGTTGGCCCAGCTCGCCGTGTCGAAGCCAGGGGCGGTGCCGCCGGCCGAATCCGGCTTGACGAAGGCGCGGAGCCCGAGGTTCGGGTTGGGCGCGGAGGTCAGCGCGACTGCCTTGGAGACGTCGACGATGCCGACGCCCTCCGAGAGCGGGGCCGCTGCCGGGGTCCGACTGGCGGTCAGCATGAGGGCGCCCTTGACCTGATCGGGGCTCCAAGCCGGGTGCGCCGCCAGGATCTGGGCGGCTCCCCCCGCGATGATGGGCGCAGCGAAGGAAGTGCCCGAAAGCTGGATGTAGCCGGGAGCGACGACGCTCTCCGGGCGCTGGAGAGCGAGCGTGGAGGCGGCCGGCGCCGGCCCGACGATGTAGCGGCCGGGGGCGGCGATGTCCGGCTTGGCGAAGCCGTCGAGCGTGTACCCGTAGGCAGACCACGGAGCAGCGGTGTCGTCCATCGTGGAGGTCGAGCCGTCGACATCGTCGGCCCCGACCGTGATGACGAAGGGGTCGTTGCCGGGCGCGAACGGAACACCGCTCGCCTGGCCCGCGACGCCGTAGTTCCCCGCCGCGGCGACGACGACGACGCCTGAGAACCAAAGCCTCTCGACCGCCTTGTCGAGCGGGTCGTACATGAAGCTGTTCGGCTGCGACGAGTGGAGCGAGAAGTTCGCGACCTTGATCGCGTACTTGTCCTTGTTGGCCAGGATCCAGTCGGCGCCAGCGATCACGTCACGCGTCATCGCCATGCCGTTGTCGTCCATCACGTCGAGCGAGACGAGCTTCGAGGTGGGAGCTGCACCGGCGTAGCCGTCTCCAGAGCCCGCGGCGATGCCGGCGACGAAGGTGCCGTGCCCGCGGCCGTCTCCCACCGAGTTGTTGGCGAGGGAGCTGAGGTTGACCTGTGCCACCACGCGGCCCCCGAAGTCGGCGCGGCCCGCGTCGATACCGGAGTCGACGATGGCGATCGTCGGCGTCGCGGTCGAGGTTCCGCCCGACCAGAACTTCTGGACGCCGGAGACGAACGGCCAGCGCTGCTTGTTCGAGAGGCCTGCGAGAGTGATCGGCGCGTCGTTCGTGATCGACTCGACGTGGCCGTTGTGGGCCAGCGTCAGGATCTGGCTACCCGTCAGGCGCGCTGCCACGCCGTTCACCGAGGTGAACTGCCGCCGCAGCTTCGCCTTCGTTCCGTCGAAGCCGGCGATCTGCTTGGCGAGCCAGCCGGCGGGCCGGTCGGAACCGACGAGAATGACGTCGAACGTCGACTTGGGGCTTGCCTGCGCCTGGGCGATCAGGCCGGGGGTGGTGTAGGCCTTGAAGCCGGATTCCGAGTCGGCGTAGGCGGCGGGCGCCGCGAGGCTCAGGGCGACGACGAGCGTCGCAACGAACCCACGTCCTCCCTTGCCCCAGAGGGCGCTCCCGCGCGTCTCACCCTTCGAGGGCCTGCCCCAGAGGGCGCTCCATCGAAGGCTTCCGTTCGAACCACGATCCTGCCGCATGTGGTGTCTCTTCCTCTCCCTCGCGCAAAGTGCGCAGCCGCGTGTTTCGGTGATGCACGTCGCAAGCTAAGGGGAGGGGCTCGCAGCTACCTCCCCCTTTTGCGGGAGAAGCGGCACATTCACTCCTTTGAGGGATTAGCGCTGAGAGAGCCGCGGAACTACTGGTTCCAGGAAGCGGCGGCCCAGCTGGCCGCGTTCCAGGAGGCTGCAGCCCAGCTCGCAGCCGCCCAGCTTGCCGCTGCCCAGGAGGCGCTGTTCCAGGAAGCCGCTGCCCAGGAGGCGCTGTTCCAGGACGCGTTGGCCCAGGAGGCGCTGTTCCATGAGGCGTTCGCCCAGGAGGCGTTCGCCCACGACGCGCTGTTCCACGAGGCGCTGTTCCAGGAGGCATCGGCCTGAGCGGTGTTCGCCCAGCTGGCCGAGTCGAAGGCGAGGCCGCCCGAGCCGTCCGAGCCGACGAACTGGTTCAGCGCCTTGTTCGGATTGGGCGGGCTCGAGACCTGTGTGGCAGCCTTGGCATTCAGCTCGCCGACGCCAAGGGCTGTGCCGGCGGCCGTGGGCTGCGCGGTCAGCATGAGGGCGCCCTTGACCTGGTCCGGAGTCCAGTTCGGGTGGTACGCGAGGACGAGGGCTGCGCTGCCGGAGACCATGGGCGCTGCGAACGACGTGCCGGACATCCACATGTACCCGCTCGACGTCACGCGCTCGGGGTGCTCCTTGGCCATGGTCGAAGTCAAGGGCACCGGGCCGACGATGTAGCGGCCGGGAGCACCGATGTCGGGCTTCGCGAAGCCGTCCAGCGTGTAACCGAACGCCGACCAGGGGGCAACGGAGTCGTCAGCCGCTGTGTACGCGGTCCCGTTCATGTCGCTCGCGCCGACGGTGATGACGAAGGGGTCGTTCCCGGGCGCATACGCGACCGTCGTCGGCTGGCCATTGTCACCGTAGTTGCCGGCGGCGGCCACCACGACTACGCCGTTGAACCAGAGCTTTTCGACGGCAGCGTCGAGCGGGTCGTACGCGAACGTGGCGGGCGTCGAGGACTGGAGCGAGAAGTTCGCGACGCGAATGTTGTATGCGGCCTTGTTCTGCAGGATCCAGTCGGCTGCAGCGATCACGTCGCTCGTGAGGGCCATGCCGTTGTCATCCATGACGTCGAGCGAGACGATCGGGGCCGTCGGGGCTGCCCCGGCGTACCTGCTCGCCGAGCCCGCGGCGATTCCTGCCACGAGCGTTCCGTGCCCGCGGCCGTCACCCAGTGAGTTCGGAAGGAGGTTCGTGATCCGCACCTGCTTGACGACGCGTCCGTTGAAGTCGATTCGGCTCGACTGGACTCCCGAGTCGACGATGGCAATCGCCGGCAATTGCAGGCCGGACAGCTGCATGCCGCCCCAGAAGCCGTCCACCTTCGTCGCCTGCGACCAATCCCCGTCGCTCGAGTACTGCCCGGAGGCGACGAGCTTGCGGTCGCGCGTGATGGCGAGGATCCCCTTCTGCTTCGCGAGGTCGGCGATCTGGGCGCCGGTGAGAGCAGCCGAGACGCCGTTCAGGGCTGAAAACTTCCGCTGCAGGCCCTTGGCCTTGCCGGGATGCGTGGAAGCGAGGCCCTGGACGAGGCTGGCGACGTACCGCGAGCTCTTCCCTGGCTTCGCCTGGACGATGACGCGAAAGACCGAGGTTGGATGTGCCTGCGCCCGCGCCATGAGCCCGTCGGGGACGAGGGCGCCGGACGAGGGATTCGATCCATTGGCGGCCGGAGCGGCAACCGGAGCCGCGAGAACCGTGATGATTGCGAGGAGAGCGGTGAAGCCGCGGCCGGGCTTGCCCCACAGCGCGCTCGAACGTGCCTCGCCCTTGGTCTTCTTACCCCAGAGCGCGCTGGCGCGCAGATTGCCCTTCGTGCCGCTGACTTGCCGCATTCAGTCGTCCCTTCCTCCGCGCTCGGCGCGGGCCGCAAAACGGAAGTTCGTTGGCCAATCATCGAGTAGAACTGCCGCGCGGCCCTCCCCGAAATGGGGGAACGTCCGCAGATTCCCTCGTTCGAGTGAACGTAGGATGGGTCCCGTGCGGCTCCAGCTCGAAATCGCCCTTGCTCGGGCCGCAGGACGCATTTCACGGCTCGCCGGCCAGGGTGGCGGTACGACCCTCCCGGGCAAGATCCTGGCCACGCTCGACCCGGGTGCACTCGGCGCGCTGGCCGGGCGCCTCCCGCTTGGATCTGCCCTCGTCTCTGCGACCAACGGGAAGACGACGACTGCCGCGATCGTCTCAGAGATCCTGGGGGAACGGGTGCGTCTCGCGCACAATCGGGCCGGCGCGAACCTCGTCTCGGGTGTCGCTTCCGCGCTCCTCGCCGCTCCTGGCGCGGAGCTGGGTCTATTCGAGGTCGACGAAGGTGCGTTCGCCGACGTGGCGGGCCGGGTTCGCCCACACGCCGTCTGTCTTGGCAATCTCTTCCGCGACCAGCTCGACCGCTACGGCGAGCTCGAGCTCGTGGCCGAACGCTGGCGAAGTGCGTTGGCAGGGCTCGATCCGGCCGCATCGATCATCGTGAACGCGGACGACCCACTGGTCGCCGACATTGCCCGCGGGCGCGCCAACGTCAAGCGGTTCGGGCTCGACGACCCGCGCGTCGCGCGTGAGCGTCTCCCCCACGCCGCCGACTCGAAGTACTGCCGGACGTGCGGCGCGCCGTACTCCTACCGCGCCGCCTACGTGGGGCACCTGGGCGACTACGCGTGCCCGAACGGGCACGAGGAGCGCCCGCCGCTCGACGTCAGTGCACGGGCAATCGAGCTCTCCGGGCTCGAGAGCACCTCATTCGAGCTCTCCACGCCGCAAGGGACGCGTCGGATCTCCCTCGCCTTGCCGGGCCTCTACAACGTCTACAACGCGGTCGCCGGGGCCGCGCTCGCCTTGGCTCTGGGTGCCACCCTCGACCAGATCGAGCGAGGGCTCGCCCGCTTCCGGCCCGCCTTCGGCCGCTTCGAGCGCATTCCGGCCGGAGGCAAGACCGTCCTTCTGCTCCTGATCAAGAATCCTGCGGGCGGAAACGAGGTCGTCCGGACACTCGTCTCCGCCGCCGGGCCACGTCTGGCGGTCGTGGCGCTGAACGACAACATCGCAGACGGGCGCGACGTCTCCTGGATCTGGGACGTCGACTTCGAGCCCCTGGCCGAGAGCCTCGAGCAGTTAATCGTCGCGGGAGGGCGCGCCGCCGAGCTCGCTCTGCGCTTCAAGTACGGCGGAGTCGCTGCGGAGCGCATAGACGTCGTCCCCGATCTCGAGCAGGCGCTCGACCGCGGCCTGGCGGCGACTCCCGAGGGCGGCGAGCTCGTGGTGCTCCCCACCTACACGGCCATGCTCGCGCTGCGGAGGATCGCGGCAGAGCGAGGCCTGGTCCGGCCGTACTGGGAGGAGGCCGCGTGAGCGAGAAGATCGTCGTCGGCCATCTCTATCCCGACTACCTGAACATCTACGCCGACCGCGGCAACATCGCCGTGCTCGAGCGCCGCGTCGCGTGGCGGGGGATCGGTTTCGAATACCGGACGATCGGGCTCGGAGAGGGTGTTCGTCCCGGCGACCACGACCTCTACTACGTGGGCGGCGGGCAGGACCGCGAGCAAGCGCTCGTGGCACGGGACCTCGTCGCCAAGGGAGAACTCCTTCGCGAAGCCGTGGCCGAGGGAGCCGCGTTCCTGGCCGTCTGCGGCGGCTACCAGCTCCTCGGGCGCTTCTACCGCGATCGGTCGGGCGCCGAGCTTCCAGGCATCGGGCTCCTTCCGCACTACACCGTTGCCGGCGAGCGGCGCATGATCGGGGACGTGCTCCTCGAGTGCGAGCTCGAGCCCGGCCAGAGGCGGTTCCTCGCCGGATTCGAGAACCACGCGGGCCGGACCTACCTCGAAACCGGCGCGGAGCACCTGGGACGCGTCGTCGCGGGCTTCGGCAACAACGGCGAGGACGGCTTCGAGGGCTCCAGGCTCGCAGGCGCCGTAGGCACGTACCTCCACGGCCCGCTCCTCCCGCGCAATCCTTGGCTGGCGGATTGGCTGATCGTGCAGGCCCTCGCTCGCAGGCTGGGCGAGCCTCCCGAGCTCGAATCCCTCCCGGACGACCTCGAGGCGGCCGCGCACCGGGTGTCGGCCGAGCGCGCCCGCGCCCGCGGGGGCCGTTTCTAGGAACCCACAACCCCCCAGAGGCGTATCGGTGAGGGATGCGCGCGTTTTGCACCGTTTTTGCGCGGTTGTCGCGAGCTTTCACC
>Ga0307277_10000586_pt1 | contig 13604 bp, 11 predicted proteins | sample ER_DNA_116_FD_194473 | JGI IMG/M metagenome (GOLD analysis project Ga0307277, IMG submission 194473) | Bulk soil microbial communities from the East River watershed near Crested Butte, Colorado, United States - ER_DNA_116 | ecosystem: Environmental > Terrestrial > Soil > Floodplain | place...
CCCGGCGTCCCCGGCCTCGAGGGCCTGGGCGTAGGCGGTCATCACGGCCTTCGGCCCGCGCTCGGCCTTCGGGTCGTGGGCCGTCTCCTCCGGGTCCAGGTCCGGCGGCACCCGGTCGGTGGCGGCGTAGGCCGCCTCGGGAGCGTCTTCCGGCAGCCCCTCGACCGCCAGGTCGGCCAGCCGCGCCGTCTCGCGCTTCACCGGCTCCTGGCCACCCGTCTCGTCCATGCGCCACCCTCCGCTCGCGTCGTCGCCTGGCCTGTCTTTCCCATCTCCCCCACCGGGAATCAGCTCGAGCTCGGATCGCGGCCGGCCAGGACGTCGGCCAGGTCGAACTCGATCGGCCGCTCGAGCTGCTCGTAGGTGCAGGACTCCGGGTCGCGGTCGTGGCGCCAGCGCCGGAACTGGGCGGTGTGGCGGAAGCGGCGCCCCTCCATGTGGTCGTAGGCGACCTCGACCACCAGCTTGGGGTCGAGCGGCTCGAAGGTCAGGTCCTTCTTGGCGTTCCAGCGCGACACCATCGCCCCGGGGGTCCGCTCGGGGGTGGCCCACCCCGTCCAGGGATGGTCGGCGTCGGGTTCCAGCCGGTAGGGGGCCAGCTCGTCCAGCAGCTCGCGGCGCCGCTCCATCGAGAACGAGGCCGACACCCCGACGTGCTGGAGCTTGCCGTCCTCGTCGTGGAGCCCCAGCAGCAGCGAGCCGACCACCGGGCCCTTCTTGTGCCAGCGGAACCCGGCGACCACGCAGTCGGCGGTCCGCTCGTGCTTGACCTTGAACATCACCCGCTGGTCCTCGAGGTAGGGCAGGTCGGGCGGCTTGGCGATCACCCCGTCAAGCCCGGCCCCCTCGAACAGCCGGAACCAGCGCTCGGCCTGGCGCTGGTCGCCGGTGATCAGGGTCCGGTGGACGGGCGCCCGGGCGCCGGCCAGGGCGTCGTCGAGGGCGGCCCGCCGCTCGGCCAGCGGGCGCTCCATCAGCGACTCGTCGCCGAGGGCGAGCAGGTCGAAGGCGATCAGCATGGCCGGGGTCTCGGTGGCCAGCAGGTTCACCCGCGAGGCGGCCGGGTGGATGCGCTGCAGCAGGGCCTCGAAGTCGAGGCCGGGGCCGCTGGCGATCACGATCTCGCCGTCGACCACGCAGCGCGCCGGGAGCTGGCTGCGGGCCGCCTCCACCACCTCGGGGAAGTAGCGGGTCAGGGGCCGTTCCTTGCGGCTGCCCAGCTCGACCTCGTCGCCGTCGCGGAACACCACGCAGCGGAACCCGTCCCACTTGGGCTCGTACAGCATCCCCTCGGGCAGGATCGAGACCGACTTGGCCAGCATCGGGCGGATCGGAGGCATCACCGGCAGGTCCATGCCCCGATGGTGCCACGAACCGGACCGCCGCCGGGGATCCGGCCCCGGCGGCGGGCGTGGCCTGGGTCTGCTACTGGGACGGGCCCTCGGAGATGGCCTCGATCAGGTCGCCCTTGGAGGCGTCGTCCTCCAGCTCGCGGGCGATGTCGGCCAGGGCGACGATGCCGACCAGGTCGTGGCCGTCGATCACCGGCAGGCGGCGGACCTTGTGCTGGGCCATCGTCTTCAGGGCCTCCTGGATGGAGTCGTCGGCCCCGATGGTCACCGGCTTGCCCTCGCCGAGCTCGCCGGCCCGGGTCGAGGACGGGTCCTTGCCCTGGGCGAGCGCCTTGACGACGATGTCGCGGTCGGTGAGCACGCCCTTCAGGCGGTTGTCCTCGCCGCAGATCGGCATGGACCCGTACCCGCGGTCGGCCATCTTCTTGGCCGCCTCGAGCAGACTGTCGTTCTCCCCGACGCACTCGGCGTTCGGGGTCATCACGTCGCGGGCGGTCTTCGGCATTGGGTCGCACCCTCCTCTAGTCGTGTTGCTGCGGACTCGGGAACTCCTAGCCCCCGATCCGGACGGACAAACCTAGGCAAGCGGGGTCTCGGCGAGCCGTTCGCACAGCTGCCTGAGCGACTCGAACACCGACCCGGCGCCGGCCTTGCGGAGCTCCTGCTCGGAGAAGCCGCCGGTGAGGATGGCCACGCTGGGGACCTCGGCCCGGGCGGCGGCCTCGCAGTCGAAGGTCGAGTCGCCGACCAGCACCGCCTCGCCGCCCCCGACCTTCTCGATGGCCGTGTGCACCAGGTCCGGTTCGGGCTTGGTCTGCTCGACGTCGGCCGAGGTCGTCCAGGCCTCGACCAGGTTGCGGGCGTCCAGCAGGTCCAGGTAGTGGTCGATCTCGTCGCGCTTGCCCGAGCTGGCCAGCACCAGCCGGTGGCCCCGCTCCCCCAGCAGCTCCAGCAGCCGGCGGGCGTCGGCGAACGGCTGCACCTCGCCGATCAGGTCGGCGTACAGGGCGGTCTCGGCCGCCCGGATGCTGTCGCCCTGGCGGTCCTCGACCCGCTTGCCGGCCACCGCGGCCACCAGCTGGTCGCCGCCCATGCCGATGTGGCGGTGGATCCGCCACACCGGCAGGGTCAGGCCGTGCTCGCGGAAGGCGCGGTACCAGGCGATGGCGTGGTGGTAGTTGGTGTCGACCAGCGTGCCGTCGACGTCAAGCACCGCGATCGGTGGCGCCATCGCCCGCCCCGCTCAGGCCCGCGCGGTCGCCTGGGCCTGCTGGTCGTGCACGCCCTCGGCGAACTCCTCGACCAGCTTGGCGTTGAAGGCCGGCAGGTCGTCGGGCTTGCGGCTGGTGACCAGGCCGCGGTCGGTGTGGACCTCCTCGTCGACCCAGGTCCCGCCGGCGTTCTCGATGTCGGTCCTGATGCTCGGCCAGGAGGTCAGGGTGCGGCCCTTGACCACGTCGGCCTCGACCAGCGTCCAGGCGCCGTGGCAGATGGAGGCGACCGGCTTGCCGGCCTCGAAGAACGACCGCACGAACCCGACGGCGTCGGTGTCGGTGCGCAGCACGTCGGGGTTGGCGACCCCGCCGGGCAGCACCAGCCCGTCGTAGTCGTCGGCGCCGGCCTCGGCGACGGCCTTGTCGACCGGGAAGGTGTCGCCCTTGTCGAGGTGGTTGAAGCCCTGGATCTCGCCGGATTCGAGCGACACCAGGTGCGCGGTGCCGCCGGCCTGCTCGACCGCCTTGCGCGGCTCGGTGTACTCGACCTGCTCGACTCCGTCGGTGGCCAGGAACGCGATGGTCTTGCCCTGCAGCTCGCCTGCCACGTCGCTCCTCCTGTTCGAGGACGGGAATGCGTCACCTTCTAGGATTGACGCCCCGGGGGAGCCGCAAACGGGTCAGAACTGGTTCTGGTCGTTGAAGATCTCCGACACGCTGGCGTCCTCGAACACCGCCCGGATGGCGTCGGCCACGATGCCGGCCACCGACAGCACGCGGATCTTGTCGAGCTTCTGGTCCGGGGCCAGCGGCAGGGTGTTGGTGACCACCACCTCGGCGATGGGGGCGTTCTTGAGCCGGTCGATGGCCGGGCCGGAGAAGATCCCGTGGGTGGCCGCCGCCGTCACCCGCTCGGCGCCGTTGGCCATCAGCACCTCGGCGCCCTGGACGATGGTGCTGGCGGTGTCGATCATGTCGTCGATCAGCACGCACTGGAGGCCGTCGACCTCGCCGACCACCTCGCGGACCTCGATCTTGTGGGCCTCGGTGCGGCTGCGCCGCTTGTGCAGGAAGGCCAGGGGGGCGCCGAGCACCCCGGCCATCTTCTCGGCCGTCTTGACCCGCCCGGCGTCGGGCGCGACCACCACCAGGTCGCGGCTCTCGCAGCTGGCGCGGATGTGGTCGGCCAGCACCGGCATGGCGGTCAGGTGGTCCACCGGCCCGTCGAAGAACCCCTGGATCTGCCCGGAGTGCAGGTCCATGGTGATGAGCCGGTCGGCCCCGGCGACCCCGAGCATGTCGGCCACCAGCTTGGCCGAGATCGGCTCGCGGCCGCGGCCCTTCTTGTCCTGGCGCGAGTAGCCGTAGTAGGGGATGACCGCGCTGATCCGCTTGGCCGACGCCCGCTTGAGGGCGTCGATCATGACCAGCTGCTCCATGATCCGCTCGTTGACCGGCGCGCTGTGGGTCTGGATCACGAACGCGTCGGTGCCGCGCACGCTCTCCCCGAACCGGGCGTAGGTCTCGCCGTTGGCGAAGTCCCGGATGTCGACCGAGCCGCACTCGATCCCCAGGTGGCCGGCCACCTCGTTGGCCAGCTCGCGGCTGGCCCTGCCCGCGAACAGCATCAGGTGCCTGCGCCCAGGCGCCTCCACCTGCTTGGGCGTCACACCGTTGCTCACCGTCGCCTCCCCGTCACTCCCTGTTCTTCCGCCGGCGGCGCCTGGCCGCCCAGCCCTCGATGGTGCGCTGGTCGGAGCGTTCGATGGCGAGTGCGTCGGGCGGCACGTCCTTGGTGATGGTTGAACCGGCGGCGGTCTGGGCCCCGTTCCCGACCGTCACGGGGGCTACCAGCATGGTATCGGATCCGATGAAGGCGCCGTCGCCGACGACGGTGCGGTGCTTGCGCACCCCGTCGTAGTTGACGAACACCGTCCCGGCGCCGACGTTGGCCCCGGCGCCGATGTCGGCGTCGCCGACGTAGCTGAGGTGCGGGACCTTGGACCCGGGCCCGACGGTCGAGTTCTTGACCTCGACGAAGGTGCCGGCCTTGCTCCCCTCGGCGAGCTGGGTGCCGGGGCGCAGGGAGGCGAACGGGCCGACCGCGACCCGCGGGCCGATGGTGGCGTCGACGGCGACCGCCTGGGCGACGGTGGCGTCGTCGCCGACGGTGCAGCCGACCAGGCGCACGTTGGGCCCGAGCCGGCAGCGGGACCCGACCCGGGTCCCGGCCTCCAGGAAGGTGAGCGGGGCCAGCACGGTGTCCTGGCCGACCTCGACGTCGGCGTCCACGTAGGTGGTCGCCGGGTCGGTGACCGTCACCCCGCCGAGCATCAGGCGTTCCAGCAGCCGCCGGCGCAGCAGCGCCTCGGCCGCGGCCAGCTCGATCCGGTCGTTGACCCCCCTGGCCTCCTCCTCGGGCGCCTCGGCGGTGGCGACCCGGCCGCCGCCGGCCAGCACCCGGGGCACCAGGTCGGGCAGGTAGTACTCGCCCTGGTCGTTGTCGGGGCGCAGCTCGGCCAGGCCGTCGAGGGCCGGGCGGCGGAACACGTACATGCCGACGCTGACCTCGCGCAGCTCGCGCTGGGCGGCGCTGGCGTCGCGCTCCTCGACGATCCCGGTGACGGTCCCGCCGGGGTCGCGCAGCACCCGGCCGTAGCCGGTCGGGTCCTGGAGGGTGCTGGTGGCGAGGGTCGCCGCCGCCCTGGCCGAGCGGTGGGCGTCCAGCAGCCGCTCCAGCAGCGCGGTGGAGACCAGCGGGGTGTCGCCGGAGAGGACCAGCACGTCGCCGCCGCCCTCCAGCAGCGGACAGGCCGCGGCCAGGGCGTCGCCGGTGCCCCGCTGGCTGGCCTGGACGGCGAGCTCCACCGGGCCGAGGTCGAAGCCCTCAACGGCGGCGCCGACCTGGTCGGCGCCGGCGCCGACGACCACGACGGTCCGGTCAGCCTTGAGGGGGCCGGCGGCGGCCAGCACGTGCCAGAGCAGCGGCCGGCCGGCGACCGGGTGCAGCGGCTTGGGCACGGCCGAGCGGAACCGCTTGCCCTCCCCGGCGGCGAGCACGACGACGCTCAGGCCCTGGCCCATCGGTCCCCCGTTCCTCGGTCTGGAGCTGGCGGGCAAGGACTCGAACCTTGACCTGACGGCTCCAAAGGCCGCCGTGCTGCCATTACACCACCCGCCAGGGCTGGGGCCGAGGTTACCCGAAGGTGACGCCCGGCACCGGGCCCCTGGCGACCTCGACCCTGGCGAACCCGGAGCGCACGGCCCGGGCCACCGAGGTGGCGTGGTCCTCGTCGCGGCACAGGCCGAGCATGGTGGGGCCGCTGCCACTCATGATCGCCCCGAGGGCGCCGGCCTCCTTGAGCCGCTGCTTGGACTTGGCCAGGGCGGGGAGCAGGTCGAAGGCGGCGGGCTCGAGGTCGTTGTGGAGGGAGGCGGCCAGCCGCTCGGAGTCGCCGGCGGCCAGGGCGGCCAGCAGGTCGTCGGGCCAGCGGCCCTCCAGCGAGGCGGCCAGGCCGAGCTCGTCGAAGTGGCCGTAGACCTCCTCGGTGGCCAGGCGCTCGTGGTCGATGCCGACCACCCACCAGCTGCTGCCCTTGCTCGGCACCTCGCGCACCTTGTCGCCGCGCCCGGTGGCCACCCCGGCCCCGCCGCCGATGCAGAAGGGCACGTCCGAGCCGACCTCGGCGGCCATGGTGTGCAGGTTGACCGCCGGCAGGTGCAGCCCCCACAGCCGGTCCAGCGCGATCAGGGCGGCCGCCCCGTCGGCGCTGCCGCCGCCGAGCCCGGCCGAGACGGGGATGCCCTTGCGCAGCCGGAAGCGGGCCCCGGGCAGGTCGCGGGAGCGGCGGGCCAGCTCGCGGGCCGCGACCAGGACCAGGTTGGTCTCATCCGGCGGCAGGCCGCCGCCCTCGACCTCGAGGCCGAGGCCCTCTGGGACGACCTCGACCTCCAGCTCGTCCCAGATGGCGATCGACTGCAGCACCGAGACGACCTCGTGGTAGCGGCCGTCGGTGCCCAGCGGGCCGACGTACAGGCCCAGGTTGACCTTGGCGGCGGCGCGGGCCCGCAGCGAGGTCGGGGGCGCGTGGTCTGTTTGCTGGCGTTGCTGACTGGCCACGAGCGTCCCTCCCCGACGTCGATGCCCGGGCATGGTAGCCGCGGCCGGCGATCGGTTCAAAATGGACTTCGAAATCTGACGAGTGAGGGCGGCGAAGGCCGCGACGTCGAGCCGTTCGGCGCGAAGCCCCAGGTCGACGCCGGCGGCGGCGCCGAGCGCCTCGACCCCGGCCGCGTCCAGCCCGAGGGCGCGCAGGGCGTTGCGCAGGGTCTTGCGCCGCTGGCCGAAGGCGGCGTCGATCACCTGGCCGAGCTCGGCCTGCTCCAGCCCGGCCAGCGCCGGGTGCTGGCGGCGGGTCACGCCCAGCAGCACCGAGTCGACGTGCGGCTCGGGCACGAACACGTGCCGGCTCACCGGGGCCAGGACGCGGGCGGTCGCCTGGGCGGCCAGCTTGGCGCTGGGGGCCCCGTAGGCGGCCGACCCCGGCGCCGCGGCCAGCCGCTCCCCGACCTCGCGCTGCACCATGACCACCAGCTGGGCGATTGCCGGAGCCTCGGCCAGCACCTTGAGGACCAGGCTGGCGGCGATGCTGTAGGGCAGGTTGGCGACCAGCCGTCGGGCGGTGGGGGCGAGGGCGGCCAGGTCGACCCGGAGGGCGTCGGCCACCTCGACCCGCACCCCCGGGTCGTCGCCGAGGACCTCGGCCAGGGCCGGCAGCAGCCTGGCGTCGGCCTCGACGGCCACCACCTCGGCGCCGGCCTCGCGCAGGGCCAGGGTGAGGCTGCCGAGCCCGGGCCCGACCTCCAGCACCGTCTCCCCCGGCTCGATCCCGCCGAGGCGGGCCACCTTGCGGGCGGTGTTGGGGTCGGCCAGGTAGTGCTGGCCGAGCGCCTTGCTGGGCCGCAGGTCGTGGGCGGCCAGCAGCTCCCGCACCCGCCCCGGGGTGAGCAGGGCTCGCGGCGCCGGCGGTTCAGCCACGGCCGTCGAGCGGCAGGGCGAACGCCCTGGCCGCGGTCGCCGTGGTCTCCTCGGCCACCTGCTCGACCGGGACCCGGTGGATCCCGGCCACGGTCTGGGCGGTGACGGCGACCCGGCCGGGGTGGTTGGGGCGGCCCCGGTAGGGGTGCGGGGACAGGAACGGGCTGTCGGTCTCCAGCACCATCCGGTCGAGGGGCACGACCGCGCAGGCGGCCCGCAGCCCGGGGGCGTTGCGGAAGGTGAGCATGCCCGCGAACGACACGTACCAGCCGGCCTCGACCACCCTGGCCGCGTCCCGCTGGTCGCCGGCGAAGCAGTGGAACACCACCCGCGGCGGGGCGCCCTCACCCTCCAGGATGGCCAGCACGTCGGCCATGGCCTCGCGGCAGTGCACCACCAGGGTCTTGTCGAGCTCCCGGGCCAGGTGGACGTGGGCCGCGAAGGCCGTTCGCTGGGTGTGGCGCGGCGAGTTGTCGTAGTGGTAGTCCAGCCCGGTCTCCCCCACCCCGACCACCCGCCGGTCGGCCAGCAGCCGGCGCAGCTCGGCCAGGGCTGGCCCGTCGAGGGTGTCGGCCTCGTGGGGGTGGATCCCGGCGGTGGCCGACACCTGGGGCAGCCGGGCCGCGTTAGCCGCGGCCTGGCGGCTGGAGTCCAGGTCGACCCCGACGTCGACCAGGTGCCCGACCCCCTCGGCGAGCGCCCCGGCCACCACCTCCTCGGCCGGCGGCTCCAGGAGGTGCAGGTGGCAGTGGGTGTCGACAAGCACGGGGCCGAGCATGCCACAGCTTCTGCCCCGCCGTAGCTGCGGCTACGGCGAAGATGTGATGACTCTGCGCAGCTTGCCCGGTTAGCGTGCTCATGCCGGTGGCCCTTGGGGGAGCCACCACGGGGGTCGTAGGGGGTTCGCCATGCGTGGGCGTCGCCTGCCGTCTGTCTGCCTGCTCGCATTGCTGATAACACTGTTGTCGTCGCCGGCCGGGCCCGCGTCGGCGGCGCCGTCGCCGGAGCGGCACGGCGAGGTCCTCGGCCCGGCGACGCGGTCGTCGGCGCCCACCTCGCCGGCGGTCAGCGCCGCGGCGGTGCCGACCGGGTTCTCCGACGTCGCCGTCTGGAGCGGGCTGACCCTGCCCACCGCCATCGCCTTCGCCCCCGGCGGCAAGGTGTTCGTGGGCGAGAAGGGCGGGATCGTGAAGGTCTTCGACTCGCTCTCGGACACCACCGCCACCCAGGTCGTCGACCTCCACCCGCAGGTGCAGGACTTCTGGGACCGGGGCCTGCTGGGCCTGGCCGTGGACCCCGGCTTCGGCGGCGCCGGCCACAACTTCGTCTACGTGCTCTACACCCACGACCGCAACCCGGTGGGCAACCCGGCCAGCTGGGGGGACGCCTGCCCGACCCCGCCCGGCGCCACCAGCGACGGCTGCCCGGTCACCGGCAACCTGTCCCGTATCCCGGTCGACCCCGCCACCGGCGTGGCCACCGGCGGCGAGCAGCCGCTGATCACCGACGCCTGGTGCCAGCAGTACCCGTCGCATTCCATCGGGCACCTCGCCTTCGGGCCCGACGGCAACCTCTACGTGTCGGGTGGCGACGGGGCCAGCTTCAACAACCCCGACTGGGGCCAGTACGGTGGCAGCGCCGGCTCGCCCACCCCCGCCAACCCCTGCGGCGACCCGCCGAGCCCGGTGGGGACCGCGCTCAGCCCGCCGAGCGCCGAGGGCGGGGCGCTGCGCTCCCAGAGCCCCCGCCGGGTCGCCGGGCACCCCGTCCTGCTCAGCGGGGCCGTCCTGCGGGTCGACCCGGCCACCGGCAACGGAGTCGCCGGCAACCCGCTGTTCAACGCCCAGACCCCGGCCTCGAACGCGTCGCGGATCATCGGCTACGGGCTGCGCAACCCCTTCCGGTTCACCTTCCGCCCCGGCACCTCCGAGCTGTGGGTCGGCGACGTCGGCTGGAACACCTGGGAGGAGGTCAACCGGATGCCGTCGCCCACGCCGGCCAGCGCGGTGAACTTCGGCTGGCCCTGCTATGAGGGCGCCGGGCGCATGTCGAGCTACGACACGCCCAACCTCAGCATCTGCGAGAACCTCTACACCGACACCGTCCAGCCCGCGACCAGCCCCTACTACGCCTACAACCACGGGGCGTCGGTGGTCTCCGGCGACGGCTGCCCGACGACCAGCGGCTCGGTGATCTCGGCCATCGGCTTCTACTCGGGGACCAGCTACCCCGCGGCCTACCGGGGCGCGCTGTTCTTCGGCGACCACTCGCGCAACTGCATCTGGGCCATGCTGCCGGGCACCAACGGCCTGCCCAGCACGGCCAACCTGCAGGCGTTCGTGGTCGATCCCAACTCCCACCCGGTCGACCTGGCCGCCGACCCGGCCTCCGGCGACCTGCTGTACGCCAACTTCGACGGCGGGCAGATCCGCCGGATCCGCTACCTGGGCAGCAACAACCCGCCCAGCGCCGTGGCCACCGCCAGCCCGACCAGCGGCCCGGCGCCCCTCACCGTGCAGTTCACCGGCAGCGGCTCCTCTGACCCCGACGGCGACGCCATCACCTACTCCTGGGACCTCAACGGCGACGGCGTCTACGGCGACTCGACGGCCGCCAACCCCAGCTTCACCTACGCCAGCGCCGGGACCTACACGGCCAGGCTCCAGGTCACCGACGCGCGCGGGGCCTCCTCGCTGAGCGCCCCGGTCACCATCACCGTCGGCGCGGGCAACACCGCCCCCACCCCGGTGATCGACACGCCGGCGTCCAGCCTGACCTGGGCCGTGGGCGACGCCATCAACTTCTCCGGCCACGCCACCGACGCCCAGGACGGCACCCTGCCGGCGTCCGCCCTGAGCTGGTCGCTGATCATCCACCACTGCACCAGCGGCTGCCACACCCACCTGGTCCAGACCTTCAAGGGGGTCGCCTCGGGGTCGTTCTCCGCCCCGGACCACGACTACCCCTCCTCGCTGGAGATCCAGCTCACCGCGACCGACTCGGGCGGCCTCGCCACCACCACCAGCGTGACCCTCCAGCCAAAGACGGTGAGCCTGACCCTGGCCTCGAACCCCACCGGGCTGCAGCTCACCGCCGGCGCGACCACCGCCAAGGCCCCCTTCACCATCACGGCCATCCAGAAGGAGACCGTCCAGCTGACCGCCCCCACGCCGCAGCGAATCAAGGGCAAGAACTACGTGTGGGCGTCCTGGTCCGGCGGCGGCGCCCAGACCCACGCCATCACGGCGCCGTCCACCGCGACCACCTACACGGCCACCTACCGGCGGGTGAAGTAGCCGCTAGAGGATGACCTGCTCGGCCTCCAGGCGGGCGATCGCCGCACGGCAGGCCTCGGTGAAGGTCCGGAACACCTCGGTGGTGGTGTTCTTGCGGTCGGCCCGGGTGTCGACCTCGAACATGGCCGAGCGCAGGGGGCTGGTCAGCTCCAGATGCCCGCCCATGCCCAGCAGGGTGCGGTTGACGATGTTGGCGGGGTCGTCGCCATCGATCGCCTTGACGCCGCCGGCGTCCCTGGCGTCCAGCTGATGGTCGGCGAAAGCCTCCAGCAGGTACCGCTTGAAGGTGAAGTTGCGGCCGCCCACGAGCACCGTCTTCGAGCCCGGGGGCAGCCCCGCCGTCTCGGGCCGGCAGCCGTGCAGGGCCAGGGCGTTGAGCGACCCGGCGCAGAACGAGACGGCGGTGCCGTCGTCGCACCGGGTCGAGGTGACGTGCAGCTCGTCGTTGTCGGCCGGCCGCAGCCCCTCGAACATCCAGTAGTCGTAGGTGGGGCCGCCGGGCGGCGTCACCTCCAGGGTGGCCGGGTGGTAGCCGGCCACGGCCAGGCACAGCTCCGAGGTGCCGGTCTCGATCCCGCCCCCGTGGGGGGCGATGATGGTCGTCCTGGCCAGGGCGCCCCGCTGGTCCAGGCTGTCGTCGAACAGCTCATGGCGCCGGTGCCGGCGCCCGTAGTCGACCCCCTCGGCCAGCGTGGGGTCCTGGTACAGCTCGGTGTTGGTGCAGTACCGCTTGACCTGCGCCACCGCTCGGCCCTCCTCCTACCCGCAGACCGCCCCCCGGTCGGCCCCGCCCACCAGGGCCGCGTACTTGGCCAGGGCGCCGCGGACGTAGCGGGGCTCCGGCGGCTTCCAGGCCTGGCGGCGGCGCTCCAGCTCGGCCGGGTCGACCTCCAGCTCGAGGCGGCGGGCGGGCACGTCGATCGAGATGGGGTCACCGTCGGTGACCAGGGCGATGGGGCCGCCCACGAACGCCTCGGGGGCGACGTGGCCGACGCAGGCTCCCCAGGTGGCCCCGGAGAAGCGGCCGTCGGTGATCAGCAGCACGTCCTTGCCCAGCCCGGCCCCCTTGATGGCCCCGGTCACGGCCAGCATCTCGCGCATCCCGGGGCCGCCCCTCGGGCCCTCGTAGCGGATCACCAGCACGTCGCCCTTGCCGGCCCGGCCCCCGGTGACGGCCGCGAAGCAGTCCTCCTCGGAGTCGAACACCTTGGCGGTGCCCCGGAAGGTCAGGCTGGGGTTGCCAGGTATCTTCACCAGCGAGCCGTCGGGAGACAGGCTGCCCCGCAGGACGGCCAGCCCGCCCTCGGGTGCGATCGGGGTGGCGGCCCGGCGGATCACCTCGCCGTCCGGCTCGGCCGCCCCGGCCAGGTTCTCGGCCATGGTCTTGCCGGTGGCGGTCATGACGTCGCCGTCCACCAGCCCGGCCTCCAGCAGCTCACGCAGCACCGCCGGGATGCCCCCGACCCGGTCGACGTCGGCCATGACGAAGCGGCCGCCGGGGCGAATGTCGACGATGTGGGGCACCCGCCGGCTGACCGCGTCAAAGTCGTCCATGGTCAGCTCGACCTGGGCCTCGTTGGCGATGGCCAGCAGGTGGAGCACCGCGTTGGTCGACCCGGCAGTGGCCATCACCACCGCGGCCGCGTTGAGGAAGGCCGCCCTGGTCATGATCTGGCGGGGCCGGATGTCCAGGCGCAGCAGGTTGACCACGGCCTCGCCGGTGCGGCGGGCCGCCTCGGCGCGGCGCTCCGACACCGCCGGCGGGCTGGCCGAGCCGGGCAGGGCCATGCCGATGGCCTCGGACACCGCCGCCATGGTGTTGGCGGTGTACATGCCGGCGCACGACCCGGCGCCCGGGCAGGCCACCCGCTCCAGCTCGTCCAGGTCCTCCTCGGACATGGTCCCGGCGGCGACGGCCCCGACGGCCTCGTACATGTCCTGGACGGTGACGTCGCGGCCGCGGAAGTGGCCGGGCAGGATGGTGCCGCCGTAGACGAACACCGACGGCAGGTCGAGGCGGGCGCAGGCCATCAGCATGCCCGGCAGCGACTTGTCGCAGCCGGCGATGGCGACCAGGCCGTCGAGGCGCTCGGCGTGCATCACCAGCTCGACCGAGTCGGCGATCACCTCCCGGCTGACCAGCGAGGCCCGCATGCCCTCGTGGCCCATGGCGATGGCGTCGGACACGGTGATGGTGTTGAAGGTGAGCGGCACCGCCCCGGCCAGGCGCACCCCGTCCTTGGCGGCCACGGCCAGCCGGTCCAGGTGGATGTTGCAGGGGGTGACCTCGTTCCAGGACGACGCCACCCCCACCTGGGGGCGCTCGAAGTCGTCGTCGGTGAAGCCGACGGCCCGCAGCATCGAGCGGGCCGGGGCCCGGTCGCGCCCGGCGGTGACCTCGGTGGACCGTGGACGCCCGGGCACGCTGGTTGTCGTCATGGGTGCTCCTCCAGGAACTGGCCGCCGGTCTCGCGGCGGGCGGCGGCGACCACCGTGTCGATGAAGGGCACCTTGCCGGCCCGGTAGGCGTCACGGTCGAGGCGGTGGCGGCCGGCCAGGCCGCGCTTGAGCTTGCCGTACTCCTCGGCCGCCTGCGGATGGGTGCGCAGGTAGTCGCGGAACAGCAGGTGCTCGGCCCAGTAGTCGCTCGACACCGGGACCATGTGGACGTGGTGGGACTCGGGCGAGCCGCGCCGGAAGTAGC
>Ga0307277_10000588_pt1 | contig 13593 bp, 11 predicted proteins | sample ER_DNA_116_FD_194473 | JGI IMG/M metagenome (GOLD analysis project Ga0307277, IMG submission 194473) | Bulk soil microbial communities from the East River watershed near Crested Butte, Colorado, United States - ER_DNA_116 | ecosystem: Environmental > Terrestrial > Soil > Floodplain | place...
CGCCCTTCATCGCCGCCTCGCAGTTCTTCGTCCTGCTGGACCGCGGCCTGGGCTTCCAGTTCTTCGCCCCCAGCGGGGGCGGCGACGTGCTCATGTACCAGCACGTCTTCTGGTTCTACTCGCACCCGGCCGTCTACATCATGATGCTGCCGGGCTTCGGGATCATCAGCGAGATCCTCGCCGTAAAGGCGCGCAAGCCGATCTTCGGCTACCGCATGATGGCCTTCTCGCTGCTGGCCATCGTCGTACTGGGCTTCACCGTGTGGGCGCACCACATGTTCGTCTCGGGCATGCAACCGTGGATCCGCGTGCCGATGATGGTCACCACGGCGATCATCGCCATCCCCACCGGGATCAAGATCTTCTCGTGGCTGGCGACCCTGTGGCGCGGCGTGCTGCACCTCGACACGCCGATGCTCTTCGCCCTGGGCTTCCTGACGATGTTCACCTGCGGCGGGATCTCCGGCGTGATGCTGGCGATGATCCCGCTCACCATCCACGTCAGCGACACCTACTTCATCGTCGCCCACATCCACTACGTACTCTTCGGCGGCTCGCTGTTCACGATCTTCGCCGGCGTCTACTACTGGTTCCCGAAGATGACGGGCCGGATGTACGACGAGCGCCTGGGCCGCCTGCACTTCTGGATGACCTTCATCTTCTTCAACCTGACCTTCGGGCCGATGCACATCATCGGCGTGCAGGGCATGCCGCGCCGCGTCTATGACTACGCCGACAAGTTCGCGACGTGGAACCTGATCATCTCGATCTGCGCGTTCATCCTGGGCTTGAGCACGCTCGTCTTCGCCTACAACATGATCGCCTCGTGGCGCGGCGGCCCGCGCGCGGTGGCCAACCCGTGGCGCGCGCTCACGCTCGAGTGGCAGGTCTCCTCGCCGCCTCCGATCTTCAACTTCGACGCTATCCCGACCGTCGTCGGCGGCCCTTACGAGTACGGCGTCCCCGGGGCCGTGCACGGTGTCTTCAAGGGCGCGGATGTACCTGCTCCGGCCGGCACCCGCGCGACGACCACGGCGGAGTAGGAGGCGAGCGTCGTGAAGACCGTTCTCGTGGTGGCCAACGAGACCCTCGGCGGCGCTCCGCTGCTGGCCCGCATCAAGGAGAAGGCGGCCGAGGACGACGGCATCCGCCTGGTCGTCTGCGTCCCGCGCACCAACCCGCGCCAGGGCAACATCATCTACGACGAGGCCGTGTTCGACGCCGCGCAGGTGCGGATCGACCTCGCGCGCAAGATCTTCCGCGAGGAGGGCATCGAGGCCATCGGCGAGGTCGGCGACCCCGACCCCTACACCGCCACGATGGACGCGATCGCCGAGCACCACCCCGACGAGATCGTCATCTCGACCTACCCGGCGGCGTCGTCGGGCTGGCTGCGGCGCGACCTCATCGAGCGCATCGCCGAGGCGACCCGGGTGCCCGTCGAGCACGTGGTCGTGGACCTCGACCAGGAGGGCCTGCCCTTCGGCGTCACCCTCGCGGTCGCCAACCGCACCGCCTCCTCCCCCGCCCTGCTCGAGGCGCTCAAGGCGCGTACCGAGGAGCTGGAGCGCCACGTCTTCATCTTCGTCGTGCCCCAGGAGGGCGGCCACGGCGTCGCCGCGCGCCAGGCCCGCGCCCGCCTGACGCAGATGATCGACCGCGCGCGCGCCGCCGACCTCATCTGCGCCGGCATGATCGCCGACCCCGACCCCTTCAACGCGGTCATGAACGCGCTGCAGTTCTTCCGGGTCGACGACATCGTCATCTCCACCCTGCCGGCGACGCGCTCGGGCTGGATGCGCGCGGACCTCATCGAGCGCGTGCGCCGCGCCTCCAACAAGCCCGTCGAGCACGTCGAGTCCACCGAGGCCGAGGCCGCCGCGTAGGAGCGTCATGGAAGCCGCCTCGATCGCCCACGCCGAGCACGACGGCCACGAGCACCACGGGCCGCCGCCGGCGAACCGCTCGTCGCGCGTCGAGACCCAGCTGCTCGGGATGCTGCTCTTCATCGTCTCCGAGGTCATGGTCTTCGGGGCGTTCTTCACCGCCTACTTCTTCATCCGGGTGGTGGCCGGCGACGAGTGGTTCCCGTTCCAGGGCCACAAGCTCCCCGTCGCGGTCGCCGGCGTGAACACGGCGATCCTGCTCTCGTCCTCGGTCACGATGCACTGGGCGGAGACGTCGATCAAGAACGGCAACCGCCTCGGCCTGAAGGCGGGCATCCTCTCCACCTTCCTGCTGGGGTGCACGTTCCTCTTCATTCAGATCAACGAGTACGCCCACATCGGCTTCGCCCCGCACGACTTCGCCCAGGCCTCGGTCTTCTACGGCCTCACCGGCTTGCACGGCGCGCACGTCTTCGTCGGCCTGACGCTGCTCGCGATGGTGGTGGTGCGCTCCTTCCGCGGGCACTACTCGCCCGAGGAGCACCGCGGCGTCGAGGTGCCCGGCATCTACTGGCACTTCGTCGACGTCATGTGGGTGGTCGTGTACTCGTCGGTCTACGTCCTGTAGTGCTCAACCCGCTGCGCTCCGAGCAGGAGGCGTTTCGGGCCCTTGTCTGGGTCGTCGCCGTGGTGGCGGCGATCGTGGTGCTCGTGCTGGTCGGGCGCGCGCTCTTCTGAGCGCTACCTCAGCGACGTGAAGCTGAGGTCCCAGCTCGTCGAGTAGCCGTTGACGACACCGCGCACGTCGGCCGCCTCGACCGTCGGGACGGTGTCCCACAGGAAGGGGATGCCGGGCGCCTGCTCGGTCGCCATCCGGTCGACCTCGCCCCACGCGCGGTTGCGCGCCCCGCCGGCGGGCAGCCTGGCCGCCGCGTCCATGGCGCGGTTCAGCGCCGGGTCGTCGAGCTGTGACCAGTTGGCGTTGTTGGCCGGCACGATGTTGCGACCGTTGAACACCGGGTCCAGCAGCCCCTGCGGGTCGTTGTAGTCGCGGGTGAAGCTGAAGTTCGGGCAGACGGCCACCTTCGCCGCAGGCAGGCCGCAGAACTTCGTCCCCAGCGCGCCATCGGAGGCGGTGCGGAACCTGATCTTGAAGCCGAGCTTCTCGAACTGCGCCTGGGCGACCTCGCCGGTCTTGCGGCCGGGGTCGGCGTCGGAGGCGACCATCAGCAGCGGCTCGTCGCCGGTCCAGCGGCCGCCGGAGTCGATCGGCAGGCCCGGATCCTCGCGCTTGGCCGCGAGCATGTAGCGCCTGGCCACCGCCATGTCCCCGCGTGGGTTGGCCAGGAAGTCCGCGCCCGTGCCCTTCGCGCCGCCGGCCTCGGCATGGCCGGGGAAGTCGAGCGGCAGGAAGTGCGTCGCCAGCCTGCCGGCGACGTCGCCGCCGCGCGAGAGCTGCAGCGCGCGGCGGTCGGCGGCGGCCACGACCGCCCTGCGGACGTCGAGGTTGTCGAACGGCTTGATCGTCGTGTTGATCGCGACGTAGCGGTACGCGCCGCCGGACACGAAGGCGATCTGGCCCCGACGGTGGGCGAGCGCCTCCTTGACCACGGGCGCAGGCGCGCTCGTGTCGCCCAGGACGAGGCCCGTGCCGGTCAGCACGCGGCGCCCGGCGGAGACCGCGTCGCGATTGCCCTCTTTGATCGTGATCGCGTCCAGATAGGCGGGGCGGTAGTCGGTCCGTCGGTCCCAATTGGGATTGCGCACGAGCTCGATGACCTTGCCCGGCTTGTGCCCCACGAGCTTGCCGGAGGCGTCGTGGCGGTACATGTACGGGCCGGTGAAGGCGACGTGCTGGTCGTAGGTCTACGGCGTCTTCGCGTCGAAGCGCCTCGCGTACTCCTCGGGCACCGGCGTCGAGATCGGCATCGCCAGCGCCTGCGTGAGCAGCAGGGCGGTCGGCCGCGAGAGCCTGAAGACGATCGTGCGGTCGTCCGGCGTCCGGATGCCCGGGACGTCGGCGATCGCCCCCGGCTTGGCCGGGGCGCCGACGATGTCGCCGAAGTAGAGGCTCGCGTAGGGCGATGCCACGTGCGCGCTGAACGCGCGCTCGAAGGCGTACTTGACGTCCTTGGAGACGACCTCGCGTTCGACCGGCGGGGCGTAGCGGACGCCCGGCTTGATCCGCACCGTGACCGTCCTGCCGTTGGCCGACACGCGCGGCGCGCCCTCGGCGAGGTCGGGCCGCGGTCGGCCCGCGTCGCCGGGACCGTAGGAGTACAGCGTGCGGTTGACGGCGTAGTGCACGGTGTAGCCGAACGCGTAGTAGGTCTCGGCGGGATCGACGAAGTCGACGTCGTCGGCTGCCAGGACGGTCAGGTGACCGCCCTTCTTCGCATGGCTGGTCGGGTCGTCGTGGTGCTTGCTCGAGCTCGAGCCGCCGCCGCACGCGCCGGCCCCGAGCGCGAGCACCGCGACGACGAGGACCGTGAGGACCCGTCGTGCTGGCATCGCATGGAGGAGGAGCGCGCTAGGGCGTTCGTGATACACCGGCCACGAGCGGGCCGGGACGACGGCCGGGGTCGGTCCGCGCCGTCTCGATGTCGCGCATGCCCGGCAGCAGCAGCGCCGCGAAGGTGACGATCCCTCCCAGCACGCCGGCGGAGATCAGCGTCGTCCGCGCGCCGAGCAGGCCGCTCACGGGCCCGGTGAGCGCGAAGGACAGCGGCAGCAGGCCGATCGAGATCAGCCAGTCGAGGCTCGAGACACGGCCCAGCAGGGCGGCCGGGACGTGCCGCTGCTTGGCCGTCGCCCACACGATCGTGCCGGCGGTCTCCAGGGCGTTGAAGGCCAGGCTGGCGATCATGAGCTGCCACACCGCGGTGGACAGGCCGTAGCCGGCGACGGCCACCGTCGCCAGCGTCCACGTGACGTACATGAAGGTGATGTCGCGCCGGGGCAGCCCGCGCTGGCCGAGCACCACCGCGCAGCCCACCGAGCCGATGCCGCCGGCGGCGAAGACGATGCCGAGATCGGCGGCCGATCCGTGCAGGTCGTTCTTGACGATGAAGGGCAGCAGCACCTCGGCCGGGCCCATGAAGAGCAGGTAGGCGATCGCGGCGCTGGCGAACGTGGCCCACAGCCACACGTGGCTGCGGATGTAGCGCAGGCCCACCGCGATGTCGCCCGTGACGGTGCCCGCCTCGGTCACGGGTGGGCGCGCGCGGGGCGCCATCGCCAGCAGCGCGGCCGCCGAGACGACGAAGGACGCCGCGTCGACCGCGAAGGCGGTGCCCGCGCCGAGCACCTCGATGAGCACGCCGCCCAGCGCCGGCCCGGCCAGGCGCAGCGCGATCGGCCGCACGAACTGGTCCAGCGCGTTGGCCTGTGCGAGGTCGCCGGCGGGCAGCACCTCCGGCACGAGCGCGTCGAAGGACGGGCTGAAGAACGCCGTCCCGCCGCCGTAGAACGCCGCGATCACCGCGATGTGCCACAGCTCGAGCGCCCCCGTGAGCGAAAGCACGGCCAAGAGCCCGACGGCGAGCCCGCGCACCACGTCGGCGGCGACCATGATCCGGCGCCGGTCGAAGCGATCGCTGAGCACGCCGCCCAGCAGCAGCAGGGCGATGGTGGGGACGGTCATCGTGATCCCGACGAGCGCCAGGGCGGTCGGGGCGTTGGACAGGGCGTAGACCTGCCACGCCATGGCCACGACGAAGATGCCGTCGCCCAGCAGCGACACGCACATGCCGCTCCACAGCAGGCGGAAGTCGCGATGGCGCAGAGGCGCCAGCAGCCGTACGCGGCTCAGGCCGCCGCCGTGGGAGCCGCCCTCGTAACTAAGGTGCATCGGCCGCCGCGGGGTGCTCGGCGCGCAGAAACTCGATGGTCGTGTCGGGGTCCATGGGCCGGGCGAAGTAGAAGCCCTGGCCGAGCCCGCAGCCGAGGTCGCGCAGCGTCGTCCACTGCTCGGGGAACTCGATGCCCTCGGCGACGACGTCCAAGTTCAGCGTCTGACCGAGCGACACCACGGCAGTGGCCAGTCCGGAGGCCTCCGGGGAGGCACCGGCGGCGAGGAAGGAGCGGTCCATCTTGAGGATGTCGACCGGGAAGCGGCTGAGGTAGCTCAGCGACGAGTACCCGGTGCCGAAGTCGTCCATGGCCAGGCGCACGCCGAGGGAGCGCAGCTCCTGCAGGCGCTGCACGGCGAGGTCGGTGTCGGTCATCATCACCGTCTCGGTGATCTCGAGCGTGAGCAGCTCGGGCGCGAGGCCCGAGTCCTCGAGCGCCTCGCGGACGTCGCCGACGATGTCGGAGTTCTGCAGCTGCTTGACCGAGAGGTTGACGCTCATGGTCAGCGGCGGCTCGCGCGGAACCTCCTCCTGGATCGCCTTGGCCTGACGGCAGCCCTCGCGCAGGACCCAGCGCCCGATCGGCACGATCAGCCCCATCTCCTCGGCGAGCGGCACGAACTCGTCGGGACCGACGAGGCCGCGCTCGGGGTGGCGCCAGCGCAGCAGCGCCTCGAGCCCGGAGACCGCGCCGTCCTCGAGACGGACCAGCGGCTGGTAGTGCAGCTCGAGCTGGTCGCTGACCATCGCGCGCTGGAGGTCGGCGCGCAGCTCCAGGCGAGCGAGGACGCCCTCGTGCATCGCCGGCTCGAACAGGCGGTAGCCGCCCTTGCCGTCGCGCTTGGCGATGTACATCGCGGCGTCGGCGTTGCGGATGAGCTCGTCGGCGTCGGCCGGCGACTCGCCCTCGACGACCGAGATGCCCAGGCTGGAGCGGACGATGATCTCCTTCTGGGCCAGCCGCAGCGGCTCCAGGAGAGACTCGAGCACACGCTCGGCGGTGTCGGCCGCCTCCTGCGCGCTGACCACGTCCTCGAGCAGGATGGCGAACTCGTCGCCGCCGAAGCGCGCCGCGGTGTCCGTCGCGCGAATGCTCGTGGCCAGGCGCTCGGCGACCTCGCGGAGCACCTCGTCGCCGGCGGCGTGGCCGAGGCTGTCGTTGATCGTCTTGAAGTCGTCGAGGTCGAGGAAGATGACCGCGATGCCGTGCTGCTCGCGACGGTTGCGTGCGACGGCGTGGCGCACGCGCTCGACGAACAGCGCGCGATTGGCGAGGTTGGTGACCGGGTCGTGGAAGGCCTGGTGGGCGAGCTGCTCCTCGAAGGCCTTGCGCTCGCTGACGTCGCGGCTGTTGAGGACGATCCCGCGGACGGCGTCGTCCTCGAGCAGGTTGGTGTGCAGGACCTCGAACTGGCGCAGCGTCCCGTCGATGTGGCGCAGCGAGCACTCGAGCACCTCGGTCTCGCTCCCGGCGTACGCCGCGCCGTCGGCCAGCAGGCGCAGCAGGCGGCTGTTCTCCTCGGGAGCCAGCAGGTGGTCGAAGCGCGTCCCGGTCACGTCCGCGGGGGCATACCCGAGGACGCGCTCGATCGACGGGCTCTGGTAGACGATGGTGGCGTCGGCGTCGAGGACCGTGATGAGGTCGCTGGCGTGCTGGACGAGCGAGCCGAAGCGCGCCTCGCTCTCGCGACGGTGGACCTCCTCGGTCAGCGCCGCGCTCTCGAGGGCGAGCGAGATCTGCGTGGCCAGCGCACGCAGCGCGCCGTGCTGGGCGCTGCGCAGCGCACGCGACGTCGCCGAGGCGCCGCTGACGACGAGCAGGCCGCTCGCGTCGCCGCGCAGGCTGAGGCCCAGGGCATGGGCGTGATCGTGCTCGGGCCCGAGGCGCAGGTCGTCGCGCATCTCGGGGCCGAGGAGGACACCGGCGGTAGGCGTGGCCAGCAGCTCGGCGGCCGTCGCGGGACCGATCAGCCACCTGTCGCCGGCAAGCTCCAGGCCTCCGTCGGCGGCGACGACGGTGAGCTTGCCGCCCTCGACCAGGCACAGCCGCGCGGCGGCCGCCTCGTCGAAGAGCCCGCGCACGGCCATCAGGGCGGCGCGGTAGATCTCGTCGCGGCCGGTGGCCGCCACCAGCGACGCGCCCGCCGCGCTGAGCGTGCGCTCGCGGGCGACGGAGCGCTCCTGCTGGCGCACGAGGCCCGCCATGCGCAGCACGACGAGGCCGAAGAGGACCACCGAGGCGGCGATGATGACGAGCAGGTCGAGGTTGCCACGACGCAGCTCCTGCGTGGCCTCGACGATCGGCGCGATGAGCGACGCCACGGTCAGCAGCGTGAGCCGCAGGGCCGTCAGGCGCGGGACGCGGTCGGGCGCCGGCTGCTCGAGCTGGCGCATAGAGGGGTGCAGGGCCGCGGCGCCCCACAGCAGGTAGAAGCTGATCCAGCCGATGTCGAGCATGACCTGGCCGTGATAGGCGCCATGCAGGGTCACCACGCCGTAGGCGAAGTCGGTGACGAGCAGCGCCACGATCGCGGAGGCCAGCAGGTAGAAGGCCGGCAGGCGCTTGCCCGTGTCGACCGCGAGGCGGATGGCCGCGGCCAGCAGGAGGATGTCGCCCAGCGGATAGGCGACCGAGACCAGCTTGCCCGTGACCGTCATGGTCTCGTCGTGCAGGTAGGGCGCGATGAGCGCGACCCATGAGAGCAGCGCCAGGCCCAGCGTCATGATCAGCGAGTCGATGACGCCCGCGCGGTCGCTCTCCGGGTTGCGGCGGCGGATGAGCATGAGCAGGCCCGCCATCAGCGCCGGGTAGACGGCCACGTAGGCGCCGTCGCCCAACGAGGGGAACGGCACATCGGCGCCGAAGAGCCGCGGGTAGCTGTACGTGTAGAGGTCGCCGAGCCAGAACAGCAGCATCCCGATGGCGAACCAGCGCCACGGTCCGCGGGAGGCCGGCTTGTAGCGGCGGACGCCGACGATGATCGCCACGACGGGCGAGAGGCCGAGCAGGTTGAAGACCGGGCCGCTGGCCGCGAAGGGCGGCACCCACACGTAGAGCGCCGTCAGCAGCGCGCCCGCGCCGAGGTAGAGCTGCCAGAGAGCGAGCCGCCGGAGCTGCAGCACGCGGCGCATGGCTAGGCCGCCGCCTCGAGCCAGGGCCCGGCGGTGCTGCGGGCCGGCTGGAGCTCGCCCTTGTGCGCCAGCTCCTCCAGCGCGGCGATGAGCATGTCGATCTCGGCGTCGGTGTTGGCCGCCGTGAGCTGGATGCGGAAGCCGACCTCGTCCTTGGGGACGAGCGGGTAGGCGGCCAGCGTCGCGTAGACGCCGCGGTCGAAGAGCATCTGCCCGACGGCGCCGATGCGGTTGTAGTCGCGCAGCGGGATCTCGACGATCGGGAAGCCGGAGCGGTTGGGCGTGTGGACGCGCAGGCGGGCCAGGCAGTCCAGGACGCGCTCGGTGCGCTGGCACAGGACGCGGCGCAGCTCGTCGCCGCGGGTCTCGTTGACGTCGAAGCCGGCGAGCACGGTGGCCAGCGAGGCGACGGGCGAGGGACCCGAGTACAGGTACGGCGGCGCGGCGACCTTGAGCAGGTCCTTGACGTCGGTCGGGCAGGCGATGAAGGCCAGCAGAGACGAATAGGCCTTCGAGAAGCCGCCCACGAGGACGATGTGGTCGTAGGTCTCGTTGCAGTGGCGCACGACGCTGTTGCCGCGGCTGCCGTAGATGGACGACTCGCCGGGACCGCGCTCGCCGATGACCCCGAAGCCGTGGGCGTCGTCGATGTAGAGCAGCGCGCCGTGCTCGCGCGCGACGGCGGCGAACGCGCGGATGTCCGGCGCGTTGCCGGTCATGCTGTTGACGCCGTCCATGCAGACCAAGCGGGTCCGGTCGCGCTCGGCGCGCAGCAGCTCGTCGAGGTGCTCGGGGTCCTCGAAGCGGAAGCGCTTCACGGCGGCGCCGCGGGCACGTGCGACCTGGCAGCCGTCGTAGATCGTCTTGTGGGCGCGCGCGTCAAGGAAGATGGTGCCCGAGGCGGCCAGCAGCGGGATCACCGACATGTGGATGTGGGTGATGGTCGGCAGCACGAGGGTGTCCTCGGCGCCGAGCAGCGAGGTCAGGCGCTCCTCGATCTCCTCGTACAGGATCGGGCTGCCCAGCAGGCGCGACCAGCTCGGATGCGTGCCCCACGCGTCGAGATAGGCCGGGACCGCGTCGATGATCTCGCGGTCGAGGTCGAAGCCGAGGTAGTTGCAGGAGGCGAAGTCGGCCAGCCAGTGGTCGCCGATGCGGATCATGCGACCGTCGATCTCCTCGATGACCGCGTCCATCATCGGGTGCGAGGCCTTGAGCTCTGACAGGTCGCGGCAGGTCTCGAGCCAGTGCTCGATCCAGGGGCGTGTCGAGACGCGCGTGGGCGTCGTCTCCCGTGCGGGTGCAGGCAGTCCTCGGGCTGCAGCAGCGGACGCGCTCATGTCCTTGCCCTATTCGGACGGGACGAGCGGTAGCTTGAGCACGTCGGCCGGATGTGCGGTGCGCCGGGCGCTACTTGACCGTCAGCTTGCCCTGCATGCCGGCCTGGCGGTGGCCCGGCACCGAGCAGTAGAACGTGTAGCTCCCGGCCGTGTAGTCGGCCTGGAACTGCGATACGGCGCCGTTCTGGACGACCTGGCCCTTGCCCTTGCCGTCGATGACGATGTCGTGCGGCGTGCCGGACTTGTTGGCCATCTTGAGCGTGATCTGGCCGGGGGTGCCGGTCGCCGCGTTGGTCACGAAGGCGAGCTGGCCGGTCGGGTCGGCGTCGACCTCGATCGTGCCGGCCTTCTCGACGGCGGGCTTGCCCCCGCCGGCCTGCTTGACGGCGGTGGCCAGCAGCCCCGTGTCCTTGCCGCTGGCGGCGACCGACTGTGCCACGTAGGCGGCGACGTCGTAGGCCTTGTCGCCGGTGACGAGCTTGGCCGGCATGACGCCGTCGCGGTTGGGATGCAGAATCTGGCCGTGGATCGCGCCCGCGAAGTCCGAGCGCGGCATGCCGTCCTTGATCGCTCGCTGGAAGGCCTCGTCGAGGTCCGGCCCCGTGGTGCCCTTGGTGCCGGCGCGCGAGAGCACGTGGCAGGAGCCGCACTTCTGCACGAACAGCTGCTTGCCCGAGATGAGGTTGGCGTTCTCGGCCTCGGGGTGCGCCGAGCAGGCGCTCAGCACGAGCGCCGCGCCCGCCACCACAAGGCCCGCGAATCAGGCTCGCAGGCCGGGTCTGGAGAGCACTTGACCCATCCGCGCGGCACTCTATCTCAGGCCACGGGCGGCAGCTCCGCCAGGCGTCCCTGGGCCGCCGCGACGACCCCGCCGGCCACCACCTCCCACGAGAACCGCTCGTGCGCCGTGGCCACGAGCGCCGCCCGCGTGGCGGCCCGCACGTCGTCCGAGGCCTGCAGCCACGCGCGCACGCGCGCGGCAATCGCCCGCACCGCGTCGTCGTCGACCGGGAACGACAGCCACCCGCGCGCCTCCTGCGGCACCGCCGCGGCCAGCATCGCGCTGACCTCCTTCGCGCCGGAGTGCCCGGCGGAGATCGGCAGCACGCCGCACGCCGCCGCCTCGGCGGCCACCATCCCGTAGGCCTCGGGGAACGTGCTCGGGAAGACGAGCGCCTCGCAGGCGGCCAGGAGCGGGGCGAGCTCGTCGTGCTCCAGGCGGCCGGTGAGGACCACGCGCTCGCGCAGGTCGCGCGCCGCGGCCCAGTAGTCGTCGTCCGCGGTCTCGAGGAAGGCCAGCAGATGGCGCAGCGGCGCTCGCGGGCCGCCCTCGAGCTCGCGCCCGGCCCGCGCGATGGCGCGCACCGCGTCGCGGTCGCCCGCGGCCAGGGCGTCGAGCAGCTCGAGCAGGCCGTCGCGGAAGCCCCCGAAGCCGACGACGACGAGCCGCGCCTCCGGGACGAGCGGCCACGCCGCCAGCAGCAGGTCGATTCCCTTGGAGACGATGAGCTTGCCGATGAAGCACACGTGACGGTCGCGGGTGACGTCGAGCCCCCGCAGGGCGCCGGCGGCGGCGCCGGCGTCGCGCGCGAAGGAGCCCTCGCCGCCGCCGTCCCCGCTCGCGTCCAGGCGCTCGATGAGGGACGCGATCCCCGCGGCGGCGTCGTCGCGCGGGCGGAACTCGTCGACGTCGACGCCGGGCGGCCCCAGGCGGGTGCGCGCGGGCAGGCCGTCGTCCTGCATCGCCGCCCACAGCGACTCGCCCGTGTGGCGCGAGCCGACGAGGACCGTGCGGGCGTCCGCCAGGCCCTCACGCGCCCAGGGCAGGAAGCGCTCCGGGTCGCGCTTGACCACGTACTCCAGGGCGCTGCCGTGGACCTTGACCGCGTAGGGCACGCGTCCGCCCAGCCCGCGGGCGAGGATCGCGGGCCCCATGACGAGGTGGTTGGCCAGCGCCACGTCGGGCAGCTCGCGCGCGCAGACGTCGCGCACAGCGTCGACGTTGGCCTTCACGTAGGCCTCGATCTCGGCGTCGCTGCACTCCAGCAGCGTGCGCGCGTCGAAGCCCTCGTAGCGATCGGCGACGTAGACGGGCAGCAGGCGGCCGATGTCCGGACGCCACGCCGTCACGCGGACCGGCTCGCGCAGCGTGGTGACGCGGGCCTCGCCCCCCTCCCACGTCCCCACCGCGTCGATGAAGTCGAGCTCCTCGGGCCTGGGCTCCTGGCACAGCAGCTCGACGCTGTGCCCGGCCCGAGCCAGCGCCGCGCACAGGCGCGCGTTGTAGACGTTCGAGCCCGTTCCGCGCAGGAGATAGCCGTGGAAGACGAGCACTCGCATCGGCCGGGCACCTTAGTAGGCTGCGGCCCATGGTCGGCCGCCCGAGGTATCGCCTGCGCACCCCCTCCACGGGCCGCGAGATCCTGGTCGAGGCCGAGCCCGGCAGGGTCTACACCGACCGCGAGACCGGTGAGGAGCTCGAGGTGGTGGGCGTCGTGCTGCCGCTGCCGCCCTCCACGTCGCGCCTGCCGTGGGCCGTCGAGAACCTGCGCTTCTGCACGTGGTGCGACCAGCTCGCCCAGCGCGATCTCAACGACTGCCCCACCTGCGGGCGGCGCATGGCACCGCTCGCGTCCTAGAACGCCTCTACCCTCCTTTCACATGCGTACGTACGCCGCTGTCCTCTTCGCCGTCGCCTGCCTGGGCCTGAGCGCCTGCGGCAGCGACAGCTCCACCCATGACGTCACGCCGGCGTCGCTGCCCGAGCTCACGCCGCCGCCCGGCGCGAGCGCGCTGGCCCAGACATCGACCGGCGCGTCGAGCACGTCCGCCGGCACCACCTCGACGGGCACCGACACGACGGCCACCGATCAGACCCAGACCCAGAGCCCGTCGGCGCCGGCCACCACGACGCAGGCCCAGCCCCAGCAGCCCGCGCCGAGCGGCACGGGCGGGACGTCCCCCAGCACGACCGGTGGCACCGGGTCCGGCGGCACCTCCTCGGGCGGGACCGGCACCGGCACCGGCAACGGTGGAACCGGCGGCGTGTCCCCCGGCGAGTTCAGCCAGTTCTGCAAGGACAACCCGGGCGCCTGTTAGTGGGCCTCGGCGGCGAGCGCGTCGACTACGAGGGCCTGCACCTCGCTCGCCCCGACGTCGGACCCGACCCGATCGAGCAGTTCCGCGTCTGGCTCGTCGCCGCCCGCGAGGCCGGGATCTACGAGCCCGAGGCGATGACCGTCTCGACCGTCGACGCCGACGGTCGCCCGTCGGCGCGCTACGTGCTGCTGCGCGGGCTCGACGAGCGCGGCTACTGCTTCTACACCAACTACCGATCGGCCAAGGCCCGCGACGTGGCGGCGAACCCCCACGCCGCGCTGACCT
>Ga0307277_10000589_pt1 | contig 13590 bp, 17 predicted proteins | sample ER_DNA_116_FD_194473 | JGI IMG/M metagenome (GOLD analysis project Ga0307277, IMG submission 194473) | Bulk soil microbial communities from the East River watershed near Crested Butte, Colorado, United States - ER_DNA_116 | ecosystem: Environmental > Terrestrial > Soil > Floodplain | place...
TGCGGTGGTGGGATGGATGAACATCAGCGGCTCCTTTCCGCGCGTTCGACGTACGAGGCGAGCGCCTCGTCCCAACCGGAGTCGAAGTGGTCGGGGATCTCGCCGCCCGGCCCCACGAGGCGTTCCCAACCGCGGTGCTCGAGCTCGACACGAGTCCCCTCTTCGACGGCCGTGAAGCTGACATCGACCTCCTGCGAGGTCTCGGCCGCTCGTCCGGGGTGCCAGGAGAAGGCGAACCGGCTGGGCGGCTCCCAGACGAGGACCTCACCCCAGAGGTGCTCCTCGCCGCTGCGAGCTCGTTCGTAGACGCGGCGGCCGGCTCTCGGCTCGACGACCACCGTCTCGGCCTCCTCCTGGCTCACCGACTTCGTCGCGAGCGGCCACCACGACCCGAGCTCCGCAGTGAACACGTGGAAGGCCGTGTCCACCGGAACGTGGACCGTGACCGATTTGCGGATCGCGAGCTCGGCTGTCGACTCAGGCATTTGCGGCCTCGACGTAGCGCCCGAGAACCTTGTCCCAGCCCTCGTTGTAGCTCGCGATCGTCTCGTCAAGACGGTCGCCGAGCTTCTCCCAGCCCCAGTGGCGGACATCGACTCTGGTCCCAATCCCGTGAGGCGTAAACGTCACCTCGACTTCCTGGGCAGTCTCCGCGCCTCGCCCGGGGTACCAGCTGTAGCCGACTCGGTGGGGCGGCTCCCATACGACGACGATGCCCCAGAGGTGCTCGTCGCCGTCTGGAGTCCGCTCGAAGAGCCGCCCCCCCTCGCGGCCTTCGAGCACGACCGTGTCCGAATTGTCGGTATCGACGGCGTGCGTCCTCAGAGGCCACCACGTGTGGATCTCCTCGGTGAAGACGCGGAAGGCGTGCTCGGGGGGGACTGCGATCGTGACCGACTTCGCAATCACCAGCTCACTCGTCTGCTGACTCATCCGGTGCTCCTTTCTCGGCTGCCTCCTTGAAGGCGGCGAGCGCCTCCTCCCAGAAGTCCTCGAAGTACTCGCGCAACTCCGCGAGCGCGTCGCCGTCGACGCTGTAGTAGTTGCGTGTGCCCTCACGGCGCTCTCGGACGAGGCCGGCCGCCTTGAGGACGCGAAGGTGCTGTGAGACCGCAGGCCGGGAGACCGGCAGTCCCCGGGCGATCTCCCCGACAGGACGCGGGCCCTCGCGCAGGCGCTCGAAGACGGTTCGCCGCGTAGGATCGGCCAGCGCTGCAATCGCTTCTCCGTAAGCCATAACTTACCGTAAGCATACACTTACGATGAGTGTTGTCAAGCTGACTCTCGAATACGACGGGACCGACTTCGCCGGCTGGGCCGCCCAGCCCGGTCTGCGGACCGTGGAACGAGAGCTGCGCCGGGCTCTCGACGAGGCGTATTCCGGCTGGAACGGCCTCGCCGTCGCAGGAAGGACGGACGCGGGCGTGCATGCACGGGGGCAGGTTGCGAGCGTCACAGTGAGCGACGGGCCCCCGCCCGACATGACCGCGGCAGCTCTCAACGCGCTCCTGCCCGACGACCTAGCCGTTCTTTCCGGCGAAACGGCGCCGGACGATTTCAGCGCCCGCTTCTCGGCGCGCTCGCGTTCGTACCGCTACCGAGTCTGGCGGAAGGCGACTCGGTCACCGTTCGAGCGCCGGCGCTCGCTGTGGTGGCCGCGCCCGCTCGACGAGGACGCTCTCTCAGCCTCGGCCGAGCTCCTGCTTGGGGAGCACGACTTCCGAGCCTTCACGCCCACCGAGACCGAGCACTCCTCCTTCAGTCGCACCCTGCTCGTGGCGGACTGGGAACGTCGGGACGACGTGCTCGAGTTCAGCGTCACGGCCGACAGCTTCCTGCGCCACATGGTGCGAATCCTCGTCGGTACGATGCTGGAGCAGGACCCGACGGCGATTGCGCGGCTCCTGGACGGCCGTCCACGCGACGAGGCCGGCACGACCGCGCCGCCCTGGGGCCTCTATCTGGATCAGGTGCACTACTAGCCTTCGACGTTTGGCGCGCGTGGAACGACTCCGGTGATCGACTCGAGCAACCTGTTCGGCAGCGTTGCCGCGGAGTACGAGCTTGGCCGACCTTCGTGGCCGTCCGCGGCGCTCGACGTCGTCGAACGCGAGCTGCAGCTCCGCTCCGACGCGAGGGTGCTCGACCTCGGCGCGGGCACCGGCAAGCTCACGAGGTTGCTCCTCGATCGGTTTGCGAGCGTCGTTGCCGCGGAGCCCGATGCGCCCATGCGAGCCCTGATTCCGGCCGAGGCGGAAGTGCTCGCGAGTGCGGCGGAACAGATTCCCCTGCCGGACGATTCGTTCGCGGCCGTGTTCTGCGGCGAATCCTTCCACTGGTTCGATTGGAAGCGCGCGATCCCGGAGATTGCGCGCGTCCTCATCCCGGGCGGCGGGCTCGTCCTGCTGTGGAACAGGCCGTCGGGAGGACTCAGCTCCGCGGAATGGCCTCCCGAAGTCGGGGAGGCGCTCGACCGCCTCGTCGATCCCATCCCGCCCGAGCATCGGTATCTGTCCTTCGCCTGGCGCGATGCGCTCTCCGAATCGCCCTTCGAAGCGCTGAGTTTCGAGAGCGTTCCGAATGGCGGCGTCCTCGAGCCGGAGTGCCTGCTAGCGCGAATCGCCTCCTGGAGCCACGTCGCGTCGCTTCCCGAGGGCGAGCGGGAGGCGTTCCTCGAGAGCATCGCCGCCCATCTCACCGAGCCGACGTATCCCGCAACGCTCGAGACTCACCTCTACTGGACGCGCCTTCTGTCCTAATGCGTCTGACCCGTTCGGTCGAAGTGGACAGATCCAAGCATCCATGGGCTTAGCACTCCCTTCGGCCTCGTCATCTGCACGGTGGAAACGCATGGATACGATCACTGCGTGCGCTATCCGACCGTGCTCTTCGACCTCGACGGGACGCTCGTCGACTCGGGCGCCATCATCCTCGCCTCCTTCAAGCACGCTGCGAAGACCGTGCTCGCCCGCGACGTGGAGGACGAGCAGATCGCGGCGCTCGTAGGCGGCTCCAACCTCCACGACCAGATGGCCGTGCTCGATCCGACGCGGGTGGACGAGCTCGTGCGCGTCTACCGGGAGCACAATCGGCCTCTGCACGACGAGCTGCAGGCGTTCGAGGGCGTGGAGGAGCTCATGGAGACCCTCTCCACGCAGGGTCGGAAGCTCGGGATCGTGACCGCGAAGGGCCGCCAGACCGTCGATCTAGCCTTTGCGGTCCTCTCGCTGGAGCGCTACTTCGATGCGGTGGTCACCGCCGATATGACGGAGAGGCACAAGCCGGATCCGCAACCGGTCCTGAAGGCGCTCGAGCTGCTCGAGAGCGATCCCGACGAGGCTGCGTTCGTCGGCGACTCGCCCTTCGACATCGGAGCGGGGAAGGCCGCCGGCGTCTTCACGGTCGCCGTCTCCTGGGGAAACATCCACGCGCCGGAAACCCTGCTCGCGGAGGGCGCCGACGTGCTCGTCCACTCACCGGAGGAGCTGCTGGGTGTCCTCTGACCCCGCCAAGCGAGTCGAAGAGCTTCGCGAGCTCGTCGACTACCACCTCTACCGCTACCACGTCCTCGACGATCCCGATATCTCCGACGCCGAGTTCGACAAGCTCTGGGACGAGCTCCTGGCGCTCGAGCGCGAGCACCCGGACCTCCAGAGCCTCGACAGCCCGACCGAGCGCGTGGGCGCGCCTCCGTCGGACAAGTTCTCCAAGGTCGAGCACCCGACGCCGATGGGCTCGCTCGAGAAGGTCACGACCGACGAGGGGCTCGAGAAATGGCATGCGGACGTCGTCAAGCGGCTCGGCACGGACGGGGTTCGCTACGTGACGGAGCCGAAGATCGACGGGCTCTCGATCAACCTCATCTACGAGGACGGCGTCTTCGTCCGTGGGGCGACGCGGGGGGACGGCTTCCGCGGCGAAGAGGTGACGCCCAACCTGAAGACGATCAAGGCCATCTCGATGCGCATGCAACTCGCGAACGGCGAGACGCCGCCGGCTCTGCTCGAGGCGCGCGGGGAGGTCTATCTGCCGCTCTCGGGCTTCAACGAGCTCAATGAGCGCCTCGTCGCGGAGGGCAAGAAGCCGACGCCCAACCCGCGCAACGCCGCAGCGGGCTCCCTGCGCCAGAAGGACCCGTCGATCACAGCCGCGCGGCCGCTCTCCATCTGGATCCACGGCCTAGGCAGAAAGGACGGGCTTCCGACGGAAGGCCATTGGGACTCGCTCGAATGGCTGCGCGAGCACGGCTTTCGAACGAATCCTTACGCCGAGGTCCACACCTCGATCGAATCGGTCGCGGAGGCGATCCGAGAGTGGGAGAAGCGCCGCATGGAGCTCGACTACGAGATCGACGGGATCGTGATCAAGGTGGACTCCTTCGCCCAGCAGGAGCGGCTCGGCGCCCTTCACCAGCGCCCGCGCTGGGCGCGCGCATTCAAATGGGCGCCGATGACGGCGACGACGAAGCTGAACAAGGTCCTCATCCGCGTGGGGCGCACCGGAGCGCTCAACCCCTGGGCGATGCTCGAGCCGGTTGAGGTCGGCGGCGTCACCGTCTCGCGGGCCACGCTGCACAACGAGGAGGACATCAACCGCAAGGACATCCGCGAGGGCGACATGGTCATCGTCCAGCGTGCGGGCGACGTCATCCCGCAGGTCGTCGGCCCCGCGGGCGAGCACGCACCAGGCACGAAGCGCTTCCGCATGCCGAAGCGCTGTCCACTCTGCAACACGCCCATCGTCAAGCCGGAGGGCGAGGCCATGCATCGGTGCCCCAACGACGACTGCCCCTCGCGGGGCCTCGAGTCCCTGATCAACTGGGTGCAGTCCGCCGCCGACATCGAAGGAGTCGGAGAGCAGTCGGTCCGCCGCCTCTGGGACCTCGGGATCGTGCGGACCTTGCCGGATCTCTACCGACTGACGAAGGAGCAGCTGCTGGAGCTCGACGGCTACGCGGAGATCTCCGCCACGAACGCGGTCGACTCGATCGAGGCCTCGAAGGCAATTCCCTTCTCGCGCGTTCTCTTCGGGCTCAACATCCCGGACGTCGGGTGGGTGACGGCCCAGAACATCGCGCGCCACTTCGAGAACGTCGACCGGGTGCTCGCTGCCGACGCGGAGGCGATCGAAGAGGTGGATGGAATCGGTCCCGACCGCGCGGCTTCCATCGCCGGGTGGTTCGCCGAGGACCGCAACCGCTCCCTGGTCGAGGAGCTCCGCACGCTCGGGCTCCGCTTCGAGCTCGGTGAGGAGGACCGCCCGAAGGAAGGCCCGCAGACCGGCAAGACCTACGTGATCACGGGGACGCTCGAACGCTACTCGCGCGAGCAGGCCGCCGCGGCGCTGGAGGCGCAGGGGGCAAAGGTGACCAACTCGGTCTCGGCCAAGACGACCGCGCTGGTCGTCGGCGAGGAGCCGGGCGCTTCGAAGCTCACGAAGGCCCAGCAGCTCGGCATCGAGCTCCTGGACGAGGCGGCCTTCGAGAAGCTACTGGGCGGCGCCCGCTAGCACCTGCGCGAAGCGGTCCTGGGCCTTGCGAGCGTAGTAGTACGGGATCGGGCTCCCGTTCTGGAGGATCGAGAAGACGTAACGCGTGCGGACGTATCCGGAGAGGGCGGAGGCGAGGTCGGTCGTGCCCGTCTTGGCGAACACGTGGCGGTACGCGGGTAGGCGTTCCATGCGGTCCTCGAGCGTGCCGTTGACGCCGGCGATGGGCAGCGAGGCGACGAAGTCGGAACCGATGGCGCTGTCGCTCGTCGCCGAGATGAGAAGCTCTCCAAGCGCCCGAGCCGTCAGGCGGTCGTAGAGCGAGAGGCCCGAGCCGTCGGCGATCCGCAGGCCTGTCATCGTCACTCCGCGCTGCCGGAGCTCGGCGCGCACCACGGCCGTGCCCGCCTTCGTGCTCCCCTCGCCGCGCTCGTGCTTGCCGATCTGCTTCAGGAGCATCTCCGCGAAGAAGTTGTCGCTGACGTGGTCCATTCGCGTGACGATCTTCGTGAGGTACCTCGAGCGCACGCGTGCGAGCACGGTCGCGTCCGCCGGAGCGGCCCGTCTGCCGATGTCTCCGGGCGCAGCGATGCCGCCTGCTTTCAGAGCGCGACGGAAGACGAACGCAGCCGCCCGCGCAGGCTGGTCCCACATGTGTCTGCCGACATGCCCCCGGTCGACGACGAGGGCGGAGAGCGGAGGCGACTCCACCTTGTAGAAGGACGGCTTCCAGCCGGGGCCGACGCGGACCCGGTCGAAATAGCTCTCGTCTCCCAGGATCCGGCCCGTGACCTTTCTGATCCCGGCCGCGCGCAGCTGGGCGACGAGCAGCTCGAGCCTGGACGTCCGCAGCCAGGGGTCGCCGTAGCCCTTGAGGAACAGCGACCCGTGCAGCACACCCGCGGCCCCGTCGAACACTCCCTTGCTCAGCACCACGGTTGGAATGCGGAACTGTGGCCCCAAGCGGTCGAGCGCGGTGACCGCGACGGTGATCTTCTCGTTGGACGCCGGGCGAAACCGGACACCGGTGTTGTGCCGGTAGACGATTCGGCTGTGATCGAGGTCGTAGGCCCACGCTCCCGTCGCCGACCACGAGACGCCTGGCACGTGCAGTGCGCGGGTGAGCCGGTCGCGGAGAGTGGCGCCAGCGGCTTCGCTGAGTACGAGCAGCAGTGCGAGTGCCCCGAGCGCCGCCGCGGTACGCCTTCGAAATGTAGGCCTCCACGACTTCGAGGATGGGCCTCCCGGCCCATGTTTCTGCTCGCGCGGTTCTCGATAATCAGACCTGCCGATGGGCCGCCGCGACCTTGCCTCTCTCGTCGATCGCATCCGGCTGCTCCTCGAGCAGGACGCCGCCGACCCCTCGGTCCCAGTCCTCACCGAGATGGAGCATACGCTGACCGACGGATATGCGGAAGCTCTCGGATTGGAGGGTGAAAGGCTCCGGATCGAGCGGCGGATCGGCGAGCTCGCGCACGGCGTCGAGAGCCAGGAGCAGGCCGACCAGCTCAGGGAGCTCGCCGAGCGCCTGCGGAGCGCGGACGACGATCTGTCGAGCCTTCGAGAGGCCCTGCAGCCGCTCCAGCGCCGCGTCGAAACGGCGCGCACGGTCGTTTAGAGGCTAACTAGACGATCCCCGAGCGAACCGCGTAGACGGCAGCCTGGATGCGGTTCTCGATCTGCAGCTTCATGAGGATGTTCGAGATGTGGTTCTTGACCGTCTTCGGGCTGATGAAGAGCTCGCGTGCGATCTGAGCATTGTCTTTCCCGTTCGCGATCAGCTTCAGCACCTCGATCTCCCGGTCGGAAAGCTCTGCGCGAATGGTCTCGGCCGCGTCGACGCTCGAGCTCTGAGAGCGGAGCCGGCGCAGCACCTTCGCGGCGATCTGCGGCGAGATCAGCGATTCGCCGGCCGCCGCCGCCCGGATTCCGCCGATCAGGTCCTGGATCGAGGAGTCCTTGAGGAGGTAGCCGCAGGCGCCCGCCATCACCGCGTCCATGACGTCGTCGTCGTCGGCCGAGATGGTGAGGACGACGACCCGCGTCAGCGGGACGATGCCGGTCAGCTTCCGGGTCGTCTCCACGCCCGTCAGGCCCGGCATGTTCAGGTCCATGATGATGACGTCGGGCGCGAGCTCGCTCGCGAGCCGAATCGCCGTCTGGCCGTTCGGCGCTTCGCCCACCACGTTGACCCCCTGCTCCTCGAGCAGGGTCTTCAGGCCCGTTCGAAACAGGTCGTGGTCGTCGACGACGAGGACTCGAACTTCGTCGAGTGCCTTGTTGGCCGGTCGGTCTTCGCTGGACGTCGTGCTCAAAAGGACCCCTGGGCAGGGTGTCTCGAAAGTTTAGTGGAGTGTGATCGTGACCGTGCGCCAGCCCCACGCGAGCGCCCGGGCGCACGTCGGGAACCAGACGTCGATCATCGCCCCTCGCACGGCCGAGCCGGTGTCCGCTGCGACTCCCTCCCCGTACCCCGGCACGAACATGCGGGTGCCGAGCGGGATGAACGCAGGGTCGACGGCGACGACGCCCCAGCCCACGGGGATCCCGGTCGCGGTCGTGCCCTTGAGGCAATAGCCCGTGGAGGAGACGGTGACCTTGCTCCCTCCGGCGGGCGGGGGCGGTGGGGGTGGAGCGGCGCCAGTGCCTCCGCCTCCGCCACTGGTCAGGTCTTCGGTCTTTTGCTCGCTCGCAGCGGCCTGCGCGGAGAGGTCGGAGATCTGCGTCTGGTTGAGATTTTGCTGCCGGCGCAGGCTCGCGAGATACGCGGTCTGCTGCGCCTGGATGCGGAGAAGGGAGGCGTGAGCGCTCTTGGCCTCGGCGAGCGCAGTCTGTAACGCTGCCCGGCGCGCCGCCAGCTGCGCCAGGGCGGTTCGCAAGTCTGCCTTCGCCTTCGTGAGCTGCTCGATGATCGCCCGGTCTTGGTCGGCAAGCCGGTTGAGGCCGTCCAGCGCCGAGAGCGCGTCGTCGAGAGACTCTGCGCCGAGCAAGACCGCGAGCGGGTCGACGTCGCCCTCGATGTAGAGCTGCCTGAGCCGTTCGCCCAGCTGGCTATGGGCGGAAGCCATGTTGTCGCGCGCGATCGCCAGTTGGTTCCTCGCCGACTCCTCCTCGCTTTCGAGCTGTGCGCTTCGAGCCTCGAGCGCGTCGAGACGCTGCTGTGACTGGGCCAACCGGGTCCGGAGCGAATAGAGGCGGAGCAGAATCGCGTGCGATTTGGCGGCGAGGCTGGTGTTTTGCGCCCGCAGGGCATCGGCCTGGCTCGCCGGATCATCGGCGCGGGCTCCCCCCGAGGCCAGAAGCGAAAGCACAACGGCCAGCCCGGCGAGCGCGACGCGAGCCGGACGCGATTGGCAACTCGCTCGCACGAGCCGAACACCTTAACAAGGCTCTACGGGCCCTGGTCTCGTTTGCGCGTCGTCGGCAAGCGTTGTTAGGGTGCCCGGCTGTGACGGCGTCTGCCCCCCAGTCAGCGCCTGCCATGGACCCACCCAGGGGGTTGTGATCCGAGCGACGAAGCGACAGGCATTCATCGCAGCGGTTCTGATCCTCCTGGCGGGCTCCCTCTTCACAGCATCTGCGGCTCGTCCTTCGCCGGTGACGTCGAAGCAGGCGCAGGCGAAGCAGGTTCTCGCTGAGATCCAGTCGATCGACGCGAACCTCGAGAAGGTGGTCGAGGCGTACAACGCCTCCCAGATCAAGCTGGATGCGATCAAGGAGGAGCAGCGGGTCAACGAGCGGCGGCTGGAGATCGCGCGCTCGAACTTCACGCACGCGCAGACGTTCTTGCAGCAGCGGATCGTTGCGCTCTACACATCCGAGGATCAATCCACGCTCGAGATCCTGCTGGGGGCGTCGAGCCTCGACGATCTCCTCGACCGCGTGGACACCGTCGACCGCCTCTCCGAGCAGGACACCCGGATCATCGGCGAGGTGCGCCAGTTCCGGACGGAGATCAAGAAGCGGGAGGGCGAGCTCGCCCAGGCGCGGGCGGAGCAGGAGCGCGTCGTCGCCGACCAGGCGGCGCAAAAGGCCTCCATCGAGAGCCAGCTCGCCGACCGCAAGCAGCTCCTCTCCTCGATCAAGAGCGAGATCGAGCGCCTCAAGCGCCAGGAGGCCGCGCAGGAGGCTCAGCTGGCCGACCAGGCGCAGGCGCGGATCTCAAGCGGTGGAGGGGGAGGAAACCCGGCCGGCCACGCGGGCGGCGTCGTCGGGATCGCCATGCAGTACCTCGGCGTGCCGTACGTCTGGGGCGGCGCCTCGCCGAGCGGGTTCGACTGCTCCGGCTTCACGATGTACGTCTTCGCCCAGGTCGGTATCTCGCTGCCGCACAACGCGGCGATGCAATACGGGATGGGGAGCCCGGTCGGGCGAGAGTTCCTTCAGCCCGGCGACCTCGTCTTCTTCAACGGACTCAGCCACGTCGGCCTCTACATCGGCGGCAACCAGTTCATCCACGCGCCGCACACGGGCGACGTGGTCAAGATCTCTTCGCTGACCGACTGGTATGCGTCGACGTACGTCGGCGCCAGGCGCTACTAGCCGCTAAGCCCGCGAACGGAGGCGCTTGCGCATGCGGACGCGGGTGCCGCCGTCCGTCTGCGCGAACTCGACCTCGTCAACGAGTGCGAGCATGATCGGGATGCCCCGCCCGCCTTCGGCCAGGCCGCGTGCGGCGACGGGCGCCGTGAAGGGCCCCCGATCTGCCACCTCGACGTCGATGACCCCGTCGTAGCCCTCGACCGTCACGTCCACGACGTGGTCGTCCTCCGTCTTCTTGACGGCGTTCGTGAGTGCCTCCGTGGCTGCGAGCTTGAGGTCGAAGCGCTCCTCGGGCCCGAGGCCGCACCGCTCAGCGAGGCGGTCGATTGCTCGGCGAAGCTCGCCCGTGGCCTTCGAGCCCTTCCCGAGCTTGAGATCGATTCGTGCGGCCTGCTGGATTCCGGAACAACCCCTTCCGTACCCAATGGAATACCCAACAGTGTTAACGGTTCAAACTGATAAAGGGTTTCGGCCGCAAAGCCAGAACCTATGCGGTTCTCAGTTACCCTTTGGGGGCGGCCCATGCGCACGATCTGGAACGGATCCATCAACTTCGGCCTGGTCAACATCCCCATCGGGTTGGCCGTCGCTCAGCAGCGCAAGGACACGGCCTTCCGCACGCTTCATCGCGAGTGCGGGACGCCGATCAAGCAGAAGCGCTACTGCCCCTTCCACGAGCGTGACGTCGAGGCCGACGAGCTCGTCAAGGGCTGGGAGTTCTCCAAGGGCCAGTTCGTGCTCGTCGAGGACTCCGACCTCGAGGCGGTCGCGCTCCAGCGCTCGCAGTCGGTGGACATCATCCGCTTCGTGCCGATCGACCAGGTCGACCCCATCTACTTCGACCGCACGTACTACCTGGCGCCCGCCGGCCCGGAGGCTCAGCGGCGCCCATACGTGCTGCTCCTCCGCGCCATGCAGGAGGCCGGGATGGCGGCCGTCGGGAAATTCGTCCTCTGGGGCAAGGAGAACCTCTGCCTCATCCGTCCACTGGGCGAGTCCCTCGTCCTGGAGACGCTCTACTTCGCCGAGGACATCAGGCCGCGAAAGGAGATCGACGAGGCGGTCGAGGAGACCGAGGTCAAGGGGCCCGAGCTGGCGATGGCGACTCAGCTCGTCGAGAGCCTCGTCGGCGACTTCGACCCGAAGGACTACGAGAACGACTACCGCAACGAGCTACGCGCGATGCTCGACGCCAAGCTCGAGGGCAAGGAGATCAAGGCTCCCGAGCCCGCCCCCGAGGTCGCCGTCGTGGATCTCATGGAGGCGCTCAAGCAGAGCGTCGCCCAGGCGCAAAAGACCAAGGACAAGCCTGCTCCCGCCAAGAAGAAGGCTGCTTCCGGCCGCAAGCGCGCGGCCGCTCGTTAGTTAGTCGGCCGAAATCCTCGGCTACGCCGCGATTTCGGCCGACAAGAACCCATTCGCCTGCCTTGTTGCACCGGCCCCGGAGTGTCCGGACGACGTTCTCTCGCAGGGCCGGCCGACTCATCGAGCGAGCGTTCGGCTACCGCCCTGTTCAATGCCAAGCGAGTCCCAATGCAGGCGAAGCAGTGGTCATCGTGCCGGCTCCGATGAGTCGCGCGCGAGCGACTGCTCGAGGTTAATCCGCTCTCCAGCGGTCTAACGTCCCGGCATGCGCTACAAGGCGCGGACAGCGGCCATCGCGCTCTCCATGCTGGCCGTCGCTCTGACCGGCTGCTCGTGGATCAGTCACTTCGACCGTGGCTCCAGCAACAACGCCGAGCCGAGCTGCGAACCCTCTTCGCTTCGGGTTTCATCCGGCGGCGAGATCTCGCCCGCCACAGGCCAAAACCCGGTTTCGCTGCGCATAACCAACCTCGGCTGACGTTGCGGGGTTATCCCGCGGTCACCATTCTCGCCGAGAGCGAGCGGCAATTTCCATTCGCGATCGCAACTTCCGGCGATCAGATGGTGACTGATGACCCTCCTGGCATCGTGAATCTGCCCACGGGTCATGCCGCATGGATCAGGTTGAACAAATACAGATGCGACCTTGGCTCCGTCGCCGTGGGTCGTCGTCTTATGCTCGGAGTGGTGGCCGACGGTGATGCGCTGACCCTGGCCCTCGATCCGATGCGCCCGCATGGCATCGGCCTGGACTACTGCGGGAAGGACGATCCCGGCTCGGCCATCCACGTGTCGCCATTCGAGCCCACCGAGCAGGCGACGGCCAGCTCGGTGGTCGGTAACTAGGTCCTAAGCAGCTGACGCCCGGCTGATCTCCGACGCTTCGAGCTGAGCCTGGAAAAGGCTCTTGTCGATCTTGCCCTGGTAGATCGGGATGGCTTCCTCGATGCACAGACGGATGACCTCGTCCCGCTCGATCCCAAGCTCCTTCGACAGCTCTTCCGGCGTCAGGTGATTTGCCACAACGTCTCCTTTCGAGCTCTGGCGCAAAAAAGCCCGCCTACGGCGCACCGTGGCGGGCTCACGCGACCTCCATGTCTGCGACGGGGCTCAACGGCTCCGCGCTCCTTCCAAGTCCATAAGGACAGAATATTGATCGACCGTGTCTGAGGCAACGCTCCTTCGGGGGTTCGAATCGCGAACCGCGGAGATTCGCGGTGTTCGCGCCCGCTATTTCGTGGGCGGCGAGGGGGCTCCGCTCGTCGTCGTGCACGGCTTGGGCGGCGCCGCCGTCAACTTCACTCTTCTCGCTCCGCTCCTCGCCCGCCGGCACCGCGTGCTCATCCCCGACCTCCCCGGCCACGGGAAGAGCGAGCCGCTCGAGAGCGCGGAGGGCCTCTCCGACTACGCGGGATACATCGGCGACCTCGCGGAGCACGAGGGCATGTTCCCGGCCCCGGTGGTCGGCTACTCGATGGGCGGCGTGATCGCGCTGCGCCTCGCCGTTTCCAGGCCCGAGGACGTGACGGCCCTGGCCCTGGTCGCCGCGGCCGGGATCGTCTCGGTCACCCGCCGCGCGGAGATCTGGCTCGGAATCACAGGCGCAATCCGTCCGGCGCAGATCATGACCCGCTTCCGCGGCACGTTCGCCCGCCGCCCGCGCCTGCGGTGGCTCCCCTTCGGGCTCTGGGGGGCCGTCGACCCGCCCGCCCTCGATCCCGAAGCCGTGCTCGGCTTCCTCGAAGGCCCGTCCCAGCACACCGACGTCGGTACCGCCGGGCGGGCGCTGCTTCGGGACGACCCTCGCCCGGATCTCGAGCGCGTCCACTGCCCCGTGTTCCTGCTCTGGGGAGCCCGGGATCGCCTCGTCCCGCTGGCGGACGGGTTCGAGTACGCGAGGCGGCTACGGGTGCCGATCAAGGTGCTGCCCGCAGCGGGGCACCTGCTCGTCGGCGAACAGCCGGAGGCCTGCGCGTTGCTTCTCGAGCGGTTTCTAGACGGGGTTCGGGAGGTCGAGGAACTCCCACTCGACGCCGAACTCGTCCGCCAGCTTCGCGGCGAGCGCGCGGACGCCTAGGGTTTCCGTCGCATAGTGGCCCCCGGCCACGAAGTGGATGGCCGCCTCCTTCGCGGCGTACTTCGTCGGCTCGTCGGCCTCGCCCGTGACGAAGCAGTCGTATCCCTCGGCCGCGGCGT
>Ga0307277_10000590_pt1 | contig 13585 bp, 11 predicted proteins | sample ER_DNA_116_FD_194473 | JGI IMG/M metagenome (GOLD analysis project Ga0307277, IMG submission 194473) | Bulk soil microbial communities from the East River watershed near Crested Butte, Colorado, United States - ER_DNA_116 | ecosystem: Environmental > Terrestrial > Soil > Floodplain | place...
TGGTCATTGATCCAGACCGTCCCGAACTGGAGCTTGCGCGCCGCGTTCAGCGCCCGGCCGACGTCGCGCGTCCAGACAGAGGCCGCGAGGCCGTAGTTGACGTCGTTTGCCCACGCGATCGCCTGGTCGTCGTCGGCGAAGCGCTGCACCGTGACGACGGGGCCGAAGACCTCGCGCTGGACGATCTCATCCTCCTGACCAACGTCCGTGATCACGGTCGGCTTGACGAAGAAGCCACGTGAGCCGTTCGAGTCGCCGCCGGTCAGCACCTTCGCCCCCTTCGCCCGCTCGAGGAAGCCGAACACCCGCTCCTGTTGGTCTTTCGAGATCACCGGCCCCATGTCGAGCTCCTCCTTCTCGGCCGGGTCGCCGACGCTGATCGACTCGACCGCCGGCACGAGCTCCTCGAGCAGCTTGTCGTAGATCTTCGGGCCGGCGACGATGCGCGATGCCGCCGTGCAGTCCTGGCCGGAGTTCCAGTAGCCGGCCACCTTGATGCCTTCGGCGACCGCGGCGGGATCGGCGTCGTCGAAAACGATTACCGGCGCCTTGCCGCCGAGCTCCAGATGCACGCGCTTGAGGGTGTCCGCCGCGGTGCGAGCGATGATCTTGCCGGTCTCGACGTCGCCGGTGAGAGAGACGAGGCGGACGTCGGGATGCTTGACGATCGCCTCGCCGACCGGGACTCCGTCGCCGGTGATCACGTTCAAGACTCCCGGCGGCAGAATCTCGGCCTCCATGGCGAGCTGGAAGAAGCGCAGCGTCGTCAGCGGCGTCTGCTCGGCCGGCTTCAGCACCTGCGTGTTGCCGGCTGCGAGGGCGGGAGAGAACTTCCAGGCCGCCATCATCAACGGGTAGTTCCACGGAGTGATCCCGCCGACGACTCCGAGTGGCTCGCGACGAAGCATCGAGGTGTAACCGCGCATGTACTCGCCGGCGGCCTTCCCCTCGAGCAGCCGCGCCGCCCCGGCGAAGAAGCGGATGTTGTCCGAGGAAACCGGCATCTCGTCGCGCGCCGCCGGCAACGGCTTGCCCACGTTCTGCGATTCGAGCTCGGCCAGCTCCTCGGCGTGCTCGTCGAGCAGGTCGGCGAGCTTGAGCAGCATCTCCGAGCGCTCGCCCGGTGTCGTCTCCAGCCACTCGGGAAGCGCCTGCTTGGCCGCCTCGACGGCGCGGTCGGCGTCCTCCTTCGTGCCGCGGGGAACCTCGGCGATCGCTTCGCCGGTCGCGGGGTTCAAGACCTCCATCGTCTCGCCGGAGGCCGAGTCGACCCAATCGCCGCCGACGATGTTCTTGTAGCTCGAGACAGTGACGCTCATGAATGCCCTCCTTTGCTCTGCCGTTTCAAACTACACCGCACCGCCGCCCGTCGCCGTGGCCGCGGCCTTCGAAGCGGCCGCGCCGCGACGGAGCACGCCCGTATCGCCGGTCAGACGCTGCGCGATCGTGACCGGGATCACCGTCGCCAGGATGACCACGAAAACGATCGCGTTCACGACCGGAAGATCCTGGCCGCGCTGGATGTGATTGAGGATGTAGATCGGTAGCGTCGTCTGGGCGCCGGCGGTGAAGAAGGTGACGATCACCTCGTCGAACGAGAGCGCGAAGGCGAGCAGCCCGCCGGCGACGAGAGCTGTCGAGAGTGTGGGCCAGATCACCCAACGGAACGTCTGCCAGCCGTCGGCACCCAGATCCATCGAGGCTTCGATCAGGGACGGCGAGCTGCGCCTCAGGCGAGCGAGCACGTTGTTGTAGACGACGACGACGCAGAAAGTGGCATGGCCGACGACGATCGTCCCGATCGAGAACGTGACCCCGGCGAAGTTGTAGCCCGAGTTGAGAGCCATGCCCGTGATGATTCCCGGGAGCGCAATTGGGAGGAGCAGCAGAAACGAGATCGCCTCGCGCCCGAAGAAGCGAAACCGGTAGATGGCCGCGGCGGCCGCGGTTCCGAGCAAGAGTGCAACACCGGTCGCCAGCGCTGCCACCTTGAGCGAGAGCCAGAGCGAGCTGCGCGCCTCCTCGTCGTGCCAGGCCTCGTGGAACCAGTGGAGCGTCAGGTTCGAGATGGGCCAGCTCTGGATCGTCGAGCCGTTGAAGGCGTAGGCCATGATCAGCAGCAACGGCAGCCAGAGGAACGCGATCACGAGCAAGGTCGCTAGGGCGAGGCCCATTCGTGTTCCGCGCCTTTCCATCAGAGCGCCTCGAAAGCTCCCAGCCGCCGCGCGACGACGAGGTAAATCCCCATCACGATCACCGGGACCGTCGCAAAGGCGGCGGCAAACGGCACGTTCGGCTGACCCATTTGCTCCTCGACAATGTTGCCGATGAAGCTCGAACCCGCCCCTCCGACGAGCGCCGGGGTGATGAAGTCGCCGAGCGTCAGCGAAAAGGTGAAAATCGAGCCGGCCACGACGCCCGGCAGGGCGAGCGGCAAGATCACCGAGCGGAGCGTGCGCGAGGCCTTCGCGCCGAGATCCTCCGAAGCCTCGAGGTAGTTGTCCGGAATCCGCTCGAGGGCCGAGTAGACGGGCAGGATCATGAAGGGGAGCCACACGTACGAGAAGACGATCCACATCGCCGTGTTCGTGTAGGCGAGGTTCGCGTCGGGGAGGCCGATGCCGTTGAGCACCCAGTTGAGGGCGCCGTTCTTCGCCAGGATCGTCCGCCAGGCATAGATGCGGACGAGGTAGCTGGACCAAAGAGGCAGCAGGACCAGGACAAAGAGCGCAGCGCGCATCCGCCGCGAAGCAAGCCGCGCCATGAAGTAAGCGAGTGGGAAGGCGAGCAGGATGTCGGTGACGGTCACTGCCGCTGCCAGGCCGATTGTCCGGCCAGTGATCCGCCAGTAGGTGTGGTCGTCCCAGAGGGTTCGGAAGTTGTCGAGCGTCCACGTGTGGACGACCTTGGCCGTGAACGAATCGACCTGCCAGAACGCCGAGATAAAGAGCGAGATGAGCGCGCCGAGGTAGACGATTCCGAACGCGAGCACGGGCGCAGCGAGCAGCAGCGCCAGTTTCAGCCAGGGCCGCCGCCAGAGGGCGGCGGAAATGCGAAGGCGGGCGCTTCGCAAGGAAGCGCCCGCCTCGGCAAGCTCAGCCATCGGCGCCTACCCGGTGACCTGGTTCCACGCCTTCTGCCAAGCGTTGTAGTCCATGCAGTCGTTCTTGCCGTCGCCGCAGTCGGCGATCGGCGTCTTCCAGAACTTGATCGTGTCGTAGTAGTCGAGCGGCTCGTTGAGGTGGAACTTCGCACACGAGCCGGCCTCCATCTTGTCCATGATCGGGCAAGCCTTCGGGTTGACCGGGGTCTCCCGGAAGATGAGCGCCTGCTGAGCCTCCACCTTGGGAGTCGTGACGTACTTCATCCAGAGGTAGGCGCAGTTCGGGTGCGGCGCCTTCTTGGCGAGCATCCACGTGTCCGCCCAGCCGGTAGCCCCATCGGACGGGATGACCTCCTTGACCGGCACGCCTTTTTGCTGGAGCGCAATCGTGTCGACGGGCCAGATGGCCCCGATCGAGACGTCGCCGTTCGCGAACGCAGTCCGCCCGTCGGTGTCGTAGGTCCAGTAGAGCTTGACGAGACGCCGCTGCTTCTTCAGCAACGCGATCGTGGCATCGAACTGCTTCTTGTTCAGCTCGTACGGGTCCTTGATCCCGAGATCGGGCTGCGAGTGCATCAGGTAGAAGGCCGCGTCGGCGATCTGAATCGGGTTGTTCGGGATCGTGATCTGGCCCTTGAACTTCGGGTCGTAGAGCGCCCCCCACTGTGTCGGCCCTGGGCTGATCTTGGTCTTGTTGTAGAGCAGGACGTTGGGGCCCCACTGCACAGAGACTCCGTAGTGCTTGCCGTCGACGGTGTTGTGCGCCGGCGACTTGAAGATCGGGATGAACTCCTTCCAGCTGGGGACCAGGTCGACGTTCACCTGCCTGACGTCGCCTCCTTTGATCAGCCGCAGACTCGCGTCGCCGGAGGCCGAAACGAGATCCCACTGGCCGCCGCCACCGCCACCGCCGGCCCGCATCAGGGCGACCATCTGGTTGGAGGAGCCGGCGTCCTTGCGGTGAATCTTGCAGCCGCTCTGCTGCTCGAATTTCTTTGCGAAGGCCGGGTCCGAGTAGTAAGGCCACTCGATCACGTTGAGCGCGCCCTCGCCTTTGCCGATCGAGGACGGCCCGCTCGTCGTTGTGCTCTTCGACGACTTGCTGCTGCCGCCGCAGCCCGCCGCGGCCACGGCGAGCGCTCCGGTCAGCAGGGCGAAGACCGCCCACGCCGGGTAGCGCCTTTTAGCTCGCCTCATGCCTCTCCTCCCGTTCGGGTTTGGTCTCGATTGCGTGCTCCGGCTTCCACTCCAAGAGAACCCGGCGCCCGCGTGCGTCGAGCGCCTCCGACGACGACGTCTCGAGGTTCTGCCGGACGACGACGAGCTCACCGCCGTCGTCGAGGTCGACGACGTAGCGCGTGAACATGCCCGCGTAGACGACGTCGCGGATCCGGCCCGTGGCGGCGTTCCGGTCGTCGCGGCGCGTGCCGCCGTCCGCCGTCATGCGGATCTTCTCCGGCCTGACGGTGAAGGTGCGGCCAGAGCGCTGGAGGACGTTCGATGCACCGACGAAGCCGGCGACGAAAGCGTTCTCGGGCCGCTCGTAGACTGCCGCCGGGGTGCCGATCTGCTCGACCTTGCCCTCATTGAAGACGGCGAGCCTGTCGCTCATCGTCAGCGCCTCCTCCTGGTCGTGCGTCACGTAGACGAAAGTGATCCCGACCTCGCGGACGGCTCGCTGGATCCGCTTCAGCTCGATCTGCATCTCCTGGCGCAGCTTCAGGTCGAGGGCGCCGAGCGGCTCGTCGAGCAGCAGCACCTGCGGATGGTTGACGAGCGCCCTGGCGAGCGCAACGCGCTGCCGCTGGCCGCCCGAGAGCTGGATCGGCTTGCGATCGCCGAGGCCCGGGAGCTGAACGACCTTCAGGATCTCGTCCACACGCAGCCGTCGCTCGCGGCGTGGGACGCCTTTCACGCGGAGGCCGTAGTCGATGTTCTCGGCTACGGTCATGTGCGGGAAGAGTGCGTAATCCTGGAAGACGGTGTTGACGTCCCGCGAGTACGGCGGCAGTCCGGTCACATCACGCCCGGCGAGCTCGATCCGACCCTGGTCGGGCCGCTCGAAGCCGGCGATTAGACGCAGAGTCGTCGTCTTCCCGGAGCCCGAGGGGCCGAGCAGCGTAAAGAACTCGCCGGAGGCGATCTCGAGGTCGACCCGGTCGACTGCGACCACCTCGCCGTACGTCTTCCGGACGCCGACGAGCCGAACGTCCGGCACGTCCACGCCGCCGGTCGGGACGGCCGCAGCGTGTTCCTGAATAGCCACTACTCAGCGCCGATTATCAGCACGCCGGCCGCTTCGGCACAACGACGTCCGCTTTGTAGCTAGCGAGGCTGGCAGTCCTCGCCTTCGCAACAGCCGAGTTTGAAACGGCACTGCGAGCACTGCCAAGACTGATGACGCCACTCCATCGGCCCCCCGCAGCGCAGGCAGCGCTCGACGGCTGCTTCGGTTTTCTCGGCCGCCACAAACCCTGACTCTACGGGTCGCGGCTGACGACTCTACTCGGGCTTGGCCGGCGCTTCCTGACCGGGCGCGTGGAGCAGGTTCTCGACGCCCCGCACTCCCTGGACCTTCCGCGCCTGGGTCTCGAGGTCCTCGATCAGATCGGGCTGCTCGAGCTCGCCGCGGAGATAGACGACGCCGTCCTCGACGTTGACGTTGATCTGCCCCTTGGGCACGTCGGCGTCGCGGAAGATCTCGCTTTCGACCTTGCGCGCCAGGGTCACGTCGTCGGGCTGCGGCTTCTCCTGCTCGGAGAGGTGGGTCGCCTTCTCTTTCAGGCCCTGCGCCTGGGCCGCGGCGCCCTGCGCCTGCTGCCCGGCCCTGCGCGCGAGCTTGCCGGCTTTGTCGACAGCGATCTTCCGTCGCCGGCGGCCGTTGTCGGGGTCGAAGAAGTACGCCAGTGCGGCTCCAATGGCTCCTGCCAGAGCGAATAGCGGCATCAGTCAGTCTCCTTGCGTCGAGGACGTGTCCGCGTTGGGCTACCCGGAGGTGGCCAGGCCAAACTCTCTACCGAGCGCAGCGAAGGTACAACCCAGATTCGCGGAAAATCGACAGATTTCCGCGACTACGGTCAGTCGCCCCAGTCGAAATCGCGCGAGCGAGTCCAGAGGCCGTCGTGGGCTTCGGGTTCCACGGCAGCCGGCTCCTCCGCGTCGTCTTCGCCGGGCCACTTGAGGGCAATCGTCGGCTCCGCCGGGATGGCCGGCTCTGTGCCGTCCATCGTGTCCTCGATGCGGGCCTGCTCCTCGGTCTTGAACAGCGGGTGGTTGTCGAACGGATCATCGTTCTTGTAGTGAGCGAGCGGCAGCTCATTGTTGAGCTCCGAGTTCCTTTCCTTCAGCTCGAGATGATCCTGGATGACCTGAGAGAAAAGCGTAGGTGTGTCTACGGGCATAGTCCTCCTCCGGGCAATTGGGGCCGTTCCCCCGAACGGGGCGGGATTGTAGCGGGATCGGCTGACGAATCAACTTTAGAGCCCCTTTCACAATGAAGCGCTGAGCCGCTCGCGGGCTGTACGATCCCGCGCGTGGTGCGCATGGCTCGCATACTGACACGACGGGCGGGCCCCATCGGGTTCGCGCTGACGGCGTGGGACATCTGGCGCCGAATTCCGCCAAAGCACCGCAGGACGATCCTGAGACAGGCGCGAAAGCACGGCCCGACGATCGCCAAGCACGCGGTCAACTATCGGCGCCGTCGCCGAAGCTAGGCGAGCGCTTCGCGGACGATCCGGTCCTGTTCGCGCAAGTGCGCGGTCGGATAGCCCTCGCTCGGGCTTGCGCGCCAGGGGCGGCCGACGTAGCGGAGCCTGACGCCCTCGGGCAGCTTCTCCTCCAACCGGTGGCGGATTGCCCGCCAAGGGCCCATGTTCTGGGGCTCCTCCTGGGCCCAGACGACCTCGGCGAGCCTCGGATACGAGGCGACGACTGCACTCTTCTCCTCGACCGGGAATGGATACAGCTGCTCAATGCGGGCGATAGCTACGTGTCCGGTCTCGCGCAGCTCGTGCCCGGCGAGGTCGTAGTACATCTTTCCGGAGCAGAGGACGAGCCTCCGCACCTGCGCCTTGTCGGCGCCCGAATCGTCCAGCACCGGCTTGAAGGCGCCCTCCGCGAGCTCCGCCAGCGTCGACGACGCTTGCTTCAACCGCAGCAGACCCTTCGGCGTCATCACCACGAGCGGGCGCGCAGCCGGGTCGAGCGCCTGGCGGCGGACGAGATGGAAGTACTGCGCCGCCGTCGTCGGGTTGGCGACGCGGATGTTCTCCTGCGCGGCGAGCTGCAGGAAGCGCTCTAACCGCGCGCTGGAATGCTCCGGCCCGTTGCCCTCGTAGCCGTGGGGGAGCAGCAGCGTCAACCGCGAGGTCTGTCCCCACTTGGACAGGCCGGCGACGATGAACTGGTCGACGATCCCCTGCGCGTTGTTCACGAAGTCACCGAACTGCGCCTCCCAGAGCACGAGCGCCTCCGGCGCCGCGACCGAGTAGCCGTACTCGAAGCCCATCGCCGCCGCCTCGGAAAGAGGCGAGTTGTAGAGCTCGAACGAGGCCTGCGCCTCCTCGAGATGCTGGATCGGCGTGTAGGTTTCGCCGGTCTCGACGTCGTGGAGGACATCGTGGCGGTGGGAGAAGGTTCCGCGCTCCGTGTCCTGCCCGGTGAGGCGAATCGGGATCCCGTCGACGAGCAGGCTCGCGAACGCGAGCGATTCGGCCTGGCCCCAGTCGATCCCGCCCTGCTCGAGCGCCTCCGCGCGCCGGTCGAGCTGCTTTTTCAGCTTCGGGTGGATCGTGAACCCCTCGGGCGCGGTGGCGAGCGACCGGTCGAGCTCGCGCAGACGGTCGGCGGCGACGGCGGTGACGACCTCGGCCCCGGTGCCGTACGGGATCCGCCCTTCGCTTGCGACCGCGGCCTGGGCGAAGGACTCCTTCAGCCGCTGGTGCGCCTCCTTCAGCTTCGTCTCGACCTGCCGCGCGAGCGCCTCAGCGTCCGCCTCGGAGAGCACGCCTTCCTCAATCAAATCGGCCACGTACTGCTCGCGCGCAGTGGGCTGCTGCGCGATCCGGGCCGCCATCAGCGGCTGGGTGTAGGCGGCTTCGTCCTGCTCGTTGTGGCCGTGGCGGCGGTAGCCGACGAGGTCGATGACGACGTCGTTCTGGAACCTGCGCCGGTAGGCCATTCCCAGGCGCACCGCGGCAATGCACGCCTCGGCGTCGTCGGCATTGACATGGATGATCGGGAAGTCGAAGCCCTTGGCAAGGTCGCTCGAGTAGCGCGTTGACCGTCCTTCCACAGGGTCGGTCGTGAAGCCGATCTGGTTGTTCGCGATCAGGTGCAGCGTGCCGCCGGTCGAGTACCCCTCGAGCTCGGCGAGGTTCAGCGTCTCGGCGACGATTCCCTGTGCCGGGAACGCGGCGTCGCCGTGGATCAGCACCGGCAGCGCGACGCGCGGGTCGTGCCGGCCCTCTCGCGTCGAGCGGTCGGTCTGCTCCGCGCGCGTCCTGCCCTCGACGACCGGGTCCACAGCCTCGAGGTGGCTGGGGTTCGCGGCCAGGGTGACGGTCAGGTCGCCGGCGGGCGTCGAGCGGATGCCTTCGGCGCCAAGGTGGTACTTGACGTCACCGGTTCCGCCCTCGGGATCCGAGGTGACGGCCTCGATCGTCCGCTCGCCTTCGAACTCGCGCAGGATCGTTTCGTAGGGCCGCCCGATCACGTGCGCAAGCACGTTCAGGCGTCCGCGGTGAGCCATACCGATCACGACCTCGTGAGCTCCGGCCTCGGCGGCGAGGTCGATCGCCTCGTCGAGCATTGGGATCATCGTGTCGAGGCCCTCGACGGAGAACTGCTTCTGGCCGAGGAAGACACGGCGGAGGTAGCGCTCGAGGCCTTCGACCTCCGACAGCCGCGCGAGCAACCGCTTCTTCTCGTCAGCGGTGAGCTCGCGGCGGTAACGGCCCGACTCGATCGCCTCGCGCAGCCAGATCCGCTGCTCGTGGTCGGAGATGTGCTCGATCTCGTAGGCGCTCGTGCTCGAGTAGGTCTCCTGCAGCGTCGGCAGGACGTCGGCGAGCGTCTCGCCCGGCGTGTGGACGCGCAGCAGGCTCGCGGGGATGCGGGCCTGCAGCTCCGGCGTCAGCTTCGGTTGCAGGCGCTCCGGTTCGAGCGCGGGATCGCCGACGGGCTCGCTCCCGAGCGGATCGAGACGCGCGGCGAGGTGGCCGTGCGTCCTCAGCGCCTTGACGAGCGACATCGCCGCCGCGACGCCGCCGAGCAGCTCATCGTCGGCCGGTGCGGCCGCGGGCGCCGGCGGCGCCGCTGCCGGTGTCGATGCCGGTGTCGGTGTCGCGTGACCGTTCGTCTCGCGCAGGGTCTCCAGCAGGCGGGCCAAGCCCGGCAGCGCCTCGATCAGGTCACCGTCGCCGCTCTCGAAAAGAGCCCGCCACTCCGACGGGACTGCCTCGGGGTTCTCGAGGTACTCCTCGAGCAGCACCCGCGCGTAACCGGAGTTGACAGCATCGACGTCAGGCATAGACACCAATGTTTGTTGTAGCAGCGCTCGCTCCTCCGGGGAGCGCTTTTAGAAAATCGGGTGGTTCGTGATGATCGCGAAGAAGGTGCCGGCGATGAAGCAGGCGCCCGAGGTCACGAGCGCGTAAGCCGCCAGCCGCTGATTGCGGCCACCGATTCCGGCTGCGATCAGCGCGATCAGGATCGTGAACGGGATGATCCGTACCGGCCGGTAGGCCAGCGCGATGCAACTACCGAAGATCGCGAGCGTCGCCAGTAGACCGGCGACGGCGTCGGCCGGGCGGTCGGCCGTTCGGGCAGGGGTGCTCACGAGACGGTGCGGACCGCTCTCGTGCGCTGCCGCTGACCGCGAGGCGTGTGCGGCCCGCCGCGGGAGGGCCGGCGAGGCGGCCGACGTGCGGCCCATCTCGACGGCCGGTCAGGCCCTGTCTCCGGCAGGACCGGGAGAAGCGCCGGTTCCGGAGGTCTCGGCTCGGCCTTTACGGCCCAATAAACGACCAGGCCGAGGTAGACGATCGGGATCTTCAGGATCAGCATCATGAAGATCAGCTCCCACATACTTCGGCGAAGTGTAGCTTGGTGCGGTGGCCGATTCGGTGCGCGGCAGCTGCCTTTGCGGAGGCGTGACGTTCAAGGTCGATCTTCCCTTCCGCCGCGCAAACCACTGCCACTGCTCGCGCTGCCGCAAGCACTCCGGGACGTTCGGGCTGACGCAGGGGCGCGTGCCGCGATCCCAGTTCCAGCTGTTGTCGGGTGACGAGCTGATCCGCGTCTTCACGCCGGAGGGCGGCAAGGTCAAGGCGTTCTGCGGCCGGTGCGGCTCGTCGCTGTTCGGCGGCGACTGGCCGGGTGGTGAGGAGATCTCGGTGCGGCTCGGCTCGATGGACGACGATCCGCAGATCCGCCCGCAGTACCACACTTTCGTCGGCTCCCGCGCGCCTTGGGACGAGCTGCCCGACGACGGTCTGCCGCGTTATGAAGCGCTCAACCCTGGCGAGGCGTAACCGCCGCCACCGGGCGTCTCGATCCTGACCACGTCGCCGGGCTCGAGGTCGCGGGTGGCCTTCGCCGACAGCTCCTCGCCGTTTAGAAGGTTCCGGCCCCGCGACCCCGGCTCGCCTCCGTTCCGTCCTTGCGGAGCGTGCCGGCGGCGTTCGCTCACGATCGAGAGGCGACATGACTCCAGCACGCGCAGCACGCGGACGACGCCGTCACCGCCACGGTGGCGGCCGGCTCCGCCGGAGCCGAGCCGCAACGCGTGACGCTCGACCCGGATCGGATACCCGAGCTCGAGCGCCTCGGTCGGGGTCGAGAGCGTGTTCGACATGGCGACGTGCACGGCGGACGGCCCGTCGGCGTTGGGGCAGGCGCCCTGGCCGCCCCCGATCGTCTCGTAGTAGGTGAAGCGGTCGTTGCCGAAGGTAACGTTGTTCATCGTCCCCTGGCCCTGCGCCGGCACGTCGATCGCCTCGCCGAACGCCAGAAAGACGACGTCGGCGATTCGGCTCGAGGTCTCGACGTTGCCGGCGGCGACGGCGGCGGGCGGACACGCGTTGAGGAGCGAGCCCACGGGAGCCCGGACCGTCACCGGAGCGAAGGCGCCGCCTGAGGCCGGGGTGTCGGGATCCGTCAGGCAGCGGACGACGAAGTAGCACGCCGAGCGCGTCACCGCGAGCGGGCAGTTGAGGTTGCCTTCGTGCTGGGACGCGCTGCCGGCGAAGTCGATCTCGAGCTCGTCGCCGTCGATAGTGATCGTGACCCGAAGCATGAGGTCTTCGTCCTCCGCTTCGAGGACGTCGGTCGCTTCGAACCGGCCGTCCGGCAGCGTGGCGATCGCGGCTCGAACCCCGCGCTCGGCGTACGCGTGTAGCTCGTCCATCGCCGCGAGGACCAGCTCGCGTCCGCGGCGCGCGCAGAGCTCGTCGAGCCGACGTGTGGCGAGCCGGTTCGCGGCGAGCTGGGCCCGCAGGTCGCCGCGCCGCTCGTCCGGATTGCGCATCCGCGCGGTCAGGCCGTCGAGAGTGGCCTCGTCGAGCCTCGTCGGCGGGATGACGACCCCCTCCTCGTCCAGACGCCGTGAGCCCGCGGGCAGGCTGCCGGGCTCGGTGGCCCCGACATCGGCGTGGTGCGCGCGCGTCGCCGCGAAGCCGACCGCCGTCCTGGAGACCAGTGTGACGTCGGGCAGGTGCGTGCCACCCGCGTACGGATCGTTGAGGATGAACACATCGTCCGGCCCCGGATCGTGAGCGCGCACGGCGGCGACCGCATCGGGTAGGGCGCCGAGATGGACTGGGATGTGCTCCGCCTGGGCGATCATCCGGCCGCGCTCGTCGAAGAGCGCCGTCGAGCAGTCGCGCCGCTCTTTGATGTTGGCCGAGAACGAGGAGCGAATCAGAACCGCGCCCATCTCCTCGGCGATGGAGCGCAGTGAGCTGCCCAGGACCTGGAGCTCGATTCTAGGACGAGCTCGTTTCATAACAACTCCCTGGGGATGACCTTCCAACTCGGGGTTAGACGGACGCCCGGGCAGAGCCCGGACGCCCTCCAGGTCGGCGTCGCAATCGATCGCCTTAGCTCTGTTCTCACGCTCTCGTCACGTTTTCGTCAACACCAGCGTGCTATCTCCATCCCTATCCCCTACCCACCCGGGGGCAACGAAGCAGGTTGCGCCGTCGAGCTCGACCGTGGCCGGGCCTTCGACGTGGAGTGGGTCGGCCGGCGGAAGGTCGAAGTGCGGCCCGGGCCTGATTTCGGCCGTTCGCACGGCGACGAGTTCCAGCTCGCGGTTGCGGTCGGCGTAGCCGTAGCGCTCCTCGTGCGCGCGGTGGAACGCCTCCGCAAGGTCGGCCTGGATCGGCACCGTCAGCTCGAACGACTGGCCCGCGTATCTGAGGTCGGCGGCGCCCTCGGCAGGCAGGTCGTCGACCTCTGCCAGCGGGCGGACGTACGGCACAACGCGGTCGCGCCGCTCCTCGCTCGCGACGAGGCCGAGCGCCGAGAGGACGCCCGCGGCAGCCGGCACGAGCACCGTCCCGCTCTGGAGCTCCTCCGCGACCGCACACGCGTGCAGCGGGCCCGCACCGCCAAAGGCGACGAGCGCGAACTCCCGCGGGTCGTGGCCGCGCTCGACGGAGACGACGCGCAAGGCCCGCAACATCTCGGCGTTGACGACCTCGATCGCGGCGGTGGGATCGATGCCGGCGAACGCCCGGGCGGCGGCTCCGGCATCGAGCTCGATGCCGCCTGCGAGCGTTGCCGGCAGCCGGCCGAGCAGCAGGTTCGCGTCCGTCACCGTCGGCTTCGACCCGCCGCGCCCGTAGCAGACCGGGCCCGGATCGGCGCCGGCGCTGTCCGGGCCGACGCGGACCGCGCCGCCGCTGTCGAGCCAGACGATCGACCCACCGCCCGCTCCAACCGTGTGCAGATCGACGGAGGGAAGCCGCAACGGCAGGCCGGCAACCTCGCGCTCGGCGGCGAGATCGGCCCGGCCCCCCACGACGAGCGAGACGTCGGTAGAGGTGCCGCCCATGTCGAAAGAGATTGCGTTTTCGAACCCCGCGCGCCGACCCAGGAGCGCCGCGCCGACTGCCCCCGCCGCAGGCCCCGACAGAAGCGCGACCGCAGGATGCGCCGCGGCCTCCTGAAGCGTCGCGACGCCCCCGGACGAGCGCATCACGAGCGGCTCGGGCAGACCTCCGGCCACCGCTAGCTCGCCCAGGGCCTCGAGGTACCGCACAACGACTGGCCCGAGATAGGCGTCGATCGCTGTGGTCGACGCCCGCTCGTACTCCCGAAACTCGGGCGAGATCTCGTGCGAGGCGACCACGTGGGCGTTCGGCAGCCGGCGGCGCAGCTCAGCCGCTACCGCGCGCTCGTGATCGAGATCACGAAACGAGAACAGCAGGCAGACCGCAACCGCCTCGGCCTCGAGCTCCGGTAGCGAGTCCAGCT
>Ga0307277_10000592_pt1 | contig 13582 bp, 12 predicted proteins | sample ER_DNA_116_FD_194473 | JGI IMG/M metagenome (GOLD analysis project Ga0307277, IMG submission 194473) | Bulk soil microbial communities from the East River watershed near Crested Butte, Colorado, United States - ER_DNA_116 | ecosystem: Environmental > Terrestrial > Soil > Floodplain | place...
TCGGTCTATATTGACAAGTATCAATATAACATGTAGGCTTGGTGGAGAAATTCGAGATGAAAGGAGCACCCCAACTTGGACACGAATCTTGCCGCCTGGATGATCGCCGGCGGCCCCCAGATCCGGAATCCATCCGCCGAACGTGAGCGCGAGCAGTTGCGCGCGTTCCGTGAGAGCCAGCGGGTCGTGCATGTCGGCCTGATCGACCGGCTCCGCGGGTTCGCCAGCTCGGCCACGACCAAGGACGACCTCGCCACCTGCGCCACCTGCGCCGCCTGATTCCGGGCGGCGCAGTCGCATATCTGGAATACCGGAGGCTTCGATGCTCGACCAGGACCAGGTTCACGATGAGGTCCGCGCCCGATACGCGGAAGCCGCCCTGGCCGCGACCGCCGGATCGAGGGGCTCGGCGGCCCAGGCGTCCTGTTGCGGTCCAACCGGCTCGGCTGTCTTCGGCGAGCTCCTCTACGAAGCAGCCGACCGTGCCGAGCTGCCCGAAGCCGCGATCCTCGCCAGCCTCGGCTGTGGCAACCCGACGGCCGTCGCGGATCTGCGCCCCGGTGAGCGCGTGCTCGACCTCGGGTCGGGCGGCGGGATCGACGTCATCCTCTCGGCCCGCCGGGTGGGACCGAGCGGCCGGGCCTTCGGCCTGGACATGACCGACGAGATGCTCGAGCTCGCCGTCCGCAATGCCGCCGAGGCCGGCGTCGACAACGTCGAGTTCGTCCGCGGCACGATCGAGGCGATCCCCCTGCCGGCGGCGACGATCGACGTGGTGATCAGCAACTGCGTGATCAATCTGGCGGCCGACAAGGCCGCGGTCTTCCGCGAGATCGCGCGCGTCCTGCGCCCGGGCGGACGGGTCGGGGTGAGCGACGTCGTCGCGGACGATGGCCTCTCCCCGGAGCAGCGGGCCGAACGCGGCAGCTACAGCGGCTGCATCGCAGGTGCCCTGTCATTCGCCGAGTACCGGGCCAGCCTCGCTGCCGTTGGACTCGTCGAGATCGACGTCCAGCCCACCCACGCCGTGGCCGACGGCCTGTACGGCGCGATCGTCAAGGCCAGAAAGCCAGTCGAGGCACCCGCAGCCGCGTCGATCCCGCCGATGCCGGAGCTCCCCAGGGCGCTCGCCGTGTTCGAGGCGTCCGGGCCGGGCTGCGGCTGTGGCGGCGAGGGCTGCTGCTGAGGGCCACTCCCCGATCGCATCCGCCGCCGATGCGACAGATGTCCATCCGGAACGCGACCCCCGTCGATGTCGGCGTGAGTCGTGCCGCGCCTACGGTCGTGCTCGACCCGCCACCGCACATCCGCGCCGTCATGAACAAGGACGAAGATCCCATGCAGTCCGTCGCCGCCTATTACGTCCTCGTCGCCACCGAGCTCGCCAATCAGGCCATTCCCCGTCGCTACCAGGTCGAGGTCTCGCGACCGAATCCTGTTGCCCGATTCCTCTCGGCCGTGCTCGGCCTTGTCCGCTCGTCACAGCCGGCCGTCACCCAGCCGGGGACCAACCAGTCCGCCTGACCTCGGCGGGCTGCGACAAGCCGTCCGGCTCAGCCGGTCGGTCGCGTCGATCGATCGCGCCGACATGCGCTCAGCCGTCGAGCGCGGCCGCCTCGACGCAGATCGCGGTCACACCGAGACCCTCCAGCCGGGCGTAGGTCGGCCGGCGCCGAACGGTCCAGCCCATCAGGTCCAGTCCGGCCGCCTGGATTCGGGCCACCGCCCTTCGGTCCAGCGCATGCCACTCGACCGAGAGTCCGCGGCAGCCCAGCCCGAGCGCGGTCGCGATCGTCGCCGCGGAGGCGTCGTGGGCGTTCAGCCAGAGTGGCCACGTCGGAGCGAGGCCGCCGAACCGCTTGAGCGTGGCCGCCTCGAACGATGACAGGATCGCTCGCTCGAGACCGGGGCCGCGACCCGCGACCAAGGCCTCGAACGCGCCGCGCCCCGGGTCGCCCTTGAGCTCGACGTCCAGGAACGCGCGGCGCGGGATCGCCGCCAGGGCATCGGCCAACGTCGGAACGCCGATCGCCTCGAGCTCGTCGGCCGACATGTCCGCGACGCGACGGTCGATGCCATGTACTCGTGCCAGCGTTTCATCGTGGTAGCACACGGGAACGCCCCAACGGGCTACCCGGACGTCGAACTCCAGCCCGTCGCAGGCGGGCGCCTGCAGGGCTGCCAGGAAGGCGGCGACGGTGTTCTCGACGGCGTGGCGATTGTCGCCGCGGTGGGCGAGGCGCAGCGTGCGACGTGGTCGCGCGGGGGCGTCGGTCACGCGCTCGCTAGCCGATCGAGAGCCGGGCGGCCAGCCCGAGGTGATCCGACGGGTACAGGCCCGGATCGCCAACGGCCGGCCGGTCGAAGGCGAGGCGGCAGGCATCCGCCGTGACCCGGCCGCGGATCCAGACGTAGTCGAGGCAGCCCGGTTCGCCATCGGCGTCCTTGGCCGGCGCCTCGAGGCCGGATGGCCAGGTGACCTCGGGCTCATGGCCGTTCGCCTCGAGGAACGCCGACCGGTAGCCGGCATCGGTCATGCGGGAGTAGGCCGGCTCGTGCGGTTTGGCGTTGAAGTCACCCATGACGATCTGGCTTTCGGCCGGCCCCAGCGCGAGCCAGGCGACCAACTGTTCCGCCTGCTCGTCGCGTGACATCTCGTCGGCCGGGACGTGATGGAGGTGCGTCACCGTGACGACGATGGTCGCTCCCTCGCGCAGCGCGATCCGTCCCCGGATGGCCGACCGGTTCAACCCGAGATCGAGGCGCTCCACCTCCGTGGCGGCGAGCGGCTGGCGGATGAGCAGCGCGTTGCCGTACTCCGGGCGGCCGGCCCAGCTCCGGTGGCTGTCGTACCGGCCCTCACCGGCCGCCCCGATCAGGCGGTCCTGCTGCAGGACGTAGACCACCTCCTGGAGGCCCAGCAGGTCGGGTTGCAACGCCGCCATGTCGGCGAGAATCAACGGCAGTCGCTCGTCCCAACGGTCGGCCAGGTTCCGGATGTTGAGGGTTGCGACGTGCAGGGGGTCCACGAGCTCAGTTTGACGGCTCCGCGTTGGGTGCGATGGGCAGCGCGAACGTGAACGTCGAGCCGACCCCCTCCTCCGATTCGACCCAGATCCGGCCGCCGTGCTGGCCGATGACGTGGCGGGCGATCGCGAGCCCGAGCCCCGTGCCCCCGCCCCGGACGCGGACGCGATCGACCTTGTAGAAGCGCTCGAAGATCCGTCCCTGGTCGGCCTTCGGGATGCCGACGCCGCGATCCCGCACCGACAGCCGGACCTCGCCATCGACGGGCCGGACGGCGACGACGACATCGCCTTGCGCGACGGCATCGGTGCCCGGTGCGCCGTCGTCCTCCTCGCGCCGTCCGAATTTCAGGGCGTTGTGGACGAGATTGACGACGACCTGGGCGAGCCGCGTCTCGTCACCGCGGACCGCGGGAACATGGTCCGCGACATCGACGACGAGCCCGATCCCCTGCCGCTCGGCGAACAGGCGAAGCCGTTCCGTGGCATCGCTCGCGACCCGGCCGAGATCGACGTCATCGATGAGGACGAGCGGCCCGCCGCCCTCGATCCGGGCGAGGTCGAGCAGCTCGTTGACCATCTGGACGAGGTGGCCGGTCTCGACCTCGATCTTCGAGATCCGATCGCGCATCCGGGCCGGAACGCCGTCGCCAGCCTGCTCGGCATCGCGGGCGAGGGTCTCGGCGAGGAGGCTGACCGTCGACAGCGGCGTCCGGAGCTCGTGCGACAGGTTGTCGACGAACTCGGCCCGGATCTGCTGGAGCCGGCGCAGCTCCGAGACGTCCTCGAGCAGGACCGAGACCCCACTCACCGGCGAGCGGCGGGCGCGGATCAGGAGCGTCGGGGCCTCGGTGCCGCCCAGGCGAAGCTCGCCGGACGCGGAGCCGGTCGCCCGGGCAGTCGCGATTAGCTCCTCCACGCGGCTGTCGAGAAAGGTCTCGACGGCCGTCCGACCCGGGATCGAGCCGGGCGGCCGGCGGAGCAGGATGTGAGCAGCCGCGTTCGCCGCCTCCACCCGTTCGCCGTCGTCGATCCGGACGATCCCGACGCCCATCGCGTCCGCCAGGTGCGACGCGTTGCGAACCTGCTGGTCGAGGGCGAACTCGCTCGCCTCGAGCCGCTCCCGGAGGCGCCGTACGATCGTCGGGAGGTCCTCGGCAGGATTCGCATCAGCAATGCCGGCCGTGCTGCGGAGGATCGCCTCGCGGGCCGCGTCCAGCTGCCGCTCGCGATCGAGCGAGAGTCCGATCGCGAGCGCGAGTCCGATCGCCAGCAGTCCCACGAAGCCGACGAAGATCCAGTCCATCCCGGCGAGCATCGCACAGGCATGGATCGACCGAGTACCCTGTCGTCGCGGTCCCGCGACGAGCCGCGAGCCGACTCCGGGCGCCGACGCCCGCATCGTGCCGGCACGACCGACGAACCGAGCGAGCCAGATGGAGGGACCCAGTGCGTCTTCGCCTCATCCCGCGTGACGTGCGGTTCTTCGACCTGTTCGTGGATGACGTCACCAACGTCCTCGGCGGAGCCCGCCTACTCGAGGCGATGCTCCGAACGTACGACGCGCCCGAGGCCCGGGCGGCCGAGATCCGCGCCACCGAGCATCGCGGCGACGAGATCAGCCACGACATCGGCCATCGGCTGGAGGCGACGTTCGTCACCCCGTTCGACCGCGAGGACATCTACGCCCTGATCAGCGGCCTCGACGACATCCTCGATCTCGTCGAGGAGGTGGCCGACACGTTCGTCCTGTACCGGATCTCGGCTCCGACCGCGACCGCGGTGGAGCAGGCCGCGATCATCGTGAAGCAGGTCGAGCTCCTCCACGAGGCCCTCGCCCACCTCCAGGGCTTCAAGGGCCTCGACCGCTACTGGATCGAGGTCCACCGGCTCGAGAACGAGGGCGATCGGATCGTCCGGGCCGCGATCGCGAGCCTCTTCCAGGACGAGAACGATCCGATCAATCTCGTGAAGTGGAAAGACGTCTACGGCCTGCTGGAGGACACGATCGACAAGGCCGAGGACGTCGCCAATATCATCGAGCGGATCACGATCAAGCACCTCTGACATGCCGAATGCCCCGGTCCTGCCCGGGGCATTCGATGCAATGACGAGGTTCAGACGGGGCGGTCAGTCCTGCGGCGTCAGCCACACCCGATAGTCCCGGATGTCCTCGGGCGTTCCGTCCTTGGCCGAGGGGTTGTAGACCCGGAGCGTGCCGTACTGGGCCTTCGAGACGTTGTAGGCGATCGTGACGTCGAACGTGCCGCGGCAACCCGTCCCGCAGGTGGCCATGACCTGCTTGTCGGCGATGACCTTGCCGCTCCCATCGAGGATCGAGATCCGGAAGGTCGCCTCGAAGACATCCGCCGAGCCGGTGATGTGGGCAGGGTTTCCGATCGCTGCGCCGTATGCCGGGCGGTCGACCCAGATCGCCGGGAGGAGCTGGACGTAGTCGGCTCGCCCGACCGGTCCATCGAGGACGAGGCCCTCGCTGCCGAAGACCGTGACGGTCTTCCCCTCGATCTGGAACAGGACCGACTTCACCGTCGGGAACTGGGTCAGTGTGTAGACGACCTGGCCGAGCCGGGTCAGGACCGAGGCGCTGCCGCCGCCGGACTCGAACTCGCTCGAGAGATCGACCGTCGCCACGCCGTCCTTGATCGTCAGCCCCAGGAGCTGCGAGCCGTCCGGGATCGCGGTGGAGATCTGCCGGCCGCTTTCCGCGGAGGTGGGACCGGCGAGGAGGGCCGTCATCGACGCCGTCGCGACGGCCTTCGTGCCGGGAATCGTCCGGAGGACGGCGACGAGGCCGGCGCTCCCCGGGTCGCCACCGAGCCAGAAGTAGGACCGGACGATCGTCGACCCGGTCGTGCCTGCACTCGGCGAGGGACCCGTCGACCCGGACGGCTCGACCGAGGCCTCGTCGCTCGGCTCCGTCGACGGCTCGGGCGTGACGTCGGGGCTGCCCTGGACGACGGAGGGCTCCGGTCCGTTCGAGGCGACCGGCACGGTCCCGAGCGGGCCGGTGCCGGTGTTGCACGCGGCCGCCAGAGCGGCCGTCACGACGAGGAGGGCGATCAGCCGGCTGGTCTTCATGGTGGTCATCTGCGGGCTCCAGTGCGGGTTCATCGGCCCTCACCATCGTCGCCGTCGGTCGCCGCGAGATCGCCGTGACGTAACGATCCGGTCACAGGCAGCGTGACCTCGATCGCGAGCCCGCCGCCGTCGCGGTTCCGCGCGCGGAGGCTTCCGCCAAGGAGCTCAGCGTGCTCGGAGGCGATGGCGAGCCCGAGGCCGCTCCCCCCGCGACGTGACGGGTCGGCCATGAAGAAGCGGTCGAAGATCCGCGACAGACGGTCGGCCGGCACGCCCGGGCCCCGATCCGCGACGGTGATCGAGACATGGTCGGCGGCGGCGCGAAGCCGGACGACGACCAGCGCTCCGGGGGCGTGCTCGCGGGCATTGCCCAGGAGGTTGGTGAGGATGCGTTCCAGGCGGCGGGGGTCGGACTCGATCACGATCCGCTCGTCCGGGAGCTCCAGGACCGCGTCCGGGTAGCGCGCGGCGACGACGTCGCGGATGAGGCGGCCGACGTCGACCGGCTGCAGCTGGACCACTTCCGTCTCCGCATCGAAGCGGCTCAGCTCCATCAGCTCCTCGACGAGGGCGCGGAGTCTGGCGATGTCCGCCACGATGAGCTCGCCGGCGCGTCGAGAGGCATCGGGCAGGTCGTCGAGGTGATCACGCAGGATCGACGCCTCGGCGACGAGCGCGCTGACGGGGGTGCGGAGCTCGTGCGACACGTCCGCGACGAACCGCCGGTTCTGGTCCTGGGCGCTCTCGAGCCGGCCGATTGTGTCGGCGAGGGCGGCGGCCATCCGGTTGAATCGATCGGCCCAGGTCCCGAACTCGTCGTTCGAGGTCACGGGGACCCGTGCCGACAGGTCGCCGCTCTCGATCCGCTCGGCGGCTCGGGCTGCGGCCTCCACCGGCGCGAGGACGCCCCGGGCAAGGAAGCGCGCGGCGACGATCGCCAGGACCGCGAGGACGAGGGCACCCACCCCGAGCGCGAGGCGGAGCTGGTCGAGGGTCGCTTCGAGCGTCGATTCGTCCCGGACGAAGTAAATTGCCGGGCCCGTTCCACCTGAGCGACCACCGACGACGAGGCTCGGCTTTCCGCCGATCGGCAGCCAGGCGTACGCGATCAGCCCTCCGTCGACGTAACCCCGCAGATCCGCCGGGAGCGTCGGAAGCACGCCCTGGAGGGCGCTCGTCGAGGTATATGGCCGAGTTGGGCCTGCATCGATGATCGTCTCGAGCCGCCTCGACTGGAACGCCTGCGCTAGACGCGCGACGTCAGCCTCGGTCGGAGCCGAGCCGAGTCGCGGCGGCGCAAGCACGGACAGGTCGAAGCGCGCCTGGTCGCGGGCATCGTCGAGCGCCTGGCCGTGGAGCCGGGCATCGACGACCAGGTAAGACCCGATCCCGAGGACCGCGGCGGTGAGGACGACCAGCGCGACGATCGTGACCGTCAGGCGGGCGCGGACGCCGCGGCTCATCGAGCCCGCCCGCGCGGACCGGGCGTCACCTGGCCGCCTTGTAGCCCGCGCCGCGGACCGTCACGACGAGCTCCGGCGCCGCCGCGTCGGCTTCGATCTTTGCCCGCAGGCGCTGGATCGCGACGTCCACCAGCCGCGAGTCGCCGAGGTAGTCGTAGCCCCAGACGCGGTCGAGCAGGACGTCCCGGGTGAGGACCTGGCCGGGATGACGAACGAGCTCGAGGAGCAGGTCGAACTCGGTTCGGGTGAGGGGAATGTCGGTCCCGTCGCGGCTGACGGCGCGGCCGGCGACGTCGATCGTCAGGGGGCCGAGCTGGAGACGATCGGTCTCGTTCGGGAGTCGCCCCGCACGACGGAGGGCCGCCCGGACCCTGGCAACCAGCTCGGGCACCTCGAAGGGCTTCCGGACGTAGTCGTCGGCACCGGCCTCGAGACCGACGATCACGTCCATCGTGTCGGCCCGGGCGGTCAACATCAACACCGGGACGGTCGACGTCCGGCGGATCTGGCGGCAGACCTCGTAGCCGTCGAGTCGCGGCAGCATGACGTCGAGCAGGACCAGGTCGAACGGCTCGCCGCGGAAGCGTTCGAGGCCCTCGACGCCGTCGGGGGCGGTCGTCACGGCGAACCCGGCCGCTCCCAGCCCGATCGCGGTCACCTCGCGGATCGACGGGTCATCCTCGACGAGCAGGATCCTGGCGTCCACGATCTCCGAACGGTCTCCAGTCCTCATCCGGCCGATCGGCCGGGCCCGGGCCGCAGGATACAGCCCGAGATGGGGCCGAAGGTCAGTCGCGCTCGCCGCGGCGGGCGAGACGCTCGCCGGGCATCGCTGCGCCTGGCCGTCCGCTGGGACCGCCATGGCTCGGTCCATTCCGACCGGGGCCGTTGCGGTTCGGGCCATTTCGGTTCGGGGCGCCCGCGTTGCGAGGCGCGTCACCCCGGGCCGGGCGGGGGCCGTTCTGGCGAGGCCCGCTCTGGCGGGGGTCGTGAGTCCAGGCCGGACGAGGCCCGCCCTGGCGCGGGCCGTTCGGATGCGGCTCGCTAACGCGCTGTCCGGCGAAGCCGGGCCGCGGGCCACCGTTGCCGGATCGCGGGCCGTTTGGTCGGGGGCCGTCGCTCCACGCCGGACGGGGCCCGCGTGGCGGACCGCCGCTTCCAACGCCCGCGGAATCCGGCCCGCGGCCTCCGAACGCAGCCGGTCCGCGCCCGACGAAGGACGGCGCGTTGCCCAAGCCCTGGCCCGGCTGGTGCGGCTGCTGCGGGCGTCCGGGACGGCCACGACCGGCGGAGCTGCGCCGCGCCGCGGCGATCGACGCCGGCCGGTGACCGCCGTGACGCGGGACCGTCTCGCTCATCGGGTCGCGACGAATGGGCTGCGGACGACCACCGCCTTGCGAGCGCTGGCGGATCGGCTCAGGCCGGATTGAGCGATCGGGCTCGAAGCCCGGGATCACCTCGCTCGGGATCGGCCGACCGAGGAGCCGCTCGATGTCGCGCAGGAGCGGCGCCTCGTCGACGCAGACGAGGGAGATGGCATCGCCGGTCGCACCGGCGCGACCGGTTCGGCCGATCCGGTGGACGTAGTCCTCGGCGACCATCGGGAGCTCGAAGTTGACGACGTGTGGGAGGTCCTCGATGTCGAGGCCGCGCGAGGCGACCTCGGTCGCGACGAGGATGTTCGCCCGGCCCGCCTTGAAGTCGTCGAGCGCCCGGACCCGCTGACCCTGGCTCTTGTTGCCGTGGATCGCGGTCGCCTTGATGCCGTCGCGAGCGAGCTGCTCGGCAAGGCGGTTGGCGCCGTGCTTCGTCCGGGTGAAGACGAGGGCCTGCTCGATTCGGCCGGACCGAATCAGGTGGCTGAGAAGCTCGCGCTTCCGTTCGCGATCGACCGGATGAGCGATCTGCGTTACGAGCGCCGTCGGGGTGTTGCGCGGCGTGACCTGGACCATCGCCGGGTCGCGCAGGATCGTGTTGGCGAGCGAGCGGATGTCGTTCGAGAAGGTCGCGGAGAACATCAGGTTCTGCCGCTCGCGGGGGAGCAGCTCGATGATCCGGCGGATGTCACGGATGAAGCCCATGTCGAGCATTCGATCCGCCTCGTCGAGGATCAGGACTTCGACGTGCGACAGGTCGATGGTGCCCTGGCCGGCGTGGTCCAGCAGCCGACCGGGCGTCGCGACGACGATGCCCGGACCGGCGCGCAGGGCGCGGGCCTGGGGCTCGAAGCCGACGCCGCCGTAGATGGCGACCGACCGGATACGGCGGTGAGCGCCGTAGGTCCGGACGCTCTGCTCGACCTGCAGGGCAAGCTCGCGGGTCGGGGTCAGGACGAGGGCATGGATGGGGGCTCGGGTGGCGTTGCGACGATCGCGATTACGGAGCGCGTCGGCGCCGGGTGTGGGGCCGTCATTCCAGCCCGGCGTCCGGACACCGTTGAGGCGCTGGAGCAGCGGGAGGACGAACGCGGCGGTCTTGCCGGTGCCGGTCTGGGCGCCGGCGAGCAGGTCGCGGCCGGCGAGGACGAGCGGGATCGCCTCGCGCTGGACGGGGGTGGGCACGGTGTAGCCCTGGTCCGCGACGGCGCGGAGCAGCTCGGGCGTGAGCCCGAGGGCATCAAAGGACATGGGGAGAAGTGGCTCCTGACGGGGGCCCTCCCGCCCGGTGGCGGGGCCCGGTCAGGGCATAGCTGGATCGGGATCAGGGTGTCGACCGGGTGAACCCCGGTGTCGACCGGGGCGCTGACCGGAGCGCCCATCGAACACGAGAGGCGGAGTCTACCCGATCGCAGCCGTTCGCGGATCCGGCCTGTCCGAATGGGTAACTCGCCTCCGGATCGGCCGTTGTCACGTTCGCCGTGACAAGGAGCGAACGACGGCTCGATCCGACGTCCCCGGATCGATCTCATTCGCCAGGTGTCACGCCAGCCGTGACAAGCAGCGGACGAGGGAGGCGCCGACGCCCTTCGAACTCGTCGCGTTCGCCCGTTGTCACGCTGGCCGTGACAAGGAAGCAAAGGCCGGGCGAGCGTGACGACCCGATGCTGGGCCCGAACCAGGCGATCAGCCGCGCGGGTGGCGATCCGCGCGGACGCTCGGTCGGGGCGGCCGGGTCGGGCTGAGCGCGAGCACGGATCGCCAGGGTCCGAGCATCTCCTCGAACGTGGCCGGCGCGAAGGCGTGACGGAGCACCACTGCATGGATGGCCCGCTCCAGTGAGCGCCGGGCTGCGGCCGGAATCGGCGCGGCGAGCGCAGATGCGGCGTCGCGGCGGGCGAGCTCCGAGGACACGCGCAGCGCGTCGTCCTCGTCGGGGCGAAGGCCCTTCGGCCACGTCGGTCCGGCTCGGCCGACCGGATCGGCCGCAGCCGTCGTCGAGGTCCGCCGCAGGTCGGCGGCCGGGAGCGCGCGCAGGGACGCGATCGCGGTCGCGACGGCGCTGCCATTCGGCCCGTAGCGCGGCTGGTCGACCGCGGCGCTCCAGCCTCGAGTGAGTCGCTCGCGAACCCGGTCGCGGAAGGGCGGCGACAGGTGCTCGTCGAGGAACGAACCGAGCACCAGCTCCTGGGCGAAGCCGACGGCAGCATCCCGAACCGCGGCGTTCCACCGAACCGCCTGCGGCAAGCGCTCGTGGACACGTCGCTCGACGGTTTCCAGGGCGGCCATCCGATCGGGCGAGAGGAAGCGCGAGATCGACGCCACGAAGGCAACCGGTGGTGTCTCGGCGAGGCTCAGCCGGTCGAGCTCGTCGGGCGTGAGCCGCTCGATCCGATCGAGGTGCCGGGCGAGCGCCTCCTGGACGTCCGCGGGACGACGTCGAAGAGGAGGCGCAGGTCGCGGGGTCGATGCCGTGGTCCAACGGGGCGGTGGTGGCGGTGGCGGCCCGGTCCGGCCGGCGGCGCTCCGACGGAGCCCGGGATGCCGTTCGCGGTCGTATCGAGCCCGAAGCTCGGGATCGGACAGCCAGTCGTGCGCGACATTGATTCGTTTCGCGCGGTCGTCGGCGTCGGCGGCAGCCCCGGCGACGTCCGGGTGGTGCTGCTTGAGGAGCGCCCGCCAGGCGACCTCGACCGCCTCGAAGCTGGCATCGCGCGGGAGCTCGAGGCGGGCATACAGGTCGTCGGACGGGAGCATCTGGCGCGGTGGCATCGCCGGGTCATGCTATCTGCCCGATCCGCACCTCGGCCGTCCCGTCTGACGGCGCGTTAGCGTGTCATCGACGATGCACGCGTGGTGTTCATTCGAGGGTCTTGGGTAGCGCAACGGTCGTGGGGAACGGTCCTTCGAAAAGGTTCGTGCACATGACGTGTGCATTCGGGCCTCGAAGACTCCCGAATCTCCCCTTCGGAGCGCCCGAGCAGATCGTGATCGAGCCGTAGCCCCGGCAATGGAACATGGGGTGATCAGCGCCTCGGTCAAGGGCACCGCACGCCGATCTGCCCCGGGTCAACTTCCGCGAATCAGCGCCTCGGCGTCCTCGATCGACCGGGTCGATCGCTCCCCGGTCGCCCGGTTTGTGACCTCGACCCCGCCGGCCGCCAGCGATCGCGGCGAGACCGTGAGGATCCACGGCATCCCGAGCAGCTCGGCGTCGGTGAACTTCACGCCAGGCGACTCGTCGCGGTCGTCGTAGAGGATGTTCCGCCAGTAGCCCGCCGCCTCACCCGCGTCGTGAAGTCGATCGGCGACCTCGGCCACGCGCGCGTCCTTGTTCGCACCGATCGCGACGAGGTGCGCCGCGTACGGCGCGACCTCTTCGGGCCACACGATCCCCTTCTCGTCATGGTGCTCCTCGACGATGCAGGCGACGTTCCGGCCGACGCCGATCCCGTATGAGCCCATGACGATCGCGTGCTCCCGGCCGTCCTCGCCGAGGTAGGTCGCGCCCGCCGCATCGGAGAACTTCGTCCCGAGCTTGAAGATGTTGCCGACTTCGATGCCGTTGCGGAGGACGACCGGCTCGCCACAGGTCGGGCAGGGATCGCCCTCGCGGGCGTTCGTGATGTCGGCCGTGATGTCCGGCGTGAAGTCGCGCCCGACATTGACGTTCCGGTAGTGGAAGCCGACGCGGTTCGCGCCGGCGACCATGTTCGGCGACCGGGCCACGAGGTCGTCGACGACGACGACCGTGTCGTGAGCGCCGATTGGCGAGCCGTAGCCGGGCTCCATGCCCGCAGCCCGGATCTCCTCGACGGTCGCCGGCCGGATTCCCGTGCTGGCACCGACCGCGTTCGAGAGCTTTGTCTCGTTGAAGTCGAGATCGCCGCGGACGATCGCGGTCACGAGGCGGCCGTCGCCGGTCACGAAGAAGCCGGCCTTGGCGGTCCGCGTCTCGGGGATGTCGAGGAATGCAGCGAGGGTCGCGATCGTCGTCGTCCCGGGCGTGGCCACCTCCTCGAGGGCGGCCGGCTCCTCGGCGGCTGGCGCGGGGTATTCGATCCGGGCGACCTGGCGATTGGCCGCGTATCCGCACGCCTCGCAGAGGACGAGGACGTCCTCGCCGGCGGGGTTGAGGACCATGAACTCATGGGCTCCCGAACCGCCCATGATCCCGGGGTCCGAGGCGACGGCGACGGTCTTCAACCCGAGCCGCTCGAACGTCCGGACGTAGGCGTCGTACTGGGCGCGATAGCTCTCGTCGAGACCGGCCTGGTCGCGGTCGCAGCTGTAGGCGTCCTTCATGACGAACTCGCGGACGCGGATCAGACCCGCCCGGGCGCGTGGCTCGTCGCGCCACTTCGTCTGGAAGTGGTAGACCTGCAGCGGCAGCTGCCGATAGGACTTGACGATGTCGGCGAGCAGGATTCCCACGACCTCCTCGTGGGTCATCGCAAGGACCATGTCCCGCCCGTTGCGGTCCTTGAACCGCGTCAGCTCCGGCCCGATCGCGTCAAAGCGGCCGCTCGCCCGCCAGATGTCGGCGGGGTGGACGACCGGCATCTCCATCTCCTGGCCGCCGATCCGGTCCTGCTCCTCGCGGATGACCTGCTCGACG
>Ga0307277_10000593_pt1 | contig 13568 bp, 15 predicted proteins | sample ER_DNA_116_FD_194473 | JGI IMG/M metagenome (GOLD analysis project Ga0307277, IMG submission 194473) | Bulk soil microbial communities from the East River watershed near Crested Butte, Colorado, United States - ER_DNA_116 | ecosystem: Environmental > Terrestrial > Soil > Floodplain | place...
CGACTGGATCGTCTTCGGCCCGCCGCTTCTCGACGACCACGCCGTGGATCGGGCCGAAGCCTGGTTCCTCAGCGCCCACCGTCGCGCCGCCGCCTCCGGCCGGGGCTGACGGACACGCGAACGGCGCCGCCTCTCGGCGGCGCCGCTTCATTGCGGCTCGTCGCGGCCCCCAGACCGCTCGGAGCCGCGGGATCAGCTCTCGGCTGCGGCCGAAGTGGACTCCTGCGACTCGGGAACGTACTGGGCAAGCCCGAAATGCGCCTCGAGCGCCTCCATCGGCCGAGCCCCGGCGACGCCTAGTGGCTGCTGGCCGGGCCGGAAGAACGCGATCGTGGGGATGCTCATGATGTTGAACGCCTGCGAGATGCGGGGGTTCGCATCCACGTCGACCTTGACGACATCGACGGCGCCCTCGTACTTGGCGGCGATCTTCTCCATCTCGGGGGCGACCATCTTGCAGGGTCCGCACCACGTGGCCCAGAAGTCGACCACGACCGGCTTGTCGTTCTTGAGGACGAGCTGCTCGAAGGTGTCGTCCGTTGCGTGCTGGATTGCCATGTGGATCGGTTCCTTTCTGCCCGCGGGATCCGCGCGGGTGCGGTTCGGGATGATTGCGGCCGTCAGGCGCCCTGACCGGCGAGGCTCTGGATCAGTCGATAGGCCTCGAGGACGCGGATATCGGCGAGGCGATAGAACACCGTCGACCCGTCGCGGCGGCTCTGGACGAGACCGGCGCTGCGGAGCACCGCGAGATGCTGGCTCATGTTCGGGACCTGGCAACCGACCTTCGTCGACAGGTCACTGACCGACAGCTCTCCGGCCGACAGGGACTCGAGCACGCACAGGCGCTTCGGGTCCGCGAGCGCTCGACCCACCGCGGCGTACCGCTGGCGATCGAACTCGCTCGACTTCGGGGCGATCGGGCTTTCCAACATCACGCTCATGATGTCACTGCTTGCGCAAACACGCAAGTGTCCTCTCGGAGGCCGCCGGTTGCGCTTGCCGCGGCTGGCATACTCCGCCGGGATGACGACCGTCGACGATCTGGTCGGGCTCGATGAGGTCCTCGCCGCGCGGGAGCGGATCAGCGGCCGCGTCCACCGCACGCCGATGCTGTCGAGCGCGACGGCCGCCCGTCAACTCGCGGCCGCCGGAGGCCCGCGTCTCGCCGACGACCGCCTTTACCTGAAGGCCGAGAATCTCCAGAAGACCGGCTCGTTCAAGCCGCGGGGGATGGTGAACCGGATCGCCACACTGACCGCGGAGGAGCGGGCGCATGGCGCGATCACGATGTCGGCGGGGAACGCCGGCCAGGCCTACGCCTGGGCGGGCCGCGAGGCGGGCGTGCCGGTCACGGTCGTCATGGCCGCAGCCGCGAACCCGACGAAGGTCGAGGCGTGTCGGGGCTACGGCGCCGAGGTCGTCCTCGAGGGCGCCCACGTCGGCGAGGCGTTCCGGGTCCTCGAGCGCATCCGCGACGAGCGGGGCCTCACGTTCGTGCATCCCTTCGAGGACCGCGAGGTGATCGCCGGCCACGGGTCCGTTGGGCTCGAGATCCTCGACGACCTGCCGGAGGTCGACGTCGTGGTCGTCGGCATCGGTGGCGGCGGCCTGATCTCGGGGATCGCCGCGGCGATCAAGGCGCGTCGGCCGGCCGTGCGGATCTTCGGCGTGGAGCCGGAGGGCTCCGACGCGATGACCCGGGCGATGGCGGCGGGCGCACCAGTGACGATCCAGCCGGCCACCGTCGCAGACGGCCTCGGTGCGCCGTTCGCCGGCGACCTGACCCTCGCCATGTGCCGCCGCCACCTTGACGGGATCGCCCTGATCGACGACGCCACGATCCTCGGCGGCCTGCGGTTCGTGCTCGAGCGGATGAAGCAGGTCGTCGAGCCCGCCGGAGCGGCGGCCTTCGCGGCCGTGATGACCGGGCGCATCCCGATCAACAACGGTGAGCGCGTCTGCGTCGTGGCCTCCGGCGGCAATGTCGACTTCGGCCGCCTCGGCGAGCTGCTGGCCGCCGCCGGGCCGCTCGCGCCCCAGAAGCATGCTGAGATGCCCAGGTGACCGAGCCCGGCGCCCTTTCACCCGACGAGGCGGCGATCCGGCCAGTGGATGGTGCCGCGGCCGGCCTCTCAGGCCCCTCGCCATCGATCGACCAGGCCGTCCCGCCACTCGCCCGACCACCGGCGATGCCGGGAACGCTCGCCGTCGTCGGTGGCGGCCTGGACCTCAACGTTGCCGCGTCCTCGATCCTCCGACGGGCCTCGCTGTACGTCGGGCTGCTCGCGCTGCTCGCGGCCGGCCCGATCGCCGCGATCGCCTGGGCGTTATCGGCCCGCCAGGGCGGCTTCGAGTGGCTGCGTGACCTCCTGGTCTTCGGCCAGGCGCCCCTGATCCGAGCCGGACCGGGGTTCGCGCTGTTCGTCTTCGTCGCCGTCCTGCTCGGGTTCGGCTGCCTGGCGGCCATCTCGGTCGACGCCCAACTGCTCGCACTGACCCTGATCGGCGGCCAGGCGACAGGTCGCCATTTCGACCTCCGAGCGGCCCTGGCCGTGGCCCGGCTGAACTACTGGCGGCTCGTCCGCGCGTCCGTGCTCGTCGGGCTGATCCTCCTCGTTCCTCGCTACCTCCTGAACCTCGCGATCATGGGCGGTCGACCGGTTGGGACCGAGACCGAGGTCCTCCTCGTGACCGCCGCGGGCATCGTGCTCGCCGTGCCCTTCGCCTACGTGGGCACGGGCGTGATCCTCGGCGGCGTCGGCGCCCGGGAGGCGGTCCGGCGGTCCTGGCGCCTGGCCCAGGCGCGCTGGCGACTGGCGTTCCTGTTGGCGGTCGTCAACGCCGGCGTGTCGTACCTCGCGAGCTTGGCGATCGGCGCCGGCGCCGACATCCTCGTCCGTCTCGGGACGGCGCTCGGGCTCGGCGGCTCGGTCGGCGCGCCCCAGATCGCCACGCTCGGACTGATCGTCGTCCTCGCGATCGTCTCGATCGGCTCGCTGATCATGACGATCGCCGCCCTGACCGTCGCTCCGCAGGTCGTCGCCTTCCTCGCCCTCACCGGCTACTCCGCGGGTCTCGATGCCGGCGCGGTCGCGAACGACACCCTCGGCCCGGCGCGGGCCGAGCCCCTGATCGCCCGCCCGATGAAGATCGCCCTCGCGCTGAGCGGCGTCGCGGCAGCGCTCGCGTTCATCAACACGATCTGACGACCGGCGAACCGGCGGTCGCGGTCAGACGCCGAGCTCGTCGAGCCGGTCGTCGTCGATCCCGAGGTGGTGGGCGAGCTCGTGGATCACGGTGACCCGGACCTCCTCGGCCAGCTCGCGCGGATCTGCGAAATCCTCCTCCAGGACCAGACGGAACAGCGTGATCCGGTTGGGGATGGCCGACCAGTCGGCGGCATACTCGGTCCGGGGCACACCCTCGTAGAGCCCGTAGAGCTGCTCGTCCTCGGCCAGCTCGTTCTCGCGCCGCTGATCGGGCGTCGGCTCGTCGCCGATGACGATCGCGACTTCGGCCAGAGCCGCCCGAAACGGGTCCGGGATCCCGGCGACCGCTCGCTCGACAAGACGCTCGAAGCTGGTATGGGACTGCGACACGGCCGCGCGGCGCGCGACGCTGCGGGAGCCGCGGCGACGTTTCGGCATGGCGGCCTATCGTAGCCACGTGGCGAGTGTTGAGGACGGCATCGCGGGCAGTGACACGGATCCGCCGATCGACCATGCCTTCGAGCCGGCCGGCTTCGTCGTCCTCGTCGAGCCGGGTGACCGGATCCACTTCCTTGACTGGGCCGGCTCGGCTCCCTCGGCAGACGGAGCCGGTGTCGTCCTCATCCATGGGCTGGCCGGCAGCGCGTGGGCCTGGGCGGCGGTCGCGCGCCGCCTCCGCAGCGTCGCCCGGACGATCGCGATGGACATCCGCGGCCACGGCCTGTCCGACGCGCCGACGAGCCCGGGCGCCTACGAGCTGCCCATACTCGCGTCCGACGTGGTCGCGGTGGCGGAGGGCTCGGGTGCGATCCCGGGCGACGGCGGTGGTGTCGTCCTCGTCGGACACGGGTTCGGAGCGATCGTCGGGGCCGCCGCGGCGGCCCGGCTCGGTCATCGCTGCCGGCGTCTCGTCCTCGTCGACGGTGGTCTCGACGACCTGTCGACGACGACCGGAATGGACGTCGACGAATTTCTTCGCGGTCTCGACGAGCCGCCCGAGATCATGCGGTCGATGACGGCCTACCTCGCCGACAGGCGGGCGTGGGACCCGCCGACATGGGATGCCGATCAGGAACGAGCCGCTCGGGCCGCGGTCGTGGAGACGCCGGCCGGACGCCTCGTCGGCGCGACGCGACCGCACGCTCTGGAGGCGTGCGTCCGAACGATGTTCGCGTACGAGCCGGCCACCGTCCTGCCGGCCGTGCGTGCGCCGATCGTGGTCATTCGCCAGGGCGGCGGGCCGCCGATCGATCCGGCGGCGATCGGTGGTGCCGAGATCGCGACGATCGACGTGACCGCTCCCGGTCACAACCTCCTGCGGTACCGGCCGGCCGAGGTGGCGGCGGCCATCGTCGGTCGTTAGGCTTCGCGAGCGATCGGGCGCCCGCCCGACACGAGGAGGGCCCGCGTGCGCGTCGTCTACAGCCCCGCCCATCTCGCCCACGACGTGGTGACCGAGACGGTCCTCGGCGCGGTGATCCCGGCCAACGAGGTGGCGGAGCGCGCCGAGCGGATCCGGATGACGCTCGAGGCCGACGGCGGCTTCGCCATCGAGGGACCAACCGAGCACGGGACGGACCCGATCCTCGCAGTACACGATGCCGGTCTCGTGCGGTTCGTCGAGGGGGCCTGGCGCGAGGCGCGCTCCCAGTCGATCGGGCGGCCCAATCTCACCGCCGACACATTTGCGACATTCCGGATGTTCGAGGGCATGAGCCCGGAGTTCGTCGCCGGGATCGAGGAGACGCGATACGCCGGCGGACGCGCCGGGTGGTGGGGAATGGACACCGCGAACCCGCTCGTCGCCGGGACGTACGGGGCGGCGCGAGCGGCGGTCGATGTCGCGCTGACAACCGCCGATCTCGTGCTGGGTGGCGAGCGCGCGGCCTACGGCCTGTGCCGGCCACCGGGCCACCACGCCGCGCGGTCGATGGTCGGTGGCTACTGCTTCTTCAACAACGCGGCGATCGCCACGGAGGCCATCGCGCGAGCGACCGGGCAGAAGGTCGCGATCCTCGACGTCGACTACCACCATGGCAACGGCACCCAGCAGATCTTCTGGCGTCGCGGCGACGTGCTGTATGTCTCGCTCCACGCTGACCCGGAGCGGCAGTTTCCGTTCTTCCTCGGTCGGGCGAACGAGACCGGCGAAGGGGAGGGAAGCGGGGCGAACCTGAACATCCCGCTGCCCGCCGGGACGGACGACGAGGCCTACCTCGCAGCCCTCGACCGCGGGCTCGCGGCAATCGCCGAGACGCCGGGCGAAGTGATCGTCGTGTCATTGGGCTTCGACACGTACGGCCACGACCCGATCGGCGACTTCGCCCTGACGACGGCCGTATATCACGAGTGCGGCCGGCGGACGGCGGCCCTCGGCCAACGCCTGGTGATCCTCCAGGAGGGCGGCTATTGCCGGCCGGCCCTGGGGGCGAATGCTCGGGCCTGGCTCCGTGGCGCCGAGGGCCGGCCGTACGAGCCCATGCCGGCCGAGGGGTTCGGCGCGGCGGGCTCGAACCGCTAGTTCGCTGCTTTCGGTCCCCTCTGACCGCCAATATCGACGCCATCGATATACGTGCTCTTCGCAGGCGATGGCGCGAGCCGGGCATAGTCCGGGAATGACGACACGCTCAGGGCGTGATGGCAGACTGAGGCCGCGACCAACGCGACGAGCCGATTGCCGTCTCAACCCCGCGGACAGCGATGGGGCGATATATTCGGGGCCTCAATGGCGGCGACGACGCAAACCGTGATCGCCGAGTCACGCGTACCATCCCCGCGATGACCAGCCCGACCGACCTTCCGCCCCACGTCCGCCGTCTCGTCGAGGAGATCGAGACCGAGATCGGCGAGACCGATCTGGCCGCCGACGACATCGTCGGGTCGATGGGACATCCCGATCCCGGCGACAACGGCAACGGCAAGGTCGAGGCCGCCGTGCGCCAGATCCTCGTCGAGATCGGCGAGGACCCCGATCGGCAGGGCCTGCGGGGCACGCCCGAGCGGGTCCACCGGATGTACACGGAGCTGACGGCCGGCTATCACGTCGATCCCGAGCGGCTGATCAACGGCGCGATCTTCGATGTCGCCTACAGCGAGATGGTCGTCGTCAAGGCGATCCCGTTCTATTCGCTCTGCGAGCACCATCTCCTGCCATTCTTCGGGACCGCGGCGGTCGCCTACATCCCGCGCGGTCGTGTGATCGGGCTGTCGAAGATCCCGCGCGTCGTGGAGATGTACAGCCGTCGGCTCCAGGTTCAGGAGCGGCTGACCCAGCAGATCGCGGACTTCCTGCAGGAGCGGCTCGAACCGCAGGGCGTCGGCGTCGTGATGGAGGCGACGCACCTCTGCGCGGTGATGCGCGGCGTGCGGAAGCCGGGCACGATCATGACGACCTCGGCCGTCCTCGGGTTGTTCCGGACCCGCGACCGGACCCGCGCCGAGTTCTTCGCCCACCTCGACCGGCCCGCGCCTGGCGCCTGACCCTCCGCCTGAGCGCGGGGCGCCCCGCCACGCGGCGCGGCGATCGCCGAGACGCGTCGACGAAATTGGCAATTGCTCCAAGGGTGGCCGCTCGTCAGCGGAATTCGCGCCCGAGGAATGGATCCAAGCACGCCGGCGCCCGAGATCGCTGTCAACCGGCCGGCCGTCGGCCGTTTGACGACATTTCGCGGACGAACGGCCACGGCTGGGCCAATTGACAGAGACCGGACGGCGTCGCGTGCAGCCGCACCCTCGCGTTCTCGTGGGACGAGAATCGCGGCGACGGGTCCGGGGCCGTTGCGCTGACCCTCGGCGTCAGCTCCGGGCGACGACCTCCACGGCTTTGGAGCCGCCCACGATCTCGACCTCGTAGCGGCTCTTCGTCGCGGACCAGCCCGGTGAGTCGACGGTGACCTTTCCGCCCATCTGGTCGAGCCGCGTCCCGTCGAAGTCGACCTGGCCAGAGCCTCCCTTGATCGAGAGGCGGACCGGCACGCCGGCCGGGCGCTCGATCCGGATCGTGCTGGCACCGCCGACGACCCGGACGATGCCCTCCTCGTGCGGGGTCCCCAGCTCCAGCTGGACGCGTTCGGTGCCGCCGACCAGTTCGAACCGGGTGATCTCGACGTTGCGCAGGTCCGCCTCCACCCGCTGAACGCCACCCACGATCTCGATCGCCCACGGGATCGAGGGGTTGAGCGCGATCAGCGCCTTGCGCTTCCGCCAGTCGAACGGCATTCCGCGGTACTGGACGAGGACGCGGCCGTCGCGGAGGCGGACCTGCGGCGTCGCGCCCTGGAACTCCGCGCGGTACAGCTCGGTCGGCGTGCTTCCTGCCCGCAGGCGAACCTCGGAGAGGCCGGACCGGATCTGGAGTCGCGCGGTCGTCAGCCCGCCGAGCGGCGCCGAATGCTCCGACGAGCGCTCGCCGTCGGCACGTTCCTCCGGATGCTCGCGGAGGGTCGTCGCCTCGTCGCGGGTGATCTGCTCCATCCGCGTCAGGAAATCGTTGATGAGCGCGAGCTGCGAGTCGGTGTACCGACCGATCTCGTCGGCGCTCGCCTGGCCGATCCTGCCGAGCGTCGACTGGATGGCGGCGACCTTCTCCGGGACGACTTCCACGATGACCCGACGGCGGTCAGCGGGATCGGGGATCCGTCGCACGTACCCCGACTGCTCGAGCCGATCGACGACGCGGGTCACGGCACCGCTGGTCAGCCCGGTGAGCTCCGACAGCCGGCCGGCGGTGGAGGCCCCCATGTCGAGGAGTGCCTCGAGGGTCTCGATGTCGGACTCGGACAGGCCGAACCGGATCGCGACGGTCTGGCCGAAAAACGACCCCTGGAGGTTGACTCGCCGCAGCGAGCGGATGACTGAATCGATGTTGTCGTGGTTCATGGTTGACAATTGCTCCTGCGTTGGGGAATATCTGCACTGCGCAGATAATGACCCATGTTGCTGACCAGTGCAAGGAGCTCTGCAGACAGCATCGGGCATGCGGGCAAGGAGCGTCAAGATGACGACACCCACACCATTCCCCGGCCCGATCATCGAGACCAGGGATCTTCGCCGCACCTTCAAGACCCGAGGCGGGGTCGTCGAGGCCGTGCAGGGCGTCGATCTCCGCGTCGGGATGGGCGAGATCTTCGGTTTCCTCGGGCCCAACGGCGCCGGCAAGACCACGACGCTCCGGATGCTGGCGACGCTGATCACGCCGACCGCGGGCGAGGCGACGGTCGCCGGCGTCGACCTCCGCCGCGATCCCCAGGAGGTTCGCCGCCGGATCGGTTACGTGCCCCAGGGCGGTTCCACCGACCCGGCCGAGACCGGACGCGGCGAGCTCGTGATCCAGGGCCGTCTCTACGGCATGAACGCAGCCGATGCCAAGGACCGAGCGGCGGAGGTCCTGCGGACGCTCGATCTCGAGGCGGCCGCCGACCGCTCAACCGGCACCTACTCCGGCGGGATGAAGCGCCGCCTCGACGTCGGGCTCGGGATCGTCCACCGGCCGACGGTGCTCTTCCTCGACGAGCCGACGACGGGTCTCGACCCGCAGGCGCGGGCCCGGATGTGGGACGAGATCAAGGCCCTCCGCGAGCACGGCACGACGGTCTTCCTCACGACCCACTACCTCGAGGAGGCGGATGCCCTCTGCGACCGCCTCGCGATCATCGACCACGGCCGGATCGTCGCCGAGGGCACGTCGGACGAGCTGAAGCAGGCCGTCGCCGGCGACGTCGTGACGATCGGCGTCAACGGGTCGGGCGCCCGCGTCCTGAACCTCGTCGAGGCGCTGCCGTATGTCCGGGAGGCGACGCACGACGACGAGTCGGGCCTCGTCCGGCTGGTCGTCGATCGCGGCGAGCAGGCCGTCCCGATGCTGCTCCGTCTGCTGGACTCGGCCGGCTTCGCACCCACCTCGATCGCGCTCAACAAGCCGAGCCTGGACGACGTCTTCCTCCGCCAGACCGGGCGCTCGCTCCGGGAGGAGCCTGCGGCCTGAACGTCTCTGGCGCGACCCGTACACGCATCTCTTCGAAAGGACCCGATCCGATGAACGCCCTCCGCGACACCCTCCTGATCTTCCGCCGCTCGCTGATCCTGACCCTTCGCCAGCCCGTCTGGATCTTCTTCGGCCTGATGCAGCCGATCCTCTATCTGGTCCTGTTCGGGCCGCTCCTCGACGCGTCTGTAAAGGCGGCACACGTGGGCGAGAACGCGTTCAACTGGTTCATCCCCGGCCTCCTCATCCAGATGGCCGTGTTCGGGGGCGCTTTCGTCGGCTTCGGCCTGATCGCGGAGCTTCGCTCCGGCGTGGTCGAGCGGATGCGGGTCACGCCGATGAGCCGGATCGCGATGCTCCTCGGCCGCTCGCTCCGGGACGTCGTCATCATGGTCGTCCAGGCCACGCTGATCATGGTCGTCGCGATCCCGTTCGGGCTGCGGATCGACCTCGCGGGCGCCCTCGTCACGATCGCCCTCCTCATTCTGATCGGCCTCGCCCTCGCGCCGCTGTCCTACACCGCAGCGCTCGTTCTCAAGACCGAGGACGCGCTGGCGCCCGTCGTCAACAGCATCGCCCTGCCGCTGCTCCTCCTCTCGGGGATCCTCCTGCCGCTGGCGCTGGCGCCGGACTGGCTCAAGTTCCTCTCGACGCTCAATCCCTTGACCCATGCCGCCGACGCCGCCCGCGCGCTCTTCAACGGCGACTGGGGCAACCCGGAGATCGCGATCGGTGCGGTGATCATGGGAGCGCTCGCGGTATTCGCCGTGTGGCTCGCCTCGCGCGCCTTCAACCGGGCGGTCGCCTGAGGCAGGCGCCCCGCCGGAATCCGCCGAGACGCCGGTGTCCCGTCAGGGCGCCGGCGTCTTCGTATCGGGCCGCCCGGGCAGCGGGCTCTCAGCGGAAGGTCTGGCGGGCCTCGCCGGGTCGGTAGTGGCGCAGCGAGAAGGCCGACCACGTGTCGTCGATTGAGACGAGCGTCAGCCACATCAGGTCGGCTGCCGCAACGGACTCCCACCCCGCGTCGCGGGTCAGGTCGGTCTGGATCTTCGACGAGCCCTTCGGATAGGCGATCCAGAGGGTGCCGGGAACGTCGAGGGCCGCCGCGGCGGCCGCGATCGACGCCTCGAGCGCCGCCCGATCGCGGGCGAAGAGGAGGATCCAGTCGTGACGCCCGTCGATCGCATCGCCGACCGGCCGGCCCGCACCCGCGGCCAGCGCATCCCGGAAGCCCTCGGGCGCGCCGAGGACGGTCGGGCGCTTCGAAGGCGCGAGTCTGAGCTTGCGAACCACCGGCGCCAGCTCAATAGCCATCGACGCAGCATCGTGGACGGGCGACCGACGCGCAACTGCCGCGGCATCATCCTGTCGCGGTCCTCTCCGCGCCGCCTACAATCCGGCCATGCCCGACCGCCCGATCAAGGTCCTCATCGCCAAGCCCGGGCTCGATGGCCACGATCGTGGTGCGAAGGTCCTCGCTCGGGGCCTCCGCGACGAGGGCTTCGAGGTCGTCTACACCGGGCTCCGGCAGACGCCCGAGATGATCGCGACGGCGGCGCTCCAGGAGGACGTCGACGTGGTCGGCCTGTCGATCCTGTCGGGCGCGCACATGACGCTCCTGCCCCGGATCACGAAGCTCCTCCGCGAGGAGGGCCTCGACGACGTCCTCGTGACGGCCGGGGGGATCATCCCCGACGACGACATCGCACCCCTGGCCGCGGTCGGCGTGGCGCGGGTCTTCGGGCCGGGAACGACGATCGGCGAGGTGGCCGAATACCTCCGGGCGAACGCTCGACCGCGGAGCTAGGGTGGGGGAGTCCCGACAGCGGGAGCCCAAGCGAGGGCCGGGCGCCGGCGAGGAGTCGGATGGCGCCGCGACGCTCTCCGACGCCGCAACGCTCGCTGATGCCGCCCTCGACGGCGATCGGCGGGCCCTCGCCCGACTCCTGACCGCGGTCGAGAACCGGACGCCGCTCGCCGAGGCGGCCCTCCGCCGCCTGTACCCACGCGGCGGGCATGCCCACGTCGTCGGGATCACGGGGCCGCCGGGTTCGGGCAAGTCGACGCTCGTCGCCGCCCTGATCGGCGAGGTCCGCAAGGCGGGACGGGCTGTGGCCGTGATCGCGGTGGATCCGTCGTCACCGATCACCGGCGGTGCGCTGCTCGGCGACCGGGTCCGGATGCAGTCGTACGCCGGCGACCGCGACGTCTTCATCCGGTCGATGGCGGCGCGTGGCCACGCCGGCGGCCTCGCCTCGACGACCGGCGCCGCCACCGCCGTTCTCGATGCCGCGGGCTTCGACCTCGTGCTCGTGGAGACTGTTGGCACGGGCCAGAGCGAGGTCGAGGTGGCCGCAGCGGCCGATACCACGGTCGTCCTCGAGGCGCCGGAGATGGGCGATGAGGTCCAGGCGATCAAGGCAGGTCTGCTCGAGGTGGCCGACCTGGTCGTCGTCAACAAGGGCGACAAGCCCGGCGCCCAGCGAACCGCCGGCCAGCTCCGGGCGATGCTCGTCGGGGCGCCGAGGGCGGGCAAAAGCAGTGAGATGCGGCCCCGGCCCAAACAGCCGGAGGTGCTGGTCACGACCGCGGCCACCGGCGAGGGCGTCCCGGAGCTCCTCGCGGCCCTCGACCGCCACCGGTCAGCCGCGGACGCGGACGGGGGTGGCGCGAAGTCCCGCGCCCGCCTGGCCCGGGCCGAGGCGCAAGTGTGGGCCATCGTCTCGGACCGGCTGCGCGATCGCCTCCATGGGGAGGGGTTGGCCGAGGCCACGGCGGCGACCCTCGACGACGTCGCCGAGCACAGGCTCGACCCATTCGCGGCGGCCGATGAGATCCTCGCGACCCTGGTTGGCGACGGTAATCGCGCGAGTGGTGCCGGCGACGAGGGGCGATGACGCCGGCGGGTGATTCGGGACTGCGCGGTGCGGATACGCGTAGGGCGAGCCCGCGCGGCCTGAAACCGGACCCGTCGGAGCGCCTCGTCACGCCGGCGTTCGCCAGCCTCGCGATCGCCACGCTCGCGATCTTCATCTCGGGCGGGATCGTCCTGCCGATCGTGCCACAGTTTGCCGAGCAGCAGCTCCGGGCGACCCCCGCCGAGGTCGGCATCGCGATCGCGGCCTTCAGCGTCGCGTCACTCCTGATGCGCCCGATCGTCGGCTGGTCAACCGATCGGTTCGGCCGACGGCCGGCCCTCCTCCTCGGACCGGCGGTGACGATCCTGGCACTGCTTCTCCACGTCGGCGCGAGCACGCTCTGGCTTCTCGTCGCCGCGCGTGCCGTGTTCGGCGCCGGCGAAGCGTTCTTCTTCGTCGCGGCACTTGCCGCCGCGTCCGATCTCGCCCCGCCGGGTCGGCGCGGCGAGGCGATCAGCTTCTTCTCGCTGTTCCTGTATCTCGGTCTCGCCATCGGGCCACTGCTCGGCGAGACGACCCTCTCGATCGCCTCCTACGCGGCGGTCTGGCTCGTTGCCGCCGCGACGGCCGGCGTCGGGCTGGTCCTCGCCTGGTTCATTCCGGAGACGGTCGGACCGGACGTGGGCAGTGATCCCGCCGAGCCCGGCCACGGGACAGGACGACCCCGACTGTTCCACCCGGCGGGGATCGTGCCCGGCATCCTCATCTTCCTCGGCGTCTTCGGCATGGCAGGCTTCCTCGCCTTCGTGCCGGTGTATGTCGAAGAGGTCGGGCTGACGGCGAGCCTGCCGCTCGGGATCTACGCCGGGATCGTCGTCGTGCTGCGGATCGCCGGGGCGCGCCTGCCCGACCGGTTCGGCGCGGTCCGCCTGTCGGGCAGCGCCCTCGTCGCCACGGCCCTCGGCCTGGCTCTGATCGGGACCGTCCCGACCGCGGCCGGGTTGATCGCCGGCACGGCCCTGATGGCGGTCGGAGTCGCGTTCACGTTCCCGGCCCTCATGGCGCTCGCCGTGGCCCGGGTCTCACCGCACGAGCGGGGCACGGTCGTCGGGACTGCCAGCGTGTTCCTCGACCTGGCGTTCGGCGCCGCGCCGGTCGTGCTCGGTTCGATCGCGGGCGTCACCGGCTATGGACCGACGTTCCTGATCTCGGCCGGACTCGCCGCGTTGGGCTGTCTCATCCTCGTCGGCGGCCGTCGGATCATCGACCCTGCAGCCCGTCGTTCGCCTGCGGTAGCCTGAGGTCATGACGACTCAGCGTGCCCTCGTCGCCGGGGCCGGCCTGATGGGTCACGGGATCGCGCAGGTCCTCGCCACGACCGGTCGCAACGTGACCCTCTACGTCCCCGTGCCGACCCACGCCGAGGCCGGTCGTGAGCGGATCGCCGGCAACCTCGAGCGCCTCGTCGCGAAGAAACGGATGACGCCGGAGGACCGGGACGACATCCTCGCCAGG
>Ga0307277_10000596_pt1 | contig 13559 bp, 16 predicted proteins | sample ER_DNA_116_FD_194473 | JGI IMG/M metagenome (GOLD analysis project Ga0307277, IMG submission 194473) | Bulk soil microbial communities from the East River watershed near Crested Butte, Colorado, United States - ER_DNA_116 | ecosystem: Environmental > Terrestrial > Soil > Floodplain | place...
CGTCCACCTGTCGGCCGCAAATGGTCGCTATCTGGCGGCGAAGGCGCGCAGGGGCGCGCACACCTTCGACGTCGCGCTGTCAGCCACGACCCTGCAGCCGTCGCCCGGCCACTGACGCCGAACGGTCCTGGCTACGGGGCCGTCGGTTGCTTTCCGAAGGCGCCTAGGAAGCGGTCGCGGAAGTCGTCCATCGGCCAGACCGGCGCTTGCGGGCTCGGCCGCAGGCCGTCCTCCCAGCCCCAGCCGGCGATCTGGTCGAGCACCGCCGGGTCGTGGGCGATGACCGAGATCGGCACGTCGTGACTCAGGTCCGGGTGGAGCCCGGTGACGATCGTCGACGGCTGATGATCCCCCAGGACCACGAGCACGAGATCGTCGTCGCCATAGTGCTGCACGAAGGAGACCAGCGTGTTCAGCGAGTACTCGATCGACCGGGCGTACGCCGCACGAACCTGGTCATGGTTGCCCCAGAGCGCAGCCGTCTTCACCTGGCTCACCGGAAGGCTGTTGAAGACCGAGCCGTTGCCGACCTTGTCCCAGTCGATCAGCTCCGGGATGCGAGTCCACGGCGCATGGCTCGATACCGTGTCGACCTCCGCGAAGAGGGGAGGGCGGTCGCGTTTCGCGAGCTCGAGGCGTTGCAAAGCCAGGAAGACGTACTGGTCGGGCATGGGGGCGAAGGCGAACCTCGGGCCGACATAACCGAGGTTGCGCTGGTCATAGACGTTGTCGTAGCCGTAGAACGACCCCTGTGACCAGTCCCGGTCGTCCGCCGGCACGTAATCGGCGGTGCGCCATCCGGCCCGTTTGAACGCCTGGCTGAGCGTGAACCGGTCCGTCGCGACGAGCTGGTCGTAGCGCCATTGTCTGTTGATCCAGACCCCTGACTGCAGCGTGGAATGCGCCAGCCAGCTGGCGCCGCCGAACGTGGGCGAGGTGAGGAAGGCGCTCCGTGCGTGGAAGCCCGCGGAGCGCAGTCGCTCCATCCCCTCGTCGAGAACCGCATCGACGCGTGGCGAGAAGGACGAATCCTGGACCGCGACCCTTCCGTAGCTCTCGACGAACACGACGATGACGTCCTTGCCGCGCAGGCCGGTCAACAGCTGGTTGCCGGGGGTGTCACGGAAGCGGTCGCGACGGACCTCGTCGGCGAAGATAGCGCGGTCCCTGATGCCGGCGCGTACCGCGCGTACCTCGTCGACGGCCAGGCCGGCGGCGCTCGTCGAGGCGATCGGCACGTGGGAGACGAGCTGCGCCCCGAGCGCCCAACAAAGCACCCAAACGGCGCCGATCGCCAGGATGGCGTTGAGCGACCACCGGCGGTGGTCGGCCGCGACCCGGGTCAGGCGCAGCACCGCCAGGGTCGTGAGGACGAGGAGGCCGGCGATGAGCAGCGCCGCACCGGCCACGACGAGGTACGCGTCCCGCGGACCGACCGTGTCGCGCAGCGTCTCGATGCCAATCCCGGTGTATCTCCAGTCGGCAATGGGATCGAACGGTCGGTCGAACGCAGCGTAGAGGCCCAAATCGAGGACCTTCACGATGAACAGCAGACCGAGAGCCGGTCCGATGACCCAGGCCAGGACGCGTCGAGCCGTGGGGGGCAGAGCGAGGGCCAGGGCGATGACGACGATGCCCTCGAGCGGAATCCTCACGAACGCACCGAGCGTGAGACGACTCGGATGGTCGGGAGCTACCAGGGCGACCCAGACGAGGAGAAGGGCGACGATCGTCAGCGCGGCGGCGATGATCGTTCGTACGCGTCCGCGGAGGTGGACAGTGGCGGGGTCTACGTCCGCGACTGCCGCGACCGGGCTTCGCGTGGCGTGCCGGTGGGCCCAAAGCCACCACACGTCGCGGCCGAACGACTCGCTGAGCAGAGCCAGCGCGCCGACGAGGGCAGCTTGGGTCAGAGCCCGCGGCAGAACATCGGCGGTCGCGATCGTCAGAACCACCCCCTGGGTCGCGGCGACGACCTTGCGCCAGAAGCGCGGCGGCAACGGCTCACGCAGCCACGGCAGCAACCACCCGGCTGCGAAGAACGCGTAGCGTGCCGCGCCGATCAGAAGAACCCACGCGCCGGTCGACCGGGCGACGTACGCGCTGAGGACGAGGATCAGGAACGCGTCGACCTCGCCGTCGAGACGCGCGCCCAGCCGCGACGCCGTCTCGCTGCGGCGCGCGACCCATCCGTCGACCGCGTCCAGTGCGAGCGCGACGGCCGAGAGTGTCACCAGCAGCGTGACATGGGCAGGCTCGTCGAAAGAGTCGGCGACGAGCGCCGCGACCCCGACGGCGAGGGTTGCCCGGGCAAGGGTCACCCAATCCGCCGGGCCCAGCCGGTAGTGGCCGTAGCGGAGGACGCCGCGCGCCAAGGCTGCGTTCATGATCACGCCGCAGATGATTCCGACGACCCAGCCGGCTTCGCCGAGCCCGACCGTCAGCGCGAGAGCGCCCATCAGCACGAGGGCGATGGATCCGGTGACCGGGAAGGCCTGAACCGCTCGCATCGTGCCTCCGTACTGGTGCATACGTGGGATAGGTACGCGAGCGAGGGTGACCCGGTTCACACCCGGGTCAACGGAAAGGTGCGGCCCGAGATCGTCAACCGTGTGCGCGCGGAACAGCCGTGAAACAGGACGAACGCGCTCCGTTCGTCCGGGCCCTGCGGCGAGCCCGCGCGTCCGCGTACGCCCCCGGCAAGTTCGTGGAGCAGGAGAGCTTCATGAGCGCCGCAGAGATTCGGGCCCTGGCCGGGGGGGCCGGAATCGCGCCCGGAGTCTCCGTGCTGGACCTGTGCTGCGGAATCGGCGGGCCCGGGCGGTTCATCACTCGAGAGCTGGGTTGCACCTACCTTGGGGTGGACTTCAGCTCCAGCGCCCTCGACATCGCGCGCGCGAGGGCCGGCGACCTTCCCTGCCGCTTCGAGCTCGCTCGAATTCCACCGATTCCTCCCGGCCCCTTCGATGTGGTGCTCCTGTTCGAGACCATGCTCGCCTTTCCCGAAAAGGAGCCGCTGCTACGAGACGTGTCCCGGGCGCTCGGGCCCGGCGGGCGGTTCGCCTTCACGGTGGAGGAGGGCCTCCCCCTCACGGAGTCAGAGCGCGAGCGCATGCCCGACGCAGATACGGTTTGGCTCACCCCGCTGGGGGAGATGCTCACCTGCTTGGAGCGGGTCGGCCTGCGCGTCCGCTGGCAGGAAGACTGGAGCCGGTCCCACTATGCAGTGGCGGGCTCGCTGATCAATGCGTTCGCCGCCGATGCCACGGCCATCGCCGAGCAGATCGGGCACAAGGCGCTGGAGGAGCTGCTGGCCGCCCACCGGCTCTGGAGCGACTGGCTGCGGGAAGGACGGGTTCGCAAGATCGCTTTGGTCGCCGAGAAGACGGCGGACTAGGAAATCCTCTCGACCATCTTTCGCAGCAAGAGGGCATTACGAACGGCATAACCGTTCCAGTCGTTGTTGAAGTAGGCGTAGACGTCGGCGCGACCGCGCCAATTCCCGATCCGCTCGGCCCACGCCCGAAGCTCGCGCTCCGAGTAGTTGCCGCCGCGCCCGCGGCTCCCGTAGTGGAAGCGGATGAAGGTCCAATCAGCGGTCAGCTCGTGCGTCTGAAACGGCCGCTGGGGATGGTCGCCGATCACGAGTGCCACGTGATGCTCGCGGAGCAAGGCGTAGACCTCCTCGCAGAACCAGCTTGCGTGCCGAAACTCGAACGCGTGGCGCCCGGCCGGCAGCTTTGCCAGCGCGGAAGCGAGCCGCTCGGCGTCGAGATGAAAGCTCTCCGGAAGCTGCCAGAGGACGGGGCCGAGTTTGCGTGAAGCGATGAGCGCCTCGATGCGCTCGTAGAAGCGGGCCACACCTCGGTCGAGGTCCAGAAGCCGCTTCATGTGCGTGAGGTAGCGGCTCGCCTTGACGGCGAAGAGGAAGTCCGGCGGCGTCTCTCCTGCCCACGTGGCGACGGACTCCCGCCGAGGTAAGCGGTAGAAGGTCGTGTTCACCTCGACGGTGTCGAAGAGCTCCGCGTAATGAGTGAGCCACGCTCTCGCGGGCAGACCCTTCGGGTAGACCCGGTCGCGCCAGTGGGAGTAGTTCCACCCTGAGCAGCCGACTCGGAACGGTCTCACCGGTCCGTTATGCCGCGTCCGCTACCGCTTCACGCTTGCGCGGGCGCGGGCTCACGCCGCCAGCTGATCAGCGGGCGGAGGAAGAGGACGAGCGTGACGCTCAGGTAGGTGAACCACACGCCGACCTCGAGCGCCGAGGGGTCGCCGTTGTAGCCGAAGAGCGCCGTCAGGAACTTCCCGAGGTGGGAGTCCTCGCTGACCATCGCGTTCGTGTTCCACAGGTGCTCGACCGTCTCGGGCAGGATCCCGGCCTCCTGGAACTCGTGCACGGCGTGGGCGAGCAGCCCGGCGGCGAACACGATCAGCAGCAGGCCGGTCGCGGTGAAGAACTGGCGTAGATTCAGCCGGCGCGAGCCCATGTAGATGCCGACGCCGAGCGAGATCGAGATGGCCAGTCCGATGACCGCGCCGATTCCAGTCGCGAGCGGGGTCGAGCTCTCGCCGATGGCGAAGAGGAAGAGAGCGGTCTCGACGCCCTCGCGGAGCACCGCAAAGAAGACGACCGAGGCGAGCCCGATCGCCGAGCCGGCTGCGACGGCGCTCGCGAGCCTTGCTTCGAGCTCCTTCTTGATGTTGGCCGCCTGCGACCGCATCCAGAAGATCATCCAGGTGAGCACGGCGACCGCGCAGAGCATCGCGAGGCCTTCGAAGATCTGCTCCGAGCGGCCTTCGAGCTCCCCGATGGTGAAGAAGAGGACGGCGCCCGTGGCCACGGAAGCCGCGACGGCTGCCGCAGTCCCGAGCCAGATGAGGCGGAAGTAGCGGCGGTTCTCCGTCTTGGCCAGGTACCCGAGGACGATGCCGACGATCAGCGAGGCCTCGAGGCCTTCCCTGGTCATCAGGAACGCTGCTCCCACACCTCTCCTTGGTCGAAGGCTTTCCACCCGATTGTAAGGTGAACCTGACAACCGGGGCGGCGCCAGCATAGGTGCGCTCTCGTCGGCCTGTCAAACTCCGACCCGATGCGGTTCGTACTCGCGCTTTTCGCCGCCGTCGGCTCCCTCAGCGCCCCCAACCAGGTTCCGGTCGCCCCGCTGCTCTGCATCGACCCGGGGCACGAGAAGACTCCCGACCTTTCCCTCGAGCGGATCGGCCCGGGCTCCTCCACGTACAAGATCAAGGACGGCGGCGGAGCACCGGGCGAGGCGGTTGTCGCCCTCCAGATCGGGTTCAAGCTGCGTCGCCTCCTCCGCGAGCGCGGCTACCGCGTGGCGATGACCCGGACGACGGACGAGTTCTCGTACGGAAACGGGGGCAACATCGCCCGCGCAAAGTTCTGCAACGAGCGCCACGCGGCTCTCATGGTCAGGATCCACGCCGACGGGTCGACCGACCCGAGCCGCCACGGGCTTTCCACTCTCTATCCCGCCTGGCACGCGGGGTGGACGGCGGACATCCTCCCCCAGAGCTACCGCGCGGCCGTTCTCGTCCAGCGCAAGGTCCTCGCCACGACCGGGGCGCTCGACCTCGGCCTCGTGAAGCGCGCCGATCTCACGGGCTTCAACTGGGCGAACGTCCCGGCGATCCTGATCGAGACCGGGTTCATGTCCAACCCCACCGAGGGAAGACGCCTCCAGCAGGACTGGTACCAGTGGAAGGTGGCCCGCGGCCTCGCGAGAGCGTCGGCTGCCTTCGCGCCTTTCTAGCGCCTCCTAGCGCGCTTCGACGAGCTCCTTCAGCGTCGCTAGATCTTGCTCGAGCTGACGCTGCGCGCGGCGTGCCACGAGCGGGCCCGCGAGGCGGACGAGCCGCTTCGTGTAGGTCGTCTCGACCCGGGTGGTGAGACGGCTTCCCTCCCCGGCCTGCTCCAGCCGCTGAGTGCTCGTCGCCTCGAAGGCGCTCGCGTGGAGGCGGACGACGAGTCGACCCGGTGGGTCACGCTCGAGCACCTCAGCGTCGATCTCGATGCGTTGCCCATGATCCTCGAAGACGTCGCGAAACCGTCCCTCGCCGAGCGGCTCGGACTCGACCAGGACGCCCATCCAGCGCAGGCGCTGGTCACTCGCCTCGAGAAACGGGAAGACCTCCTCGGGCGGCGCGGCGATCTCGACGGTGTGCTCGATCCGCTCCAGAGGTCGGGTCAGGCGTCGGTCTCGGCCCGCCGGCGCATCTCTTCGGCGGCCGCCCGGGCCTCCTCGTGCACGCGCCGGCGCATGGCCTCGAACTCGTTCGCCGGTACGGGCTCGCCCGCGGGCTCCTCCACGATCGTCTCGGCGCCCATTCCGGCCGCCTGGAAGTCCGCCTCGTCGACGTCGGCCACACGCGCCTCGTCCAGGTTGCGCCGCCGTTCGTCCGCGCGCGGATCGGGCGCCGGCGCGCTGCTGGGAAGCGGAGCGCGCCGCTTGCGACCGAGGACGAAGGCGGCGGCGGCGCCGGCGAGAGCCCCGACTGCCAGTGCACCCTTTTGATCCACAACCGTCACTCTCCCACGACGAGGAGGGAAAGGGCAACTCTCTGCCTCTCGCTATACTCGATCGACTTCCTGTCTCGCCCCGGCGCCGTCGGTTCCCGAACGGCGCGAGCAGGCGAGGCCGCTAGACCGAGGGAAGGAGGATTCGGGAACCGTGAACGCATACGAGATCATGCTCATGCTCGACCCCGAGCTCCCAGAGGAGCGCCAGAACGAGATCCTCGCGCGCGCGCGCGAGCTCGTCGAGAAGCATGGCGGGAGCTGGGTCGGACACGAGCCCTGGGGCAGGCGCAAGCTGGCCTATGAGATCCAGCACAAGGGAGAAGCGACGTACCACGTCGTCCACTTCGACGCGGACGCCGAGACGCTCACGGAGCTGACCCGCGTGCTCAAGATCACGGACGGCGCCCTGCGGCACATGGCCGTCCGACGCCCTGCGGCGAAGCCGAAGAGAGAGGCTGTCTCCCCGACCGGGTAACATCAGAACAAGTGTTCGATTGAGGAAGGAGAACGAACGTGGCCAATATCAACCGAGTCGTACTGGTCGGGAACCTCACGAAGGATCCTGAGCTCAGACACACACCGAGCGGCACCGCCGTCTGCAAGCTGAGGCTCGCCGTCAACACGCGCCAGAAGGACCAGTCCACCGGCGAGTGGGGCGACAAGCCGAACTACTTCGACGTCACCGTCTGGGGGAACCAGGGCGAAAGCTGTGCGCAGTACCTCTCCAAGGGCCGCCCCGTGGGGGTCGACGGGCGCCTGGACTGGCGGGAGTGGGAAGCGCAGGACGGTACCAAGCGCCAGGCGGTCGAGATCATCGCCGAGTCCGTGCAGTTTCTCGGCAGCCGCGGCGACAGCGAGGGCCAGTCCCAGTACATCCCGCCCTCGGACGTCGCTGCCGATCAATCCGACTTCGTCAAGGCGGGCGCGGGCGCCACAGCCGACGACGACATTCCGTTCTAGAAGGAGAAGCTTCAGGGCATGCCACCACAGTCCAAGCAGCAATCAGGGCGAAGACGGCCTTCGGCCAGCACAGGTCCGATCCGGCGGAAGAGCTGTTACTTCTGCAAGGAGAAGATCGAAGAGGTCGACTACAAGAACTACAACCAGCTGCGCCGCTACGTCTCCGAGAAGGGCAAGATCCGGTCGCGTCGGATCACCGGAGCCTGCCGCCGGCACCAGGAGCAGATCGCGACCGCCGTGAAGCGGGCGCGGGAGATGGCGCTTCTGCCCTACGTCTCGCCCTAAGCCCGATGGACGTCATCCTTCTGCAAGACGTCGACAAGGTCGGCCTGCGCGGAGAGGTCGTCTCGGTCGCGCGCGGCTACATGCGCAACTACCTCGCCCCACGGCGCCTGGCCGAGGAGGCGACGTCCGCCCGCGTCGCCCAGCTCGAGAAGCGGGAGGCGCAGCGCGCCCGCCACGAGGCGGCGTCGTTCGAGCAGGCTCAGGAGATCTCCGAGAAGCTCTCGCAGGCCCAGCTCCGCTTCGACGTCAACGCCGGGCCGCAGGGCACGCTGTTCGGCTCGGTCACGCCGACCGACATCGCCGACGAGATCTGGAAGACGCTGAAGGTGCGGGTCGACCGGCGCAAGATCGACCTTCCCGAGTCGATCAAGCGGATCGGCCGCTACACGATCCCGATCGAGGTCTTCACGGATGTCACGGGGGAAGTGAAGGTCATGGTCGTCCCGGAGGGCGGCGAGCTGCCTCCCGAGGAGGAGCTCGAGGCCCTGGCCGCCGCGGAGCGGGAGGCGGAGGAGGCCGAGGTCGCCGCGGCAGCCGAGTCGCATTCGGCCGCGGAAGAGGCGATCGCCGAGGTCGAGGCCGAGGAGGAGGCCCAGGCCGAGGAAGAGGCGCAGGCAGAGACCGAGGCGGTGACCGAGGCCGACGCCGCCGAAGAAGCCGCACCCGCGGCAGCAGCGGAAACCACCGACTCCGAGCCCGAAGAGGCGGAGCCAGAGGTCGTCGACCCCTCCGCCGAACCCTCCTAGGTCTTTCCACAGGGCTCTCCACAGCGCTCTGGACAGTCGGCTGAAAAGGCCGCTCCGAGCGTAAAAAACCTGTCGCAAAAGGCGCCCCCGGGCGTGGAAGGTTTGACCGGACCGTGCGCAGCACGGTGGATGCCGTCCGTCCCTGCTGCGAACATCCGTTCCCTTATGCCTGCAAAACGGCGCCTGCGACCTGTGGACAAGTCATCCCCAGGCCATCTCTTAACGGGGCCTTTACGGTCTAGTCCGGTGGCGGCGAGGGCGATCCGGAGCGGGCGGGCGGTCGACAGTGCGCAGGACGCGCACGTCCCGCCGCAGAATCTCGACGCCGAGGAGTCCGTCCTCGGCGCGATGATGCTCTCGCCCGGCGCGATCGCCGTGGTCAGCGAGATCCTCTCGAGCGACGGCCGCGAGTTCTACCGGGAAAGTCACGCGAAGATCTACCGGGCCGCGCTCGGTCTCTACGTCAAGGGCGAGCCGGTCGACGCCATCACCCTCGCGGACGAGCTCGACGAGCGCAGCGACCTGGAGGACGTGGGCGGGAAGGTGCGGGTGCAGGAGCTCGCGGCCACCGTGCCGGCGACCGCGAACGCCGGCCATTACGCCCAGATCGTGCGCGAGACAGCCACGTTGCGCGGGCTCATCCGAGCGGGCGGCGAGATCTCCCGCCTCGGCTGGGAACGCCCCGGGGAAGCCACCGAGCTCGTCGACCAGGCCGAGCAGATCGTCTTCGACCTCTCGCAGCAGCGCGCGCGGGGCGAATTCAGCCACATCGAGACACTCCTGAAAGAGAGCTTCGAGCGAATCACGGCTCTCTACGAGTCCGGAGCCGACGTGACCGGCGTCCCGTCGGGCTTCCGCGATCTCGACCGGGTCACGTCGGGCTTCCAGGAGGGGAACCTGATCATCATCGCCGCCCGGCCGAGCATGGGGAAGTCGGCGCTCGGCCTCTGCATGGCAGCCAATCTGGCCGTGCGCAAGGAGACCGCCGTCGCGCTCTTCACGCTCGAGATGTCCAAGTCGGAAGTGACGCAGCGGCTGATGTGCAGCGAGGCGAAGGTCGAGTCGCAGCGGCTCCGGACCGGCAAGCTCGCCGCCGACGACTGGCCGCGCCTGACAGCCGCCTGCGACAAGCTCGCCAAGGCCCCCATCTACGTCGACGACACGGGGTCGATCACGATGATGGAGATCCGCTCGAAGGCGAGGCGGCTGAAGCAGAAGCACCCCGACCTCGGTCTCATCATCGTCGACTACCTCCAGCTGATGACCTCGGGGACGACGGTCGAGAACCGCGTTCAGGAGGTCTCGCAGATCTCACGGTCGCTCAAGGTGCTCGCCCGAGACCTGGACGTGCCGATCGTGGCGCTCTCACAGCTCTCGCGTGCGGTCGAGCAGCGGCACGACAAGCGGCCGATCCTCTCCGACCTGCGGGAGTCGGGCAGCCTCGAGCAGGACGCGGACATCGTCGTCTTCATCTATCGCGACGAGTACTACGAAGGGACGGAGTCGGATCAGCAGGGGCTCGCCGAAGTGCACGTGGCCAAGCACCGCAACGGGCCGACCGACACCATCAAGCTCTCGTTCCTGCGCCGGTACGCGAAGTTCGCCGACCTGGCGGCGGCCTGATGGCCAGCTGGGCTCCGCCTCGGCGAACGACGGCGGCCCGCTCGAGCGGCGAGCAATCGAGGCGCCCTGACCGCGACCTCGGTGTCCTTCGTCTCGGCGACCACATCGTGTCCGACCGCGACGCACGTCTTCTGGCTCAACGCCTCGACCGCGTGAAACGGCAGCTCGCCGCCAACCACGAGGCGGGACCGCTCTGCGTAGCCGCACGCTCCCGCGTGGCCGAGGACATCGAGCTCGTCACCGCCGCCCTCGAGCGCAACGGGCGGGTCGGCCTCCCACCGCTCTAAGCTTCACCCGATGCCCGCGACCGTGATCGTGGGGGCGCAGTGGGGAGACGAGGGCAAGGGGAAGATCGTCGACCTGCTGGCCCAGAGCTCCGACATCGTCTGCCGCTATCAGGGCGGACCGAACGCCGGCCACACGATCGTGCGCGACGGGGAGACGTTCAAGCTCCACCACGTCCCCTCGGGCATCCTCTACGCGGACAAGCTCTGCGTCGTCGGCGCCGGGTGCGTGCTCGATCCCGGGCTGCTCGTCGAGGAGCTGGACGAGCTCGAGCAGCGGGGGATCTCCACCTCCGGCCTGCGGATCTCGGGCAACGCGCACCTGATCATGCCCTGGCACGTCGCCTCGGACGCGGCCAGCGAGCGCCGGCTCGGACGGCTCCAGATCGGAACGACGCGGCGGGGGATCGGGCCCGCCTACGCGGACAAGGCGGCCCGCCTGGGGATCCGAGTGCAGGACATCCTTGACCCCAAGATCCTGCGACAGAAATTCGAGACTGCGCTCGCCGAGAAGAACCGCCTGCTCGACGAGCCCCTCGAGCCCGGGGACCTCGCCGACCGGATGGAGACGTACGCCGAACGCATCCGGCCGTACGTTGCCGACACGTCCCTCCTGGTCGACCGGGCGCTGCGCGCCGGGACGCGCGTCCTGCTCGAGGGCGCCCAGGGCACTCTGCTCGACCTCGACCACGGGACGTATCCGTTCGTCACCTCGTCCAATCCGGTGGCCGGCGCGGCCGCGACGGGAATCGGCATCGGTCCCACCCGAATCGACACTGTCGTGGGCGTCGCCAAGGCCTACGTGACCCGCGTGGGCGAGGGCCCCTTCCCGACCGAGATCGAGGGCCCCGACCAGGCGCGCGTCCGCGAGCTCGGCGAGGAGTACGGCACCACGACGGGCCGCGAACGGCGCTGCGGCTGGCTCGATCTCGTCGCTCTTCGCTTCGCCGTGCGGGTGAACGGGATGACATCTCTCGCGCTGACGAAGCTCGACGTGCTCTCGGACTTCGCCGAGATCCCGGTCTGCACGCGCTACAGGCTTCCCGATGGAACCGAGACCGACGAGTTCCCGGCCCATCAGAGCGACTTCCATCACGCCGAGCCCGTGTACGAGACTCTCGCCGGCTGGCGCGAGACCCTCGACGGCGGGCTGCCCCTGGCCGCGCGACGCTATGTCGAGTTCGTGGAGGAGGCCCTGGAGGTCGAGGTGAGCATGATCGGGACGGGCGCCGACCGCGAGAGCATCGTCATGGCACGAGATCAGCCGGCGTATTCACGTTCGTGAGCTCGTCCGCAGCGCCTTCGACCACGCGTGCCCCGAGCTCCTCGACGACCCCGGTGAGCGCGAGCTCGCCCCGGGCGATCCGGCGCTCGACCGCCGGCAGCGCGGAGCGCGGGTAGGCGCCGGGCAGGGGGCCCGTCTGCACGACGGCGGCCTCCGCGCCCTCCGCCGCGGCGGCGAGCGCCCGCAGGAGACTGGACGTCACGTGCGGCATATCCGTCGGGAGTACGACGCAGAGGTCGGTTTCGGCCAGCCGTAACCCGGCGGCGAGCCCAACGATGGCCGCTCGCTCCTTGCGGCCATCGTCCTCCACGGGGAAAGGGAGATCGAGGTAGTCGTCCTCCTTGCCGACGGCGATCGCGGCCCCGAACGTCTCCTCGAGCAACCGGTAGCCGCGGATCGCAAGCGGCTCGCCTTCGAAGAGCGCCAGTGCCTTTGGGGAGCCGAAGCGTGAGCTCGCCCCGCCGACGAGCAGGACGCCGGTTACTTCTTCCCGACCGCGTACCACGCGCGCGCCTCGAGCTCGAATGTGCCCTCCGGCGAGCCGAGCCGCCGCCGGTATTCGTCTCGCAAAGCCTTCTGTAGCTCCGAGCCGAGCGAGGAGACGTGGGCGCCCGCGGGCCCGACCCCGGCCCGGAAAGGCTCCCAGAGGTCGTCGAACGACTCGTACGAGGCGGAAACGACGATGGCTCCGTCCCGAACGTCCCGTAGCCCGAGCTCGTGCCAGAGGTCCGCGAGCTCCCCCTCCTCGTCGAAGCGCATCGTGGTTCGCTCGTCGTCCCCGTCGGTGTCGCCGAGCGCGGCCGCCGCCTGCCAGAACGCGTGCAGCATGGTCATCCGGCCGGGGTAGTCCCAGACGGCTGCGGCCACGACGCCTCCCTCTCGGGTCACGCGCATCATCTCGCTCACGCCTGTCTCGGGATCCCTGAGGAAATTGACGACGAGCTGGGCGAAGACGGCGTCGAAGGTGGAGTCCGCGAAGGGAAGCGATTCGGCTGCGGACCTTCTCACCTCGGCCTCCGGAAAGCGCGAGGTGACCGCGGCGACGAACGGCTCGGAAGGATCAACTGCGGCGACGTTCGACTCGCCGAGGAGCTCGGCGAGCACCCCCGTCAACTTGCCCGTGCCGGCGCCGACATCGAGCGCTCGCATCCCGGCCTGCACTCCCGCTACGCGGGCGAGCTCCCGCCCGAGAGCATCCGCATACCGTCCGACGAAACGGTCGTAGGCCTCTGCCGCGACTGCGAAAGTCACCGGATCCGCTGGGGCTCCGTGTAGACGTTCAGACGACCTTCGCGCACGAAGCCGCAAAGCGTCAGGCCGCGGTCACGGGCGAGCTCGACCGCCAGGGACGAGGGCGCGCCGACCGCGACCATGATCGGGCAACCGGCCACGGCTGCCTTCTGCACGAGCTCGAACGAAAGCCGGCCGCTCACGCAGAGCACGTGGCCGGCGAGCGGCAACAGGCCTTCGAGGAACGCATAGCCGATGACCTTGTCCATTGCGTTGTGGCGCCCGACGTCCTCGCGCACGGAGATGAGCTCGCCCTCCGCGTCGAACAGGCCCGTCGCGTGCAGTCCCCCGGTCATCGCGAATGTCGGCTGCGCCTCGCGCAGGCGCTCCGGCAAGGTTGTGACTACCTCCGCTGGAACGGTGAGGTCACTGGTCACGGCCGGCGCCTCGACGGCGACCGCCTCGAGCGCCCCCTTGCCGCAGATCCCGCAGGAGGAAGAGGTGTAGAAGTTCCGGCGCAGCCGCTCCAGATCGAAGTCCTCCCCCACCTCGACCTCGACCTCGACGACGTTCGCCGCCAGGTCCTCCGTCGGGTGGGCCGCCTC
>Ga0307277_10000597_pt1 | contig 13557 bp, 12 predicted proteins | sample ER_DNA_116_FD_194473 | JGI IMG/M metagenome (GOLD analysis project Ga0307277, IMG submission 194473) | Bulk soil microbial communities from the East River watershed near Crested Butte, Colorado, United States - ER_DNA_116 | ecosystem: Environmental > Terrestrial > Soil > Floodplain | place...
GAGCTTGGCCGCCTTCGAGGGGGCAAAGGGCGACTTGCTGCCCTGGAGCTCGACCAGCTCCTTGCGCGCGACGGAGTTGTGCTCGACCCTGCTCTGGAAGAAGTTCGTGTAGTTCGGAAACCAGGTCTGCAGCTTCCGGTCAGCGTCGAAGACGATTGCGAGCGCCGCGAGGGCCATCACGACCCCGAGCGCAGTGCGGACGTGGGCCGCGTTCGCCCGCAGGCGGCGAGTGACGTCCTCGCCGAGAGCGGCCACCGCGAGCATCGGCCCGGCAGCGCCGAGCGAGTAGGCGACCGTGACGAGGACGGTCTTCCAGCCGAACTGCACCCGAGCAGCGTTGGCGGTGATCGCCGCCAGCACCGGTCCCGCGCACGGAACGAAGACCAGCCCGAGAGTCGCGCCGAGCAGGAAGCCGCCTCCGAGGTCGCGCCCCGGTCGCCGCCGGCTGAGCGCCGCGAGCGGCCGTTCGAGGAGCATGCCGAGCTGCGGGAAGACGAGCGTGGCGGCGAGCAGGAACAGCAGCGCAATCGCGAGGTTGCGCAGGAAGTCCTGCGGCAGATGGAGCTGGCGAAGGATCCACGTGGCGAAGAGCGTGAACGTGGCGAAGCTCGCCACCAGCCCCGCGATGATCGCGAAGGGCCTCCGCCGTCCTCCGCTACCGCCGCCTGCGAACAGGATCGGCAGAACCGGGAAGACGCAGGGCGAAATCGCCGTGATGATGCCCGCTCCGACCGCGATGCCAAGGAGCAGGATGAAGTGGCCGTCCATTAGCTACTGACGTAGTCGCGTGTACGCGCTAGGCGTTACGCCTCGGCGGCAGGAGCGGTTTCCGGCTCCGGCGCAGCCTCCGGCGAGGCGCCGTCCTTCGAAGCCTCCTGCCCCTTGGCCTGTGCCTGGGGCTGGGGCTGGCGCTGCTGCCCCTGCCCCTTCTTCTTGCGCTTGCGCCGTCGGCGGCGTGAGCGGCCGGGAGCCTTCGGGGCGGGGAGGTTGTCGGCGAGGGCGTCCGCGACCTCCTGGATCGTGCCGAGCCGCTCGCGGGCGGCGTCGATCAATCTGGTCGCGCGCGGCGTGTACCCCTCGGCGGAGGCCAGCAGCGCCGCGCCGACCTCCCGAGGCTGCTCGAGCGCAGCGTTGACCAGCTTCGCCGCGTTCTCCTCGTGGCGGTGGCCGCGCGAGTTCGCGAGCGCGCCGAGGAGCCGCTTGGCCTCCGGGAACTCCCCGCTCGCCCGGCGGTCCTGCACCTTCCGGGTCGCGCGTGCGAGCCGCCACGTCCAGCGGGCGAGAATCTGCTCCGGCGCGTCGACCTTGTTCTCCCCGAGCGCCCGCAGCAGCGTCCGCACGCCCTGGACGCGGTCCTTGTCCCATGGCGGGGCCTGCGTCACGAGCGTGACGAGGTCGTCGAAGCTGGCCCGGTCGACCGTCATCGAGACGCGGTCGGCGAGCGCCGTCAGCCGGAGCCGCCGGTTCGGGTTCTCCGCCGCGCAGGAATTCAGGAACTGCTCGAGTGCGGCCTTCGAGGCGTTGCCCTCGGTGAACTTCTTGACGAACTCGACGCGCTCGTCGAAGCGGACGTTGCGGCCGGCGATCGTCGCCCAGTAGAGCTGCTCGTCCTCGTCGAGGAAGCGCGGGTCGACGCGCTGCCACTCCCGGGTGATCACGGCGAGCCGGCGCTTCACGTCGGGCGTCACCGGCACGAGCCAGGGCGCGGGCGAGAGCTTCCGCCGGGCGCGGCGCTGGACCCGCCGCCGTGGCGCCGGAGTCACCCGTGCGCCCTCTCGGTAGAAGTCGGCGTCGAGCAGGCTGTGCAGCGAGACCACGCGTTCGTTGTGCGTCGCGGCCTTGGGCACGAAGTCGACGACGACGCCGGCCTCCTTGCGCGGATGCGTGCGCATGATCCGGCCGATTCGCTGCTGGTAGACGCGTTTGGACGCCGTCGGCGCGAGGTGCATCACGACCGTCGCTCGCGGCGAGTTCCAGCCCTCCGCGAGCAGCATCGCGTTGATCAGGATGTTGATTTCCCCGCGCTCGTAAGCGGCCAGCGTCTCGGCGAGCTGCACCGGCGGCGTGCGCCCACTGACCGCCGTGGCTTTGAGCCCTGCGGCGCGGAACTCCTTGGCAAGGTTGTACGCGTGGTCGACGCCGGCCGCGTAGACGATCCCGGCCGTGTCGTCGAAGCGGTCGCGATAGAGGCTCGCCGCAGCCTGGTTCAGCGCCGTGTGGTCGAGGACGGCGGCGAGTGCGCGCTCCTCGAAGTCGCCGCCGACGATCGGCACGGACGAGATGGCAGCGGCGGGCGGGACGCGCAGGCTGCGCAGGGGCGCGATCAGCCCGCGGCGGGCGGCGTCGCCGAGCGGGAGCTCGTCGATCGAGGCGGGGAACACGTCCGAGACCTGCTTCGCGATCAGCTGCTCGGTCGCCGTCATTCCGATGTAGATCGGATCGGAGAAGCTGCGAATCGCCTTGCTCGTCTTCTCGCCGAGCGCGGTGTGCGCCTCGTCGCAGATCACGAGCTGGTACGCCGACGCGTCGAGGTCGCCGGAGTGGCGCGCGAACCAGGCGTACGTCTGGACGGTGAGGGGGTTCGGCTTCTTCGGCGACTGTCCATGGAGGATCGCGTCCTCGAAGCGGTCGCCGTACCCCTCCGCGGTCAGCTCGCGGTGGAACTGCGTGACGAGCAGGCGACGGTGCGTGAGGATCAGGACGCCCAGCGTGCGCGCTGCCTCGACGAAGCCCGCCGCGGCGATCGTCTTGCCCGATGCGGTCGGATGGCGGAAGCGGTAGCGCCTGCTCGCGCCGGGGTCACGGCCTGCATGCAACTCCGGGAGGTCGAGCTCGTCCGCCGGTTCCTCGAGGTGAACCCCGAGGTCGTCCTCCTCCTCTTCGAGCTCGGCTCCGGCTTCGGCCTCCTCGAGCGCCGCGCCGTTTCCGTTTCCGTTCAGCTCCGGCTCGACCTGGGCGGCCGCGATCATCTCGGTCAGCATCCCGGCGAGCGCGTCGACCTGATGGCGACGCAACTCGGTGCCCGACGCAAGCTTGGGCGGCCGCTCGCTCAGCACGCGCTCGAGGCCGAGCATGAGCGCGTAGCGGATCTTCCAGCCGTAGGACGGGCCGGGGGCTCCCGCTTCGATCTCGGCGAGGGCGTCGTCGAGCGCCCGCCGCCGGGCGGTGCCGGGGGCCAGAACGATCCCGGGGTCCTCCTCCGGGTGGAGGAAGGGCTCTCCGGCCCAGGCTTCAGCGTGGAGGGCGGCGGCGTTGAGCCCCTCCGCCTCCGACGCGAGCGTCAGATGGTCGGTCGCTTCTTGCATTGCAGGCAGCAGTTTGTGCCGCCGAGTCTCAGGAAGAGAGCGCGCTCGCGGTCAATCCCCTGGCGAGCGTCGCACCAGGAATGATAGCCGATTCACGAGCCGCCGACGCCGCGGAAGATCGCGAAGGGGCCCTGAGGCAAGCTCTCCCAGACGACCTCGCCGCCGGGCTCGGCCTCGCCGTGAAGGCGCTCCGCAAGCTCACGGGCCTCCTCCTCGGACGCAGTGCCCACGATCAGGTAGCGGAAGCGCCGCACGACCTGGTATCCGTCGCCCTCCAGCTCGTCTGCGAGCTGCCGCGCCTCGCCGTGCGACTCCCGCTCGATCCGGACCTCCCAGGGCGCATACCCGCGCTCGAGCTCCTCCTCCTCCCAGGTCTCGCCGGGCGGCTCGCCCGACCAGCGCTCCTCCTCGTCGAGCCAGCGCTCGACCGTCGAAGTGCGGGCCTCGATGCCCTCGTCTGCGAGCTCGGCTTCGACGATTTCGCGTGCCCGGTCGGCCTCGGCCGGCGAAGAGGCGTAGACGAACAGCTCGTTCCCGTCGCGGGAGACCGCGAGCCGCCGGCCCTCCAGCTCGGCTGCGAGCCGCTTCGCCTCGTCGGTGCCGAGGTCGAGGCCGAGCCGGCCGAGCAGGGTCTCGGCGTGCTGCTCCTCGGGGAGCTCGATCCGGATGCGCCAGTCGTCTCTCATGCAGTTCGCGTCGCCCGGCCGACCTCGGCCAGCGCGCACCCGAACATCCTCTCCGATCTGCCGGTCTGATCGAGGTACTTCGTGATCCCGCCCAGCCAGAAGGGCCAGCCCGCGCCGAGCAAAAGCGCCGTGTCGACGTCCTTGGCGTCCCCGACGACGCCTTCCTCGAGCAGGTGGCGGATCTCGTCGGCGATGGCCTCGAGCGCGGCCTCGAGGATCTCGTCGGCGGTCCTCGGCGCGTCCTCCCGTACGGCGATCTCGTCCACGCCTGCCGCGTAGTTCGCCAGCGTCTGCGAGAGCGGGAAGCGTTCGGGATATGCCTCGTGCAGGGTCTCGAGCACGTGGTTCGCGACGCGCGGGCCGACCATCTGCAGCAGGACCGACGGCGCCATCGGCAGGCCGAGCCCGAGGATCGCCTCGTCCGCCTGCTCGGGCGTGTTGCCACGCTCGAGTGCGTCCAGCACGACGGCCATCAGGCGCGTGAGGATCCGGTTGACGACGAAGGCCGGCGCGTCGTCGACGAGCACCGGTCGCTTGCGCAGCTTCTCGGCGAAGGCCCAGGCGGTCGCGAGCTCGACGCCTTCGGTCTCGGGCGTGCGGACGAGCTCGACGAGCGGCAGCACCGCGACGGGGTTGAAGAAGTGGATGCCGAGATCGGCTCCCATCTCGGTGACCGAGAGGCTCGACGTGTTCGTGGCGAGGACGCAGTCCGTGCGGGTGTGCTCCCGCAGCTCGGCGAACACCCGCTGCTTGATCTCGGGCTCCTCGAAGACGGCCTCGAGGACGAGATCGCAGTCGGCGAAGTGCTCGTAGGTCGTCGTGGTCGAGACGATCGAGGCGAGGAAGCGGGCCTTGCCCTCGTCGTAGCGGCCCTTCGCGACCTGCTCTTGAAGCTCTTCCCCGATGGCGGAGCGGGCACCGGCGAGGGCCTCGTCGCTGACGTCGCGGATCGCCACCGGCACCTCGAGGCGTCGGAGGACGAGCGCGGCGATCTGCGCGGCCATCAGGCCGGCGCCGACGATGCCGACCTTGCGCACGGGCCTGGGCTCGTCGTCCGGACGGCCGGGTGTATTCTTCGCCCGGCGCTCCACGAGGTCGAACGCGTAGAGAGAGGCCTGAGCCTCGCGGCCCGGGAGCAGCTCCCCGACGGCCTCTTCCTCTGCGCGGTAGCCCTGTTCCAGCGTCCAGCCAGAGCACGCGCCTTCGATCAGCTCGAGCGCCCTGTACGGCGCGGGCGCGGCGCGGTGAACCTGCCCGTCGAGCCGAGCCCTAGCCTTCCGGATCGTGTCCGCTGCGTCCACGTCCGAGGGACTGTCCCCGGGACGTGTCCCTTCCGCGGCGAGCTCCAGCGCGAACGCCAGCGATTCGTCGAGGAACTCCGCGGGCTCGAGCAGCCGGTCGGCGAACCCGAGCTCGAACGCCTCCGGGCCGGTCAGCATCCGGTTCTGGCGCATCGGGTTCGCGACGATGAACTTCACGGCCGTCTCGACGCCGACGAGGCGGGGGGCGAGCTGCGTCCCGCCCCAGGCCGGCACGATCCCGAGGAAGCACTCGGGGCACGCGAAGTGGCGCACCCCGCTCGAGATCGTGCGCGCATCGCAGTGGAGCGCCAGCTCGACCCCGCCGCCAAGGCAGGCACCGTTGACCGCGGCCACCGTCGGATACGGGAGCGTGCGGATGCGACCGAAGAGCTCGTGCCCGACGCGACTGCCCTCGACCGCAAGCCCGCGTGTCGCGCCGGGGAACTCGGTGATGTCCGCTCCCGCCGCGAAGACGAACGGCTTCCCCGTGATGACGAGCGCCGCCCAGTCGTCCTCCTCCAGCAGCGGCAGGAGCCGTTCCAGCGACTCGAGCGCCGCGCGCCCGAAGAACGTCGGCTTCGTGTGGTCCTCGCCGTTGTCGATCGTGACCAGCGCGACGGCGCCGCCGGCCTCCGCCCTCTCGACGCGCGCGAGCTTGAACTCAGTCTGCGGCAGCGAGGCTCTCCCAGATCAGTGCGGCTCCCATGCCCATTCCCACGCAGAGCGCGGTCAGGCCGTAGCGCACGCCGGGCCGCTCCCGGAAGCCGTAGGCGAGCTGCGCCAGTAGGCGCACGCCGGTTGCCGCGAGCGGATGCCCGCACGCGATGGCGCCGCCGTACGGATTGAGCCGCTCGTCCTCGGGATCGACGCCCATTGCATCGCACCAGGTGAGCACCTGGACTGCGAACGGCTCATTCAGCTCGAAGAGGCCGAGGTCGTCGAGCGACAGGCCCGCGAGCTCGAGCGCCTTGCGAGTCGCCGGAACCGGCCCGAGCCCCATCAGCTCGGGCTCGACTCCGGCGAACGCGTACGAGACGAGGCGCATCCGCGGCTCGAGCTCGAGGTCGCGGGCGACGCTCTCCGACGCGAGCAGGCAAACGGCCGCGCCGTCCGTCAGGCCGGCCGAGTTCCCGGCGGTGACCCTGCCGCCGGCGCGAAACGGAGTCGGCAGGTGGGCGAGGCCGTCCAGGCTCGTGTCGGGCCGGAGGAACTCGTCCCGGTCGGCGACGCGCCAGCCGTCGTCGGTGAAGACGGACATCGGCACGACGGTCTGGCTCATGACGCCGTTCTGCCAGGCCGCGGCGGCCCGCTGTTGCGAACGCACCGCGAAGGCATCTGAATCCTCTTTCGTCAGTTCGGGGAAGCGGTCGTGGAGGTTCTCTGCGGTCGCTCCCATCGTCACCGCGGACGGATCGACGAGCCGCTCCGCGACGAAACGCGGGTTGAAGTCGACGTCGTCGCCCATCGGGTGGTGGCCCATGTGCTCGACGCCGCCCGCCAGGACGAGTTCGGCCGAGCCCATCGCGATCTCCCCGGAACCGGCGGTGACCGCGGTGAGCGACCCGGCGCACATGCGGTCGACGGCGAAACCCGGAACGGACGGGGGCAGGCCGGCGAGCAATCCGATGTCGCGGCCGAGCGTCAGCCCCTGGTCTCCCACCTGGGCCGTTGCGGCCATCACGACGTCGTCGAGGCGCTCGGGCGGAAGGCTCGGATTGCGCCGCAGCAGTTCCCGAACGACCTTGACTCCGAGGTCGTCGGCCCGAGTCCGCCAGAAGATCCCCTTCGGGCCGGCGCGCCCGAACGCCGTACGCACCCCGTCGACGTACACGACCTCGCGCAACTCGCGCCCCACGCGAAGGAGCCTAGTCCATGCTGCCGGAGCCGAGCCGGGAACGCACCGGCACAGATCCGGCACGTTCGCGTCACCCATCCGTGCGTGCTTCCTCGATACGATCGCAGCGGGGAGGAGGTCGGCTGTGCCTAAATCAGAGGCCGCTGCGCAAGAGGACTGGGCGGCGCATCTCGCGCGCCAGGAGGCTCGCTACCGCGACGGGGAGGCGCGGCTGGGTAGTGCCGCCGAGACCGGCGGCGCCGACGCGGACGTGCGCCAGCGCCAGCTGACCCGGCTCGGAAACGCTGCGGGCGGCGCGGGGCTCTCGCTGCTGATGCTCGGGCGAAACGAGCAGGCCGCGGTGTGGCTTGCGCGAGCCGCCGAGCGCTACCGCGAGAGCTTCCGTGACGCGCCGCCGGGGAGCTGGGGACGCCCGATCGGGGCGATCAAGGCCCTCGTGCTCGGCGGTGACTGGGCGGGCGCGGAGGGCGCCGCGCACTGGGCGCTCGAGACCAATCCGGGCGAGTCGGAATCGCCGATCGGCCGTTACGCGGCCGCCCTGGCGCTGCTCGTGCTCGGTCGCGACGACGAGGCGCGCTTGCATGCCGACGCCGTTCGCACCCGAGACGACTTCCCGACCAACGTCGGCGACGCGCTGGCCTGTCTCGCCGCGCACGACGTGATGGGCTATACGAATGCGATCGAGTCGGTGCTGAAGTCGTTCGAGACGCGGGAGGAATACCTCGAAGACCTTCCCGTCGCCGACACCGTGCTCGTTCTGCAGGCGCTCGCGGAACGGCGCCACATGGCGGCCGAGCTCAGCTCGCCGCTGCTGCCCTAGCTACCCGCCGTCCTTCCGGGAGGAGTCGCTCACCGGAGAGGCCGTCGGCGGATGGAGCACGGCGGTGATCACGAGCGGCTGCGCGCCTTCCTCCTCGGCGTCTCGGGCCTTCTCGACGAGCTCGGCGATCAGCTCGAGCGCGCGTTCGGGACCGATTCGCGCCGTCACCTGCGCCGATCGGAACAGGCCTGACGGGCCGTGCTCGTCCCAGCCGCGCTGCACCTCGTCGAGCATGGCCGCCCGCAGGTCGCTCGTCAGGCCGGAGGCGAGCAGCTCCGGCGCGACGCGAAGCGTGCGGGCAACGGGCCGGTACGGCTTCTCCCGGCCCTTGCTCGTCTCGACGAGCGTGATCAGCCCTGCACGCAGCAGCATCCGGACGTGGAAGTGGAGATGGCCGGGATCGACCCCGAGCTTGTTGGCGAGCTCGCGGTTCGTGATCGCCTCCCCGCCTGTCCCTAGCGTCTCCAGGACGCGCAGCCGTAGCGGGTGGCCGAGAGCCTTCAGCTGCTCCGGCCGGTCGAGCAGCAGAACGTCGAGGATCGGATCGGGCTCGGCCATCGTGGGCCTATATATACGACTCCGGGCAGACGTTGTCTAGCTGCGCAACCGTGCCGCTGCTGCGGCGTCCGCTACCAGTCGGGTCCGGCCGTGGGCGGAGCGGATCAGGCTCGCGGGCGTCTCCCGGCCCGGCGGTTGCCCGAAGGCGCGCTCGACCGCATCCGCTTTCGACTCGCCGGTGACGAGGAAGAGGACCTCCGGCGCCGAGCACAGCGCCGGAAGCGTCATCGTGACTCGGTCGACGAAGGGCTCGAGCTTTGCCTCGGCCGGGATCGCGCGGCGCGAACGCTCGTCCAGCGTTGGCTGATTCGGGTAGAGCGAGGCCGCATGACCGTCCGGGCCCAGGCCGAGAATGACGAGATCGAGCGGTGCGTCCCGGAGCTCGGCGTCGTACTCGTCCGCCGCCGCCTCGGCGCCCAGCTCGCCCCGGATCCGGTGGACTTCGCGCGGCGGAGCCGAGAGGCCGTCGAGCAACCGCTCGCGGGCCAGCCCGAAGTTGGACCGCTCGTCGTCGGGCGGGACACACCGCTCGTCTCCCCACCACAGCGTCGCCGCACTCCAGTCAGGCTCGCGCTGTGCCGCGAGCTCGTAGGCGCGACCCGGCGAGTCGCCGCCGGTGAGGACGAGCGCGAGGCCGGCCCCCGCTGCCGCGACGACTTCGTCCGCGACAAAGGATGCGACCTCCTCCTGGTCGGCAACCCGGACGAGCTCGACACCGTACAGCGTCACGTCTCGCCCTCCGCCAGCTCGCGGGAGCGCTCCATCGCGGCCTGAATCGCGTTCAGGAACGCCGCGCGGACGCCGGCACGCTCGAGCTCGCGGATCGCCCTGATCGTCGTCCCGCCCGGAGAGGTCACCTGCTCGCGTAGCTCGACGGGGTGCACGTGCTCGTCCCGGAGGACCTTGGCGGTGCCGAGCATCGTCTGCACGACGAGCTGCGTCGAGACCTCTCGGGAGAGGCCGAGCAGGATGCCCGCTTCGATCATCGCCTCCGCGAGGAGCGCGAAGTAGGCGGGGCCCGAGCCGGACACTGCGGTGACCGCGTCCATGTACCGCTCGGGGACGCGGACGACCGCCCCGAGGTGATTGAGCGCCTCCTCGGCGAGCGCCAGGTGTTCGTCTCCCGCATAGGCGCCTGCGCAGATGCCGGCGATGCCCTCGTGCACCGTGGCCGGGCGGTTCGGCATCGCGCGCACGACGGGGACGCCCGGGCCGATCCGGCTCTCGATCGCTGTAGTCGGGATTGCGGCGGCGACCGAGAGCACGGTTTGCTCCGGCGTGAGGAGGCCGCCGATCTCGCCGAGGAGGGCGTCGAAGTCCTGCGGCTTGACGGCGATCACGACGAGCGTCGCACCGGCCACGGCCTCGGCGTTCGAGGTCGTGGCCCTGACGCCGTAGTGCTGCGCGAGCTCGGCCGCCCGCTCCTCGTCCCGGACCGTGACCACGAGCTCCGACGGCTCGCGCCAACCGCCGGTCAGGAGGCCGCGCAGGAGCGACTCGCCGATCGTGCCGACGCCCAGGATCGCGACGAGGCGCCCCTCCCCCATGGAGGCGGAGTCTAGGCGGCCTTCGGTTCGGGCAGCGGAACGAGGCCGAGACGCCAGGCCGCGAGGAGATAGACGCCCGCGAGGCCGGCCCATTCGCCGTAGGGCTCGAGCAGCTCCGCCGTCTCCCACGCCTCTACCCGGCGCCCGCGCAGTGCGGAACAGAGCTTGACGAGGCCGAGGTCGCCGACGAGCCCGCGCTCGACGCGGCCGAGCCCCTCGAGGCAGACCACGCCGACCGACCAGGGGCCGAGGCCCCGCTCTCGCTCGAGCCTGTCCGCCGCGGGTGCCGTCGGGAGCGACCGGAGCCGTTCCAGGTCGACGGAGCGGCAGAGGCGCACAAGCGTGGCCCCACGGCGCGCGCCGAGGCCGAGACGGCGCAGCTCCGCCGGGGCGAAGCGCGCGAAGGTGGCCGGGGTCGGCGGCGCGTGCAGTCGGGTGCCGGGAAGCCGCGGGGTGGCCGCGCGGATGACGTTGCGCTCGATCTCTCGCGCGCGCCTTGCGGTGATGAGCTGCCCGCAGACGGCACGGAGGAGCGCATGCGTCACGGTCGAGAGGCGCGGCGGCCGCAATCCCCGCAGCCTCGGCAGGGCGCGGCGAAGGAGCGGATCCTCGCGGAAGCGGGCGAGGAACTCGGAGTGATCGTCCTCGAGGCCGAGCACGAAGCGCAGCTCGTCGAGGCCGCGCTCGTCGGGCGCGCGCAGCTGGACGGCGCCGTCGGGCTGCTGCCACGCACGCCCGTGGCCGCCGGCAGCGAGGGCCGCGACGAGCGGGCCCTCGGAGCGCGTGCGCGTGGCGTCGCCCACGAGCCGGGCCGAGAGTCGGAGCGAGAAAGGGCCGCGCGGCCGAACCGCGGCCGAGATCACCGATGCGTGTGCGATTCGACCGCAGCCGGCTCGGCGCCGAGATCGGCTGCGCGCTCGAGCACCTCGAGCGCCTGCTCCTCGCGCCCTGCTCTGCGGAGGAACTTGCCCCAGGCGCGGTAGGCCTCGACGTGGTGGCGCCGATGTCCGTGCTCTCCGAGCAGATCGGTCGCCTGCCGGAACGCCTCGTTGGCCCCGTCGGCATCGTCGTTCAGCGCCCTGGCCTCGGCGAGCGCCCAGAGCGCATTGCCGCGCTCGCGCAGGTACTCGTCCGAGGCGGCATTCACTGCAGCTTCGGCCCGATCGATCGCCCCGGAAGCGTCGCCGAGATGTGCCGCGAGCTTCGACTGGTCCGTGTAGAGGTTGACCAGATCCTCCGGCTCGGCGCTCGTCCCGAAAAGCTGCTCCGCCAACTCATAGTGGCGGCGCGCGCCCGTAGCTCGGCCCTGGGAGAGCATGATCGAACCGCAGAGCAGGTGCGCCCGCGCGAGATGCAAGGTGTCGTCGGTGACGTCCAGGAGGGCGATTGCCCGCCGGATGTAAGTGAGAGCCGCAGCTGACCGGCCCTGGACCTCGTTCAGGCGGGCGACCGACCAGTAGAGACGCACGCGCGAGTAGGCGTCCGTGGCGTCCTCGGCCTTGGCGATGGCCTCCTGGAGAACCTCTTCGGCGCGATCGAGATCGCCGAGATCCGTCAGCGCGTAGCTGAGGTATGTGGTGAAACGAACCTGCGCGGTGAAATCCTCCGGCGACTCACGGGAGACCTCGGCGAGGCAACGCTCGAAGAGCTCGACTGCCCGCCGGGCCTGACCGCTCGCGTCGTAGGCGCGGCCGAGCGTGGCGAAGACGTCGGGGCGCATGCTCGGGGAGACGTCGTCGAGCTCGAGTCCGGCCTCGAGCATGCGGATCGCCTCGTGGTTGCGGCCCGCGTGGGCGGCCGCAAGGCCGAGCGCGATGCTGGCGCGCGAGGCCGCGAGCGCGTCGCCTGCCTCGAGGGCCTCGTCCCGAAGTCGTTCGAGCTTGCTCTCGGCCTGCTCGGTGTCGTCCGCGAGCCGGAGCTCGAGCTCGGCGTCGGCGATCCTCAGCTCGCGCTCTTCGGTGTCCCGGATCTCGGACCCGGTCTCGAGGTAGTCCGCCGACACGCCGAGCTTCCGCGCCAGCATGCGCAGCGCCTTCACCGACGGCCGCCGGGCACCTCCCTCGATGCGCGAGATGTACGCGTACGAGACGCCGGGCGACGACAGCTCGCGCTGCGACAGCCCGCGCTCATGCCGCAAGCGCCGCAACCGCTGGCCGATCGTCTCCTCGGACACGTCTCGTTGTCGCTCCGGCACTGGTCGGAATCTTTACCTCATGCAAGGACATCGTCAATGTCCAACCGGGTCTTGACAACAAATGACTACGCCGGTTGGGTAGGCGCACCTTCGACCACTGCGACGCATTCGGAAGGAGGTGATCTCTGTGGCAGCCCGGATTCAGGCTCTGCTGCTCGTACTCGGGGCAATCGTCGCCGCGGCGTTCGGCGGCTCGACCCCCTGGGGCCCCTAGCGCCCGCACGGGACGGCGGGGGATCGCTGCGGTCCCCCGCTCATCCCACAGACTTCTGGCAACAGCCGGGCCAGGTATCGTCGGCGGCCGTGAGCATTGACCCACGAGTCGACATTGGCCACGTCCACCTCAAGGTCTCGGACATCGATCGTGCCCTCGCGTTCTATCGCGACATCCTCGGCTTCGACGTGATGCAGCGTCACGGCGACCAGGCGGCGTTCATCTCGGCGGGCGGCTACCACCATCACCTCGGGCTGAACACGTGGGACTCCCGCGCCGGCTCCGCGCCGGCGCCGGGCACCACCGGGCTCTACCACGTCGCGATCCGCTACCCGGACCGGCGGGCGCTCGGCGACGCGCTCCGGCGGCTCGCGGAGGCTCGCTGGCCGATCGACGGCGCGACCGACCATGGAGTCTCCGAGGCGATCTACCTCCGCGATCCGGACGGGAACGGGATCGAGCTCTACCGCGACCGGCCGCAGGAGGAGTGGCCGCGGCCTGAGACCGGAGACGGCGTTGCGATGCACAACGCGCCGCTCGATCTGGACGCGCTTCTCGCGGAAGCGGGCTGATCTCGATGGCTAAGGGCTACGCGGAAGGGCCGGCCGCAGAGGAGGCCGAGCGCCGGCGAGAGGAGCTCGAGCGTGGCTCCACGGAGCAGGAGCGCGAGGAGCGGCCGGCCGTCTACGGCTCGACCGAAGACGATCCCGAGCGGCACTTCATCGGCTGGCGCGACGAGGTCGATCCCGACGAGCTCTTCGCCTCGGGGAAGGCGTGGGGCATCACCGTGGTCCGCGCTACCGTGTAGGCGTGGCCAAGCAGGTCGAGCAGCTCGAGCAGGTGACGATCCGCTTCGCCGGCGACTCCGGCGACGGGATGCAGCTCGCCGGCGGGCGTTTCACGAACGAGACGGCGCTCGTCGGGAACGACCTTTCGACGCTGCCCGACTTCCCGGCCGAGATCCGAGCGCCCGCCGGCTCGCTGCCCGGTGTTTCCGGCTTCCAGCTCCACTTCGCCGACCACGACATCCTCACTCCGGGCGACGCGCCCGACGTGCTCGTGGCGATGAACCCGGCA
>Ga0307277_10000598_pt1 | contig 13538 bp, 11 predicted proteins | sample ER_DNA_116_FD_194473 | JGI IMG/M metagenome (GOLD analysis project Ga0307277, IMG submission 194473) | Bulk soil microbial communities from the East River watershed near Crested Butte, Colorado, United States - ER_DNA_116 | ecosystem: Environmental > Terrestrial > Soil > Floodplain | place...
GGGCGCAACCCCGCGACCGGCGAACCGATCCAGATCAAGGCCAGCAAGAAAGTGGCCTTCCGACCGGCCAAGGAGCTCAAGGAAGCAGTCTGACTAGAAAACGGACTAGCGCTTCGAATCCGTCGGGGGCCGAGGCCTCGGCCGCCGACGGATTCGTTTTCAGGAGTGCTTTGCGCACCGTGGGCGCCGAGCGCAGAAGCGAAGCCACCGGCGGAAGTGCCGCAGGTGGTAAACGCCGTGGGCGGTGACGGACTCGAACCGCCGACATCCTGCGTGTAAAGCAGGCGCTCTACCAACTGAGCTAACCGCCCTTGCGACACGTTTATCGCTGTAGCGCGCGGTGAGGCAAGCCGGCACAAGGTCGTGACGGTGCGCCCAAGGGCACCGTCACGGCGTCGCGGCGCAAGATTCGCGGCCGCGAGCGATCACATCGCGGCGCGTCTTGCCACCTTGGGCGCGCGGAATCCGGCGGCAAGGGAATCCTGCTCGCACATGTACGCCCCGGTTTTGGTCCTGCCGTAGTTACGGCCACCGCTCGGATGGTAGATCATGGATGCGGAATTGACCCACACGACCGCGTCGCTCGAGCAGCCCGTCTTCGCCTCGGCTTCGGTCGCATATTGGTTTTTGTCCAGTACCGCAGGTTGACGCGCCGCGATCGGAACGCCGCGGCACTCCGCCACGAAGGCGCGCTTGGTCTTGCCGCTCGCCTGGATGGAAGCCTTGTTAGCGGCCCAATCAGCGTTGCATTGGCTCGCCGTCTTCGGCTCGGCAGTGGCCGATTGAGCCAGCGCCAACAGCCCCAGGAATGTCGCACATGCAGCCACGGTGAAGGTCGGTTTCATCACACATCTCCAGGAAAATCCGGCCGAACGCTTCGCTGGAAGCGCCAGCGAGAAGGCACTGCCGCATTGGCAACTGCAATTGATCCGCAGCCCCGACCGGCAGCATGGTCATGTTCTCTTTCTGTTCTTTTTATGTCAAGACAAATCGTGAACACCGCGCAAAACAATAGCGGCGCCTTGCGGCGCCGCCATTGAATCTGCCGGACAGGGTCGGCCGCGTCAGTGCGCGGTCAAGATCGAAGAGTCCGACTCCACCGCCGGCTCGGTGGTCACCGAGGTTTCCGTCGGCTTCGCCTTCTCCTCATCCCACTCGATCGCCTCGGGCTTGCGCACCAGCGCGCGCGCCAAAACCTCGTCCATGCGCGAAACCGGAACGATATCGAGGCCTTTCTTGATGCTGTCGCTGATCTCGACCAGGTCCTTGGCATTCTCTTCAGGGATCAGCACCGTCTTCATGCCGCCGCGGGCGGCGGCGAGCAGCTTCTCCTTGAGGCCGCCGATCGGCAGCACGCGGCCGCGCAGCGTGATCTCGCCGGTCATGGCGACGTCACGGCGCACCGGAATGCCTGTCATCACCGATACGATGGCGGTCACCATGGCGACGCCGGCGGACGGACCATCCTTCGGGGTGGCCCCTTCCGGCACGTGCACGTGGATGTCCTTCTTGTCGAACCGCGGCGGCTCGATGCCGAAGGCAACCGCGCGCATGCGCACGTAGGAGGCGGCCGCCGAGATCGATTCCTTCATGACGTCGCGCAGATTGCCGGTGACGATCATCTTGCCCTTGCCGGGCATCATGGCAGCTTCGATGGTCAGCAGTTCGCCGCCGACATCGGTCCACGCAAGTCCGGTGACGACACCGACCTGGTCCTCGTCCTCCACCTCGCCGTAGCGGAACTTGGGAACACCGAGGTAGTCGGAGACGGTTTTCGCCTCGACCGTGATCGACTTCGTCTTCGAGAGCGTCAATTCCTTGACTGCTTTGCGGATTAGCGTCGACAGCTCGCGCTCGAGGTTGCGCACGCCAGCCTCGCGCGTGTAACGGCGAATCACCAACAGCAGCGCCTCGTCGTCGATCGCCCATTCCTTGGCATCGAGACCGTGCTTAGCCGTCGCGTGCGGGATCAAATGCTTGCGCGCGATCTCGACCTTCTCGTCCTCGGTGTAGCCGGCGATACGGATGATCTCCATGCGGTCCATCAAGGGCGGCGGGATGTTGAGCGTGTTCGCCGTCGTGATGAACATCACGTGCGAGAGATCGTAGTCGACCTCCAGATAATGGTCATTGAAGGTGTGGTTCTGCTCAGGGTCGAGCACCTCGAGCAACGCGGACGACGGATCGCCGCGGAAATCGGCGCCCATCTTATCGACCTCGTCGAGCAAGAACAGCGGATTCGACGACTTCGCCTTGCGCATCGACTGGATGATCTTGCCGGGCATGGAGCCGATATAGGTGCGCCGGTGACCGCGGATTTCGGCCTCGTCGCGCACGCCGCCGAGCGACACGCGCACGAAGTCGCGGCCGGTCGCGCGAGCGATCGACTTGCCGAGCGAGGTCTTGCCGACGCCGGGCGGCCCCACGAGGCACAGGATCGGGCCGGTGAGCTTATTGGCCCGCTGCTGGACCGCGAGATATTCGACGATCCGCTCCTTGACCTTTTCGAGGCCGAAGTGATCGTTGTCGAGGATCTCCTGGGCGAGCTTGAGGTCCTTCTTGACCTTGGTTTTCTTGTTCCAAGGAATGGACAACAGCCAGTCGAGATAGTTGCGCACGACGGTCGCTTCCGCCGACATCGGCGACATCTGGCGCAGCTTCTTGAGCTCGTGCGCGGCCTTCTCGCGCGCCTCCTTCGAGAGCTTCGTTTTCTTGATCTTGTCCTCGATCTCGGCGAGCTCGTCCTTACCCTCCTCGTCGCCGAGCTCCTTCTGGATCGCCTTCATCTGCTCGTTGAGGTAGTACTCGCGCTGCGTCTTCTCCATCTGCCGCTTAACGCGGGTGCGGATGCGCTTCTCCACCTGCAGCACGGAGATTTCGCTCTCCATCAGGCCGAGCACCTTTTCCAGCCGCTCGGTGACCGACGGCGTCTCCAGGATCAGCTGCTTGTCGGGAATCTTGACCGCAAGGTGCGAAGCGACGGTGTCGGCGAGCTTGGCATAGTCCTCGATCTGCTGGACCACGCCGACCACTTCGGGCGACACCTTCTTGTTGAGCTTCACATAGTTCTCGAACTCGTTGATGACCGAGCGCGCCAGCGCTTCGGCCTCGACCTGCTCACCCGTTGCATCCCCGAGCACGATCGCCGCGGCCTCGTAATAGTCGGCGCGATCGGTATAGCGCTCGACCTTGGCACGCGCTGCTCCCTCGACCAGCACCTTGACGGTGCCGTCCGGCAGCTTGAGCAACTGGAGCACGTTGGCGAGCGTGCCGATCTCGTAGATGGCTCCGGTCGCCGGATCATCGTCAGAGGCGTTCTTTTGGGTCGCCAAAAGGATGAAAGTGTCGGAGCGCATCACCTCTTCGAGCGCCTTGATCGATTTTTCGCGCCCAACGAAGAGCGGAACGATCATGTGCGGGAAGACGACGATGTCGCGCAGCGGCAGCACCGGGTAGGCCCGAGACTCGCCGGGAATGAGGGGGGGCTTTGGCTTTGCGCTGGTCATGGCCCGAATTCCTTATTGTTGTGCCCCTCGCCCGTAACCCGCAGCCTACGGCGTCACGGTCGAGTGCCGGGGGGTGGGCCGGGAAGGGAGACACGGCTGTCCCGCCGTGCGCCGCAGGGTGGGTACGACACCTCCCCGGAGATAGTGACTAGGATCCTTCGCACGATTTTTCGCTAGCATCATAGGTGGCGACGGCTCGCGTGGGTGTCAAGTAAACGCGGAAATTCAAGGAAATAGCGGGCGTCAGCGGCGGCCGGCGCAACGACTTCGCGCGAATCGGCTGCAGCCGTTACGCGTTGTGGTTGCAGGCGCCCTCACGCGCTCGCGTCGCCGGCCCGATCGGCCCGGTCCGCGTAGATGTAGAGCGGCCGTGCGGTGCCTTCCACCACCTCTTTCGAGATCACGACCTCCTCAACGCCTTCGAGGCTCGGCAGGTCGAACATGGTGTCGAGCAGGATGCCTTCCATGATCGAGCGCAACCCGCGCGCGCCGGTCTTGCGGTCGATGGCCTTGCGGGCAATGGCGCTCAGCGCCTCTTCCGCAAGCGTGAGATCGATCGACTCCATCTCGAACAGCCGCTGGTATTGCTTCACCAGCGCGTTCTTGGGCTGGGTCAGAATGAGCTTGAGGGAAGGCTCGTCGAGATCTTCGAGCGTAGCAACGACCGGCAGGCGGCCGACGAACTCGGGGATGAGCCCGTACTTGAGCAGGTCCTCAGGTTCCACCTCGCGGAAAATCTCGCCGGACTTGCGATCTTCCGGCGCCAACACCTTGGCGCTGAAGCCGATCGAGGTCGATCGCCCGCGCGCCGAAATGATCTTCTCGAGCCCGGCAAAGGCGCCGCCGCAAACGAACAATATGTTGGTGGTGTCAACCTGCAGGAATTCCTGCTGCGGATGCTTGCGTCCGCCCTGCGGCGGCACCGACGCGATGGTGCCTTCCATGATCTTGAGCAGCGCCTGTTGCACGCCCTCGCCCGACACATCACGGGTGATCGAGGGGTTGTCGGATTTTCGGCTGATCTTGTCGATCTCGTCGATATAGACGATGCCGCGCTGGGCGCGCTCGACATTGTAATCGGCCGACTGCAGCAACTTGAGGATGATGTTCTCGACGTCCTCGCCGACATAGCCGGCTTCGGTGAGAGTGGTCGCATCGGCCATGGTGAACGGCACGTCGAGGATGCGCGCCAGCGTTTGCGCCAGCAGCGTCTTGCCCGAGCCGGTCGGACCGATCAGCAGAATATTGGACTTGGCGAGTTCGACGTCATTGTGCTTGGTCTGATGGTTGAGGCGCTTGTAGTGATTGTGCACCGCGACCGAGAGCACTTTCTTGGCGTGATCCTGACCGATGACGTAGTCATCGAGAACCTTGCGGATCTCCTTGGGGGTCGGAATGCCGTCACGCGACTTCACCAACGAGGATTTGTTCTCCTCGCGAATGATGTCCATGCACAGTTCGACACACTCGTCGCAAATGAAGACGGTCGGGCCGGCAATCAGCTTGCGCACCTCGTGCTGGCTCTTGCCGCAGAACGAGCAGTAGAGCGTATTTTTCGACTCGCCACTGCCGACCTTGCTCATTCCTTTTCTCCGTCGGCCGGCTGCCGCGTGGGCAAACGGGCCGCCTTACTGCAAACCATAACAGGCGCTCTTTTAAGAGTCCGTAGCACCCAACGTCACAGGCCTCCACGCTGGGGCCATCCTTGCCAAATCACCCCCTAGCGAACCACGGTAGTGCCGGCCTAATCAAGAATTTATTAAGGGCACTTCGATGCCGAGGCTCGCCCTGCCGGCCGGGCCGGAAAGCTCGGCCAGGCGCGCGCGGGCGACGCTCACGCGGCTTTGGACGCGTCCTCCGGCCGCTTGTCGATGACCTTGTCGACCACCCCCCACTCCACCGCCATCTCGCCGGTCAGGAAGTAGTCGCGCTCGAGCGCCTCCTCGATTTTCTTGAGCGGCTGACCGGTATGCTTCACGTAGATTTCGTTCAGGCGCTTCTTCAGGTTCAGGATCTCCTGGGCATGCAGCATGATGTCGGTCGCCTGGCCCTGGAAGCCGCCGGAGGGCTGGTGCAGCATGATCCTGGAATTGGGCAGCGCGAAACGCATGTCCTTGTGTCCGGCGGCGAGCAGCAGCGAGCCCATGGAGGCGGCCTGACCGATGCACAACGTCGACACCGCCGGCCGCACGAATTGCATGGTGTCATAGATCGCGAGCCCGGAGGTCACAACCCCGCCAGGCGAGTTGATGTACATCGCGATCTCTTTCTTGGGATTGTCCGCTTCCAGGAACAAGAGTTGAGCGACGACGAGGGTCGACGTGACGTCCTCGACCGGGCCGCTGATAAAGATGATCCGCTCCTTGAGCAGCCGCGAGAAGATGTCGTAGGCGCGCTCGCCACGATTGGTCTGCTCGACCACCATCGGTACGAGCGTATTCATATAGGTGTCGTGGGGATCACGCATGGGTCGACCTGTCCTGCTCGGCGGCTCGCGAGGGCGGGAAGCCGCCGTGCTGCTCCACTACCGCCACGCATGTTTTGATGCACTCATCACAGATATATACGGACGGGCCCGCCACAAGCCGCCCGACCTGGTCAGCGCCTCTGCCGCAAAATGAGCAGCATAGCCTCGATTGCGTTCGCAGCAGCCGCGCTAGGACACCAAACTTTGATCGCATGCTCCTATACCTACGATTCGCGACGACAGAAACACCAGGACGGTTGCTCAAACTTAGGCAGCGGCGCCCTTTTCATCCTCCTCGTCCTTGAGGAGGTCCTCGCGCGAGACTTGCTTCTCCGTAATGGCGGCAAGCTCGATGAGGAAGTCGACCACCTTCTCCTCGAAGATCGGCGCCCGTATTGCCGCTACGGCAGCAGGATTTTTCCGGTAGTAGTCCCAGATTTCCTGCTCGCGGCCGGGGATCTGGCGGGCGCGCTCGACGACGGCGCGCGTGATCTCCTCCTCGGTCACCGTGATCTTGTTCTTCTCGCCGATTTCCGCGAGCACAAGGCCAAGCCGCACCCGCCGCTCGGCGATGCCGCGATACTCCTCGCGCGCCTTCTCCTCGGTCGTACCCTCGTCGGCAAAGGTGCGTCCCTGCGCCTTGAGGTCGCCCTCGACCGCAGTCCAGACGTTGCGAAACTCGTCCTCGGCCAGCGTCGGAGGCAGCGCGAACTTGTGCATCTCGTCGAGCTTGTCGAGAAGCTCGCGTTTGAGCTTCTGCCGGCTGAGCGCCGCGTGCTCTTGCTGGAGGCGCGCTTTGACCGCCTCCTTGAGTTTATCGAGCGATTCCAAGCCCAGCGATTTGGCAAACGAATCGTCGAGAGTGACCTTGCCAGGCGCTTCGAGCGATTTCACTGTCACGTCAAATTCGACGTCCTTTCCCGCAAGTTGCGAGTTCACGTAATTTTCGGGAAAGGTGACCTTCACCACGCCGGTTGCCCCGGCAGCCATGCCGACGAGTTGGTCCTCGAATCCGGGAATGAAAGTCCCGGCTCCGATGTTGACGCCTACGTCGCCTCCAGTGCCGCCTTCGAACGGCGCACCGTCGATCCTGCCGGCGAAATCGATGACGACGCGGTCGCCTTTTTCCGCCTTCGCCCCCTCGGCTTTGGCGGCGAACGGCCGGTTCTGTTCGGCGATCTTGTCCAGGGCTTCATTGATTTGCGCGTCCGTGACCTCCGCGACCTGCCGCTCGAGCTTGATGCCTTGGAAATCCGCCAGCTCGATCTTAGGCAATATCTCCAGCGCGAGGGTGTAAGCGAGGTCGGATTGTCCTCCGAACACGTTCTCGACCGCGGTGGCTTCGTTCGGAATCGTGACCTTGGGCTCCATGGCGAGCTTGAGGCCGCGCTCGCTGACGATCTTGGCGTTAAGCTCGCGGATGACCGCCTCGATGGTTTCGGCCATCACCGCCTTGCCGTAAAGCTTCCTCAGGTGGTTGACCGGGACCTTGCCCGGGCGGAAGCCGCGCAGCTGGACGCGGTCCTTGAGCTCGCCAAGCCGCTCGGTGACCCGCGCCGCGAGATCGGCTGCCGGCACCTGGACCTGAAATTCGCGCTTGAGGCCGTCGGAAAGAGTCTCGGTGACTTCCATGTGGCAAATCTACTATTGGACGATCGGTGTAGTCCCCTCCACCAGGGCCGAAGCGCCTGTATAGCGGCGTGGTGCGGGCGGAGGGATTTGAACCCCCACGACTTTCGTCACGGGAACCTAAATCCCGCGCGTCTACCAGTTCCGCCACGCCCGCGTCGGCGACGCCGGCTTGCGCTGCGGCCGGGCGGCGCGGCTTATATCACGGCAAAACTCCGCGGCGCACGACAAAAATAGGCGCGTGTCCGGGCCTTCTCAACCGCCGATTTTATTCGCCCTGCTCGGCCGCAGCGATGCGGACGGCGCGCCGACATGGTATGCCGGCATGATATTGCGGGCTGATCAGCGATCCAACCAGCAAACCAAACCGCAAGGAGCACAGGTGTCGAGGGTCACGTCACGTCGGCGGTTGCTTGGCGCGGCAATTGCACTGACCGCATTCACCGCCGCCGGGACGGAAGGGCGGGCGCAAGTCTGGCCGGCAAAGCCGATCCGCGTGATCGTGCCTTTGACCGCCGGCAGCGCCACCGATGTCATGGCGCGCCTCGTCATGGATCAGGTATCGGCGCGGCTCGGTCAGCCGATCATCGTGGAAAACCGTCCCGGCGCCGGAAACACCATCGGCATGAGCGCAGTCGCAAAAGCCGAGCCCGACGGCCACACCATCCTAGCCAATTCCTCGACCCACACCGTCACGCCGGCGACCCGCTCGAATTTGGGCTTCGAAATGACCGATCTCGCGGCCATCGTTCCGCTCGGCAACATGCCTGTGGTGATGGTGGTCAACCCCGCCAAAGGCTACAAGACGCTCACCGATTTCGTCGTCGCGGCAAGGGCCAAGCCCGGCATGGTCAACTACGCCTCGGCCGGCGCGGGAAATTCCTCCCACCTCAACGGCGAGCGGTTCCGATTGGCGGCTGGCTTCGAGGCGGTGCATCTGCCGTTCAAGGGCGCGCCGGAAGCGCTGACCGAGGTCGTCGCCGGACGCGCGGACTTTTACTTCGCGCCGCTGATCAACGCATTGCCCTTGCTAAAGGACGGCCAGCTCCAGGCGCTCGCGGTGAGTGGAACGGCGCGCGCGTCGGCTTTGCCGGACGTGCCGACGACTGTTGAAGCTGGATATCCCAACTCGGAATATAATTTCTGGGCCGGCGTCTTCGCTCCGGCAAAAACTCCGGCCGACATACGCAGGCGCCTCTATGCGGAAATCGCGACCGCGCTCCAGCACCCGGCGATCCGCCAGAAACTCACGGACCTCGGAGCCGATCCGATGCCTTTGACTTCGGAGCAATTTGAAGCGCTGGTGCGTCGCGAGATCGAGACCAACACGCAGCTCGCGAAGGCCGCGAGCATCAAGGTGAACTGATGGCAAGCCTCGAGGCTCATCGCCGGGAGGCGAGCTGAGCGACGAGTTGGCGAAAAATCGCGGGCATCGCCTCGGGGAGATCCTCGGCGATCAGCCCCGGGCCGGCCGCATTCCCCGCTTCTCCGTGCAGCCAGACCGCCGCCGAGGCGGCTTCGAATGCCGGCATGCCCTGGGCGAGGCACCCGGCCATGATGCCGGCCAGCACGTCGCCCGATCCTGCTGTGGCGAGCCATGGCGGCGCATTCTCGGCGATGGTTGCCCGCCCGTCGGGGGCGGCGACCACGGTGTCCGGGCCCTTGAGCAGGACCACGGCTCCCGTCTCTTGAGCGGCGTTGCGAGCTTTCTCAAGTTTCGAGCGAACTTCCAAGCTGAGCGCGCTGAACAAGCGACTGAATTCCCCCTCGTGAGGGGTCATTACTGTGGCCGTCGCTCGTGACCTGGTGACTGCGAACAGCGTCTTCGGCTCGTCGGCGAAACTGGTGAGGGCATCAGCGTCGAGCACGACCGCGCGCTCGCCGGCAAGCGCAGTGAGAACCAATTCTCGCATCGGGCGACCGACTCCCCCGCCTGGTCCCAACACGACGACATTGCGGCGTCGATCGTTCAGAAACTCCGAAAGTTCAGGGGCCCCATCGACCGGGCGCACCATCACCGCCAAGCTCGCTGCCGCGTTGACCGCCAGCGCTTCGCGCGGCGTGGCGATCGTCACTAGGCCCGCGCCCGCCCGCAAAGCGCCGCGGGCGGCAAGCCGCGCCGCGCCCGTCGAGGCGAGCCCGCCGGAAACGATGACCGCGTGGCCGCGGGAATATTTGTGGCCGTCGACGCGCGGCAACGGAAAGCTCTCGCGCCACTGTTCCGGAGCGTTGGTCCAGGCGCGCGGCCGGAGGTGATCGAGTACGGTTGCCGGAATTCCGATGTCGGCGACGCGAACGGTTCCGCAGTGGAGCCGGCCCGGCAACAACGCATGGCCGATCTTGCGACGGAAGAATGTCACCGTTTCCTTGGCCTTAACCGCGAGGCCCATCACTGCGGCGCTGGTGCCATTGATCCCGCTCGGCAGATCGATCGCATAGACGCAGGACTGAACGTTCATAGCCTCGATCATCGCCCGCGCGGCGCCTTCCACCGGGCGATCCAGGCCGGCTCCGAACAACGCATCGACCACAACGTCGGCCGGCATCAAGGCTCCTGGCGCGGCGGTTGTGGAAGGACCCCGCCAACGCTGCGCGGCGATCGCGGCATCGCCTTTGAGTCGACTGGAGTCGCCGAGCAGAAGAATTCGCGCGCGGTATCCGCGCTCGGCAAGAATACGCGCAGCAACAAAACCATCGCCTCCATTATTGCCCGGTCCCACAACGAGTGCGACGTGAGCGCCGGGAGGATGGCGGGCGGCGATCGCCTCGGCCACGGCGCGCCCGGCATTTTCCATGAGGTCGATCCCGGCAACGCCAGCCGCAATGGTGCGCCGGTCCGCTTCTGCCATCTCGGCAGTGGTGAGCAATTCGAGCATTGGCTGAACACTAATGTCCCCGGCTGGCGCGCGCGACTCCGCGGCAATTCCCTCGTTGCCAGCGCGGGATAGTCGCCAATGATCACAAAATAGGCAAATTGCTCAAATTGTAATCGCGGGGGTGATCGCCGCAAGCGCATCGCCGCACCCGACGTCGGCTAAATTACTGGCCGGCAGCCGGTTTTTGGTCGGTTCGCGCTTGGCACGGACCCTGCTAACCGTTGGCGCGGCCACGCCGGCGGTCACCGCCGGCACGCCAGGGGAAGGAAACGCGATGAAGAAGATCGAGGCGGTGATCAAGCCCTTCAAACTCGACGAGGTAAAGGAGGCGCTGCAGGAGGTCGGACTGCAAGGCATTACCGTGACGGAAGCCAAAGGCTTCGGACGCCAGAAAGGACACACCGAGCTTTATCGCGGAGCCGAATACGTCGTCGATTTTCTTCCCAAGGTGAAGATCGAGATTGTGCTCGGCGACGACATGGTCGAGAAAGCCATCGAGGCGATCCGCCGCGCCGCCCAAACCGGCCGGATCGGTGACGGCAAGATCTTCGTCTCCAATATCGAAGAAGCCATTCGGATCAGAACCGGGGAATCCGGATTGGACGCCATCTGAACTGGGGCTGCGCACACGTTTCCCGCCGGCCCTTACGACCAGCAGACGAAAGGGTATTCGTTCATGACGACCGCCAAAGACGTGATGAAACTGATCAAGGACAACGACGTGAAGTACGCTGATCTGCGTTTCACGGACCCGCGCGGCAAGTGGCAGCACGTCACGGTCGATATCACGACCGTGGACGAAGACACTTTCAGCGAAGGTATCATGTTCGACGGCTCGTCGATTGCAGGCTGGAAGGCAATCCACGAATCCGACATGCAGCTCATGCCCGACCCGGAGAGCGCCTGCATTGATCCGTTCTACGCGGAAACGACGCTGGTGCTGGTGTGCGACACGCTCGAGCCGCTGACCGGAGAGCCGTACAATCGCGACCCGCGCTCGATCGCGAAGAAGGCCGAAGGCCTGGTCAAGTCCATGGGCGTGGGCGACACCGTGTTTTTCGGGCCGGAGGCCGAGTTTTTCATCTTCGACGATGTGAAATTTTCGGCCACGCCTTACAACACCGGTTTCAAACTCGACTCCGTTGAATTCCCGACCAACTCGGACACTGACTACGAAGGCGGCAACCTTGGCCACCACATCGGTTTCAAGAAGGGCTACTTCCCGGTGCCGCCGCTAGACACGGCGCAGGACATGCGCTCGGAAATGCTCGGCGCCATGGCCCGCATGGGCGTCAAGGTCGAAAAGCATCACCACGAGGTCGGCTCCGCGCAGCACGAACTCGGCATGAAGTTCGCGACCATGGTGAAGATGGCCGACCAGACGCAGATCTATAAATATTGCATCCAGCAGGTCGCGCAGATCTACGGCAAGACCGTCACCTTCATGCCCAAGCCGGTCTACGGTGACAACGGCTCGGGGATGCACTGCCATCAGTCGATCTGGAAGGACGGCAAGCCGACTTTCGCCGGCAACAAATATGCCGATCTGTCGGAAACGGCACTGCACTACATCGCCGGCATCATCAAGCATGCACGTACCATCAACGCGTTCACCAATCCCACCACCAACTCCTATAAGCGACTGGTCCCCGGCTTCGAGGCGCCGGTGTTGCTGGCTTATTCGGTGCGCAACCGCTCGGCCTCGTGCCGTATTCCCCTCGCCTCTTCGCCAAAAGGCCGACGCATCGAGGTCCGCTTCCCGGATCCCCTCGCCAATCCCTATCTCGGGTTTGCCGCGATGCTGATGGCCGGCCTCGACGGCATCAAGAACAAACTCAACCCGGGCTCGCCGATCGACAAGGACCTCTACGATCTGCCGCCGGCGGAGCTCAAGCAAATCCCCACCGTGTGCGGCTCGCTGCGCGAGGCACTGGGTTATCTCGACAAGGACCGCGACTTCCTCAAGAACGGCGGGGTATTCGACGACGACTTCATCGACAGCTATCTCGACCTGAAGATGACCGAGGTCATCCGCTTCGAGCACACACCCCACCCGGTCGAGTTCGAAATGTACTATTCGGCGTAGCGTCCTCCTCGCATCGCACAGCGATGCAACTGAAAAGGGCGCCTGCGGGCGCCCTTTCTTTGCCGGCGTGACAAGGTCACCCGGACCGCTCCACCAACACAAAACTCAGCGTTTGGAGAACTGGAACGAACGCCTCGCTTTGGCCTTGCCGTACTTCTTACGTTCGACCACGCGCGAATCGCGGGTAATGAAGCCGCCGCGCTTCAACGCGGCGCGCAGATCCGGTTCGTAATTCATCAGCGCCTTGGAAAGGCCGTGGCGAACGGCACCTGCTTGGCCGGACAATCCACCGCCCGAAACCGTGCACGTTACGTCGTATTGACCGGTGCGATTGGCCGCCACCAGCGGCTGCTGGATCAGCATGCGCAGCACCGGCCGCGCGAAATACGCCTCAACGTCGCGCGTGTTGATGGTGATCCTGCCGGCGCCCGGCTTGACCCAAACCCGCGCCACCGCATCCTTGCGTTTGCCGGTGGCATAGGCGCGGCCCTGTTTGTCAAGCTTTTGCACGTATTTCGGCGTCTCGGGCGCGGCAGCCGGCTTGAGCGCCGACAGTTGATCGAGCGACTGCATGGTTTCGGCCATGGTCACGCGCTCCTCGTATTCTTGCGGTTCATGGCGGCGACATCGAGCGGCTCTGGGTTCTGCGCCGCATGCGGATGCGCCGGGCCGGCGTAGACGCGCAGGTTGCCGAGCTGGACGCGGCCCAGCGGCCCGCGCGGCAGCATGCGCTCGACCGCCTTCTCCACGATCCGCTCAGGGAACTTTCCCTCCAGGATCGAACGTGCGGTGCGCTCTTTGATGCCGCCGATGTAGCCGGTGTGATGGCGGTAGACCTTCTTCTCGCGCTTCTTGCCGGTGAGCAGGATTTTTTCCGCGTTGACAACGATGACATTGTCTCCGCCGTCGACATGCGGGGTATAGGTCGGCTTGTGCTTGCCGCGCAGCCGCATTGCCACAACGCTTGCCAGCCT